>Ga0307431_1000026_pt1 | contig 132600 bp, 135 predicted proteins | sample SalMarWE160170MG_FD_202155 | JGI IMG/M metagenome (GOLD analysis project Ga0307431, IMG submission 202155) | Salt marsh sediment microbial communities from the Plum Island Ecosystem LTER, Massachusetts, United States - WE1603-170 | ecosystem: Environmental > Aquatic > Marine > Intertidal zone...
ACTTGATGAATTATCCAAACTTTACAAGGCGCTATCAGTTGCCGCTGGGTATCATGGGTACATAGCGCTGGAAAAGGAACTAATAGCCACTGAGGTTGATTTAAAAGTCACCGCTGGCTCAAGAAACATTGCAGGTGTGCGAATTCCGTCTTTTGAGCTCATGGACAATGTAAAGCCAATGAAAGGGTATAATCTGGTTGATACCTCCTCGTGGTTGGATCGTGCCGCACAGCTATCTGAAGAATCTCTTAGAGCTATTGTAGAATTAGCTGAGCTTCAGAGGAATTTTGAATTACTGGCAATGGAAATAAATAGGACAAAAAGGATAACCAATGCCCTAGAATATATAGTAATCCCAGGACTACAGGTGACGATAAAGTACTTAAATATGAAGTTTGAGGAAAGAGATAGAGAGGAGAAAGCACGGCTGAAACGTGTGAAAGTCCTGGTTGCCCGAGGATAAACAAATGCCTAAGCCATTACAAGATGAAGCAAAACAATCTCCCTATGAAAAGATGCTTCAGAATTGTTTAAGAGGCGAACTCAGGTTAGTGAATACTGGGTTACCCCAGAGTCAGAAGCGGCTATCAAATTTACTAGACGAGAAATATCCCCATGTGCTATGTAACGATGGCAGCACCCACTTCTTTAAAAGGAGTGAACTTGAGTATCTGGCAAGCATGATAGATACTGATGAGCAAAAAGCATTGCCATTGCCCATGCTTATAGAGCTAGGGGCAAATCAAGCTGAAACCGCCATAATATGCGAAGGGAAAGTAGAGGAGAAAGTCATATCAAAAGCGCTTAACATGCCGGTTACATGCGAGGAAAGAAGGATTAGGATATATAAACCACAACTAGCCCTGCTACGGAGGAAGTTCAAAACAACAACCGTATATGTATTCTCTCCCAAAATCGTTGCCTAAACTGCCCGCCCACTATATAATTTTCCTATTCCTGTGCCGCCGGATTATTAAAGTATGCCCTCTAAGCCAGAAGCTATTGACAAACATTGGCACTTAAGAGATAATCACCTTATTAAATGGTTAAAATCAGATTACGCCGTATGGGGAGGAGAAACAAACCATTCTACCGAGTGGTAGTAGCCGATAGTCGCTCTCCCCGTGATGGTAAATTTATTGACATTATCGGCCATTACAATCCTTTGACTGACCCCGCAACTGTCAGCATCGATGGAGAAAAAGCTTTAAAGTGGCTTAGCTATGGAGCGCAGCCTACAGATACGGTGCGCAGCTTGCTCGGCAAACTAGGCATTATGGATAAAGTTAAGCCGACCTCAGGCCAAAAACTAACTGCTAAGGAGGCGAAATGAAAGACCTGCTTGAATACATTATTAAAGCCATTGTGGCAGAACCTGACGCGGTAAAGATCACCGAAGAAAATAGTGATGAAGGCTTGCTATTTAAATTAGAGGTCGCTGATGATGACAAGGGAAGGGTCATCGGCAGGCAGGGTCGCGTAGCTCAAGCGCTGCGAACGCTACTTCGAGTAAAAGCAGCTAAAGAGGATACCAGAGTCAGGCTGGAAATAGTGTAATTAGGATTGCTAACAGCCAATACCCAGGGTTTGTCAATCCCAAATTATGCGCACGGCATTGGTCATCCTTTTCGGGTAGGCTGGTAATCCTTTTGAAAGAGATTTTTAATCCCTGAGGGCAATTTCTACCTTCATCAAACGTAATCTTTCAGTCCCAGCAGGGTTGCGATGCCATTTTCTGGGGAATCTATAATACAGCCTTCTTTTATCCCCCAGCCTGCTGCTCCGATAAAGCCACCCGATTTAGAAAGACCAGGTGACGGTTGGCCAAATGAGGTTACCCGCACCCAACAGCCACCGTAACGGGTGTTTTCCTAAAAATTGTATTTGACAGACTAATAAAATGTGGTAAATTGTATTTAGATTTGTTTAGGATTTAAGTTGAGTACACCTCGAAGTTATCAAACAGAAGGAGTCATCTTAAAACAAACCAAGCTGGGCGAGTTCGACAAGATTGTCACTATTTACACTCCAGAATTTGGCAAGTTAAAGGCAGTAGCTAAGGGGGCTTGCCGCCCCAAAAGCAAATTGGGTGGCAATGTAGAACCATTGACGCATAGCTTGATGTTGCTAGCTAAAGGGCGCAATCTCGATATTGTTACCCAAAGTCAATCGATAAATGGTTTCCTGGCTTTAAAAAGTGATTTGTGGCGCATGGCTTGTGGCCTCTACATCTTGGAGCTTATTGATTCTTTTACTGTTGAGGGCGGAGAGAATCGTCCTTTGTTTGATTTACTGCTTGATATCTTAAATCAGTTGAGCGAGCCGGACAGCAATGAGACTGTATTGCGTTATTTTGAGCTACATCTCCTTCACCATCTTGGTTACCGTCCCCAGCTGCGCCGATGTGTTAACTGTGATTCGCCTCTCAAGCCAGTAGTCAATTTTTTCAACCCCAGCAAGGGTGGGCTCTTGTGTCCTCCTTGTAATTCTAAACAAAATCCCCTTTACGAGCAAATCGATGCAATTTCACTAAAACTCTCTCTTCCCCTTTCGGTCGAGGCTTTGAAGGTTCTTCGTTTGTGGCAAAGCTGCGACTATGCTACTGCAAGGCGAGTCAGAGTAAAACCGGAATTGTCCTGCGAATTAGGGCAGGTATTGCACGAGTATTTAAGATATATTTTGCAGCGAGAGCTTAAATCACTGACCTGGCTAAAAGAGTTAAAAAAGGGAATTGCTGCCGTGTAACCTCAGCACTTGACAATCATGTCGGAGGGGATTAAAATCGCTGGACGCTTTACAGCGGTGGGATAACGAAGTAATATGAATGGAGAGTGCCTAGCATTCTAAGTTAACCTTCAAGTTTAGTTGCTCCCTGACCTGCAACTCCCCTTTTCAGCATTAGTCTGGTGATTCATTAAAAGGATGGCAACGTTAACGCACTATTGAAGAGAAGCAATGTATATAGTAATAGCAGGCCTAAGTACTATAGGGAAGAATTTGGCGGATCTCCTTACTAAAGAAGGGAATGAAGTACTGGTTATAGAGCGGGACCCTGCGAAATGCGCTGAAATAGCAGAGGGCTCCGACGTGATGGTGATTACAGGGGATGCTGGACAGAAGTCCACTCTCGAAGAGGCGAGACTCAAGAATGCCCATGCCTTCGTGGCTGCAGCCGGCGATGACTCGGAAAACTTAATGCTTTGTATGATAGCCAAGGAAATTGGGACAAAAACGGTGATTTCCATTGTAGACGATGCAGAGCACGCGGAAACCTTCAGGCAGGCTGGGATTAACTTACAAGTCAACCCAGACATAGTAGCATCCAAGCACATCTACCGCCTGATTTCACAGCCTTATGTGAAAGACTTTCTCTCTTTCGAAGGAGCAGAGATCTTTGAAATAGAGATTGAGGAGGGTATGAAATGTGTCGGTCGAAGTGTTTCTGGGCTAGCAACCCCAAACGGTATAAAGGTCCTCGTGGTACTAAGAGGGGGAAAATATATGAGTGCGGATAAGGAGATACAGCCCAAAGATTGGCTGACACTCATTGTGGATCGGGAATCCGCCAAAAAGGGGACCGAATTCATGAATAGATGGTTCACCAAAGGGTAAGATTAACCCTACACATCATTGGCTCGTTTCTAAAATACTTCGCCTTAGCCTATATCGTTCCTCTGGTAATCGCTCTTCACTATGGCGAGGACTGGCGGATTTTCTTATATTCGCTATTAGCCACTTTAGCTATCGGGCTACTTCTCGAATTTGGCTTTAGAACCACTAGGGTTATAGAGCGTGCCGATGGCTTCACCATAGTGGCTTTCACCTGGCTTCTCATTCCCCTCCTTGGCACACTCCCTTACGTATTTCTGGGATTGGGTTTTCTCGATGCCTTTTTCGAGACCATGTCAGGCTTCACTACCACCGGGGCTACCATTCTAAAGGTGGTAGAAGCATTACCCAAGAGCGCTCTTTTATGGCGCAGCCTTACTCAATGGCTGGGTGGGATGGGGGTTATTCTTCTCTTTATTTCTATCTTGCCCAGACTGGGGGTAGGAGGCTCTCAGCTCTTTGACCGGGAGTTTCCCGGACCATTACCCGAAAGGCTGCGCCCCAGATTCAGAACTACAGCAAGGCTTCTCTGGACAATTTACGTGGGTTTGACTGTCGCTCAGATAGCGCTCCTTCATTTTCTGGCCAGGCTTGAGCTCTTTGATTCGATTTGCATCTCCTTCTCAACTATACCTACTGGCGGATTTACCCCCACTACGGCAAGTATTGGGGCCTACGGTAACCCCCTGGCAGAATACATAATCATGGTCTTTATGTTCTTGGCAGGAATGAGCTTCATAACTCACTATCAGTTTTTGCGGGGAAACTGGAAAGCAATTAAAGGCGAGGAATTCAGGCTTTACTTGATTATTCTGGCGGTCGCTATCTTTCTATTAATAGTTTCGCAAGGCTTTAACTCATATAGAGAGGGAATGTTTCAGGCAATCTCAATCATGACTACCACAGGCTTTGTCACTGCTGATTTCAGTTCCTGGCACTCTGGCGCCAGAATAGTGCTTCTGGCTTTGATGTTCATCGGAGCCTGCGGTGGCTCTACTGGTGGGGCAATAAAAGTGGTACGGGTTTTAACCCTGATAAAACATACGAGGGTAATGATGAGGAAAGCTATTTTCCCGAAAGCTGTGATCCCGGCGAAACTTAACCAAAAACCCCTCTCAGAAGGAATAATTCGGGATATAATCTCTTTCCTCTTTCTCTATATTCTTGTTGCTATTGCAGCTTCAGTAGTGCTTTGTTTCCTGGGGGTGAATTTAGAGACATCAATTTCAGCAGTAGCCGCTACTTTGGGGAATGTGGGGCCTGGTTTAGGTGGAGTGGGTCCCGGTTCGAATTATGCTTTGCTTCCTGGGGCAGCCAAGTTCATCTTGATTATCTGCATGTGGTTGGGGCGGTTAGAATTGTTTACAGTTATTATGATATTTTCTCCTCGCTTCTGGAAAGGTTAATCAAGCTACAGTAGAAGTTCAAAGAAGGTTTGGGCTATACTTTGCAATAGGTTTATGGTCAAGGTTGCTTTTCAAGGAGAAAGAGGCGCTTTCAGCGAGGATGCTGCGGCAAAGCTTTTTGGTGGGGACATCGATTTTTTGCCGTGTGTTCGGCTGAAAGAGGTTTTTGAACTTGTGTCGCAGGATAAGGTTGAATTTGGGGTAGTCCCCCTGGAGAACTCTCAAGCCGGTAGTATCAACGAGACCTACGATTTATTATTGGCGTACCCTCCCAATATCTTTGCTGAAGTTATTCTCAAAGTAAGCCATTGCCTGATGGCTTTGCCAGGTGAAAAACTGGCTGGTATAACAACGATTTACTCCCATCCCCAAGCTTTAGCTCAATGTGCGGAATTTTTAAGCAAACTGAATGTCGAAATTATGTCCAGCTATGATACCGCAGGCAGTGCCAAAATGATAAAAGAGAAAAAATTGAGGAACTGTGCTGCTATAGCTAGCAAAAGAGCTGCCGATATTTACGAGCTGGAGATTCTGGCACCGGAAATTGAGACGAGTGTCAACAACTACACCAAATTCGTGGCTGTCTCCAAGCAGAAAGCTAAACCCGCGAAGAAAAATAAAACCTCTATTGTTTTTGCTTCTGAACACAAGCCTGGAGCTCTATACAGAATTTTGGGTATCTTCGCCACCAAGGGTATAAACCTCACAAAACTAGAGTCCAGGCCGAGCAGAGCTAAGCCCTGGGAGTACGTTTTTTACGTTGATTTCGAGGGGCACTTAGATGGCAAGGTTTACCAGGAAGCTATAAGGGAGTTACAGAGAGAGGCTGCTTTCATTAAGATACTTGGCTCCTATCCTCAAGCTACCTGAAGTTAAGCTGTCAATAATTTCGCTTCTTAAACCCTGTTCAGATTCTGGAGATTCCCCTCCAGTTTTTACTCAGGTAAAAGGCTAAGCTGCTCTTCTGACCAAGAGGAATAGCGGAATTGAGATTAGCTCCATGACGACGACAAACAGGATTAAGTAGTTGATAGAAAGCTCATAGAGTAACCCCATCAGGGCAGCTCCCAAAAACCAAGACGCTCCATATGCCGTATTGAAGATTCCATAGGCAAATCCTCTTCGCTCCACAGGTGTTAGGTCAGCGATGGCGGCACGCATAATCGTTTCCTGAATCCCCATGACCACACCCCATAATACCATGCCAGCTAGCACCAGTTTGTAGTCATAAGAAAAGGCCAGGAAGGGAATAGGCAAGGTTAACAAAGGGACTGCCAATAGCGATACAAGCCCAATTTTATCGTATGTTTTTCCCGCGAGAAGAGCTGCCAAGGCATCTACTCCCATAGCAATGGCATAAATTAGGGGAATGTGAGCATCCGGGACAATAGCTTGGACTTTTAGATGGTAGGAAATTAACTGGAAATTGGCAAATCCAGCCACAGAAAACAAAGTAAAAATAGTGTAGAGCCAGAAAACTCTGGGGAGTTTATCTCTGTCGCCTTGTTTGCTTGCCTCTTCGGGAGCTTCAAGTTTCTGCGGTGAAGGGACTTTCTTCCTGGCTATGGCAAGAACGGCCAGGGTCAGCAAAGCCGGTATCCATAACAGGGTAAAACCTTCACGATAACCACCGTGGAACAGGAAAACAAGAGAAAAGACAACAGGACCAATGACAGCGCCAACCTGGTCCAATGCTTCATGAACAGCAAATCCCCAGCCCCTCCCCACCTTTTTTGTGGCATAAGAAAGCATCGTATCTCTTGCTGGACTTCTTATTGCTTTCCCCATCCGTTCCAAAATGATAAGGACGGCAGCAAGCTGCCAATGGCCGGCAAATGCCAGCAAGGGAATGGAAACGAGCAGTCCATAACCGATAAAGGTCAAAAGCCAATATGCTTTAGTGCGATCGACAAGATAGCCAGAGGCAAGGCGCAGAGCATAACCAACGAATTCGCCGATGCCAGCTACCAAACCGACAATACTGGCACTCGCCCCCAGCGTAGCCAAATAAGGTCCGGTAACGCTCCTAGCTCCTTCGTAGGTTACATCCCCGAACAGGCTGACAATCCCCAGGAGAATGATGAAGTACACGACAACTCCCTTTATATTTTTGAATTACTGTTTGCGCAGCTATCTTGCTGTGGCGTCATTTTAACGAAGTCTCTGAGTTAAAGGAATTATTTTGGCTATAAGGAGGGTAACTGAACGGTCTCAATAAAATTCGGCAACTATTCTTATAACTTTGCTTTTAGCTTTTGGTATGTGGCAATCAAGGCTTCTGATATGACTTTGGTATCAGACAACACTGGCATAAAGTTAGTGTCGCCTTGCCACCTGGGGACGATATGAGTATGGAGGTGCTCCGCTATCCCGGCTCCAGCAACTTTGCCCACATTTAAGCCGATATTGAAGCCGGCTGGCTTCATTATCTCTTTTAGAAGTTCTAAGCCTTTTTTGATAATGTCAAAGTGCTCCTTGGCTTCTACATCCTTTAAATCCTGTAAATTTGCTATATGCCGATAGGGAGCGACCATTAAATGCCCCGGATTATAGGGGAAAGCGTTCAGAATTATGAAATTATGTTGGCCACGATAAAGGATAAAATTCGCCTCATCGTTATTTTCCTGGGGTTTCTGGCATAGGATACAGCCGCTTTCTGGGGCCCTCTGTATATATTCTATTCGCCATGGTGCCCAAAGCTCTTCCATTAAACCCATATATTATGATGATTCTGGGTTAAGTGCAATAGGATTCTTAGTTTGAGATGAAAAATTCTGGACATGGCAAAACGAGTTGACTATAGTATCTAGCTAAGAATAAAATACTTCGGGGTTAATATGCTTGAAGTCTTGACCCAAAAGCTGACCGCTGTATTTGATAAGCTTGGCAGGAAAGGCAAGCTTAGCGAAGGGGACATCGACGATGCTTTACGCCAGGTACGACTGGCGCTTTTGGAAGCAGATGTAAATTTTAAAGTGGCCAAGGAATTCTTGCCCAAGGTGCGAGAGCGTGCTCTTGGCTCTGAAGTCTTGCATAGCTTAACACCAGCCCAGCAGATTATCAAAATTGTCAATGAAGAATTGATTGCTATCCTGGGGGGGGAGCCCAGCCATTTAGCTTCGGTTACCGACTTGCCAGCGGTCGCCTTGCTTGTAGGATTGCAGGGCTCCGGTAAGACCACTACGGCGGTGAAGCTAGCTCTTCAGCTCAAACATCTCGGGCAGCGTCCTTTATTAGTAGCTGCTGATACTCGCCGACCTGCTGCTATTGAACAACTCCAATTACTGGGTGAGCAACACGATATTCCCGTATATAGTGAGGATGCTAACGTAGCATCAACAACAATTTGCCAGCATTCTCTAAAGCAAGCTAAAGAAAAGGGATTGACCTGGGTTATAGTAGATACTCAGGGACGCCTGCATATTGACGAAGCCATGATGAAAGAATTGGCTGATATTAAATCCCGGGTGCAGCCTTCAGAGGTATTGCTTACGGTAGATGCTATGATTGGGCAGGACGCGGTAAGGGTGGCTCAAGAATTCCACAGCCAAATCGGGCTCACGGGACTAATCCTGACGAAGATGGATGGAGATGCCCGAGGTGGAGCTGCTCTTTCTATTAGATTTGTTACTGGGGTGCCCATAAAATACCTGGGCACCGGTGAGAAGATGGATGCCTTGGAAGTATTTTATCCCGACCGTCTAGCGTCTCGCATTCTGGGTATGGGAGATATGCTCACTTTCATCGAGAGAGCTGAGACAAACTTCGACCAGCAACAAGCCAAAAGTTTGGAAAGAAAAATTCGCACCGGGGGTTTTGACCTTGAGGACCTCCTCAGTCAAATGCGCCAAATTCACAAGATGGGTTCTTTTGGAGGACTGGTAGAAATGATACCAGGTTTCTCCAAATTCGCTTCCCGTTTGCCAGATGTCGAAGGGGAGAAACAGCTAAAAAAGATAGAAGCTATTATCCTGTCTATGACTTACGAGGAAAGGCGTAATCCAGCCATTGTTGATGGCAGACGGCGAAGCCGTATTGCTCGAGGAAGCGGCACTACATCCAAAGATGTCAATCAACTTCTTAATCAGTTTCGTGAGATACAAAAGTTGACTAAGTCACTAACGCGAGGCAAGTTGCCTAAAAAGATGGGTGCTATGTTTGACATCCCTTTAAGGTGAAATCAGTCTAAATAGCCTTTGAGCTTTCGACTGCGGGTGGGATGACGCAACTTGCGTAGAGCCTTACCTTCGATCTGTCGTATTCTTTCTCGAGTTACGTCGAATTCTCTACCCACCTCTTCCAGAGTTCGAGCATGCCCATCCTTAAGGCCAAATCTAAGCTGCAGCACCTTTTTTTCGCGCTCGGTAAGTTCATCAAGTACTCTATCTATTTGTTCCTTGAGTAGCTGTTGTGAAGTGGCTTCAGTTGGGGCTAAACTAGCGTGATCTTCAACAAGGTCGCCCAGACGGCTATCGGCATCTTCGCCAATAGGCATGTCCAGCGATATTGGCTCACGGAAAAACAAAGCCATGACCCCTTCTACTTTTTCTGGAGATATATTCAGGCGGTCGCCAATTTCTTCGTAACTCGGTTCGCGTCCAAGTTCTTGAATTAACTGCCGACTTGCGCGCAATAGCTTGTTAATTGTTTCTACCATGTGTACGGGAATGCGAATGGCACGAGATTGGTCAGCTATAGATCGAGTGATACCTTGCCTGATCCACCAGGTGGCGTAGGTACTGAATTTATATCCTTTTCTATACTGGAATTTATCTACAGCTCGGATAAGGCCAATATTCCCTTCCTGGATAAGCTCAAGTAGGGGCATGCCATGCCCGATATATTTCTTGGCTATGCTCACCACCAGGCGCAGGTTTGCTTCGGTGAGGTGCCTTTCTGCTGCTTTTGCTTCAGCCTTTATCCGTTCAAAGTAAGCTTTAAAATCATCGCTATGAGAATTGATTCGAGACAAGAACCTGTCGTCAGTCGAGAGAGTCTTTAGTTCTTGCCATGAAGTTTTATCTCTGGCTAGGAGCTCTGGTAATTGCGGAGGCAGAAGTTGACTGTTTATGGAAAGATTTACTATAGCATCTTCAGCCGCAGTGGTTCCTTTGTCTATTTCGTTAGCGATTGCCGCTATTAACGATGGGTCTATAACAGCGTCAATGGCGGAGCGAAATTTAGGATTCCTGATCGTCTCCACCACATTGCTGGAGGGATCGATACCAACATGCTCTTCGATAATCTGAACAACGAGGTATGCTTTGGATAATTGAGAAATTACGTGAATAACTACGTTAACGGGTGAGGGGAATTTCTTGTATTTCCTAAAATGGTTGTCTTCGATTCTTTCTAAGCTTCTGCCCAGCTCTATCCTCCGGCATAGTAACCTCTCTTCACGGACATTGAGAAGTGGCACTCTGCCGATTTCCTGAAGATACATACGAGCTGAGTCGTCAATTACCTCATATTCCCCTAGTGGTGGCGGAGGCCTGATCTCTTCAGTTTCTTCAGCGGGGAATTCCTCACTTTCTTCTTTTTCTTCACCTTCCTCGGCTAAGGTACTGACATCCTCAACTTCGGCTTCATCGCTGAGTAAGCTTTCAGCCTCTTCCTCACCACTACCCGGGTTGATGTTTTCTTCTTTCATTGAATCCATGGTTTCTTCCCTTTTTAACAAAGACGTCCTGAAGTTGTTGCCCGGAATTTATTCCTTGCTCCTCTAGTTTGGACAACTCTGAGCTTATACCACCCTTTTCCCTCTCAATCTCAAGCGTCGCCTCCTTCTCAGTTTCTAATTTCCGGGATAACTTCTCTTGTAGACGGAGAATACAATCGGCTAAAGCAAAGTGTCGTGTTCGCTCGCTTTCCCGTATGGCTGGCGGGGAAACTTTATTAACCAAATAGTATAAATGTTCTAGTAAACTAGTGTCAAGTTTACTTTCAAGGTTCGAGATATCAGAAGACTGTTGCCATTTGACAAAGACTTCCCGATTTTCCGTGGATTCGAAGTGTTCTGGTGATAGCTCTCGAGCTAAAGGACGAAGCTCTGGGTACTGAAGGAGAAGTGCCAAGCAGTATTCTTCAATAGCGCTGGATACAAACTGACGGGCAAGGCGAGCTTGTTCTGTTGGCTTGCTAAGTTGAGGCCTTTTCCTGGCAGTCCTTAATCTCAGCAAGGCAACTTCTATGTCCGACGTTTTGATTTTTAGTGCTCGAGCTAGCTTCTCAACATAATGGAATTTTTGTGTGGGGTCCTTTATTTCATAAATTGATGGCAGGAGTTTTTGTACAGCCAGGGATTTGTCTTTGGCTTTATTGATATCGACTTTGCTTATTACAGATTGAAAGGCAAAGTCTAGAATAGGCATAGCCTGTTCTACTAGTTTCTGCCAGAGGGCAAGGTCTTCTCTTATTACTTCATCAGGGTCTTTACCTGGAGGTAATAAAATGACATTTGCTTCAGCATTGGAGTAAGCTAATATCGCTTTGCCTCGCAAGGTGGCTTCCTCTCCGGCAAGATCGGCATCGAGTGCCAGAGTTATGTTATTGGATAATCTTTTAATGACTTCCACCTGATTCTCGGTTAAAGAAGTTCCCATTGAGCCAACTACATTTTGCCAGTTGTGCTGGTGAGCAGTGAGAACATCCATGTAGCCTTCCATGATTATTACCAGGTTTTTCTTTTTAACGGCAGATTTAGCCTTATCAATGCCATATAAGCTGCTACTCTTATCGAAAATCGATGCCTGGGGGGAATTGATATATTTAGGCAGGGAGTCATCCAGAACTCTGGCTCCGAAACCAGTGACTCGACCCTGGATATCACATATAGGAAACATCAGCCGGTTGCGAAACCGATCGTAACTACCTCCTCCCTCTTTTTCGATTATTAGACCAGCTTCTACCAGCTCCTTTTCTGTGTAACCTTTACCCAGCAGGTAATTCTTAAGGGCTTCCCAGGCATCAGGACTGAAACCGAGACGAAACTCTTCGATAGTCTCGGTCGTGACCTTTCTTCTTGCCAGATAGCTTCTCGTTGCCTCTCCTGTCTTAGTGCTCGAAAGTAGATGGTGATAGTACTCAGTAGCTGCCTCATTAATCTGGAATAATTTCTCCTTCTTTTCATCCTCGACCTTGCTTGATGCCTCAAGGGGGCTTAAAGTTATGCCCCCCCTTTGAGCTAAAAGGCGAAGAGCTTGGCCAAAATCAATGCCCTCCTTTTTCATAATGAAAGAGAAGATATCGCCACCAGTTCCGCAGGCGCCAAAGCAATGCCAGCTTTGTTGTTCAGGAAAGACAAAAAACGAAGGATGTTTTTCACTGTGGAAGGGGCATAAGCCTTTGAAGTTACGCCCCGCTTTTTGCAGAGTAACATACTCAGAGACAAGCTCTACTATATCTAATCTCTGCTTTACTTCCGTGATTACGCTCATTGAGATATCTCTTCAGCTAATCTTAGCGCATATTGATCGGTCATCCCAGCAATGTAATCAATGACTTTGCGCTCCTTGTTATCCGGCAAAGAGGCAAATTCCCGAGGTAATCTATCCCCGTGCTTCAGGAAATGAGAATATAACTGACGCAATACCTCTCCCGCCTTTACTGCCTCCTCCCCAGCTAAGCTGGGATAATATACTTTGTCAAATAGAAACTGGCGGAGTATGTTAGTTGCTCCAAGGACTTCAGGGCTCATGCCTATAGTTGGATTGGTTAAATCGCCATTGCCACTAACGGGCCAGGAGCAGTCTATTATATCGCAAACCAGGGTATTAATTCGCTGTGAATGCGTATGTCCCAGAGTTGCTACTACCGGCTTGGGTAAATCATTCTGGGAGATAATACCAGCTCTTATGGCATCTTCGACGTCGTGGTTAACATAGGCCACGATATCGGCTATCTTGCATATTTGGCCCTCTAAAGTATTGACATCTCCCCATCCCTCTCCTAAGATTTCAGCTTGTCCCTTGGAATGATTGAGGATGCCATCTCTCACTTCCCAGGTAAGATTTAGCCCCTGTCCCTCCTTCTCCAATAAATCGACTACTCGTAAGCTTTGCTCATTATGCTTGAAGCCACTGTGATACAACTCGTTTAGGACTTCCTCGCCTATATGACCAAAAGGCGTATGCCCTAAATCGTGTCCGAGAGCGATAGCTTCAGCGAGGTCTTCGTTGAGATTTAGAGCTCGAGCTATAGTTCTGGCTATTTGGGATACTTCCAGAGTGTGAGTAAGCCTGGTGACATAATGGTCACCCAGGGGAGCAATAAAAACCTGCGTCTTATGTTTTAGCCGACGGAAGGCCTTGGAATAGATGATACGGTCACGGTCACGTTGGAAACTGGTTCTTATGGGGCATGGTTCTTCCCACTTCAGCCGACCACGACTGAACTTACTCTTAGCGGCATAAGAGGAAAGGGCTTCTTCCTTCTTCTCCGTCTGTTCACGTATATTAGGTTTATTAACCATGGAATCACTGTAATATAGTAAGTCAAGGCAAAATCCTTAACTTATCGCAGCAGCACCTTCATGTCCTCACGTGCGTTTTCTTTTGGTTTTTGCTTTTATCCTGTTTTCCACCTCTGCGATATTTAACCTCGTCGACAGTACCACATCCGGGTTCAAAGACATCGAATCTATGCCGCACTCAACTAAAAAGTCGGCAAATTCCGGAAAATCACTCGGCGCCTGACCGCATATCCCTATCTTCCTCCTTGGCTTGTGACGGTGTGCAGCATCTATAACTTGCTTCACCAGTCTCTTCACCGCTTCATTTCTTTCATCAAATATGTGTGCCACAAGCTCGGAATCTCTATCTAAACCAAGAGTTAATTGCGTTAAATCGTTCGACCCTATGCTGAATCCATCAAACACATCGGCGAATTCCTCCGCCAAAACCACATTGGATGGTATCTCGCACATCACATACACTTCCAACCCATTTTCTCCTCGCCTTAAGCCAAACTCCCCCATGGCCATTATCACCTGCCTCCCTTCTTCCGGCGTCCGGCAAAAAGGAACCATCACCTTCACATTGGTCAACCCCATCTCGTCCCTTACTTTCTTTATCGCTTCGCATTCTAAACCAAAGGCAGGCTTGAACTTCTCATCATAATAGCGAGACGCCCCCCTCCACCCTATCATGGGGTTACTTTCCTCCGGCTCGTAACGATACCCCCCGATTAAATTGGCATACTCATTTGTCTTAAAGTCAGAAAACCGAACGATGACCTCGTTGGGATAAAACCCCGCCGCTATCTTAGCTATCCCCATGGCTAAGTTGTCAATGAAAAACTCCCTTTTATCCTTATATGACGCGCTCTTCTTATCTATCTCCTCAATCACCTTTGCCAATTTCTTGTCACTACTTGCTGCTTTCTTCAACTCATCATACTCTATCAGCGCCATGGGATGTATACCAATGTAAGAGTTGATGATGAACTCTTCCCGGGCTAAACCCACGCCGTCATTGGGAATTTGACTTTGAATAAACGCACCATCGGGAATGCCGAAGTTCATCATTATCCTGGTGTCGGGTCTGGGAATCTTAGTCACTTCTACTTCATCTACTCTGTATTTCAATTTCCCTTCATATATCCTGCCCCCACCTTGCGAACAATCTATCGTGACCTCTTTTATCCCCCTCAAAACCTCTGTCCCCTTGCCGGTGCTGATAACACAGGGTACCCCAAGCTCACGACTCACGATAGCTGCGTGGCAGGTCCTGCCACCTTTGTTTGTAACTATGCCACCAGCGATCTTCATTATCGGTTCCCAGTCGGGGTCTGTCATCTCGGTGACCAAAACCTGACCCCTCTTGAATCTACGTATCTCGTTACTCTCTTCTATTACATGCACTGCCCCTTGCCCTATCTTTGTCCCCACTGCTTCCCCTTTGAGCAGTAACTTCCCCTTTTCTTCAAGCACATAAGTCCTGAGCGAAGCTAAGTCCATTTGTGAATGCACTGTCTCAGGCCTGGCCTGGACTATGAAAAGTTCACCGGTTACTCCATCCTTCGCCCATTCAATATCCGTGGGCAGACCATAATGTTCTTCTATAGTGCAAGCCCACCTGGCAAGAACCAAGATTTCATCGTCACTCAATACGAACTTTCTTCGCTCCTCAACCTTGACTTCTCTTTGCTCCGTTCCAGCTCCATCACCCTTGTAGACCAGTCTCTTCCCCTTAGTCCCCAGCTTCTTTTCCACAATTGGTCTGAACCCTTCTTTTAGAGTGGGCTTGAAAACATAAAACTGGTCTGGATCAACAATTCCCTGCACCACATTCTCTCCCAGACCATAGGCACCAGTTATGTAGACCACGTCCCTGAAACCTGAATCTGTATCTATGGAAAACATGACGCCGGAGCAGGCTAAATCAGAGCGGACCATCTTTTGCACACCCACCGAGAGGTAAACACTGAGATGGTCAAAACCTTTATCCACCCGGTAGGAGATTGCCCGGTTCGTGAACAAAGATGCAAAGCAGTCCATGACCTTCTCCAAGAGGTCATCTTCTCCACGCACGTTCAAATAACTCGTTTGCTGTCCCGCAAATGAAGCTGTAGGTAAATCTTCGGCAGTAGCGCTGCTTCTCACAGCCACATCGACGTTCTTTCCGAATCTCTCTTCCATCTTTCGATAGCAAATTCTTATCTCCTCTTCTAATTCTTTAGGACAAGGAGAATGTGCTATCAAACTCCTTATTTTTCCACCCCTCTCCGCCAAATTTTCCATATCATGCGTATCCAGGCCCGCCAAAGTGTCTTTGATTTTTTGACTTATGCCCGCTTTCTCCACTACATACTTATACGCCTCAGCAGTGATAGCAAAACCAGGAGGAATGTTTACCCCTTTCTTACCCAGATTTTTTGTCATCTCACCTAGAGATGCGTTCTTACCGCCGACTAAAGCTATGTCCTTTGCTCCAAATTCCTCAAACCATTTCACAAACTTCATAGTTTTTCCTCCGCTTTACAAAGTATGATCATATTCGTACATGCCACCTCAGCGAAATCCACATCCTTGCTTACAGACAGTTAATCTAAAAAACAAAACCAAATTATATCATGTTTCAGCAGGGCCGAAAGCAGAGGGATTTTTGCCCCTTCTGCCTGCCCCTGCTACAGTCAGCCTATCCTCCTGCCATTTGTTGCAGCGCCATTTTAATCTTCTCTTCTAAGCTTAGCTCTTCAGAATCTGGAAGCTTAGAGATAGCTTTGGTGGCTTCCGTTAAAGAGTAGCCCAAGCCGGTTAAAGCAGCTATAACATCGGCACTCTCCGGGGCTAATGGCAGGGCTGTCTCTTTCCACTCCTTTTCCAACTTGCCTCTGAGCTCAATGACGAGGCGGCTGGCCATTTTTTTACCGATGCCAGGCGCTTGGCTGATGAGGTCGCTATCGCCGCTGGTTATAGCCATGACAAGTTGTTCAGGATTCAAAGCCGAGAGTAGGGCTAAAGCCACCTTAGAGCCAACTCCTGAGACGGAAATAAGGTTTTTGAACAAAGCTAATTCCTCGCTTGAGGCAAAACCGTAAAGAGAAATATTATCCTCTCTCACGTGGAGATGGGTATAGAGGGAGACATTGCCTTTAACAGCTCCTAATTGGCTTAAAGTTGAGCCGGAGATATATACCCGAAAACCTACTCCGCCGACATTAATGATAATGGAGTCGTTACCACGATATTCCAGTATTCCTTCTAACGTAGCTATCATTTCGGCGTATGTTCAGTGAGCCATTGGTTAAGGCGCCTCTGCTGAATGTGGCACATAGCTATAGCCAATGCATCGGCAGCATCGCTAGGCTGAGGTAGCTCAGAGAGCCTGAGCTGGACTCTTACCATTTCTTGAACCTGTTGTTTATCACTTTGCCCATAGCTGGTTATTTGCTGCTTTATCTTGGCTGGTGAGTAATAGTAAACGGGCAATCCCTGGTTGACGGCTGCCAGGATAGCTATAGCTTGTGCTCTGCCAATAGCGAACGCTGACCTTACGTTGTGGCCGATAAAGGGCTCTTCAATGGCTACTTCGCTTGGTTTATGCTTAGCGATAATTTTGCTTAATTCACTGTAGAGAGAGCGCAGTCTTTCCTCCATAGGAAGCCGGGATGGGAGATTGATTACTCCACAATCTACCATATGCATTTCTTCCTCGCCATCTACTACACCGTAGCCTAAATTTATAGTGCCAGGGTCAACGCCTAGAATGCACATGTTAGGTTCAACTGCGCAGCTTTTCTAAAGTAGCCTCAGAAAAATCGATATTGGAAAAAACATGCTGTACATCGTCTAATCCTTCCAGCTCGTCAAGGAAATTCAGGGCCTGAACTGCTTTATTTTCCTCCAGCAACACTGTAGTTTGAGGCGTTAGCGAGAGCTCCGCCGAAATCACATGTTCTTTCTCTTCAATAACCTTTCTTACTTTTTCTAAATCCTGAGGTTGCGTGTAAATTTCCACATAATCCTTTTCGGTCTTAACATCTTCAGCCCCGGCATCGATAGCTCGTAGCGCTATTTCTTCGGCATCTGAGGCATTGGTTTCTACAGTAATCACTCCTCTACTCTCAAAGAGCCAGGAGACACAACCACTCTCACCAAGATTACTTCCGTGACGGGTGAAGAGACGGCGCACATCCTGAATGGTGCGATTACGGTTATCGGTCAAGGCTTCCACCAAAACTGCTATCCCGCTTGGCCCATAGCCTTCGAGTTTCATCTCAATTAAGGCAGCTTCCCCGGCTTCACCACTACCCCGCTTTATGGCTCTCTCGATATTCTCCAAAGGCATGTTATTATCACGGGCTTTCTGTACTGCTAAACGTAACTGGAAATTACTTTCTAAATTAGCTCCACCTTGTCGCGCTGCAACTATGATTTCTCGAGCAAGCTTGGTAAATAACTGCCCGCGCCTGGCATCAGCTACTCCCTTCTGCCGCTTAATCTGTGACCACTTAGAATGTCCTGACATTGCTATCCTTTATATCATTTTATCACTGCAACTCCTAAAAGGGAAAGCAGATATCACGTCGCAAACAACTTGATGGCATCGGCACTATCATGCTAAGTTTATGATAGCGGGTAAGTCCTGTGTTAAGTGTGTCACCGGAAGGTGTCATAAACTAGCTGTAAGCTAGTCGCTCGCAGGGGCTGCTTTTTCACTTCCCAAAGAATAATTTCTTATCGTTTTTACCAGACGCAGTTGCACTTAATCTTTCTATAATCCATCCCTAGGTTCGCCCACATTGCTTTAATTACTTTTAAAGCACTCTATAATAACTGGCGAAATTCTTCACGGCTCATCTCTGCATCTCGTAGGATCTTAGACAAAATACCAGAGCCTAAATCCTCACCTTTGTGCACTGGCACTACGGTAGCTCTCCCATCAGCATGCCTCATATAAATATGGCTACCTCGCTGACGGACTATTTCAAAATCTGCCTTTTGTAGAGTACGAACTACTTCGCTGCCAGTTAGGTGAGGTAATCGGCTCATAGAGCTACCTTTTGGACACCTACAAGTTGTAGTTGCTCAGGAGCCAGATCGCCTTCTACTTCCAGGCACAATTGGATAGCTTCTTTTATGCGCTCCATAAGTTCATCCAGAGAGCGTGCCTGAGTATGACACCCCCTAAGGGAAGGTACAGTGCCCACAAAGAGGCCCTCCTCGTCGCGCTCGATGATAACAGTAAACTCTTCTCTCATAATATCTCTCTTTTAACTACTACTTTTAGTATAGCACATGTCTATTACAATGCCTTTACCATACGCAGTTACATTTAATCCTCCTATAATCCATCCCTAGCTTTGCCCACATTGCTAGTGTTTCCTTGCAGAAAGCAGCTTCCTTTAGACCAGTTCGTGGCTTAAACATACTACTTTTTTATTTAAATTCATTAAAAAGTGGAAAGGAGGCCAAAAATTATTGACAAATTCAACTGATACTGCTACTATAATACTTGGCAGATATGCGTAGGATACTCGGGAGGTCATCGGATAGATGGCAGCGCGAGAGCGTGGGATCCTCCCGCCTAGGATCTGCCTAAATTTTTATCACCCAATCGTAGCAGCTATATTCCTTTTGAATTTCCCCCGCCGTTCTGGGAAATAATTTCAATCCAATACCCCAAAGTCTACCTCTTACACGGTCAAATTTATCTATTAAGCCCATTAAATAAGATTCATCCACATTGCCGTACCGATTTATCTCTAAGGCGTCTTTTAACGCACCAGAACAAGCATCGGCTACCTGAAGTAGCTTTTTGGTTTCTTTGTTTTTAGGTTCTAGGGACTTTATTAGTCTCCGCTGAATAGTCGGCGAGCTATCATAGGGTCCTGGATATTCAGTCATAAGGGTAAGATAATCACTTAGGTCTTTGTAAGAGATGGAACTCCTATTCTCAAAAATCAAATTGACTATCGCCCCCTGCCGCTCAGCATATTTGCAAATTCTTTCTACTAAGAGCTTTGTTGCGTAAAAGTACATTGCCCATCTAAACTTCATCCTGTTAGCCCGGTCATAATGAGAATCAAACCTCTCTGGTGCTAAGTACTTCTTTTCCAAAGCAACCGAAAGAATGGTGAAGCTCTGCTTACTTAATTCCTGGATAACAACTCGTTTTTGATTGTGACTTAGTCTTACCCAATGCAAAGGCTGCCTTGTTACATCTCCCCATAGGCGGCTTTTAATATTATCTATTGCATGTGCGACGTTCCTATCATTGTTCTTATCGACTACTACAGACGAAATGATAAACCACTGAGAGGCCCCATCTTTAAATCCTTCGTCACCTGACTCGTCGATGTAAGCGTTCAATTCCTTGTTATTCATTTTTCCTCTCAACGCTTATAGTATACTTCGACCCTTAACTCTGCTCTCAGCGAAGAATTTTCAGCTTCCTTCTATTATCTTCCTCTCATCCTCAGTTAGCCCATATAAATCATAGACAAGGTTATCTATCTCTTTATCGGTGCGGTTTATTTCTCTAAGAAGTTCATCACGCTCGTTACAAGGTGTATTACGGATAGGAGCCAAACGCTTATTTAGCTCCAGCATTTTGCCTACCAGAGCTACCAAATCATCGTATATCTTCTTCGCAGCAGGGTTGTTGAAATCAACACGATGGATGGGAAGTTGCAGAATAGCATTCTTAGCTACACTAAGTACAGGGAATTTCTGTGCATACCAGTAGTTCAGTAATTTTGAGTTGATGAGCGCTAGTATAAACTTTAGATCCAAGTCATTTCCTCTTTGGTGAAGCATCAGTGCATCTTTCACATAGAAGTGCTCATTATCAATGGTGGCTATCAAGCGCTTCCCAATATCTTGAACAAGTATTTTAGGTACTTCGAATCGCTCACGGCTCCCAGGTCGGGCCGTAGTGCGATGTTTTCTCATCTGTCCAGGGACATACCAGACGAATTCTCCCTTATACTCAATTGAATACCTCCCGAAATCACTCCTTCGAAGCAGTCTCTTATGTTCGGGGGTGCTTGGGGTATGTGTCAAGAAAATAGTGTCATCAGCTGTCTTGAGACCATAGCAGAAAGTTACAGTTTCAGATAGCTTGTCTGTGTTCAGCTCCACTTTGGTAGAGAGCGCTAGGGCCACCTCACCCCAAGAAAGGTCAAAGATATTCAAATATGTGGAGTAAAAGATTTCTTGAGGTATTTCTTTGGTTCTTTCAAAAGTCCCATCTTGATATTCGGTTATCGGAATCCTATTTTGTCGGCGAGCATTCTCATTACTCTCTTTCTTAAGTCCAAGCACGATCGTCTCTACTGTGGCAGCCTCGAAGACCTTCTTTGGTGTGAGTCCGAAATATAGGATGCAGCAAGTGTCTAAGATGTACTTGCGGAGCGGCGCAAAGCTTTCCAAGGACATAAAAGTATTTGAGACGATATATGATGCGTAACCTCCAGGCTTCAATAGATCGATAGCTCTCTGGATAAAACAAGCATATATGTCGGACTTTGCTCTATAGACTTGATATTGTGCCCACAATGCTCGTTTATCGCTAGTTTCTAGTTTGTGTGGACGCACATATGGCGGATTACCTATAACTACGTCAAAGCCACCTTGAGCCATGATATCCTCAAATTCCTGCTCCCAGTTGAATGGCTTCTTTTCTCGCCAGTCGTCGCCGAAGTAACCTCTTAATTCTTCTTCGGTGCCTGAGATAAGGGAATTGCCCTGACGAATGCTATCAGCAAGGCTAGGGAGGGTCTCTCGCTTTGCCAGGCTCCGTAATAGTAGGTTTAAGCGAGCTATCTCAACAGCTTGCATATCGAGGTCAACGCCGAAGATGTTCTTAATGAGAATAGGCAAGCGTTCATATTGATCGAGTTCAGTAACGGATTTGCCACTTCTATAGGCATGGTAGTTTAGGAGTTCGTCATAGGCACGTATTAGAAAAGAGCCGGAGCCACAGGCTGGGTCTAGAATCTTAACATTGAGTATTTCATTGTGGCTACGCTCTTTGAGGAAGCGTCCCACGGTTTCTTTAACTATATAGTCGGTTACAAATCTAGGGGTGTAGTAAATTCCATGCTCTTTGCGGCGCTGTTCCTTGGCGGTTAGTTCAAAGCTCGGTTCTACAGGATATCCTAGATCCATTCGAATTTGGGCTTCCTTTGCCCGCTGCTTAACTACAGTGGCTACATGTCCCAGATATTGCTCATATACTGCTCCCAATACATCAACGTCGATAAGGGAGAAGTCGTAACTAGCAATGCCACTTGGAACCTCGTATAAGCCATTAATAATACCCTCGATAGTCATGCCTTCAATAAAAACCTGGTCAGCCAGATGGAGAGCAAAAAGGTCGCTGTCATAATAGCCATCATAATCGCGGAAGATGCTGCGCAGCACTTCAACGAGCTCTCTTTTACGGCCACCACTGCGCCATTCATGAACGGTACCGAGTAGCACCCTGTCTTCTATTTTCCTGTTCTCGCAGGTGCGAATGAAGATGAGGCGATTGAAGAGTCGCTGGATAACTTCGTCTATTTGGCTGAAAGTCAGGTTTGGGTTGTAGTGGTAGAGTTGGCTGAAGAGTTCTTCACGCCAATGACGGAGTTGATTAAACAGCCTTTGCTCTACTCCTAGCCGTGGAGGAAGCGCTCCATATTTCTCAGCCTTTTCATTTAGAACATTATTTTCTAGCGATTCTCGAGACAAAAGCCAAAGGTCATCGAAATCCTTAAGGTAACTATCCCAGGAAAGGTTTATAAAAGGGCGACCTGTTTGAGCGTTATAAACCAACAATCCTTCAAAATCAGTTAGACCTGCCCAGATGATACCTCTATTGTAGGCGTAGGTAATCGCTTGCTTGACATATTCAGGCCTGGTTAACTCAGCTTTGAGCGCCTTAGCTTCCAAGTAAAACTGAGAGACTCCATGTAGTTTGAAGACATAATCCACCCGCCCAGTGCCTGCCTTTACTTCCTCAGCTACCTCTTCCCGTCTATATACATCCCAGCCCAGAGCATGGAATAAAGGCATGATAAAAATGCGGCGAGTATCTGCTTCGGTATATTTCTTGATGGCTGATGGAGTCAAACTTTGATACTTGTCAACTAATTTCGCTAATTCTTGACGAGCTTCTTCTTTAGTTATAGCCATGTCTCTATCTTACCTTAATTGGATTTACTGCTTTTGTCTCCTTGAACGTGGCGGTTAGTGTTTCCGCACCCAGTTCTCGGAGCTTGCCACCGGGGTGCTGCCATATTGGGGAGTTCCTATTCATCTTTAGTCTTCTCTCCCCAGAATCACTTTGCTATGTTTAGCAACTCCTTTCCATAAGACTCTTTTATTATACCCTTCTCAGTGATTATGGCAGTTATATAGCTATGGAGAGTGACGTCGAAGGCAGGATTGGCTGCTCTTATGCCTTCGGGAGCAATGGGGACTCCCTGGATATGAGTTACCTCCTCAGGGCTTCGCTCTTCAATCGGGATTTTGTCTCCCGAGCTTAAAGAAAGGTCAATGGTGCTCGTGGGAGCAGCGACATAAAAAGGGATTTTACTTTCTTTAGCCAGTACTGCCAGAGTATAGGTGCCAATTTTATTAGCGACATCACCATTGGCAGCAATCCTGTCGGCGCCAACAATGACACAGTCTATCTTTCTTTGCTGCATAAAATAGCCAGCCATGGAATCGGTAATCAAAGTTACAGGGATGCCCTCTTGCCTTAGTTCCCAAGCAGTGAGCCTGGCACCCTGGAGAAGGGGACGAGTTTCCGTGGCAAAGACGCTCACTTTCTTTCCTTGTTCTTTAGCAGCTTTGATTACACCCAGGGCAGTGCCATAGCCAGCGGTGGCTAAAGGACCAGCGTTGCAATGAGTAAGCAGGGTAAACCCATCTTTGATGAGCTCGGCTCCTAGCTGGCTGAGCTGCCTGGTTGCGGTTATTTCTTCCTGGTGAATCCGCTTTGCTTCATTTATAAGCGAATTTTTTATTTCAGCAACGCCGTCTCCCCTGGCGGCTTTCTTCATTCTGTCGATAGCTTGAAAAAGGTTGACCGCGGTAGGTCGCGAGTCAGCAAAAGCTTGTATGACCTGGTTCAATTGGGCGAGAAATTCATCCCTGTTTGCAGTTTTAATACCTGACGCCCCCAGAGCTATGCCATAGGCAGCAGCGACCCCGATGGCTGGTGCCCCGCGAACCCTCATTTCCTTAATAGCCAGGACTACATCCCGGTAATCGTCCAGGTCAGCAAAGATTTGCTCCCAGGGGAGCTTGCTCTGGTCCAATATTCTCAGCTTGCCGTCAAGCCATTCTATTGCTCTGGCTACCATTACCTTATAATAGTATAATTCAAAGGACAGGAATAAAGGAAGCAATTGACCAGGCAAGTTGTCTGTCACTCTGGCTAAGGTTTACAACGCAAAAATATAAGAAGGAGGCAATATGAAAGTTTGCATAATAGGCGGTGGAGGAGGTGCTAGCAATGCAGCCAATGTTATTCGCCGTTTAGACGAAGAGGCTCAAATTGACCTGTTCAATAAACATAGCGAGATGGGTCACCAGCCTTGTGAAATTCCTTACGCGCTGAGGGGATTCCTCTCATCATGGCAGGACACTTTTGTGTTCAGGCAGAAATTCTACGACGAAAGGAATATTAATGTTCACTTGAATACGGAGGTTACCGATATCAACAGGGAAGAGAAATCCCTGATAGCCGGTGGAGAAATTTACCGCTATGATAAAGCAATTCTAGATTTGGGCTCTATCTCTGTTACCCCTCCTATACCAGGACTGAACGGCGAAAATGAATTCTTCCTGGACACCAGTCTGGAGACTGCCAGAGTCTTTGAGGACGCCATTCCCAGGCATTCGAGCGCAGCTATCGTGGGCACAGGACAAATCACCCTGGATGTAGTCGAGGTCCTGAAAGCAAGAAATTACGACAAAATATACCTTCTAGGCAGGTCGGACTGTCTCCTCCGGGCATACTTGGATAAGGATATGGCAGAAATCGTTGAAAGAGGGATAAAAGAAAAAGGTATAGAACTGATTCTGTCGGCGAGAATCAACAGTATAAAAAGCCATAATGGTAAAAAAATCATATCTCTTCCAGGTCAGGAGCTCGAGGTGGACTTTGTTTTCTTCGCTACTGGTTCCAGGCCCAATGTAGAGCTGGCCCAAAAAGCCGGTATCCGGATAGGCGAATCGGGGGCTATCGCTGTTAACGAATACCTTCAGACCAGCGACCCGGATATTTATGCTATCGGGGATTGCATGGAGAACTGGGATAGAATCACGGGTCGCAAAAGGACTTACCAAACAGCCACTTCCGGGGCTACAACGGGAAGAATTGCGGCTACAAATCTAGTTCGGGGTAATGTTCTTCCTCACCAGGGTACTGTAATGACATTCGTTACTCAGGTTTTCAACTACGAAGTAGGCACGGTAGGTTTCACCGAAACTTATGCACGAGAGCAAGGACTGAATGTCGTCTCTAATATAATGAGGACTGCTACGCGGCGGAGATCATTCGGGGGCAAACCTATCCACATCAAGCTCGTTGCTGATACGCAGACCAAAAGCCTGATTGGAGCCCAAATCATCTCGGAGGAAATGGTGTCAGGGAAGATCGACAGACTCGCCCTTGCTATAGCGCTGAGAGTCCCGGTTGAACAACTGGCCTTGATTGATACTTGTTACTCACCGACGCTGGGCTCAGCATACGAGTCAACAGTAATGGCGCTGGACCAATTAATGCCCAAGCTTACGTGACCTGGCTCGCCTGGTGTAGTCCGGGATTTCGCTACCCCCAGCCAATATATTGATTTGATAATATCGCGGAATAATGCTACCCTTATCCAATTCATCCTCGGGGAGGCAGAGATGGCCAAGATTTATTTTTTAGATGTTACCAATCGCGATGGCGTTCAAACCGCCAACCTCGGTCTGTCCAAGCTGGAAAAGACCATGATGAATATTTACCTCAATGAAATGGGCGTCTTCCAGTCCGAATTTGGTTTCCCTACGTCGAGACACGAATCTTTTTACCTTCAGGCAAACCTGGAACTGGCTGAAATGGGCGTCCTGCAATCCATCCGGTTAGGAGGGTGGATAAGGGCAATCGTCGCTGATGTGGAAAAAACCTTCAGGCTTGTCCCGAATATTAAGCACCTCAATATCTCTATTTCCACATCGGCCCAGATGCTTCAAGGCAAATTTAAGGGCACAAAGAGCCGAGAAGACATCGTAAGCATGATGGTCGATGCTTTAGAAGCGGCTCGTGCCCATGGAGCTGAAAGCATAGGTGTAAATGCCGAGGATGCCTCCAGAACAGAAATAGATTTTTTAGTCAAATTCGGCCTGGCAGCCAAAGAGCACGGGGCTGACCGGCTCAGGTATTGTGATACCTTGGGCTATGACAATGCATTTACCATCTACGAGAGTAACAAAACCCTGGCGGAGGATGTCGGAATACCTATTGAGCTCCACTGTCATGGCGACCTGGGAATGGCTGTGGCTAATTCCGTTGCCGGGGCTAAAGGGGCTATAGATGGTGGACAGGATGCTTACATCAACACTACAGTCAATGGAATTGGAGAGAGAGCCGGCAATGCTGACCTTGTAGCCTCAGTTCTAGCTGTCACCAAATCCAAGGGATTTGCGGACAAATATCAACTGGGAAAGCCCATAGACCTGACAAAAGCCTGGAAATTAAGCAAATTTGCCAGCTATGCCTTCAGGGTTCCCATTCCTATTAACCAACCTGGCGTCGGAGCCAATGCCTTTGCTCACAGCTCTGGTATTCATGCCGATGGAGTATTGAAAGACCCCGAGAACTACGAGCTATATAGCTTCGACGAACTGGGGAGAGGTGAACAGGAGCTTGTAGAGACCGGCAGAGAGATATGTTCGGGGGAATATAGCGGGATATCAGGCTTCAGTCATATAATGGGCCAGCTTGAGGTGTCGTTTGACGATGCCAGACAAGCTGAAGAGATTCTGGAACTAGCAAGATATGCCAACGTGGAAGCGCAAAAACCACTGGAGGAGGATGAACTGCTCTTCATTGCCAAATATCCCAAAATTGCGAAAAAACTGTTGACACTTGTACCACCAGAGTAATCCACCCTTGACACCATTATCCCACCCATTTGATATAATGTAATTAATTGCGGGTGTAACTCAGCGGTAGAGTGCTTGCTTCCCAAGCAAGACGTCGTGGGTTCGAATCCCATCACCCGCTGTGGTGATAGCCGTAACCAGCGAAACTATAAATTAGAAAATGAGGATAAAGCTAAATAATGGCCAGTTGGCAGGGTTAGCACATCAGCTTCCCTTCGAAGTGATAGTAGAAGACCCGAGGGACGTTAAGGGCCTGTTGGAAATATTAGGCCACAATATGCCCTGGGATGAAATGGGGCTTAATAAATTCGGCGATCCCCTCAGGAAGCCAAACAGGGTAACCTTCTCTGTGGAGGCAGTCGACGGGGGATTTGTCTGTGACATTCACCCCGCTTTCGCTATCTACATTTCCAATCTCTTGACAGTAGAAAAATAGTCTGCGAATAGTTTTCACAAAGTTATGGGCCGTTAGCTCAGTTGGTAGAGCACCTGACTTTTAATCAGGGTGTCACAGGTTCGAGACCTGTACGGCCTACCACCTAAATCATCAGAATCTGCTAACATTTTTCCTAACGAACTTTTCACCACCATGAAAGACCAGCAATTACCTAGTGGTACAAATCGAAGCTAAACAGTCTACAAAAGAGTCCCAGAGTTTACCAACTTCCACCCTTAACCACGAATCTCTTGCATCTTTTGAATTAAAGATAAATCTTAAACCTAATTATTTGCCTGCTAGGTTATCTATTTCTTCCTCCAGTTTTTCGACTACCTTTTCCGAAAACATTGTAATATGCCGCTTATAATTCTCTACCTGTCCGTGTGTTAAGTTTGGTGTTGCGTCTCCGTGCAATATGTTGTTTCTGATATTAGTAAGGGCATTGATGTCAGCTGCTATACTAACCGGAACTAAATTACCTTTAGCACCAGCTAAAGTTTCTTTCTTCTCATATACCATACACGATTCAAAAACATTTGTAATACCAACCCTAGCAAAGAGCTTGGTTATAGCACTCTCTCCATGCTTTCCATAATCGAATCGTGTATCAATATCAACATTAGTTATCTCATCTTCCCCGTAACAAAACTTTGAAATTCTTTCAACAGTTACTAAGGCTCTACTTCTATGCTTTCGCACATCTGATATAAACTCTTCGCCAATCAATTTATCCATACAATATAGTTTTAATACTTCAGGAAAATCACTAGGTTTTAAACCACAATTCGCTACTACCTTGATATAGTCAGAAACCGAATCCTCCAAGAACGCCTCAAATTTCGATACTAACAGTATTACTGACGATTTAATGAATATCAGATATTTATCTCTATTTCTTTGATTACGTTTGGCATAATAGAGAATGGTATTTAATTCACCCAATCCTATATTGAAATCATCAATACACGTTATATGCTTTGCCATCCAATTATGAAACTATTTCCGAGAGTTTTTCTATCCAAGTATTAATCCTATATTCTAGTTTTGTCGTGTCATTAGTTGCATATGTAATACACTCTAAAAAATAATCATCTGTACCTGGTAATCGCCTATATAAATTAATAATCTCCTTCTTGTTTTTAATAAGCTTATCTTCTGCTATACGTTCAAAGCTAAGCATAACAACATCCATTAAAGCTCTATTCATTATATTTTCAAATTTACCCTCTTCATCTACCCTTCTAAAAGCTCTTTCCCCGAATACTTTATATACTTTATCAACAGTTTCTTTGAACTTTTCTTCATATGCCTTCAATGCGGCATTTGTGATGTTTTTCTTTGAGTTTATATATGTATTTAAGTAAGCTCTCATCGAATTTCGATAATCTTTTATTTTCTTCTTTTCTTCATCATAGTTTTCCGATAAAGCAAAAAATCTTAGCGCTAATTCTGCATCAACAAAACGTTTATGTGGACTTGAAAAACGTAAACATTTGAGGTATGTAGGGTATTTCCTTATTTCCTTGAGCATATCATTAAATTTACCCCTATATAGACAATTTCTAAGTTCCTGTTCGTTTAGGCTAACAGACCCTCTATTTAGTCTTAAGAAAATATCATATTTGATTTCTGGATGTGAATCCTGCAGTAGTACAATAATTCTTATTATTCCGTTATTAAATATTCTTGTTGCTTTTGGATTTAACGTCGAGAATTGTGTTCCATTGATTTCCCCTAAAACTTCCATTCCTGTTAGCTTAAATTCATTATTAGCAAATCTCTTTATAGAATTTAGCCTTTGTAGTCCATCAATAACTGTCCAACGACCATCTTCTTCTTCTGCAACATATACTACTGGAATCGGAACGCTAAGTAATATCGATTCAATTAGCAGCGATGCTTTTTTATTAGTCCATATATAGTTTCTCTGATAATCCGGGTCTAGGTTTATATCTCGTTTATTCATCATAGAGACAAGATCACTTACACTTTTATCATATGGTTGCGTATGTATAAATCTCTCTTCTTTTGGTATTTCTGTTGAGTATTCCTGCTCTTTGTCTGAATACTCCATTTCTTTTTCATCATTTTGCTTATCATTCATGACATCACCTCAAGCACGTTATTCATTTCCAATATCATATCAATGCTTCTGACTTGTATCAACTATTCTTATTTACTATAAACCGTATATTTTCTTACAGCCAAAATACACAAATTTGCTAACGAACTTTTCGCCACTATAAGAAACCAAGAGTGACCTAGCGGTACAAATCGCAGCTAACCAGCCTATTCTTAATGTAAAGCAAAAAACACCAGATGTTTCGGTAGAAAGGGCATAATGTTAAAATTAGTTATATGCCAGCGAATCTACCGCCACAGTATTTCGAGGCTGAGAAGAGATATAGGTCAGCCAAAGAGCCAGAGGAAAAAATTGCCGCTCTAGAAGCCATGCTTGCCACTATGCCCCATCATAAAGGCACCGATAAGCTCCATGCCGTGCTAAGGCAGAAGATCGCCAGGTTTTCCCAGGAGGCAGAAAAAAAGTACGCCACAGCCAGGAGAGCAGGCTTCTATATCGGCAAAGAGGGCGCCGGACAGGTAATGCTGGTCGGGCCAGCCAATGTCGGGAAATCACAGCTATTAGCGGCGGTAACCGAGGCTATCCCGGAGATAGCCGAATATCCCTTCACCACCAAAACCCCTATTCCGGGGATGATGAAGCTCGAAGATATCCAGATACAACTGGTGGATACTCCACCCATCGGGCACAAAGAAGTGAGAGTACTGTTAGCAAATACCCTTAGAAACGCCGACCTCATTGCCATTGTAATAGACTTATCCCGAGAGCCGGCAAACCAGGTAGAATCAGCTCTTCAAGGGCTGAGAGAGGCAAGAATAGAGCCCTTAACAGATGATGGTACACAAGTAACTCCAGGAAGTTATCCCAGGAGGATGTTAATCGTGGGGAACAAGAATGAGCTGGCAGGTTCAAACGAGAATTGGGAGCGCCTGCGTTCACAATATGCCAGGCTTTTTCCCCTGGTTTCCATTTCAGCCAGGGAAGGCAGCGGCCTGGAGGAGTTCAAAAGAGCAGTTTATCAAGCCCTGAATATCATCCGGGTTTATACCAAGACCCCCGGCAGCAAGGCCGACCTGACCGACCCTATGATACTGGAGAAGGGCAGCACACTGGAAGAAGCTGCCGAGAGTCTCCATAAGGACTTCTACCAAAATTTGAAGTATGCTGTCGTCTGGGGCTCGGGAAAGTATGACGGGCAGAGGGTCAGCAAGGGACATGTACTTCAAGACGGCGACATAGTCGAGTTTCATATCTAGACTTCCTCAGTCATTTTCTGGCTCTAAACCGAGGACAATTTAAGTAATGGCTAGCCTCAAAGCCCAGATGCTTCCAGATGAAAATGTTCAGACAGCGACTTTCAATAGTTGCAATTTTTAAAGCGCTTTATTATACTTAAATTAGTGGTTATAAGCGTAGGTTACCACGTCTCTATGAAAGCTCTTCCGAGCTCACGCGAACGTTGGATGACCGAAACTCGAGCCAAGTATTAGAAGAAAGGAGGTCGTCCAATGGGATTTACAGACAAAACTCTACAATGTTCTGACTGTGGTGCTACATTTACCTTTACTGCTGAGGAACAGGAGTTCTATGCTGGCAGGGGATATACTAATGACCCCAAGCGTTGTCCTGCTTGCCGTGAAGCAAAGAGAGCCAGGTACAATAACTCCGGCGGTTACAGGACTAACCGCCAAATGTATCCCGCAGTATGTGTCGAGTGTGGTAAAGATTGTGAAGTGCCATTTGAGCCTCGAGAGGGCAGGCCAGTATATTGTAGTGAGTGCTACAGCAAGATCAAATTGAGCAGTCAGCAATAATTTAATGTAGCTGGATTCAAAGGGGGCTGGAACCAAACCCAACCCCCGAAGGTTTAGAAGCAGAGGCATTCAGCGTGTTTTTAAAAGTTTGGTTGCACGAAGGGCAAGGCCACAAAAAAGGCCATAAAAACTGAAAGGGGGTTAGCATTGTGAATATATATGTAGGCAATTTATCTCGAGAGGTTACCGAGGACGAATTGCGCAAGGAGTTTGAAGCTTTTGGGCAAGTCACATCGGTAAACATTATTAAGGATAGGTACACTGGCGAATCCAGAGGTTTTGGGTTTGTTGAGATGTCAACGAAATCTGAGGCCCAGGCTGCAATCAACGGGCTTAATGGAACATCATTGGGAGAGCGGACTCTCAGTGTTAGTGAGGCACGCCCTCGCACCGAAGGCGGCAGGAGGCCCTATGGTGGTGGTGGTGGTGGGTTTGGTGATGGAGGTAGACGACGCAGGTTCTAATCTGCCAGCATATTACGAATTGATGCCCTTATAATAGTTACCCGAAGTTCCAGATTGAGGAAGGGGAGTTTGTTCTTTCCTGCATCTCCCCTCATCCATAACTCGAGGTTATCGGCGCACATGCCAGTGAGCTTGACAATTTACCGGGAGGTTGCTATCATGTAAGGCTAAATTTTCAAGCAAAAAGGTAGAAAATTATCGTGAAACAAGAGACAACAGCCGAAATCACAGCCAGAGGTCGATCGACAGGACAGGTCAGGTGTATGAACTGTATGAACAGGATTACACCACCGAAGGGTTCAAAACAATATAAGTGCCCCCATTGCGGCTTCGAGTGGCGCATAACCTGGCTATGGCCAGACTTTCCCAGGATAAGGGGACCGGTTTGGGATGTAAACAGGCGACTGACCATAGAAGCCACAGCTAAAGCTAAAACTAAACCGAGAAAGAAGAACAAGTAGACATGGCTCTAAATAGAAAGATAGCTTATATCAATCTAACTACAGGTGAAATTGAGACAAAGCCTATTCCCCTCGCAGTGCGAAAGAAGTTTCTCGGCGGTAGAGGGCTGGATATGTACTTAATGTACAACCATATAAAACCAGGGGTTGACCCTCTTGGACCGGATAATGTGGCCTTTGTTAGTGCCGGGATTCTGGTCAATACTCTAGCCTCTGCCTCCGCCAGGACCCATATCGGCGGCAAGTCGCCGCTTACCGGCTTTCTTGGCAGTTCTAATATGGGTGGTTTCTTTGCCCCAGAAATGAGGTTGGCTGGCTTCGATCATCTGGTCATAAAGGGGAAGGCAGAAAAACCAGTCTACCTGTGGATTCATAATGGTGAAATTGAAATAAGAGACGCCTCAAACATCTGGGGGAAGGATATCAATGAGACCCGACAAATTATTCGGAAGGAACTGGGCGATAGAGATATAAAGATATTAACCATTGGCATAGCCGGTGAAAATCTGGTGAGATTTGCCAATGTTATGACCGGAATCAAAAATGCCGGTGGCAGGACAGGAATGGGTGCACTCCTCGGCTCCAAGAACCTCAAGGCAATAGCAGTGAGAGGTACTATGGACATAAAAATAGCGCACCCTGCTGAAGCCCTGGAATATAATAAGCATGTAATTGACATGATAGTCTCTGCCAAGGTATCCAAGACACAGGGCAGATTAGGCACGCCATTTATCTGGGGAGCAACTAACTCCTGGGGCGGAATCAGGACTAGAAACTTCCAGACTAATCAATTTGAGTACTGTGATGCTATTGAGCCTGAAGCGATTGATGAACATGTGACCGGCTATGCCAGTTGTTTTGGCTGTCAGGTTCACTGCCGAGCCAAATATATTATTCCATCTGGTGAATATGCTGGTGTTTATGATGAGGGGCCTGAGTATACAGTGCAGGGTGCCTTAACCGCAGAGACAGGGTGTTCCGATCTGGTTGCCCTGTTATCAGGTAGTCATCTGTTAAATTCGTATGGGATAGACTGCCTGGAGGCAGGCAGCATGATTGCCTGGGCAATGGAACTGTATGAAGCGGGAATCCTTACTGATAAGGATACCGGTGGCCTGGAACTAAGGTTCGGTAATGCTGAAGCACTTAATGAGATGATACACCGTATTGCCCGAAGAGAAGGACTGGGTGATATCCTGGCCGAAGGACCATTGAGAGCAGCTAAAAAGATAGGCAAGAACTCATACAAATATCTGGTGCAGGTAAAAGGTATGAGCAACCTTCACTCTGACGAAAGACCAACCCCAGCTCTGGCACTGGGTATAGCCACCGGTTCAAGAGGTTCTGACCATTTGAGAAGCAGGCCAGCAATTGACCTTTACGGGTTGCCAGAACCAGTGCTGAGAAGGATATATAGTCAGCCAGTTCCCTATGATGGTCCGCTAACCTCACATTGGCAAGACTATGACGGGAAACCTTGGATGGTAAGATGGCAAGAGATGTGCTATGAGGCGGTGGATTGCCTTGGTATATGTAAGTATCACACCATATTCCTTGGTCCGAACTTTCCCAACTTTGAAGAATGGTCTCGTCTATTGTACCTCAATACTGGATTAGAGTTATCGCCACTGGATATCTGGAACGTTGCTGACAGGTGTTATACCATAGAAAGGCTGTTCAACATCAGGGAAGGGCTAACCCGAAGGGATGACTGGTTGGTTGACCGATACTATGATGAGCCAACTACCCGAGGTGTACCCGCCGCTTGTGGCAAGACGATAGACAGAAAAAAGTTCACCAAGATGATAGACGAATACTACGAGCATCATGGCTGGGACGAGAATGGAGTTCCCCGCCCGGAAACTCTGAAGAAACTAGGTATAGATAAAGAGCCATCTCATATGCTCTAGCATCTGCAAAATGCTCTAAGGAGGACTATTTAATGGCAAAGGTCCTGGTGATAGATTATGAGAAGTGTACTGGCTGCCGAATATGTGAGCAGGTTTGTGCTGTAAAACACGAAGGTGTAGTCAATCCTGCCCGAAGCCGGATAAAAATAATCAAGTGGGAGGAAGAGGGACGATATGTCCCCATGACCTGTCAACAATGTGAATCAGCTCCCTGCCAGGCAATATGCCCGGTAAAGGCTATTTCGCGCGACGAGAACCTCCATAGAGTAATGGTTGATTACGATAAGTGTATTGGCTGCCGGATGTGTGTTGCTATCTGCCCCTTTGGCGGTATGTCATTTGATCCCATAGGTCAAAAGGTAATAAAGTGTGACCTCTGTGATGGCGACCCCCAGTGTGTCAAGTTCTGTGAAGTAAATGCCATACAATATGTGGATGCCAGTGAGCAGAGCCTTGGGAAGCAGGTAGCAATGGCAGACAAATTCTCAGGGACACTGCAGAAGGTTGCCGCAGCCATATCCTCTGTATAGTACAGACCCCACGCAAAAGAAACACCACCTGCGTACGTATTACGTCAATGGCAAGACTCGCTTTTCTGTTGGCGAGCAAAGTCACCCAAAGGAACCTGACGGTCGTCGAAGCCAGGGCATTGGTACCAGAGGGGCGAGGGTAATTAGTCCAGCGCTCAAGGAGTTGAGTGCTGGATGAAAGGTAAGGGAAATAGTGAGCGTTAAGATAAACATCCATCCTTTCTTATCTCAGCATACTAATGGCCAGGACGTGGTTGAAGTTAACGGAAGCACTGTTGGCCAGTGTCTTGAGTAGTTGGTTTCCCGGTTTCCCGAGCTCAGGAAATGGCTGTTTGAAAAGGATGGCAAGTTAAACAGACTCGTTGAAATCTATGTTAACGCGGAAAGCTCCTACCCGGAGGAACTGTCCAAGCCAGTTAAGGACGGAGATGAGCTTCATATACTAATTATAATTTCTGGAGGGTGAGGCAAGGCACCCTCTGTCCAGTACCCAGCCTATTTCTTAACGGGCTCAAAGGCAAAAAATACCCTCTCTGCTATTTTCGTTTCTCTTTTTAGTTCTATCGGGTGGGCTGGAACATCAAATACTACAAGCTGAACTTCATCACCTTCTTTGAGAGTTTCTGTGGGGCAATTTACCATCCGACTTAGAATATGTCTGACCGGACTGTCTTCACCCAGGTCAATCCAGGCGTCAATTAAAGGTGGCTTGTAGCATATGGGGACCCCTCCCCATTTCTCTACGACAACTGCCGCCTTGCCTTTCGTTGGCAACTCAATCCACTCAAGATCGTCAGAGTAGCACTTAGGACATATCACGCGAGGCGGATATGCTACCCACCCACACTTCTTACATTTCGTTGTTGTAAACTTGCCTTCCCGAAGGTTTTCGTAGAATTCGTGTATCCGGTTAAATTCCTTAGCCTCGATTGGCCATACATCTAATGTAGGAGAATATCTTCCTTCCAAGAAAGGAATGCCTATTTCTGCCATCCTTCGCCTCCTTTATTTTCTGGGCTCTCTGCCGTAGATAACAATAGTGTGTTCCACATTGGAGCCGCTCAAGTTATGTGTAAGCCCGATTGCTGCTTTATTGACCTGGCGTACAGCTCTTCCCTGAAGTTGCTTTAATATCTCTATACCCTGACGAATCCCGGTTGCCCCGAAGGGATGCCCGCAGGAAAGAAGACCGCCATCAGTATTAGTGGGGGTGGTGCCACCGAGCTTTGTCTGCCCTGATTCCACAAAAGGTCCACCTTCTCCCTTTTTGCAGAATCCTAGCTCCTCTACCTCGACAATCTCGGAAATGCTAAAGCAGTCATGTACTTGAGCAACATCGACCTCATCAGGGCTAATTTTCGCATTCTCATAGGCTTTTTTAGCTGCCAGCCTCAAATGGGGCCAATCTCCTAAATGCTCTCCGGGCCAGTTAGCACTTACGCTGTGAACTGACACTTGAGCTCCTCCAAGGATATAAACGAGTGGCCTATCGCTGAGCTCCCTTGCCTTCTCCTCAGAAGCAATAATTACTGCCGCAGAGCCATCCGTCAATGGACAACAATCATATAATCCGAGAGGAGCGGCTACCTCAGTTGCATTGAGGACATCTTCCATCGTCAGCTTCCTTTGAAAGTGACCTTTTGGATTATCATAACCGTAATCATAATTTATTACGGAAACCAGCCCCAATTGCTCCCTTTTTGTCCCGTAATGTTTCATATGTTCCTTGGCAATCATCGCAAACCATAGCGGCGGAGGCCCAATACCTTGCGGCCCATCCCAGTCGTGGTCTATAGCAGCAATCTCATCGTATTGCACCTGCCATCTCTCAGGAGTGTAAAGTTTTTCGCAACCTGCCACCATAACTATGTCAGACATTCCACTCTCTACGAGTCCCTTGGCCAAGAGAATTCCCGTGCTTCCCCCTGCACAAAGGACATCCACTCTGGCACAGATAGAAGTCGGTTTTAACCCCAGTCTCTCAGCCACGACAGGGGCTGTATTGGCTTGGGCAGAACGCCTTCCAACAAAAGTGGAGGCAAAAAGTAAACCGTCAATACTCGTTGGCTTAAGTCCAGGTACATCACCCAGACATTCCTTGGCTGCTTCCTGAACCATATCTATATAACTTGCTTCCCTGACACCCCATTTGCACATGCCGCCTCCAACTATACAAGCGTTCCTTCCAGCCATTCTTGACCTCCTATATCAAAGGCTATTTAATTTTAATCGCGAGAGCAATTCCAGAGTTATCACTGTTGCAGGCTGTAGTCATAGAAGCCCTTGCCCGTCTTCACACCTAATTCACCAGCCTCGACCTTCCTTCTCCATGTTGGGCAAGGCCTATAACACTCTCCGAGCTCGTCTCGCATATAATCCAGGGAGTGCAATCCGACCGGTATCCCGTTTACTATATCCTGTGACTTGAATGGACCCATGGCATGCCCCAGTCCCAACTGGCACGCCTTATCAATGTCTTCGGCACTGGCTACACCCTCTTCAAGCAACTTAACTGCCTCATTACAAAACACGAGAAACAATCTGGACACAACGAAACCCGGGACATCTCTATTGACAATAATCGTCTCCTTGCCAAGCTTGGCTGACATGTCCTTAATGACCTGGCAGGTCTCGTCCGAAGTCTTGACTCCACGAATTATCTCAACCAATTTCATTACCGCTACCGGGTTGAAAAAGTGCATACCTATCACCTTGCCCTGTCGCCGGGTTAGCGAACCTATGGCAGTAATACTAAGTGCCGAGGTATTAGAAGCGAGTATTGCTTCAGGAGCACACGCCTCATCCAGCCGCTTAAACATCTGCTGCTTGAACTCCATCTCCTCAGGAATACTTTCAATCACCACCTGAACTCCTTCTACCGCTCGTTTAAGGTCGGTAGTACCTTTAATACGGCCCAGCACTTTGTCGGCTTCTTCCTGGGTCATTTTGCCCTTGTCGACAAAATACTTCTTTAAATTGCCTTTGATGGCGTTCATGCCATTTTGGACAAACTTGTCTTCAATATCCATCATTGACACTTCATAGCCGTTATTAGCCAGGAGCTGAGCAAGCTGACTACCCATGACGCCAGTGCCTACAATACAGACCTTGTTGACCTTCATTTTGTTTCCCCCTTTTTCTAATACTTTCTGCAATAAGAAATTATTAGCGTATAAAAGAGTGGATATTTCTCCAGGATTTCTCCCAACAGGCAAGAACCCTCAGGGTGTACATCAAAGTGTATATAATACCTTGTCTCCGAAAGCGTGTCAATATTCGCAGGGGTCATGTTTCGGGAAGTTGGATAAGCTGGATTCGGAAGCCGTAGTATATTGTTGGGCAACAACAGTTCCGTTCGAGAGATTTTTATCTGGAGTGATGCCGGGTCGCGCCGGATTTCACCGGGACCGGCGGGAACGCTAATTTTTCAGCCACATCGTCTCGGCGGCACTGGGGACATAGTTCGATAAACTCATCAGCGAGGCCGCTCCCCGCCAGTACTTCTTTCAAGCGCTCCACGGTCGGTAATGGTAGATAGTAGCGCCCGCAGCGCGGGCAAACCACGGAACTCTCAGTAATATCTTCGCTGATGGCGAGTTGCCTGACATCTTCGACAAATTCGGCATACTTGACACCGGCCGGGCACAGCTGGGCACAAAGATCACATTCCAGGCAAAACCAGATATTTGGGTCATTTAAGATGTCTAGCCCAATCAGCGCCTTTTTGATAATGCCCTGGGCAGAGAACACGAAGGAGAACCTGTCATAGAACTCGGCCATGGGGCAACTGGCGACGCACTTTCCACACTCAACACAGAGAGCTAGTTTCTTTTCGTCAATGATTTTGGCCAGCGGGTCTTTCCCGGCAATAATTTTTCCCTCTTGTTTCATCAGTCGCTGGGTATCTCCTCTAGCTGTTTAAGGGTAAAAACCGGACCGTCCAGGCAGACGTGCTTACTGCCGATGTTACAACGTCCGCACTTACCGACGCCGCACTTCATCCTTCTCTCCAGAGTGGTGATTATGTGCTCGCTGGAGAATCCTAGTTCGCGCAGAGCCTCAATAACAAATTTAATCATTATTGGCGGTCCACAGGTAATGCTGGTAGTATTCTCCGGGGAAGGATTGATTTCCTTCAGAAATGTCGGCACCAGCCCCACATTCCCCTTCCACTCCTCATCACCACTGTCAACGGTGAGATGCAATCTTACATTGTCCACTTCCTGCCATTCTTTGTATTCGCTGGTGAAGGTGAGGTCCTGGGGGCTCCTGGCACCGTAGATGATATCAATCTTGCCGTACTTTCCCCGATTGTCGAGGACGTTGAAGATGACCGAGCGTAGCGGCGACAGCCCAATGCCGCCGCCGACGATGAGCAGGTTCTGCCCCTCCATCTCTTCAAGGGGGAAGAAATTCCCGAAGGGACCACGAATACCTATTTCATCCATGGGCTCAAGCTCGTGGAGACCAGTGGTCAGCTCCCCAACTCTTCTGATGCTGAACTCGATGGCCTCCGGACGGGTGGGCGAAGAACTAATTGCTATCGGTGCCTCTCCCACGCCGAGCAGCGATACCTCGGCGAACTGGCCGGACTTATATTCGAATTTCCCAGCCCCATCGGAACCGTCAATAGTCACCCTGAAGGTGGTGACATCTATCGTCTCCGGCCTCATGCTCTGGATGGTCGCCATACGCGGCAGATATATATTCTCACTCATTTCCGACTTTCCCACTGGTTACATCTTCTATTATTTGGGTAATATCTATGTTGACCGGGCAGTACCTGATGCACCGGCCACAACCGACACAGGCCAACTCACCATACCGATCATGAAAGTATTTCAACTTATCGAAGAAACGCTGCTGTACCCTCGCCTTCCGGTCCGCTCTGGGGTTCTCCCCGCTGGCCATCAGGGTGAATTCGGGGAACATGCAACTGTCCCAGCAGCGGAACCTCTCTCCGCCTTCATCCACGCTGACATCAGCGATGTCAAAACAGTGACATGTGGGACACACGTAGGTGCAGATGCCACATCCCAGGCACTTCATGCCGATGCTATCCCAGTAATCGCTTCCATAGAGCGGTGCCATCTTATCAGCGATGTTGCTGACGTCCAGTTTCTTCATCCCCTCAAGCCCAGCTTTCCTAGCTTCTCTGAGCTGTTCCTCATCCCCCCGAAGCTCGGTAAAGAATTCGGAAAACCGGTTGAGCAGGTCTGCTCCTTTTTCAGTGGATGCCTCTACCAGATAGCGGTCACCAATGTCGCTGAACAGTATATCGACATCCTCCCCCGAGGTGGGGTCTATGCCAAAGGTCGGGCAGAAGCAGGTCTCAGCGTGGTCGAAACAGGCAAGACCGATGAGGGTCGTCTTCTCCCTCCTATTCAGGTAACAACTATCCTTGTACTGTCCATCAAAAACCATATCCATGAGGCGCAGACTGCGCGCATCACAGGCACGGATGCCGAAGACTACCTGCTCACGGTCTGCGTCGTTAACTGTCTCTATCCTGAACCCCCGGCTGTCATCCCTGAAAAACCGGAAGAGGGTCTCCGTCTGCGGGAGGAAAGCGCCCTTGGAAGACAGCACCGTGTTGATGTAGTCCAGCGTGACCTCGCTGCCCGATTCCACCCGCCGGAAGGAAACATTATTGCCCTGCACCGGCGCAATCAAATGGTAGTCCTGCGCTAGTTTGTCCAGCAGTTCGGTCAGCTTGTTCTTCTCGATTATTCTGCTCTTCGTCTGACTTGCCATATCAACCCTTAGAGAAACTCATCAAGGTCACCGACCTGATACGTTGTCAGTGGTGGCTGCTGCTCAACGTCAATCCCGGCGGTATAGTCAAATAGCTCCAGTAAGTCTTTTTCTACCTTCTTGTTCAGGCTTCGCAGTGGAATATTCATTGGGCATGCCCGCTCGCACTCGCCGCAGTCAACACACCTCCCGGCAACGTGGAAGGCACGTATCAAGTGATAAACCAGATTTTCCGAGACATTGTTCGCTTTGCTGAGCCAGCGCGGTGCCTTTTTATCAAAGATACATTCCGAACAGGTACAGACCGGGCAGACATTGCGGCAGGCATAGCAGCGGATACACTGACTGAACTCCCTATTCCAGTAGAGCGCCTTCTCTTCTGAAGAGAGCGCCTCCTGTTCTTTAATCAGGCTGTAATCGTCACCTACCCAGGGCAGGCTGGAGACGGCTTCTCCAAGCAGCACATCATAGACTACTGGAGTGGGATATTTACAGACTAGGCACTCACCCCGTAGTACCTTCTCCTTCTCCACCCGCTGCTTGCCCTCCTTGAGGGTAACCAAGAAGGTGTCACCGTCATCCTCCACCTCGACCACCTCACCCAGCGAGATACCCAGCACTTCCAGCAGCTTTTCCTTGTCCATAATACCGCTACAGGGGACACCTACGATGAAAATCTTATCCCTCTCGATCTGGTTCGCTTTGAGCAACTCCACCACTGATCGGGAGTCGCACCCCTTGACCATGATACCTACCTTCCCCTCGACGTTTTTGAAATCCAGTAAGTATTTGGATAGATTATTGGCACAGAGAGGATTCCAGACCAGCCGGGAAGCCGCCTGCCCGCTTTTCAAAAAGCACGGCGTTACACGCAGGTTATAAGAGCCTTTTTCATAGCCGATAAAATGGGCGATATTGCCAGCTTCAAACAGTTTCTTAACCGTGGTCTGTACTTCTTCTGATGTTGCTTTCATTTCTTGTCCACCCATCTGTTGGGACCCAGCGCCGTTAATTTATCTGTCGCCTCCTTGACTACAGCCGCGAATTTGGCGCCCTCAGAGGCCGATACCCACCTCAGCTGTAACCTTTCCGGCTCAATACCAATGTAGCTCAGCAATCTCTTGAGGATATGTACCCGCCTTCTGGTCAGGTAATTGCCGTCTGAATAATGACACTCGCCGGGATGACAGCCAAGTACCATTACTCCATCAAGACCATTGGCCAGAGCCCTGATTATCAGTTCCGGAGGCACCCGACCTGAGCACATAACTCTTATTACCCGCACATCCGTCGGCATCTGGAAACGGGAGACGCCGGCCAGGTCAGCACCGGCATAAGCACACCAGTTACAGCAGAAGGCTAGGATTTTCGGTTTAAATTCGCTCTGGACTTCTTTGTTATCTTGCAACTTTATCTCTTTCCACTCAGGGCATTAACCATACTCATTAGCTGCATATCGGTAAAACCTCTTTGCTGTACCGCCCCATTAGGGCAGGCCGCAGTGCAAAGCCCGCACCCTTTACATAGGGCAGTATTAACCTCGGAGACAACCTTACCTTCAAGACCTCTTATTTCAGATTCCTTCAGCTCGATAGCATCAAAGGGACATACCAGAGCACAGATTCCACAGCCTTGGCATATTTTGGGGTCGACTATAGCTGTTATTGCCTCAACTTCGACCAGGCCCTGCCTCAAAGGAATCGCTGCCTCTGAGGCGGCGGCATATCCCTGAGCTATACTCTCCCTGATATCCGCAGGCCACCGACAGGTGCCACCCACATAGATACCATCCATGGAAAATTCAACGGGGCGCAACTTGATATGAGCCTCAAGGAAGAAGCCCCCATCGCCTATCGTCACCTTCAGCATCTTGGAAAGCTCTTCATTATCATCATTGGGAATCAGGGGAGTAGCCAGGACCATGAGGTCACAGGGAAGCTCCAACTCCATACCCATCAATTCATCATATACCTTTACCGACTCAACCTTTTCTGTCCCGATAACTTGTGGCGGTTTACTCGGGGTATATCTGATAAACCTGACGCCGACTTCCTTGGATTTTCTATAGTACTCTTCAAACTCCACGCCATAGGTCATCAGGTCTCTATATAGTACGTAGACCTTGGCTTCCGGGTTAATTTCCTTCATCAAGGCAGCATTTTTAATGGCAGTCATACAGCATACCCTCGAACAGTAAGGCCGTTCGGGTATCCGAGATCCCACACAGTTAATCATCACCACATTCTGGAACTCTCCCGGCCCTCCATCTTTCAGTCGCTGCTCCAGGTCAAACTGAGTAAGCACGTTAGCTAACTCCCCGTAGCGATATAGCTTCGGCTTGAGCACCTGAGCGCCAGTAGCCACGATAATCACCCCAGTCTTGAAGCTGACTTCCTTCCCACCTCCATCTACACTTACGTCGAAATTACCGATATATCCGCTGGCAGCCTTGACTACAGCCGGCATGTGGAGCCTTATCTTGGAGTGACCCTCCACCGCCTTAACCATACTCCCGACCAGTTCACTGGGGTCTTTATTGATAGTGAAAATCCTGTTGAGTTTGGGCAACCGCCCACCAAGTTGCGGCTCTTTCTCCACTAGATGCACCTCAAAACCCTGGTTAGCCAAATTGAGGGCGGCGCTCATTCCGGCAACGCCACCGCCAATGACCATAGCTGCCGGGTAAACTTCAGATTCAAATTTCTCCTGAGCATCCAGCCAGCGGGCCTTGGCTACCCCCATCTTTACTAGCTCCTTGGCCTTTTCAGTGGCCTCTCGCCGGTTCTGCATGTGAATCCAGGAACACTGTTCTCTGATGTTGACAAACTCAAACAGGTACGGATTCAGTCCAGCATCTGCGCAGGCATTGCGGAACAGCGGCTGGTGGGTTCGGGGGGTACATGAAGCCACCACCACTCGATTGAGGTCATACTCTTTTATGCCATGCTTTATGGAAGAGATGCCCTCCTCAGAGCAGGTGTACAGGTTAGCCTCGGCATGGGCCACGTAGGGCAAGGTCTTAGCATACTCCACCACCTCGGGGACATTGACAATTCCTCCGATATTAGTGCCACAATGGCAGACAAAAACTCCAATACGAGGTGCCGCCATTTACTCCTCCTTGCTCATGAACTCGGCAGCTCGGCTAGCAGCCGCCGATGCCTGAACCACCGAATCCGGGATATCTTGTGGTGCCTGGCAGAAGCCGCAGGCAAAGATTCCGGGTATTTCCGTATCCACCGGGTGGAACAATCTATCCGGAATATTTATAAACTGGTAATCATTCAGGCTCAGGTGAAGCATGTCGCTTATACCTTTTGCGCTACCGGACGGAATCAATGCCTGGCAGAGCACGACCATATCTACCTCCATGCTGGTCCTGGTTCTGGTGGTGGTCTCTTCGTACCAGACAATGGGGTTCCTCCCATTGTCTGGGTTTTCCGTAATCTTACTGGGGCGGCTTCTGATGTAGGTCACCTTATACTCCTGTTCAGCCCGGGCAATATATTCTTGGAATCTTTTGCCGACCGCCCTCATATCGGTATAGAAGATGAACGCCTTTAAATCAGGATAATGCTCGTTAGCCAGCATAGCTTCCTTGGTGGCATGCATGCAGCAAACGCTGGAACAATAAAGCTTATGATGGATATCCCGCGAACCAACACATTGAATAAAGGCTAGCTTCATCGGTGTTTTACCATCGGATGGTCGCTCTAAGCGTCCCTCAGTCGGCCCCGAGGCACTTATCATGCGCTCATACTGCATGGCTGTAATTACATTTTTAACCTTGCCGTATCCGTACTCCTCCACCCTCGAGGGGTCATAAAGGTCAAAACCGGAAGCAAGAATAATGGCGTCAACCTCTGTCTCAATTATTTCATCTTCCTGATCATAGTTTATCGCCCCGGCCTGGCAGGAATTTTCACAGATCCGGCAGTTGCCCGTCAGAAAATGAATACAGACATCCCGGTCAATCACTGGAACCTTAGGTACTGCCTGAGGGAAGGGAACATAGATGGCTGCCCTTGAACCAAGCCCAGCGTCAAATTCAGAGAGAATCGGCCTGGGCTGCTTATCGGTTATATCCTCCAGTTTAATGGCTCCGGTAGGACAAACAAAAACACAGGCACCACAACCCTGGCATATCTCAGAATGTATATGGAAGGGGGTATCTATCTTCCGTTCCAGCCCTCTGCCGGAAAAACTGATGGCGCTTACCCCTATTCTTTCCTCGCAGATACGCGCACATAAACCACAGAGAATGCAGTTATCGTTCTCCATCTTAAACCGCGGCTTTTCAACCCCATAACTCTTAGCCAGCTCCTGAATCAACGGTACGTTGGGACATCTGGCCAGGAGCAGCTCCAATATCATCCGGCGTCCTTTTATCACTGCCTCTGAGTTAGTGCTGACCTCCAAACCCTCTTCAACGGGGTAATTGCAGGAGGTTACCAGCCTTTTTCGCCCCCGGCTGGTGATTTCTACAGTACAAAGGCGGCAGGCACCAAATGGTTCTAGGGCTGGATGATAACAGAGAGTAGGGATGTCAATATTGTTGGCCCGGGCAACCTGTAATATATACGTCCCTTCCTCAGCTTTTACTGCCTTGCCATCAATAGTTAGATTTACCATGTTTAACCTTTTCTTCTTACCAGAACCCTGTCCTTAACCGGAGGTGGCACCGGCTCACCAGAAAGCCGCCGCACCGCACTAAAACGAGGCGGGCAAACTTCAAAGCAGGTATTACACTTGGTGCACTTTGCCTGGTCGATGACATGAATTTGATTCTTGCCGCCGCTTATAGCCCCGACTGGACACTGCCTGAGGCAAATCATGCAGGCCTGGCATTTCTCAGGGTCAATATAATAAGAGATGAGCGGTTTACAGACATGGGCGGGGCAGCGTTTCTGCTCAATGTGGGCAACATATTCGTCCCGGAAGTATTGCAGAGTGGACAGTACCGGATTAGGCGCCGTGGCACCCAGGGCACATAGCGAGAAGTCTTTGACCATCGCGGCAACCTCTTCCAGGAGTTCAATATCTCCCTTTTCCCCTCTTCCCTCGGTAATATCGGTAAGTATATTCAGCATCTGCTTTATTCCCTCACGGCAGGGGACGCACTTTCCGCAGGACTCATGGGCAAGAAAGTTGAGGAAGTATCTGGCGGTATCAACCATACAGGTATCCTCATCCATCACAATCATGCCGCCTGAACCCATCATGGAACCCGCTTTAGTGAGCTCGTCAAAATCTATGGGAAGGTCAATATACTTTTCCGGAATAACACCCCCGGAGGGACCGCCGGTCTGGACTGCCTTGAACTTCTTTCCGTCGCGAATCCCGCCACCAATATTAAAAATAATCTCCCTGAGCGTCATCCCCATTGGTACTTCAACCAGTCCGGTGTTGTTAACCTTGCCCACCAGAGAGAATATCTTGGTTCCCTTGCTGCCTTCCGTCCCGATGCCCCGGAACCAGTCAGCACCTTTGTTGATGATGAGCGGCACAGTAGCCCATGTCTCAACATTATTCAGGTTGCTGGGTTTATCCCAAACGCCCTTAATGACGGTGTGGATATACTTCGGTCTGGGCTCTCCTACCCTGCCTTCTAATGCCGTCATCAGAGCACTAGATTCACCAGAGACGAAAGCGCCGGCTCCTCGGTGCACTTTAACAGTGAAATCAAAACCTGAGCCAAGGATATTTTTTCCGAGTAAACCATATTCCTCGGCTTGCTTGATAGCAATATCTACGTTCTCTACTGCGAAGGGATATTCCTGCCGAACGTAAATATAACCCTCGTGGGAGCCGATGGCATAGGCGCCAATGATTAGACCTTCCAGCACGCTGTGAGGATTACCTTCAAGCAGACTCCGGTCCATGTAGGCCCCGGGGTCTCCCTCGTCGGCATTAACGATTACATACCTTATTTCGCCGGGAGCATTGCGACACTCTTCCCATTTCCTACCGGTAGGAAAGCCGCCACCTCCCCTGCCTCTCAGATTGGATTTTTTAACTTCTTCCAATACTTGCTCAGGGGGCATCTGGGAAAGAACTTTGGCGAGAGCAGAATAACCACCGAGTGCCAGGTAGTCATCAATGCTCTTAGGATCAATCTTCCCGTTGGAACCGAAAACAAGCCGCTCCTGGTTCTTGTAGAAGGGAATCTCAGATTCATGAACTATTTTTTTATTGGTTGTGGGGTCGGTGTAGAGCAAACGCTCTATGACCTTCTTCTCCTTTATAGTCTGGGAGATAATCTCAGGGATATCCTTAGGCTCTATCTGTAAGTAACATATTCCTTCAGGGTGAATAACTACAATAGGGCCTCTCTCACAAAAGCCATGGCAACCAGTCTTCCTGAAGTCTACCTCAGCACTTAGCCCTTGTTTTTTAATCTCCTCTTCAATACTCGCGGCAACTTCTTCGCTACCAGAAGCATGGCAAGCAGTCCCGGAACAGAGTGTAATACAAGGTCTATTGGGGTCTCTATTCGACAGGATGCCTTTCCTGAGCTCTTCCAATTCAGCAGGCGAGTTTATCCTTGGCATAATTTTCCCTTAATCATAGTTTTTCAGCACTTCTTCTGCCTCGGCTGGTGTTAACTTGCCGTGATACTTCCCATCGACCACCATCACCGGTCCTAAAGCGCAACAGCCAAGGCAGTTAACCGTATTCAGAGTGAAGCGCCTGTCAGACGAAGTTTCCCCAGGTTGTATCTTTAAAACGTCTGTTATCCTATCCAGAAGCCGTGGCGCACCACGTATGTGGCAGGCAGTACCCATACAGACGCTAACCAGATGTCTGCCCCGGGGCGTCAGGCTCATTGCCGTGTAGAAGCTGGCAACGCGATATATCTGACTCTGCGGGATATTAAGTCTCTGGCTGATTCGCTCTGCCACCTCTTTAGGAATCCAGTCCAGTTCTTGCTGTATATCCAGCAAAAGCTGTATGAGGATGCCCTCTTCTCCCTCATACTTATCGATAATCTGGTCAACCCTGCTAATTTCTTCGGTGGTCATACTTCTATTCACCATTGTTCTGAGGAATATAGGCCCTGAATCTTACCGGGCAATTATTCCAGCAATCACCACAACCGGTGCATTTCTCTTCATCTACAGACCTTGCCTTTTTCCTGATTTTAACCTTGAATTTTCCGGGGGGCCCAGCCACTTCCTCTACCTCGGAATAGGTCAGAAGCCTGATGTTGGGATGCCGACTCGCCTCAATCATCTTGGGGGCAAGGATGCACATGGAACAATCATTGGTAGGGAAGGTTTTATCCAGTTGGGCCATTCTACCGCCAATGCTGGGTGTCTTTTCGACAAGGTATACCTGAAACCCCATATTGGCCAGGTCAAGGGAAGACTGGATCCCAGCGATACCACCACCGATTACCAGAACAGATTTTTTCGCCAAATTCAATCCTTATAGATAGCGGAAGGCTATATTCTTAGCCGAGGTGGGCAGCTATGCGAGCCGCCAGAACTATAGCTATTTGCAACAGGGAATTATAGCAAGGGCAGAGAAATTTTTCTACCCGACCAACAGCAGAGCCAATCGTTCGAGAAACCCGGTAAAAAGTCCCCCTTGATGATAAGTAATGAAGATACTCCTGCGGGACTTGAGGAGGATTCTACAAGTATTACCCGAGCATGGCATTTCTCTCTGTGGGTCAGACACTGACTATTATTCTGACTCGGAGGCGGAAGGAGACGCGGGAGACATTAGAGCTTTAGTCAAGAGGAAAGTTGCCTGTAGTGCCTCTGTAGGGCAAAGCGGAAAACATTCTTTGCAGTCCTCGCATTCCCTAGAGGCTATCTCCGGAATGAAAATTACCTCTCGTCTTGTTCCTCTGTCGACAAACCCGATGGCGTTCTTCTTCTTGACCTCGGCACAGTATCTCACGCATAGACCACAAAGAATACAAAATGAGGACTCTTTTTCAAAACGGCCTTTGTCTGCTCCATACTCTTGAGCCAAATCCTGCAATTTTGGGGCATCTGGAGCATGAGCTAGCATCAGCTCCAGAAGCATTTTGCGAGTTTTATCTACCTTCTCAGACCTGGTTCTTACTACCAAATTTTGTTCCACCGGGTAAAGGCAGGCAGCAACTAGATTTGTTCTGCCCCGAGCTTCTATTTCTACTGTGCAAATTCGGCAAGCCCCATAAGGTTCCAATTTCTCGTGGTGGCAAAGTGTGGGAATGTATATCCCTACACTTTGGGCTGCCTCCAAAATGGTCATCCCCTCCTTGGCTTGAACTTTCCTCCCATCAATCTCCAAAGTGATTTCACTCATTTCTCTTTACTCTCTCTAGCTATCATCCTTGCTTCTTCAGGGATGGGAGGTGGAACAGGCTCGCCAGAAATTTTCTTCACCGCACCAAAGCGAGGTGGGCAGACTTCAAAACAAGTCCCGCACTTTGTACATTTATCCTGGTTGATGACATGAATTTGATTCTTTCCACCGCTTATAGCCCCGGCTGGACACTGCCTGAGACAAATCATGCAAGCCTTACACTTCTCGGGGTCGATATAGTATGAGATTAGCTCCTTACAGACATAGGCTGGGCACCTCTTTTCCTTGATGTGTGCCTCATACTCATCTCTGAAGTAGCGTATCGTGCTTAGAACCGGGTTAGCAGCAGTCCTACCTAAAGCACAAAGTGAGGCATCTCTGGTCACCTCGGATAGCTCCTCCAAAAGCTCGATATCGCCCTCTTTCCCCTTTCCTTTGGTGATATTAGTCAGAATCTTAAGCATCTGCCTGATACCCTCACGGCAGGGGACGCATTTGCCACACGATTCATCGGAGAGGAAATCAAGAAAGTACCTGGCAAGATCAACCATACAGGTATCTTCATCCATTACAATCATCCCGCCTGAACCCATCATCGAGCCAGCCTTGGCGAGCTCATCAAAATCGACTTTCATGTCTAACTTTTCCTCAGGTATACATCCTCCGGACGGGCCTCCGGTTTGTACTGCTTTGAACTTCTTATCTCCGGGGATACCACCGCCTACCTTATAGATAATATCTCTCAGGGTTATACCCATGGGTACTTCTACAAGGCCAGTGTTGTTTACCTTGCCCACCAGGGAGAAAATCTTGGTCCCCTTGCTACCTTCGGTTCCAAGTTGAGCAAACCAGTCAGCACCTTTGTTGATAATAAGTGGCACAGTAGCCCAAGTCTCAACATTATTCAGGCAGCTGGGTCTATCCCAAACGCCCTTAATGGCAGTGTGGATATACTTCGGTCTGGGCTCTCCTACCCTGCCTTCTATTGCCGTCATCAGAGCACTCGATTCACCGGAGACGAAAGCGCCGGCTCCTCGGTGCACTTTGACAGTGAAATCAAAACCTGAGCCAAGGATATTTTCCCCGAGGAAACCATGTTCCTTGGCCTGCTGGATAGCAATGCCCACGTTCTCTACTGCGAAGGGATATTCCTGCCGAACGTAAATATAACCCTCATGGGAGCCGATGGCATAGGCTCCTATGATTAGACCTTCCAGCACGCTGTGAGGATTACCTTCAAGCAGACTCCGGTCCATGTAGGCCCCAGGGTCTCCCTCATCAGCGTTAACGATTACATACTTTATCTCACCGGGGGCATTGCGACACTCCTCCCATTTCCTGCCGGCCGGAAATCCACCACCCCCCCTCCCTCTCAGATTGGATTTTTTAACTTCTTCCAATACTTGCTCAGGGGTCATCTCGGAAAGAGCTTTGGCTAAGGCAGAATAACCACCAAGCGCTAGATAATCATTGATGCTCGTAGGGTCAATCTCTCCATTGGAACCGAAAACAAGCCGCTCCTGGTTCTTGTAGAAGGGAATTTCAAATTCATGAACTATCTTTTCATTAGTACTGGGGTCGGTGTAGAGCAAACGCTCTACGACCTTCTTTCCTTTTATAGTCTGGGAGATAATTTCAGGGACATCCTCAGGCTTTATTTGTAAGTAACATATTTTCTCAGGGTGAATAACTACAATAGGGCCCCTCTCACAAAAGCCATGGCAACCAGTCTTCCTGAAGTCTACTTTGCCACTTAGCCCTTGTTTTTTAATCTCCTCTTCAATACCCGCAGCAACTTCTTCGCTACCAGAAGCATGGCAAGCAGTTCCAGAACAGAGCGTAATACAAGGTTTATTGGGGTCTCTGTTCGACAGGATGCCTTTCCTGAGTTCTTCCAATTCAGCAGGCGAGTTTACCCTTGGCATAATCTTACTTTAATCATAGTCTTTCAGTACTTTCTCTGCCTCGGTGGGTGTTATCTTGCCATGATACTTTCCATCAACTACCATCACTGGCCCTAAAGCGCAACAGCCGAGGCAGTTAACGGTATTCAGGCTAAACTTCAAATCCAGGTCCGTCTCCCCGGGGTGAATTCCAAGCAGGTCTTGAACCGCGTCGAGGACGCGTGGCGCACCGCGAATGTGACAGGCAGTGCCCATACATACTTGAATCTCATGGCGCCCTCTAGGAACCAAACTAAAGGCCTTATAAAAGGTAGCTACATGCTGTATCTGGTTTAAAGGCACTTCTAATTTCTCACTGACCTTCTCTAATGCTTCCTTAGGAAGCCAGTGATTTTCGCTCTGAATCTCCAGTAACACTTGTATTAACGTACTGGAATCGCCCTGATATTTGTCTATAATTTGATCGATTTTACCGTTAGGTGTGGCTGCTGCCTTAACTTCTTTTCCTTCTTTCACCTGTTCTTCCTGCTATCTTAACTTAGACGGGAACAAAGCACTTCTGGATTTCGTCGAACCTGATTAACCCGTCTTTTGCTGAACTATTAAGGTATCGTGATACTTCAGACGGGCTCAAGCCCAAAATGTCAGAGATTTCTCCAGTTGAAAGGGGTCTTTCTCGCAAGAGTAACAAAATTTGGCTTATTGTCAACTTGTCTTCAATTAATTCACGGAATAATCTATCTACCTCTTCACTGCTGAAAAACTTGTCATATTCTTCTTCTGTATCAAAATGTACTCTCAGCCGCTCCCTCTGCACCAGCTTAATGTAGGGAACCAAACTTCTAACTGCTTCAAGTTTTAGCTTTAATCCATTTTCATCTATTCCTTCACCTATTCCCAGAGGTCCTAATTCCTTTAGCTTCTTGGTGAAGTCAGTAATAATTTCCTTGAAACGGATTCCTTCAGAGGCAGATACCCATTCAAGCCTTAACCTTTCGGGGTTCACCCCCATCTGTTCTAATAGCTTTTTACATAGATGCATCATGCTTAATGCCTCGTAATTTCCTTCTGGAGCATAGTGGCATTCGCCAAGCCAACAGCCGCCAACAAATACCCCATCTATTCCATTTGAGAAAGCTCGAAGTATGAATGCCATGTCGACTCTGCCAGAGCACATCACCCTTATCAGCCTTATATTAGTAGGGTATTGATAACGAGAAACTCCAGCAAGGTCCGCCCCAGCGTAGCAACACCAGTTACACAAAAATCCTAAAATCTTTGGCTCAAACTCATACGCCATTCTTATTTCACCCCTGCCAGGGCTTCTACACGATGGACAAATGCCTCATCAATCTCAGAGAAAATCTCTTCATCGTCAAAGTGCTTTAGAGAAATAGCCCCTGTCGGACACACTGCGTTACAGAGGCCACAGCCCTTACAGAGAACAGGATTAACGCTAGCCTTTCTGCCCTGTGGTGTATCATGAAACTCTATAGCGCCATAAGTGCAAACTGAAATACAAGCCCCGCACGCTATACATTCATTCTCATTTACTTTAGAAATAGCACCAGAGGAGATGACTGAATCCCTGGAAAGAAGGGTTGCAGCTCGGCCAGCAGCTCCGTAAGCCTGAGTAATCGTTTCTGCTATATGCTTGGGATAGTGAGCCATCCCACAAAGGAAGATGCCATCAGTAGCGAAGTCAACAGGTCTCAGTTTTACATGGGCTTCAAGGAAGAAACCATCCGGGTTTAAAGACAGCCTATATGATTGAACCAGTTTCTGATTGCCTTCCGAATCAGGAACCACGGCGGCAGCTAAAGCCAGAGAATCAACATCTATTGCAATCTTCTGGCCTAAAACAGGGTCGGTCACAGTAACCCTTAAAATGCTCTTGCCGCCCTCTTCGACAGTTTCCACCTGGGGCGGGTCATCTTGCTCATAGCGGATGAATTTCACCTCGCGGTTGGCCGCTTCCCGGTAATAGTCCTCGGCAAACCCGTAGGTTCTCATATCTCGGTAGAGAATATATATATCCATCTCGGGGTTTATCTCTTTAAGCTTCAAGGCATTCTTCACGGCCTGGTTACAACATACCCGGCTGCAGTAATTTCTATCTTTGTTTCGGCAACCTACACACTGGATCATCACCAAGCTCTGGGAGTTAATGACACTTGCATCTTTGTTGACGATTTTATCTTCTAACTCCAGAAGAGTCATTACCCTCTCATCTTTCCCATAAAGGTATTCGGTGGGCTTGTATTCTTCAGCACCAGTAGCAACGATAACCGCTCCATGGTGTATTTCCCTGACCCCTTCTTCGGACTTTATCCTGGTTATGAAATTACCCACATAACCGGAAGTCTCCAAGATGGTAGTCTCATGAAATATATGTATTAATGGCTCCTGATAAACCTTGCTGATAAGCTCGTGCAAATATCCCTGAACATCCAACCCTTCCAGGGTAAAATGAATTCTTCGAGACATTCCTCCCAGCTCTTTCTCTCTCTCCAACAAGTAAACCTCAAATCCTTGGTTGGCTAAGCTCAGGGCACTAACCATACCTGCTACTCCTCCCCCAATCACTAGCGCCTTTGGGTCCATCGGAATTGTATATGTTTGCAAAGGCTCCAGGTGGCGAGCTCGAGCTACTGCCATCCGAACTAAATCTTTTGCCTTTTGGGTAGCCTTCTCCCTTTCACGAGAGTGAACCCAAGAGCATTGCTCCCTTATATTGGCCATAGTGACGAGATACGGGTTAAGTCCCCCTTCACGGACTGTATCCATGAATACTGGGTCATAACTCCTGGGAGTGCAGGCAGCGACAACTACACGATTGAGTTCTTTCTCCTTGATCTTCTCTGCTATTGACCGGGCGGTCTCAGTGGAACATGAAAAGGCATTTTCCTCAGCGTAGACAACATTGTCTAAGGTGGTGGCATATTCAACTACTGCAGTATCATTTACCACACTTGCAATGTTAGTCCCACAATGACATACAAATACCCCTATCTTCGGATCCTGTCCTGATACATCCCTTTCAGGTGGATATACCCTTTCACTAGCTAACTTTCCTCGCCGCTTTACCAGAAGTTCTCCACACTGAGCAGCCGCACCACTGGCTGAATAAACCGCCTCAGGAATATCCATAGGGCCGTCGAAGGCTCCGCTTACGAAAATTCCTGGATGACCGGTTTCGTTAACATTAACGGGATTGATTTTACAAAAACCATGTTGGTTAAGTTCAATGCCAAATATGTTGGCTAGCTTTTCCGCATCTCTAGGAGGTGTTAACCCAATGGATAATACCACCATTTCAAATTCTTCTTCCTTCACCTCCCCACCAAGAGAATATTTCAATGTTACATTTCCAGTCTCTGGGATCTCTCTCCCTAATGATACATAGCTTCTTATAAATCTAATCCCGGGAAGGTCCGCTGTCCTTTGATAAAAACGCTCGAAATCCTTGCCCCAAGAACGAATATCGTTGTGGAATATAGTCGCCTCAATTTCAGGATCATGGTCTTTTGCCAAAATCACCTGCTTCTGAGTATAGGTGCAACACACAGATGAACAGTAGCTGTTACCACCAGGCCTAACTTGCCGAGAGCCAACACATTGTATCCACGCTATCTTCTTGGGATGCTTGTCGTCAGAAGGACGCCTTAGCTCACCCTGATAAGGTCCAGTGGCACATATTATCCTTTCATACTCAAGAGCAGTTACTACATTCTTTATCTCTCCATAGCCATATTCGTGCCTTGGTTTTGGATCAAATGGTTCATAACCTGGAGCTAGGATTATGGCTCCAACCTCTAATTCCATTCTCTCCTGCTTCTGGGAAAAATCTATGGCATTTCCTTCACAATTATCTAGACAAATGCTACATTTTCCTTCTTGAAGGAAAAGGCAGCTTTCAGGGTCTATATAAGAGATAAGTGGAACAGCCTGATCAAAATATATATGTGCAGCCCTCGTATCAGATAAACCCTCATTAAAGGGGTTGGGTACCTGAATTGGACAGACTACATTACAGGTAGTACAAGCTACGCATTTATCTTCATTAACATATCTGGGGTTTTTAACCAGGGTTACCTTGAAATCACCCGCTTCCCCTTCTACCTTTTCAGTTTCAGCAAAGCTGATAATTTCTATGTTGGGATGGCGATCAAGCTCGAGAAATTTAGGGGATTCGATACATATAGAACAATCATTAGTGGGGAAAGTCTTATCCAACTGAGCCATTCTGCCACCCAGGGATGCACCTTTTTCAACTAGAAAAACCCTGAACCCCATATCCGCCAGGTCAAGAGAGGCCTGCATACCGCTTATCCCTCCCCCGACAACCATAACATCTCCCTTTTTACTTTCTGCCATTCGACTTCCCTCTATCCCTTAACACTTCTCGGGCCCACTAAATCACTTCCTGAACAATTTCCGTAACATCCTTAATCTCAATGATATCGCTATTCTCCAGGCTTAAACGGCTATCCTCAAAATTGAGCATACAATAGGGGCAGAAGACAGCCAGCACTGAGGCTCCCGTATCTGTGGCTTGCGCCAATCTAATATTGGATAATCTTTCCTCCTTTGGGACATCCATCCAAATTCCTCCTCCACCCCCTCCACAACAGAGGCTATTTTCGCGATTCTCGGCCATCTCAACCAGCTCTAACCCAGGTATCTTCTTCAGGATCTCTCGTGGTTCCTCATATATGTTATTATGTCGGCCCAGATAACAAGGGTCATGATAAGTAACTTTCCTCTCATATGCCTTTGTGAACTTTATCCTTCCTGAATCAATAAGCTCAATCAAAAACTGGGACATGTGAATTATGTCAAATTTGACCATAAATTCTTCAGGATACTCATTTTTGAAGGTGTCATAGCAATGGGGCGAAGAAACAAGAATTTTCTTCACTCCGCTTTCGATAAAAGTTTTGATGTTTTCCTTCGCCAAGCGTCTAAATAATTCTTCATCACCTGCCTTGCGTATGCTTTCCCCACAACAGTTCTCTCTAGGACCCAAAATTCCAAAGTCCACCCCTGCTTTTTGGAGGATATTGGCCGTGGCTTTAGCCACATTTATTAGTCTTGGGTCGTAGCTAGGGCCACAGCAAGGGAAATATAGGAATTTTGTATCTTCAGTGAACGTCTTTATAGACATATCCTTTGCCCAATTTGCTCTCTCTTTTCGCTCTCCCCCCCAGGGGTTACCTTCACTAGCCAGGCTTGCTATAGCCCGGTGAATGCTATCGGGTATGGTTCCCCATTTAGTGGCAAACCTACGCAATGACGTGGTAACACTTATTATGTCTACCCCTCTAGGGCACCATTGAACACAGTTCTTGCAGGTGACACAACGCCATATATCTTCACTTTCTATCTCAGATAGGCCGAATTGGGCTTGCCGGATTATTTTCCGGACATCGAAGTTTCTAACTTGGTTCCAAGGGCAAACGGTGTTACATAATCCGCATTGATAACAGAATTTGGCAGCTTCCCCGCCTGCTTCCTTTATAGCGTCTATTCCCTCTTTGAAGGGTGCTACAGTCTCCATCATCTTCTTTCTTTAATCCTTATATTTTGGTTAAACTCACGTCGCTAATTTAGCAAGGGTTTCCCTTACTAACTTCTCTCCATACTTTTCTATTAACGTCTCTACCCCTATCTCCAGATCGCCCGGTATTTCTACTTGTCCCTCCACATCTTCCCTTTCTTCGTAAGTCAGGGCATCATTTATGCACCGCTGAACACACATTGGCTCTGCTAATGTCTCTTCTTCACACATATCGCATTTTAGAGGGAGACCGGAATCAGGGTCTACGAATAAATCCCTGGATGGGCAAGAAGCTCTGCAAAAGGCACACTCGTTATATTCCTTTTCATCAATAGTATAAACAAGTCTACCGTTACATTCGGATTTGGTATACTCACCGGCCAATACGGGGACATAAATGTTATTTGCTGGGTCAAAATTCACCCGAATCCGAGACTTCTCCGGATTAGTGCCACTATACCTCGGTGAAGCGTGAAAGGCTGAGCAAATTGCTTCACATGCCCGACAACCATTGCATTTATCAACATCAATGTTTATTGTCTTAATTGTTCTCAATTTTTTGCAATCTTGGTCTTCACAAGCTGACCTGAGGCTAATCTGTCGATAGTTTCCTCTACCGCTGTCACCCCATATTTTATTATCAATGAGTCTAACGCTACCTTCAGTTCTCCCCATATTTCTGCTGGCTCCCCTTCCTCTTCCCTTTCTTCGTAAGTCAAGGCATCATTTATGCATACCGTAACACATGCCGGCTCTGATAGTTCTGCTTCTTCACACATATCACACTTCAGAGGTAGGCCGGAATCAGGGTCTCTGAAAAGGTCCCTAGACGGGCACGAAGCCCTGCAGAAGGCACACTCATCATATTTCTTTTCTTTAATCGTATAGGTGTATCTGCCAGCGCATTCAGCTGGGGTATATTCACCGGCAAATACCGCCATATAAATGTTATTTGCTGGGTCAAAGATCACCCGAATTCGAGATTTCCCCGGATTAGTGCTACTATACATTGGTGAACTATGAACAGCAGAACATATTGCCTCACACGCCCGACAACCATTGCACTTATCAACGTCAACCTTTATGACCTTGACTTTTTTCATTGTTTGCTAGTCTGATTCTTTCCTTTTTTAGAATCCTTCTTAGCAACCTCTGCTTTTTCGCTCTTTGTAGACTCCTGCTTGGTCACCTTGATTTTCTTCTGTTTGTAAACTCCTCTTTGTTCAAAGTCTTCGTTAACGTAACTCAAACCGAGCTCATCTAAAGTCTCTTTGGTAGGAATACCTTCACTATTCCATCCTCTGTATTTGTAATATTCATCTAAGACTTTAGCTTCATACTCAGGGAATCGCTTTTTCCAATGATCCTCGGGAGGACGCTCATCCTTTCTCCTCAGGCCTCTTCTGATATTAATGGCTCTAATTAAATTTCGGTTTCTCCAGCCTATTTCCCATAGCTTATCTTCATCCACATTTATTCCGGTTGCTGTTGAGATTAAAGGTGGTAGGTTATGTATATGATAGGGAGGTTTCAGTGGGAACGCCGAGAAGCCGGCACAGATTCCAGTGGCGTCATCAATATAGTGCATCGTCTCTTGCCAATCAACTAGCTCACAGATTAAGTCAATAGGTGGATAATATGGAAATACGTTGTCCCCCTCTCCCCATTCTCTAATGAATTGCCTAAACCTTTCCTCTTTTCCAGTGGGAATTTGAACCCAATCCTTTATAAACTCTTCTTTCAACTCTTCAGTGAAGAAAGGTGCTTGCGGAATCTGCCCCTCCATTTGAGTGATATTCACCTTCTCACCCGTAGACCACATAATATAATACATTGGATTCAACATTCCCAGCTTGATAGGGATCTGCTCGTGTTTCTTAATGGTGTTATGATCGTACGCCTCCGCCCCCTTGCCAATTTCACGAGCTGCCCAATAAACACCGTCGGCTAAAGCATCTCCTATCCCCTCTCGCCGAACAATTTTGTCCAGCAGATAGAAGAATCTTTCCTCGTTATTTTCTGGGAATTCCGGCAAATCCTTATCAGTCAGAATACCAGCTTCATAAAGTTCAACGGCGAAGGCCATAACCTGGGGAGCCGTGTATCCATCAACTCCATACTCTTGAGCACGTGGAGCGATCCTGAAGGCAAAATCCAAGTCTGAAAAAGCTCCCATTGCATAAGTGAGCTTGGTGTAGCACTTCATCGTATATCTTCCGATTCCCGGATAGTAAATCAATCCCCCGCATTGAAGTGGACAGTTATAGCAGCTTATTAAGCGCTCCCGTGCGTTATCAAGGTCATTCTTCCACTTTTCCGCCACTTCCTCAGTCCAGTAATCCTTCCTCCGCTGTCGGGCATTACCCCAGGAGAAATTCGTGGTATGCCATCTCTCATCATGTATTGCCATCTCTTGTGGTGCCCCGATGCTTTCCAAAATAGGTATTTGGCCCCTAATTGGGGTCTGCAGCCGGACTTTTATGTAGTCCCATACTTCATCGCAAAGCTTCTTAAATTCATCCGGTTGGGCAATATTGATATCCTTTCTGCCGCGAACAGCTACTGCCTTTAGCCTCTTGTCTCCCATAACGGCGCCCATTCCGCCTCGGCTGGCACTGGACCTGCCATGCTCAATAGAAGCAAAATAAACCCTGTTTTCACCAGCTAGGCCAATACTAAGTATCTGGACTTTTTCGTCCATTAACTCCCTTTTAATAAGTTCTTGAGCTTCAAAGGCGCCTTTGCCTTGCAAATGAGAAGCATCGCGTATTTCCACTTTGTCATCATTTATCCACAAGTAAACTAAATTGGGGGACTTACCACGAATGACTACTTTGTCATAACCGGCGAATTTAAGTTCTGGTGCCCAGAATCCTCCCATCATTGAAAATGCCATTAACTGAGTTTGAGGGGAAAGGGAAGAGACAATAGTACGGTTAGCCCCGGGAGCAAATGTGCCATCTAGAAGACCAGTGCCAAATATCAGTAGATTATCAGGAGAAAATGGCTCAACTTCAGGGGGAACCCTATCCCATAATATCTTGGCATTAGTACCCAGACCCCCAAGATGAAGTTCAGTTAGCTTTGGGTCAGTTTCTACCCTCTGAATGTTTCCCCGGGATAGATCAACCTCTAAATTATACCCTGTCTCTGCATACCTCATTTCTTATCCCCCCTTAGGTTACGCAGCTTCTAAATGGTTCTTTCAATGATTTTTGTTAACCAAGCTACACAAAATAGCACATTCAGCCTGTTCCCGTCAAACCAAGCTACCCCGTTCAGTACCCTAGTGACACTTCTTTTTGCCATTGCGAGGAGCCCTCTTCCTTTGTCATTGCGAGGAGCGTAGCGACGAAGCAATCTCGATACCCCCTGTCATTGCGAGGCTGGCGAAGCCAGCCGAAGCAATCTCTCAAGTGGAAATCCTAAATCTCAAGCACGAAATCCTAAACAATATCAAAGCACCAAGCATCAATGTTCAAAACGTCTAGAGTTTAGAATTTTGACATTTGGATTTGTTTAGGATTTAGATATTAGGATTTGGAATTTAGTTAGTTGGATTGCCCCGACAAGTCAAGGTCGGAGGTCAGTCAAGGGACAAACTTAGAAAGCAGTCCCGAATTACCTAAACCTCAACGGTCTTATCAAAATTAACAATAGGGCTATGCTGGAAACCCTGCCGCTCGAAGAGATCCTGCACTCCTTTGTTATCTTTCGGAATGAGGGCACGAACCGTGCCAATACCTTCGGTCTGGCAATGATAGAGGAGCGCCTGAACTAATTTGCGGCCAATGCCGCGCTCTTGATAATCAGGGTGAACAAATATGGCGTGAATAATGCACACTTCAGTAAGTGGTACCATCAGATACATCGACCGGTTGATTGCAAAGCCCACTATTTTACCCTCAGCTTCAGCTACAAAACTCAAGTCAGGTGGTGTCCCGGGGTTAGCGGAAGCCAGGTCTTCATAACTGATAACATCGCGGCTCGAACCTTGGATTATTCTATTAAGAGCCAGGACCTCATGAATGTCGCTACGTATCATGCTCCGAACACTTACTTTGGCTTCTTTCGAGTTGTTCATCTTAAACACCTCCAAAGTTATCGTTGCCTAAAAACAATCCCTCCCCTATGGGGAGGTGGTGGCAGGTAACCCAGCATGCTGTGGGGGCTATTATACCCCCCCGTCAACTCCCTATCAAGACCTTATATCCCCCAAGGTGGTTATGATGGTATAATCCAGTACAGACTTTGCCCATCTGAAGCAATTAGGAGGATAAAATTTCATTTCTTAACCTACTGCCTAGAGTGATTGAGAAATAGAAGTCGGTTATTTATCACCAAATAGAAGGGGGGAAAATGATAAAGGTTATAGAAGGTTATGAACTGAAAAAGGATGCAGATATGCAAACCCTATTTCTAAAGCTCAGGTCATATGCCATGACATTTCCAGGTTTCGTTAGTGCTGAGCATATCAGAAGCGTGAAAGGCAGCCCTATTGCCGCTCTGTTATACAATTGGGCGAGCTCTGAGGATTGGGATATATGGGAGAGTTCAACGCTCAGACAACAGCTACTAAACGAGGCAGAGGCACTCTGGGTATCAGAGCCGAGGGTAACAGTATATGAGGTAATACCTACATCAGCATGGACAAGTATCATAGGCTAGGTAACTGAAAATCTATGATATCAAGGATTCTATCCTTCGAAGTACTGGGTGTCAATCGTAGCAAGACAGAGCTTTCCAAGCCATTGACTACGCTCGGGTGATACAGTATGCTAAAGTTGTAAAAGCAGGAGGTACAATTAAATGAGCCAGTGGCATTATCATGTAGAAAAATACAACTTTAGAGAGTTAGTAAAACCAGGGTATTTAAATTCTCTTGGAGAAGAGGGCTGGGAACTGGTTTGCTTGAAGAGACTATCAGAAACTCAGAAAGCAACTCAGATGCAATGGTTGGCAGTATTTAAGAAGCAGCTTGTAGAAAAATAAGGGTGACCATGATTTCAGTGTTACTGCCTTTCTTGTAGTCCAAGGCGTAGGCAGCACCAATACCCAGGAGCATGCACCCATGCCAGCCCTGAGCAAGACTACATAAGACAATCTACAGCTGTGAAATCAGGAGAGCCTTACTCTTTACTTTCCGTTTCCCTGTCGTGTAAATAAATGCCAACTGCCCAGCCAAGCCAGCAACCCAGGCTGAATATCAAGCTGGCGATTGCCAATAGAAACCAGGATGTCGGAATAAGCCCTATAAGAGTGAGACTTGCCTCGCTAATAATTCCGACTATAGCGAATGCCACGCCGAGCCAGGTCGCAATACTGCCCATAATTCCCATGCGACCGCGATTGCGCTTGGTGAATCCGGATTCCGTCCACATTTCCTTCATAGTTATTACCTCCCTTATTTTGTATTCAGGATTTCAGCAATCCTATCCATCTTGGCGTTCTCTCCATGTATTCCCGGTAAGCATCACCGTACTTCTCAAGGCAGATTCGTTCTTCCGAGCCTGCATATATGAAGCCAAGACCTGTGTAAACAATGGTTAGCAGCAGGAAAAGCCACGAAGCCGAGGCTATACCTACCCCGATGAACATTACTAACTGGCTGACGTACATGGGATGTCTGGAGTAGCGGTATAGTCCCGTGGTTATTGGTTTCTCACCAAGCGGGGTAGTAACAAAGGACACTATAACCATGATGAAGGCGACTACGCCGACCAGGGCAATGAGGAGACCTACGTAAGACCATATCGTGCCCAGGCGCAGCGGCAGGAAGATAGAGTATACGAAGGCAAGAATCCAGAGTGTCCACTCAGCATAGTATACTGCCCTATGAATCCCGCCATACGATTTCCTTGCATCCTCTAGCAAACCTTTATGAACTCTCATCACTATGGGCATGGGCAGGAAATTAATAAGCATGAAAATCCAGGCATTCCAGACACCAATTTCAAAGACTGGTATAGCTGACATGATTTAGTTCCTTTTCAAAATATTCCTCGGTCAATATATACGTTGGAGACCGAGTGTAGCCCTCGGTGAATTTATTGTCAATAGGCACATGGTCGCCGGCCAGAGGGATACCACTTTGCAGGACAAGGTAATTCAAATGCCGAACCCTGAACCTGAAAAATATTTGAAAAGTTTGCAAGGAATGGGTCACCGGTATCAAGAAGTGACATGACCGTCCCTCGCTGCGTGTTCAGAGTCCTGTGCATTCATGGCAAACTTTTACTAGCAGTAATCGACTGAAACAAAATATGCACATCACATTCTCCTCCTTTGGTAGGAGTTCTTTTCAATTTCTCTCAGTTTCAAGTCGACCATCGATTCAACACCAAAAAGTGCTGCCGCTCGCAGGTCATCCAAGGCTTCCGCCTCTGCCTTTCCCAGGCCGACACTGGTCAAAGGTCGCCAGATGCAATAGTAACTTTGACTATCATCATCATAGGCAATTACTATTTCATCGTAGGGTAGCTGTTCCATGTGGCTCATTTCTAACCGAAAAATTTCTTTTTAGCTGAAGCTGCGGCCAGGGGAGCTATCGCTATCCACAGTGTAATGTTTATCAGCATGGCTGTGACGTAGTTAATATCCACACTGATACCAAGCCGCGCAGCAATAACATCCCAGAGAAGCATGAGGAGGAATGAACTCAAGAAGAAACCCGGTATCGCTGCCAATATTCTGAAGTAACCCATTTTTAGCCCTCCTTTGTTTTATTCTTGTAGCACAGACTCGATTTCTTGATAAGTTTGGGAGAGAATCTGGCGAATCTGCTCCGCTTTATCGGCATCCTGGATGCGAAAGCCTTGACTGAGCAAATGTTCGAGCGCATGGTACTCCTTCATTACCATGACCATCTTGCCGATGCCCTTAAAACTCCACTTATGTTTCATCTGCCTTCTCACGCCATCGGCGATATTACTCTGATTCTCCAGAAACTTAAGACCTTCTTCCGTAATCGAGTAAACCTTTTTCCCTTCCTGCTCATTGGAACTGGCATATCCCATTTCCTCCAGCATCTGGAGAGTAGGATAGATGACTCCGGGGCTCGGCTTATAAAAACCGTAGGACTGTTCCTCAAGCTCCCGGATGATGTCGTATCCATGCCTTGGCTTATCCTTCAACAGGTCTAATATTACGTATTTGAGGTCACCTTTATGAAAGGAAGCCCATCGCCGCGAACCTCGAAAAAATCGTTCTTCGTCAAATATCCGGTCTCTAAACATTTAAACCTCCTTTCCGCCCCATTAATTAATGAGGCGTAAATAATATCTAGATATATCTAGATATTATTATACACTAAATCCCTGTTTTGTCAAGAGGTTTCAAAAGGTTTTATGAAAAACTTTTTCCGGACTATTAGTTGGAAGGTAATACCATTACCTATGGTGGGCGGTAGAGGACTTGAACCTCTGACCTCCTGTGTGTAAGACAGGCGCTCTCACCACTGAGCTAACCGCCCATGGCACGCCTGGCGGGATTCGAACCCGCGACCTCAGCCTCCGCAGGGCTACGCTCTATCCATCTGAGCTACAGGCGCATACACACCATTAAATTGGTGCCGAAGGAGGGATTTGAACCCTCACGCCCTTAAGGGCACTACGCCCTGAACGTAGCGCGTCTGCCTTTCCGCCACTTCGGCATCTAGTTCTCTGCCTAAAATTCTCTCTTTCCCAAGGAGACAAAAATGACTGCCAATAACCCCAATAGATTGAGGGGAATAAGGGCACAGATAGCCCCGGCTAAGGACAGGTCAAAACTTTTCCTTTTTATGGCCGAGATGCCACCTGCTATGGCTATTATACCCAGAACAAGAAGAAGTCCTCCTATAATAATCAGCCAAATTGGGACGACAGGCCAAATATGTTCAAACCAACCGCCTGGAATGCCCGGCAAGAATGAAGAAAGCCACAGCCTGAGCGGTATGCCGAGGGTTACCAAAGCCACCATTATCCCTCCGCCAATTACCTTAAATGCTCCCTCTACTATGCTTAAGGCTCCGCCAGCGGTAAGTAACCCGCCCCTGCTATTACCATTAGATGCCATTTTCTTTTCTCCTCATTTTATGGTGGGCAGTACTGGACTTGAACCAGTGACCTCTTGCGTGTGAAGCAAGCGCTCTTACCACTGAGCTAACCGCCCACATCTTCATACCTATTATTTATTAAGATATACTAACTTTACCATACACGCAAGAGGCATCTCAATTCACTCACTACACCTATTTGATAACTCAACTTCCGACACTGGAACAGCCATTAACGAGATTGGTAATTATTAGTTAGTAAGTATGTATATAGCTTCTCTTTTCTTCTCTTTCGGTGTCTTGTCGCAAGCGACCCGCTACTGACCCTCTCACTTCACACTACAATGCCCTCAAAGGCACCTCAGAGCCCCTAGAAGCCTTATCATACACCCTATCTTTAAACCTTAGTCCATTCTGAAAATTTCGTTCTCTCTATTCGTAGGACTAAATAATCGTGGAGGGGATATTCCATTCTCAGCCGAGCCAAGGAGCAGAGGGTAACTATGAAATGCTTAAATCAGTAGCGTTTAGCTTGTCGTGTAGGCTTTACATTGCCCCGATAATCAGGAGCGGTGATGTTGAATACCAGGCTTATCATGGGGTCCACCATTCGCGAACTGATTCGTGTTTCAATCTCGTCTAACGAGAGGCATGTAGTAACCACCATTGGCAACCGGGCATTATAACGGTAGTTTATCAATTGATATAGCTTTTCCTGAGCCCAGGGCGTAGCTGATTGCTCCCCGAAGTCATCGAGTATCAGCAGGGGAACCTCTTTAATCCTCTCAGAAAACTCGTCATAGGATATTTTGCTATCAGGACTGAATGTAGAACGTAAATGGTCGAGAAGGTCGGGAACAACCACAAAGAAGACCGGTTTTCCTTGAGCCAGTTGATAATTAGCGATTGCGGCTGCCAGATGAGTCTTACCACAGCCATTAACGCCCTGAAATATTAGCCAACCCTCTGGTGAACGGGCGAATTCTACTGCTAAGTTGAAAGCCTGGCGCAAATTTTGCCGCTGTTCCAGAGGAAGTTCCATCCTTTTGTGGTCAAAATTATCAAAGGTCATATTTCGTAATAACTCTAATTTTAAGCCACCGTGGGATTCCAAGGGCGATGCCGATTCAATCGTCCATACCTGGCAGAATTCATTATCGGCAAGATGGCCGCGTAAGCGTTCATCCACTCTTTCCAGCGGCATATCGGTGATGATTACCGTGGCCAACCTGGTATTGAAGCGATGCTGAAGGAGTTGCTCCAGCTTCTCTTTAGCCCAGGTAGTAGCACTTCCCAGAGTAAGGTCGTCAAGCACTAATAGAGGCACATTCTTTACTCGCTCAAACAGCTCATCATAAGTGGTGTCACTTGTGGGGCTGAAAGCGGAGCGGAGGTGGTCAAGAAGGTCAGCAGCACCAATATAAAATACAGGCTCTCCCAAGCTGAGACGCTGATTGGCGATAGCACAGGCCAGGTGTGTTTTACCAGAGCCGCTGGGACCTAAAAATACCAGCCACCCCTCGGGATTATCGGCAAAGGCTTTGGCAGCCTGGTAAACCTGAGCAAAGTGCTCCTGGGATTCTTCGCTTCGCTCAGAATGGCGGGTAGTTTTTCCTTTGGGAGATAAATTGTCAAAGGTAAGCTGCGACAGGTAACCCAAATTGCTGTATTTCTCAAGGTATTCTGTTTTTTTCTTTCTCAATTCTCCTTTACTGCATTGGCAGGGTACCACTCGGCTGAAATCAACCTGCCCTGAATCCAGAGCAGGGTGAACAAAGCCCGCCCCTTTGCAAACAGGGCAGATTTCACCTGCGTCTTCTTCCGGGGGAACATTACCTTTTGACGAGGTGTCCATATTGGCCCTTGATATATTTGTCTGGGCCATCCTTTTTAATGTCTCTTCTATACTCTCCAACGTCCTTACCTTCGCTAGCCCATCTTTCCAGGATGCGAGCGATATATTTCCAACTGCGTTTATTCAGCGTGACTGCTTCCTTAAAGGCTTCTTCAATCCACTGGGGTGGATAAAGCTTGTCTGCCTCCTTGAGCTCTTCAGCAATCATGGGCGTTATCATGCCGATATTCTGCTCGTAGAGAGCAAAGATGTTGACAGCCTGCCCGCCAGGGCTTGGCAGGCGGGCCGGCGGCTGATGGCTGTCAACAGTCAGAGAGTAAACATCCTCGAGCACTCCATTTATATTTAAGGTCGAGTGTAATAGAGCACCGTGCTTTACAGCCGAGTTCAAAGCTTGGCGAAGTGTCTCCTCGCCCATCGTAGCCATTAGTTCATGGGATAGCAATTCCTTATAAATGACAAAATAGGGACGCTCTTGCTTTCGCAGGATAAGATAAGAGACATATAACACTATCTTAAGTTCAGCCAGGTCTTGAATTTTAGGTATCGCCTGGGTAAAGAAAGAGTCAGGCAAGGAGATAAAATCTGTTTTCCTTTGAGAGCTTGCTAATTGCCGGTTAGGCATCTTTTCACCCTTAAGAGGCGGAAATCAGCTCAGCCTCTAAATTATCAAATTTGACAACCCTGCTCAGGAAGCGCAGCTTAATTTGTCCTAAAGGACCATTGCGGTGTTTGGCTATGTTAATATCGGCGATGCCGCGGGGATAAGGTTCCTTTTCAATATCATGCACCTTGCTCCAGTCTTCGGCGGAAAAATACATGTCGTCTCGATAGATGAAAAGAACGACATCAGCATCTTGCTCGATACTGCCACTTTCGCGCAAGTCAGCAAGCTGAGGTACATGGGAGGCTCGCCATTCTACGGCTCGACTGAGTTGGGACACCGCTAGTATGGGCACATTTAGCTCCCTGGCCAGGGTTTTTAAGGCACGGGTTATCTTGCTAATTTCCTGGACACGGGTTTCATTCTTGCCATCGCCTTGTACCAGTTGCAGATAGTCCACGATAATCAGGTCAATGTTGCGCTCGAAGTGAAGGCGCCTCACCTTGCTTCTTATATCCAAAGCGCGAAGTTGAGGCGAATCATCAACATAAATCGGCGCCTCGGATAAGACGCCGCTGGCTTCCATAATTTTTATCTCGTCCTTCTCCCCAAAGCGCCCAAGACGAACCTTTCTAGAATCCACCCCGGATTCGCTGGCCAGAAGCCTCTGCACCACCGCGTCTCGGGACATCTCCAAGCTGCATAAAGCAACGCAAGCCTTCTGGTTAATGGCGGCATTTCTGGCAATATTCAAGGCCAGGCTCGTTTTGCCCAAGCTAGGCCTGGCAGCCAAAACAATTAAGTCAGACCTCTGTAATCCTCCTAAAAAATCATCTAAGGCAGTAAAACCAGTCAGAATATGAAGTATTTCCCCTTCCCGCGGTGCGGTAGACGAACCAGCCTCCTCGAAGTATTGGCCCAAAGCCTCCCGAATGGGGACGAAATCCCGGGGTTCCCGCCTCATTCGCACTTGAAACAGAATATCTTCAGCTTTATTGAGGCTAGCCTCAACATCTGGGCTGGCTTCGTAGCCAAGGGCCCCGATTTGGCCAGCGGCAGCGATCAGCCGTCGCATTACTGCCGCATTGGATACTATTTGAGCATAATATTCAACATGGAGGGATGTGGGCACGTTACTTATTAGATGGCTTAAGAAGGCAGCACCACCAATTTGCTCCAGATTATCCTGTCTCATTAGCTCATGAGCCACTGTAATCTGGTTTATAGCTTCGTTGCGTTGATAAAGAGCGAGACAAGCCTGGTAAATCACCCGATTTGTTTCTGAAAAAAAATCCTCGGCCTTGAGGGAAACAGCAATTTTCAATATGGCTTCAGGGTCAATAAGCAGAGACCCAATTACTGCCTCCTCAGCTTCGATATCATGGGGTGGTAATTTTTCCTCTGCCATGCCTAATCCTTCTCCTTCTCCTTCTCCTCCTCTGCCCTCTTCCCTACCTTTTTCTCTGTCTTTTTCTCTACCTTCTTCTCTGCCGTCTTTTCTGTCTTCTTCTTTGCCTTTTTCTCTACCTTCTTCCCTGCCTTCTTCTCTGCCTTTTTCTCTGTCTTCTTCTCTGCCTTTCTCTCTGTCTTCTTCTCTGCCTTTTTCTCTACCTTCTTCCCTGCCTTCTTCCCTGTCTCCGTCTCTATCTCTTTCTCTTCCTCGATAACCACCGTAATTTGCGGATTAATGTCACTAGCCAACTTAACGGCTACTTCATAGCTGCCTGTTTTGCGTAAAGATTCCCCTATGTCTATTTTCTTTTTATCAATAACAGAAGCGATGGCCTGACCTAATTCCTCAGCTATGTCGGCGGCAGTAATAGAGCCAAACAAGCGTTCTCCAGCACCCATGCGGGCTCTAAAATGAATTTCCCTTCCCTCAATTTGCTGAGCCAGTTCAACTAGTTTATCATGGTCAATACTTTCCTCGAGCTTTTCCTTCTCTATCCTGGACTCTACTTGCTTCATGACCGTGGGTGTGGCTAGCACAGCTAAACCCCGAGGCAAAAGGAAATTCCTGGCATAACCTTTGCTTACTTCCTTTATCTCCCCCACCTTTCCCTTTCCGGGGAGGTCTTCTAACAAAACAACTTTCATTTGCTCTCTATCCTTTCCCACATATCACAACGTCCTCCCCACCTAGCCAAAACCCTACCATCAACAGAAATTTGAGAGATTTCGCATAGGTTAGGACAAGCATTGCAAATAAAAGAGGATGTTTTATAATCCATTTGGCTAATACCGAACCCCTTAAACTTTGTAGAATGGTGGTCACCCCTCATCTCTTCATGGACTAAAATGGCAGCCCCTATAGCTCCCATAAGTTCGTTATGGGGAGGAACATAAACCTCTGTATGGAAGGTTTCATTAAATGCCTTAGTTATTCCCTTATTGAAAGCGACACCGCCCTGGAATATCATCTTAGGGCGGATTTCCTTGCCTAAAGCAACATTATTGAGATAGTTGCGCACCATTGATTGGCATAAACCATAAATAATATCGTCAGTCGGATATCCCATTTGTTGTTTATGAATCATGTCTGACTCAGCAAACACAGTACAGCGTCCGGCAATGCGTGCTGGGTTTTCACTTCTCAAAGCATGGTCACCAAAATCCTCAATCTTTATGTTTAGTCTTTCAGCCTGATGGTCAAGAAAACTGCCAGTGCCAGCAGCACATACTGAATTCATACCAAAATCGACGACCACATCGTCTCGAATTATAATTACCTTGCTATCCTGCCCGCCAATTTCAAAAATAGTCTGCACATCAGGAACGTACTCCATTGCAGCAATAGCATGAGCAGTAATCTCATTTTTTACTAAGTCAGCACCAAGCACAACGCCAGCTAAATATCTACCACTTCCGGTGGCACCTACACCACAAATCTCGGCTTCAGGTGGCATTTGCTTTCTTATTTCTTCCAATCCCTCTTTTATCATATTAACCGGGTTCCCCTGGGTTCGTATATAAATAGAAGCTACTAGATTATGATTTTCATTTATCAAAGCTAATTTAGTAGTAACTGAACCAACATCAACGCCGAGATAAGTTTCCATATTTACTCCACTCTGTCTAGAGATGATCCACCGAAGCTTTTAACTTTACCCTTATTAGATTCTTTTATTTTTTCTTGTAATTCTAACCATTTTCTTTGCTTTAGGCTTAAAATAGGGTAAAACAAAACTGAAGCTATAGCCATAAGAACCAAGAATATTATTAGCTGTTTGCTTTTGATAAATTTGCTCAATGTCTCAAATTCTTTTCCCATTTCTTCTTCTGAATTCCAGTAGGTCGACAAAAGCTTCAAGCCTGGTTAACATTCCCTGCTTACCCATCTGCTCATCAGAGATAAGAGCAAACACCGGCATATTTTCTCTAGTAGATTGCATAATATTCTGAGCTACTATTTCAGGCATGCAGGTAAAAGGTGCTATATGAACTACTCCATCATACCCTTTACGGGCATAAAGGACTTTTTCGCCTACGGATTCCCAACCATCACCGCCAACATCATGGTCCACATAAGGCTTTGCTAATTTATGAACTCCCCTCCATTCATTCATACCTAGGTAGTTAAGGAAAAGGCTATATTTGACCCACCTAGAAAGAGTCATAGTCCGATGCACCTCTACACCTAACTTGCCCAATTCAACCTCTATATCCATATTAGCAAAAGGTTCTATAACAACATAAATTTCACCAAATACGCCCACTTTAAGTGGATTGGCGGTATGGTTTATAGGAACCTGATTTAGCCTGCCAATATATTCTTTGGTTATTTTTTTTACTTCTTTACGCTCCATTGCTTCATCAATAGCCTTAATAGCCTCTCGGTAAATTTGGTTAGCTTCACCCTTCTCAATCTCCACTGCTCGTGTTTTCTGCACCACCTTCTCTATTTTATCCAAAGCAAATAGCTTGCTAATACCAAAAAAAACGGCTGATATAATCTTAGGCAAGGGAGCATCGTGCGTTAGATCCTTGACGAGTTGCTTGAGACTTTGAATCTTGTGTTCGGATACATCAAGGTTAACGAAGTGAGTATTATATCCCAAATCATGAAGCATTTGTTCTTGGTCTTTGGCATAGTAACCTAATCGGCAAATGCCAGTTCCTCTGGCTTGAATTAGAACGTCCGCTCCTAATTCACAGGCTTCGATTAGACTTCCCAGAGTAAGCTTATATGGTAAGCAAGCCTCGGCTGGTGAATATTTGACTCCTAGGTCTAATGTTTTTTGTGTCATTGGCGGTGGGATTATCAACTCATCGTCGGAAGCACCCAATTTATTAGCTACGGCTTTCGCAGTAATATAAACAGTGCTAAAATGAGGAAAACCTACACGCATACCTTTTCCCTCCTCTTAACCATGTCAACGAAAGCCTCCAAACGAGTCAGCAACGCTCCCTCACTGCTATGCTCATCAATACTAAGCGGTAAGAAAGGGACTCCAAGTTCCTTAGCTCGATGCTCAAGAAATTTTACCATCATTGAATCAGGGCCACAACCGAAGACACTAAGATTAACAATGCCATCAACTTTTTGCTCTAGATAATACTCTCCAGCGCCAATAATGTCATTTTCGAATGACCAGTGAGCCTCGCCAGCAAGCCTTGTTGTCGCAGCATCGAGCATAGCCTCTGGCACCATCTCAGGGACAAAGACATTAGCACCCATTAATTGTAACTTGGAAATTAGATTATGGTTAATATAATTATCATAAAGGACATAGGGGTGACCGATAACAGCGATTCTCATTGAGCTTTCTTTGCCTTGTTTACGATCAAAGTTTTTATCCTCGTTACCGCTGATAGCTTGAATAGGTGTAATTCCAAAATCGGACATCTTTCTTCTATAAGCAAAATTGCTTTCCAATGCAGCTTCAACCGCTTTTTTAATCTTAAATGGATTGGAGATAAAATAGTGCCCCGTCTTATAAATATTGTGGTATAAGTAATAACGCCCCTTTTCAAGATCTATCTCAGGGTCAAGGATGATAGGACTTTCAGGAATTAAAGCTCTAGCAATGTTTGGTAGGCCAATAATCTTAGAGCAATTATAAGTTTTCTCCCCCAAACTAGTCACAGCAGGGATAAATAGACAATCGCACTTCCCTATCAGAGAAATAGCATGTCCCAATAGGATCTTTACTGGCAAGCAAGTATCAGCAACTGCTCGTGAAATACCTGAATTTAACATGGTTTTATTAGTTGGTGGTGATACCACTACCTCTGCATCTAGTCTTTCAAAAAAAGTCTTCCATGCCGGGTAAAATTGATAGTAAAGTAAAGCTCGGGGGATACCAACTTTAATCATGGCTATAAAACTCCTGCTTAATTTTATCAAGCATTCCTAGTTGGAGGATATCAGCCACAGTCATAGCCATTGCCTTGGCTGCGTCCATTAAGCCTTCGTGTCCAGTTTCAGAAGCGGCGGCGGAGGCAAACTCCGGTGTATGTATGAACACCTCAGGCGAAGCTATGGCTATCGTAGGATGTATGCTTGGTACCACCTGACTTACGTTTCCCATATCCGTGCTGCCAAAGCCAAAGCGAGGGTCGAAGGCTTCGACATGTCTTCCCAGCGATTCCAGATTTTGACCAAATAGCTGGGCTAAAGTCGTGTTGTTTTTCATAGGAGCATAAGCCCTGTCTCCCCACCTATATTCTAATCTTGCTCCGTTAGCTACAGATGCTCCTGTAAAACAGTTTAAAACCTTATCCTTCAACTCAGCAAGATACTCATTATCTGGAGCATGTACCAAAAACACAGCAGCGCTATGCGCAGGTACTATGTTAGGAGCTTCCCCTCCATCAGTGATTATACCATGGATGCGCGCTTCACTCCTTATATGTTGACGCAGTGAATTTATAGAGGTGAAAGCTAAAATCATAGCTTCAAGGGCATTTATACCCTTGTAGGGTTGGGCAGCGGCGTGGGCCGGTTGGCCGAAAAATTCCACCTCAAGGGAGCTACAGGCAAGCGCTTGTATGGTTACCATGTTGCGCACATCGGGATGTACTATCATAGCCACGTCTACTTCCTCGAAGGCTCCCGCTTTCACCATGTCTATCTTGCCACCGAAGACTTCCTCTCCGGGAGTGCCCAGAACCACAACGCTGCCTCCTAACTGGTCAATGATAGACTTACTAGCCACAGCAGCCCCGACTGCTGAAGTAGCTATTATATTATGCCCGCAGCCATGTCCTATTTTGGGTAAGGCATCGTATTCAGCAAGCAAGGCAATTCTCGGGCTCCCCTGGCCATACGTCGCTCGAAAGGCTGTAGCCAAGCCGGCAATGCCTCGTTCTACATTAAATCCATTCTCTTCAAGATAGCCGGTAAGCCAGGTTGCCGCCTTTTCCTCTTCGAAGCCCAACTCAGGGTTATCATGGATATTCAGGCCTAACTGGGTAAGTTGCTGCCTTTGTAATTCGACGCTATCTTTTACCTTTAGCTTCAGCTTCCCTATCTCCAAGGTTATTTAGCACTCCATTATGTCATCACTGCCCCTTCCGCCCAGGTGACGAAACAATCGTTTCCTATTTTCCCAATACTTGAACCTCTTATGAATAGTTATTATACTTTGTAATTGATCTAAATTTCTAGGCTAGGACAGATGGGAAAAGAACCTCTGAGGGCTTTGATAAATGTAGCTCAGTTGTTGAAAGAGCCCATTGGCTCTAGCCAGAGCCATGATATAAGTGGGACGATTGGTGAGGAAGTTGAAGGTTTTGTTGAAGGAAAGGCAAATGTGATTCGTATCGGTCGGGGAGTTTTAGTTCAGTGTAAATTAACTGCTGAGGTAAAACTCATATGTAGCCGCTGCCTCAAGACATTCTTATGCCCAATAAGTTTCACCGCCGAAGAAGAATTTCTTCCGATATCCGGTGTGTCTGGTGATGTAGCACACTCTTTGCCGAAACAACCAGAAGAGTTCACCATTGATAATAAAAATGTACTTGACCTGAGCGAGCTAATACGGCAATATATCTTGATAAATTTGCCCATGAAACCACTATGTCGACCTGAATGCCCAGGAATGAAGGAGGCGAATTAACATGGCGTTACCTAAGAAAAAAACTGCTAAATCTCGCCAGGGGAAAAGGCGCAGCCACCTTAAACTAACTCCGCCTGCCACGGATGTGTGCCCACATTGTCACAGTCTTAAGCTACCTCACCATGTTTGCCCTAGCTGTGGCTGGTACAATGACAGAGAAGTAATTGAGGTCAAACCCGCCAAGAAATAATTCGCATGGCTGAGTTACCAAAGGTAGCTTATGTTTTCCCAGGTCAGGGCTCCCAAAGCACTGGCATGGGACTGAACCTGTACAACAACTGTCCTTCAGCTAAGGAAGTCTTTGATGGAGCTGATGCTTCTTTAGGCTTTCCCCTCTCCCGTTTATGCTTCGAAGGTCCAGAGGAAGAATTGAAAAAGACGCATAACGTCCAGCCAGCAATACTGGTCGTCAGCATTGCCTGTCTTAAAGCGCTTGAAGAGGCAGCCATAGCTCATTTCCCTTCTCCCACTTTTGTTGCTGGACATAGTTTAGGCGAATATACTGCTCTGGTTGCCGCTGGTGTGCTGGGCTTGACTGATGCCGTTTTGCTTGTCAGGGAAAGAGGGAGATTAATGTATGAAGCTGGGCTAAAAAATCCCGGCAGCATGCTGGCTGTAATAGGGCTTGATGAAGAAACAGTTAAAGATATAAGCTTTCATAGTGGAGCTGAAATATCCAACATAAACTGTCCCGGGCAGATTGTAGTCAGTGGTGCCGCCCAGGCTCTGGCTGAAGCTGATAAATTAGCCAAGGCAAGAGGTGCTCGTGCTGTTATTCCTTTGAAGGTTAGCGGGGCTTTTCATTCTGCCTTAATGGAGCCAATCATAGCTGAATTCAGTAAAATAGTTTCGAGCTTTGCGTTCCATCCACCAGTCATCCCCATAATAGCTAATGTGACTGCTCGGCCGTTAACCGATGTTGATTCGATAAAAGAAGAGTTGGTGAAGCAGCTTCGTAACTGCATCCAATGGCAAAGGTCGGTGGAATATATGATGCAAGGTGGGGTCACCACCTTTTATGAGATAGGTCCAGGGAGAGTGCTCAGCGGTTTACTCAGGCGAATCAATTCAGAACTTCAAACTTTCAATATATCGGGAACCGAGGATATAGCGCAGCTGGCATCTAAAGAGGGACCAACTAACTAATGGCTGGCATCAGACGACAGGCAAGAATTGCTGCTCTCCAAACGCTCTACGAGCTCGATTACACAAAGCATAAGGCGGAGGAAATTTTTGCTCACTTGAGAGCGGGGGAAACGCTGCCCCATGAAGCACTCGGCTTCAGCGAGGAGCTTGTAAAAGGGGCGCTCCAAAACAAAGCTAAACTTGATGCTCTCATTAAGAAGTTTGCTCCAGCCTTTCCCCCGGAGCAAATGTCGGTCATCGATAGGAATATTTTGCGCCTCGCTATTTTCGAAATTTCATTTAGTGATAAAACTCCCATCAAAGTGGCTATAAATGAGGCTATAGAGTTAGCCAAGGAATTCGGAAGTGATTCTTCCCCTCGATTAATCAACGGAGTATTGGGCTCAATAACAACTGAACGTGGCGTAGAACGATAAAGCCTTCCCAAGGGACTGGAGAGCCTTGTTTGCTCTCCGACAACCTCTCAACTAGTGTGATTTCCCACAAAAGATAAATTTTCTTGACAGTACAATTAAATGTAATGTAAAATATTTATACAATGGCTAGCATGGAGATTCAACAAACACAATCCTTGCAGGCACGGCAAGAGTTCAAATTGATTATGCGACTGGAACAGGCTGGTTTGCTGGAAATGCCCGAAGAGGAGTTCAACAGGCTTATCGCTGAGGTGGAAAGCAGCCCCTTGTTCAAAGACTTATATCGGAGGGAGAGAATAATTCGCTACCAGAGATATCCCAGGACGGATATTTCTCCTCGCTTTTATCAGCTTAATGAAGAGATTGCCGCCGGGACAGGCACTCTTGATATCGAATCCTTTTTATCTGACAAGGAAGATGTACTTCGTCGGATAAAGAAAATAGGTAGGGAGAATTTTGAGCGATATTTCTTATATCCTGAACCTGGGGTAAGCGTAGGAGAGGTCGCTAAAGAGTGCAATTTGGAGCTTGCAGAGGTTGAGGAGATAAATAGGCTCATTAACGAATTCTCCATTATGAACGAGTTTTACAACCCTTCTGCTCTCAGTTCAGAACATGGAATTTACTACTCCAAGGTCGCTTCGATAGAAAGGGGGGCTGAGGGTTTTATTATCGGCTATCTCTCACCTTCTTATGCTCGGGGAAGATATTCGATTGACTATGAGAGATTTGAGGAATTGAAGGGCAGCGGAGTTGTCAGTGGTGCTGAGGCAAAAGAAATCAGGCAGCTATTTAAGAGGCTAGAGCTAATCAATAGCCGTAAGGACACGGTAACTCGGATATTGCAAGGGATTGTGGAAAAGCAAGCACCCTATTTCGAATCGGGTAACGGCAAAGCTGTCCTGCCATTTAGCCAAAAGGAGCTAGCTGAAAGGATTGGGTTCGTTCCAAGCTCAATTAGCCGCGCCATTGGCGGCAAAAGCCTTGAGACGCCCTGGGGTGAAGAGAAAGCTCTTACGGATTTCTTTCCTCGGCCGAGAATGTTCAGGAAGGAACTGGTCAGGCAGCTTCTTGAAACAGGGGAGGAATTCCCCTCTGATGAAGCGATTAAAGCTAAACTTGAACAAACATTTGGCGTTTCTATTTCCCGTCGCTCAATAGCAGATTTAAGAAAGGAGTTGAAATTTCCCCCGGCTTGGAAGAGAAAACAAGATTTGCTTCAGCAGAGAAAACTATGACTGATCATCCCACTCCAAAGAGTAAATGGCAGCGCTGGAGGGACAGCATTGCAATGAAAACCATTAAATGGTTACCGGAGAACCAGGTTTCTAGGGGTGTGCGAAGCCCACACTTCTGGATAATCGCTGCGCTAATGGCAGTTCTTACGCTCGTTTACTATGCGGGATACACTCCCTTAGCCAATCTCGGGAGTTTTTTCACCGATGCTTTTCCTCACGATTTGCATCGAACTCTGTTTTTAATTCCCATAATCTACGCAGCTCTAACTTTCAGAGTGCGGGGGGCCCTGGGTGCTTCATTCATCTGCCTGTGCGTTGTGTTGCCACGTACCTTTTACTCCCCATACACTGACCCGCTAGTCAGGCCGCTTCTCTTTGTCCTGTTTACCGCTTTCCTCGGGGTATTAGCTGCAATGCTGATAGATCGAGTTGAGAAAGAAGAAAAGGCTCACGTCGAGCTAAATATAGCTCACCAAGAGCTTAGCACCTATGTTCAGCAGCTAAAGGAAAGCCAAGATCAACTCATCCAGGCTGAAAAGCTGACCTCCCTGGGTCAGATGGCTGCCTCCATCGCTCACGAAATCAATAATCCTCTGGCCGGTGTCCTGGTCTACACAAGGTTGCTATCAAAGAAATTAACTGAGGATACTGCTAGGAAGGAGGAATCCTTAGATTACCTTGCCAAGATGGAATCAGAGGTGAGTCGTTGCTCAAGGATAATCCGAAACCTCCTGGATTTTGCTCGGCAGACGCAGCCAACCTTGAGGCTTGTGGACATTAACCAGGTTATAGAACAGGTCTTGGCCATGGTAGGCCATCAAGCTCAACTTCAAAACGTTGAGGTTGTGAAAGAGTTTAGCCCATCCTTGTCTAAGGTCATGGCTGACTTCGACCAGCTTCAGCAGATATTTACCAATCTCACTCTTAATGCTATCCAGGCAATGCCTGATGGGGGCAGGCTGACCATTCGCAGCTCAGCGGTGGATAGCGAGGTCAGGATCGATGTCCAGGATACAGGCTGTGGTATATCAAAAGAGAACATGGGCAAACTTTTCACCCCTTTCTTCACCACCAAGGCAAAAGGCAAGGGTGTAGGGTTAGGATTAGCTGTAGTTCATGGGATTATTGAGAGGCACAAGGGAAGAATCAAAGTACAAAGTGAGGTGGGGAAGGGAACCACCTTCAGCGTCTACTTGGGAGGCCACAACGATGAAAAGGGTTAAAATACTCGTGGTTGATGATGAGGCTATTGTCCGCGAGTCGCTAGGCGACTGGCTCAAGGATATTGGCTATCAGGTTTTCACCGCTGAAAACGGTCACAAGGCGTTAGAGGTAATTGAGAGGGAAAAGCCAGGCATCATGATTGCCGATCTGGTGATGCCAAGTATGGATGGTATTGAGTTGATGAAAAAAGCTAAAGCACAGCAGCCCAAGATTGAGGTTATTATCATCACAGCCTATGCCAGCATTCCCACCGCCATCACTGCCATGAAAGAAGGGGCATACGATTACATTGAAAAGCCTTTTTGCCCCGAGAGAGCCGAATTCCTAGTCGAAAAATTAGCTGAACATCAGGAACTAGTTGAGGAAAACCTTTCCCTGCGTCAAAGATTGGAAGACCGTTACCGCTTTGAGAATATCATCGCGAAAAGCTCCAAGATGCAGCGGCTGATTGAGCTAATAAAGGTTGTGGGCAAAAGCAACGCCACCGTATTGATCACAGGCGAGAGCGGCACAGGGAAAGAGTTGGTGGCGCGTGCCATTCACTCTCAGAGCCATCGCCGGAACAAGTCTTTTGTCGCTGTTAGTTGTGCCGCTTTGCCTGAAAGCCTCTTGGAAAGTGAACTATTTGGCCATGAGAAGGGTTCCTTCACGGGAGCTTATGCTCAAAAGAAAGGGAAATTCGAGTTCGCCAATGGGGGGACACTTTTTTTAGACGAAGTCGGCGAGATGAGTGCCAATATCCAGGTTCACCTGTTAAGAGTCCTAGAAGAGAAAGAATTTACCCGTGTCGGTGGCAATGAGCCAATCAGGGTTGATGTAAGAGTTCTTTCAGCGACTAATAAAGACCTAAGAAAGACCATAGAAAAGCAAGAATTCAGGGAAGACCTTTATTACCGGCTTAATGTAGTTAACATTGAATTGCCTCCCTTAAGGGAAAGAAAGGAGGACGTTCCTCTATTAGCTGGACATTTCTTGCATAAGTTTGCAATGGAGAACCAGAAGGAGATCACAGGTTTCTCTCCCGAGGCAATGGAGCTTGTGCTTTATTATGACTGGCCGGGCAATGTCCGTGAGCTGGAAAATGCCATTGAAAGGGCAGTCATCCTAGCTAAGGATAGCATTATCACTATTGCTGACCTGCCTCAGGAAAATCTGTCGCCGACTTATTCAACTGCGCCAAGGAAAAACCTTAAAGAAGTGGAGAAAGGCCACATCTGGAAAATTCTCCGTGAAACCGGCGAGAACTACAGTGAGGCAGCCAGAATTTTGGGAATCAGTAGAATGACACTCTACAACAAGGCAAAGGAGTATGGTTTTGATGTAAAAAAATAGACGCCGAGTGACTCGTTTTTTTACATAGTCAGACATAGTTAAAAAGACAGTAAATTTTCAGCATTTGTGAAAAGGGCTACCCGGAAATTCGGGTAGCCTTTTTATTTTGGCAAGAAAATTGCGACACCAAAGGGTGAAGGAGACAAAAATGAATAAGAAAATAATCCCAGCAAAACAACAAAAGGAGGTGAAAGAAATGAAACCAGTATTAATCGTTGAAGACGAAACCATCATGCGGGAGTCGCTCCGAGACTGGCTTAAAGAGGAAGGTTATGAAGTAGACACTGCTGAGTCAGGTGAAGAGGCACTACAAAAGATCGGAGAAAAGGAATTTGGTGTTGCCGTGCTCGACCTGAAGCTGCCGGGGAAAGATGGGCTCAAGGTGTTAAGAGAGGCTACAGCGCAAAATCCAAAGTTTAAGGGAGTCATCATCACTGCTTATCCTTCAGTGGAGACGGCAGTAGAAGCGATGAAAATCGGGGCAGTGAGTTACATAGTCAAGCCCTTTGCCCCCGACGCCTTAGAGAAAGCGATTGAGGAAGTTCTCGGCCCTGTTCAGGCAGAAGTAAAACCCAAGGAGGGTAATGCTGAGGAAGCCGCAGCGGAAATCCCTGTTGCTGAGGAGGTTGAGGAAGCCATAGCAATAACTGAGGAGGAGATTCCTGCCCACCTGGAGCAAGGCCAGACTTACTTCAAAGCAGGTCGCTATAAAGAAGCACTGAGAGAATTTCAGTCCATTTTGCACATCGCTCCAGGACACATAGAAACTCGAATCTGGGTCCGAAAGGCAAAGGAAGAACTGGCGAAGCCAAAGGTTGAGGTGCCTGAAGGTGAGGGTGCTGTTGAAGAAGCGGTGAAGGTCAACGAGTGTCTCTGGTCAAAGATAGGAGTGGTCTCTTACAGAATCTGCACCCGGAATTATGACTGCCTTACCTGCGAGTTTGACCAGATGATGCAGGATAAAATAGCCGCTGGTGAAGCGTCAGAGCTCGACGAGGCTCTGGAGAGGCTCAAGGAGCTGCCGGCGCCACAGAGGGTTTGCCGTTATGCCCTCAAGGGTGACGTCTCCTATCGGCTTTGCACCCGTCTGTTCCAATGCGCAACCTGCGAGTTTGGCCAGTTTATGCAGGATGCCCTAGAGCAAAAGATGGCCAAGCTGGCAGCCCGTCGGGAGGCCCTGCGCAAAAAGGAAGCCAGCGCTAAAGGCGAGGTTAGTTAGAATTGCGGCAAAAGGCGGTACAGGCCTAACTGGCATAAAGGGGTCAGGTATCTCATAAGGTATATGACTCTTTCTTGTACCAGCTAGCGGCTTGTGGGAGGTCTAGTTTAGCTGAGAAGATGACCATACGGTGGTGGCATCACATGGTAATTCTCTCATCTGCTCACGAACCCAATTCAAGAAAAACTCTTAGAAAATAAATCACTAGCCATTCTGCCAGAAGACTAGCACAGAAGTTTGCCTTTCTTGTCGGGGTTTGTTATACTCCGCAGTCGTGCTTCAATTTATGTTCCGGAGAAAAAGGGTGGCTGCAATGCTTTTGTGAGGCCACCCTTTTTTGCAACCAATTCTGAAGAGTCGAGGTAAACATTAAAATGGAAGTACTAAGTCCTTACAAGGAAGCTACAGACGTAATACTCGAGGCTGGTGGTGAACCACTCAAATTGTGCTACCAGTGTGGTCTTTGCACCGGTATTTGTCCCTGGAACTTGGTCCGAAGTTTTGTCGTTCGCCGCATCATGCATGAAGCTCAGCTTGGGGCAACTGATTTTGGCAGCGAGGATGTCTGGACTTGCGTCACTTGTGGAGCTTGTGTTCAGCGCTGTCCGCGAGGTGTCGAGATAATAGACGTCATGAGGGCTATACGCCGAGCTGTAGCTAGCCTGGGCATCGGCGTTGTCCCTGACGCCCTGAGAATTTCAGCTAAGAACATCGCTGGCGTAGGTAATCCACTTGGTGAGGCACCGGAAAAGCGAGATGACTGGGCTAAAGACCTTAAGGTGAAAATTTTTGCTTCGGGCACCGAAATACTTTATTTCCCTTGCTGTGTCCCGTCCTACGACCCTGATGTAAAAACAGTGGCTCGATCTACTGCCACAATCTTCAATAAGCTTGGGATCGATTATGGCCTTATAGGCACCGAGGCAAAATGCTGTGGCGAGTCAATCAGAAAAGCCGGGTATGAAGATACATTTCAAAGTCTGGCCCAAAACAATATTAATCTCTTTACCAGTAAGGGTGTCAAAACCGTGGTGGTTTCCTCACCGCACTGCTACCACACTTTCAAGAATGAGTATCCCGAGCTTGGAGGCAAATTTGAAGTAATTCATATCACCCAATACCTGGCCTCACTTATCGAGCAGGGGAAATTGAAGCTCTCTAAAAAGATAAACAAAAAGGTAATCTATTCCGACCCCTGCTATTTGGGGAGACACAACGGGGTCTATGATGAGCCAAGAAGAGTTTTGCAAAGTATTCCCGGCTTGGAATTAATAGAATTTCCCGATGCTCGTGAGGATGCTCTTTGTTGTGGTGGTGGCGGCGGTAGAATCTGGATGGATACGCCAAAAGGGGAAAGGTTCTCTGATATTAGGGTGGAGCAAGCTCTTGAGAAAGGGGCTGATACGATAGCTGTCGCCTGCCCGTACTGCTTCCTCAACTACAGGGATAGTGTGCTAACCCTGGGCAAAAGCGAGGTCATTGAGGTTAAGGACATATCTGAAATTGTTGCTGAGGCAATGACAGAGGAATGAAATGGAAGAGATAAAGATTGGCGTTTATGTTTGCCATTGCGGAGTGAATATTGCAGCAACAGTGGATGTGGAAGAGGTAGCAAGATATGCCGGGACCTTGTCTGGAGTGGTGCTATCCCGCGATTATGTATTCATGTGTTCCGACCCAGGGCAAGGCCTTATTAGAAAAGACATTAAGGAATATGACCTTAATCGTGTTATAGTCGCTTCTTGCTCCCCGAGGTTGCATGAGCTTACCTTCCGCCGTGTTTGTGAAAGCGCCGGGCTAAATCGTTATTTATTCGAAATGGTAAATATAAGGGAGCAATGCTCTTGGACCAATGAAGACAAAGAGGCAAATACAGAGAAGGCGAAGGCGTTGGTTGACGCCGCGGTGAGGCGTGTTCATTACCAGGAGGCCTTAGAAGTTAAAGAGGCTCCCTATAATACCGATACTTTAATTGTAGGCGGAGGGATTGCCGGAATTCAAGCTGCTTTGGAAATTGCCAACTCTGAGCATAAGGCCTATTTGGTAGAAAGGGAGCCCTCAATCGGCGGGCACATGATTCAGCTTGACAAGACCTTCCCCACTTTAGATTGTTCTCAATGCATTCTTACTCCGAAGATGAGTGAGGTGGGTTCACATCCTTATATTGAACTCTTAGCCTATAGCGAGGTGGAGGAGGTTTCAGGGTATGTAGGAAATTTCAAGGTAAGAATAAGGAAGAAGGCAAGACATGTGGATGAAAACAAGTGCACTGGCTGTGGTGTGTGTATGCAAAAATGCCCTTATACGACAGATAGCGAATTTGAAGTAGGCTTAGCAAAGAGAAAAGCTGCTTATATTCCTTTTCCCCAAGCTGTGCCCAACGTTGCCACTGTTGATCCCGATATCTGTATTTATATCAAGTCGGAGGGAAAGAAGTGCGGAGCTTGTATAAAGTTCTGCGAGGCAGGTGCAATAACTGCAGAAACGCTTCTTCATCAGACCGACGAGATAATCGAGGTTGAGGTAGGTTCAATAATCCTAGCCACCGGTTTTAGCCTCATGGATCCAAAACTCATTCCTCAATATGGCTATGGGGAATACGAGAATGTTATAACTGGACTCGAATTTGAAAGAATAGTTAGTCCCACGGGACCAACCGGGGGGAAAATCCAACTTAAGGACGGCCATGAGCCAGAGAGCGTGGCCATAGTGCATTGTGTTGGCAGCCGAGATAAGAATTACCATGAGTATTGCTCGCGCATTTGCTGTATGTATGCTCTAAAACAAGCACATTATATTAAAGAAGAGTTACCAAACACAGACGTCTACCAGTTATATATTGACATGCGCTCCTTTGGAGACGGATATGAGGAATTCTATGAGCGCCTCTGCGAGGAAGGAGTCAACTTTGTGCGGGGAAAGGTAGCTAAAGTCACCGATCAGGCTATAAGCGACGAGGAAAAAGAGAAACTCATTGTGGTTGCTGAGGATACCCTTCTAGGGAGAATGATCCGTATTCCGGTAGACATGGTTATTCTGTGTAATGCTGTGGAGCCTCAAGCCGATGCTGGAGGAGTGGCAAGTCGTTTTACTGTAAATCAAAAGGCGACGGGTTTCTTCTTGGAGAGGCATCCTAAACTTGATCCGGTAGCTACACCAACTGAGGGGGTTTTTGTTGCCGGTTGCTGCCAGAGCCCTAAGGATATCCCCGATACTGTAGCCCAAGCTTCAGCAGCAGCAGCAAGGATCCTGGCAATGATAAGCAAGGGTAGGATCATACTCGAGGCCGCCGTTTCAGTAATTGATGAAGAGAAATGCTCCGGTTGTAAGATCTGTCTTTCGCTCTGTCCTTTTAGTGCCATTTCTTATGACGAGGAAAAGGGAGTCTGCCAAATCAATGAGGCCTTGTGCAAAGGTTGCGGGGTTTGTGCTGGTGCATGTCCTAGCGCAGCGATAACTGCAAGACAGTTTACTAATGAGGAGATTGTCGCTCAGGTAGAAGGAGTACTGGTATGAATAAGGAACGAGTTTCAGTCCAAAATTGTGGTGGTTTTTCTGTAACTGGTACTGCCTGCCCCCTCATGAGCTATCACCATGCACCACTTCACTGATGAGCAAATTCTAGCTCAGATAGAAGCTTTATTTGGCTAAGAATTGGGATAGAATTTACCAAATGTTTCGGATTGTTTCTAGAGAGACTTTAGCGACGAAAACCCATCTGTTCAAAATCGAAGCACCGGCAATTGCTAGAAAAGCGCTGGCGGGGCAGTTTGTTGTCATCAGGATTGATGAAAGGGGCGAGCGTATTCCTCTGACGCTTGCTGACTGGGATGTGAAGGAAGACAGTGTTACCCTGGTTTTTATGGAAGTGGGAGCGACAACCTTCAGGCTGGCATTGCTGAAAGCTGGTGACTCCATTACCGACCTTGTTGGTCCCCTTGGTGTACCAGCGCATATTGACAACTTTGGTACTGTAGTCTGTGTGGCAGGAGGGGTTGGTGCTGCAGTAATAGCGCCTATCGCCAGGGCGTTGAAGGAGAAGGGAAACAAGATTATCTCCATTTTGGGGGCACGGAGCAAGGACTTGCTCTTCTGGGAAGATAAACTGCGCAGCGTCAGCGACCGACTAATAGTTACTACCGATGATGGAACGTATGCTCGCAAAGGCGTAGTAACTGACCCGCTGAAGGAACTGCTTGAGAGTAAGGAGAAGGTTGACCGAGTCATTGCCATCGGCCCGACCATCATGATGAAGTTCTGTGCCCTGAGCACCCAGCCTTTCGGGGTAAAAACTATTGTTAGCTTGAATCCAATAATGGTTGATGGCACCGGGATGTGTGGCTGCTGCCGGGTATCCGTTGGCGGCACAACCAAGCTCGCCTGTGTGGACGGTCCTGATTTTGACGGGCATCAAGTAGACTGGGACTTGCTCTCAGCCCGGCAACGTACCTATCTTGATGAGGAGAAACGCTCTTTTGAGCATTGGCAGGCTCGAATAGGCAAGCGTTCTTGAATGGAGGTCTGAGCAACATAGATGGCTAAGGCAAATCTTAACAGGGAGCCAATGGCAAAGCAGGATCCCAAGACACGGGGTAAGAACTTTAACGAGGTTGCCTTGGGTTACAGCGCTGAGCAGGCTAAAGCCGAGGCAAGCCGTTGTCTCCAGTGTCCCACGCATCCCTGTATTAACGGCTGCCCGGTGGAGATAGATATCCCTGGTTTTATCAAAGCTGTCCTTGACGATAATATGCCCGAAGCGGTAAGGATACTGAAGGATAAGAACAGCCTGCCCGGCATCTGTGGACGGGTCTGCCCCCAAGAGACACAGTGTGAACAAGCATGCGTGCTAGCTAAGAAAGGAGCGCCTATTGCCATCGGACGTTTGGAGCGCTACGTGGCTGACTGGGAGCGGGCTAACAGAGAGACACTGAACCCCAAGACAAAGCCACCCAGACCAACTGGTAAACAGGTGGCGGTGGTCGGCGCAGGACCAGCCGGACTGGTTGCTGCTGCCGATTTAGCCAAGCTCGGCCACAGCGTCACTTTCTTTGAGGCATTGCATGTGGCTGGCGGGGTGCTTATGTATGGCATCCCCGAGTTCAGGCTGCCCAAGGAAATTGTGCAGGCTGAGGTTGCCTACGTCGCTTCCCTGGGGGTGAAGATTGAGCTGGATTCGGTAGCGGGAAAGGTGACGACGCTAGATGAATTACTGGACAATGGCTACCATGCTATATTCTTGGGCACAGGCGCTGGAGCACCCATGTTTATGAACATTCCCGGCGAGAACTTAAATGGCATTTATTCAGCGAATGAATTCCTGACCCGGGTTAATTTGATGAAGGCGTACAAGTTTCCAGAATATGATACGCCGGTGTTGGTGGGCAGAAGGGTGGCAGTGATTGGTGGTGGTAATGTGGCTATGGACTCAGCCCGGTGCGCGCTCCGGCTTGGTGCTGACGAAGTTTACATTATTTACCGTCGCTCAGAGGTAGAGATGCCTGCCCGTCGTGAGGAAGTTGAGAATGCCAAGGAGGAAGGAATCCAGTTCAAGCTGCTGACTAACCCAAAGAGGTATATCGGCAATGAGTCGAACTGGGTAGTTGCCATAGAGTGTTATGAGATGGAGTTGGGTGAGCCTGATGAGAGCGGTCGGCGACGCCCCATTGCCAAAGAGGAAAGTGAGTTTATCCTAGATATGGATATGGCGATAGCTGCCTTGGGCACCCGACCCAATCCCCTTATCGCTCAAACTACTCCTGATTTGAAGACAACCAAGTGGGGTACGGTAGTGGCTGATGAGACTACCGGCAAGACGATGAAGGACAAAGTCTGGGCTGGTGGGGATATAGTTACCGGCGCCGCTACGGTAATAAGCGCTATGGGCGCTGCTCGCCGCGCAGCAAGGGATATAGATGAGCATTTGAAGGGGTAGTGGGGAATAGTTTATCGCATAGATTATTTACTGTAGTCATTTTCAAAAATTAGTATAATAATATTAGTCACCCGCGTTATTAAGCTGGCAAGTAAGGGTGAAGAGAAGTCGTTCTTTTGTTTAATTTAGGAGGATAGATGGACAACTTTGAACCAAAAATAGTAGCTTTTTGCTGTAATTGGTGCTCTTATGCTGGGGCTGACCTTGCCGGCACTTCTAGAATCCAGTACACTCCCAATATAAGGATAATCAGGGTGATGTGCAGCGGCAGGGTAAGTCCCCTCTTTGTGCTTAAGGCACTTAGCGTTGGTGCTGACGGCGTGTTGATTCTTGGTTGCCATCCCGGTGATTGCCATTATATTGAAGGGAATTACAAGACACTACGCCGCATCCCGCTGCTCAAGAAGACGTTGAAGCAGTTGGGGATAGAGGAAGAAAGGGTTCAGCTGGAGTGGATTTCGGCATCTGAAGGAGCAAAATTTGCTGAGGTAGCTAACAATTTTACTCAAACCATAAAAAACCTGGGGCCAATCTTATCGGGTTCTTCCAAGCAAAATTCTGAGGAGGCAAAGCATGGCTAAACTTAAGATAGCTCTTTACTGGGCGGCTAGTTGTGGTGGTTGTGACATCGCCACCTTGGCAATAGGCGACAAAATTTTGAAGCTAGCTGAGGCTGCCGACATCGTGTTCTGGCCGATAGGCATGGATTTCAAGTATGCTGATGTAGAGAAGATGCCAGATAAAAGTATTGATGCCTGTCTCTTTAATGGGGCTATTCGGACTTCAGAGAATGAGGAGATGGCCAAACTCTTACGAGACAAGTCCAAGTTGATGATTGCCTATGGCTCTTGTTCTTACGAAGGCTGTATACCTGGCTTGTCCAACTTCTATAATCGGCAGATGACGTTCGAGCGGGTCTACATTGAAACGCCATCGACTGATAATCCGGAGAAAATCATCCCTCAGATGAAAGTTAAGGTGCCCGAGGGTGAGCTCGAGCTTCCCGAGTTCTACGACACGGTTAAGACTCTAGCCCAAACCGTGGACGTCGATTATTTCGTCCCCGGTTGTCCCCCGGAGGAGAAGACCACTTGGCTTGCCCTTGAGGCTTTAGTTCAAGGCAAATTACCACCGAAAGGGACTGTCATAAGTCACTCGGTAAAGGCTGTTTGTGATGAGTGTCCCCGTAAGAGAGAGGAAAAGAAAATCAAAAAATTCTATCGACCTCATGAAATAGTCCCTGACCCGGAAATATGTCTACTGGAGCAGGGATTATTATGCTACGGCATAGCTACCCGAGGGGGCTGTGGTGCTCTCTGTCCTAAAGCCAATATGCCTTGCACCGGCTGTTACGGACCAGTAGAAGGTGTAATTGACCAGGGAGCCCACTTTTTGAGTGCTCTAACCTCTGTCATTGATTCCAACGACCCCGAGGAAATTCAAAGGATAATTGATGATATTCCTGACCCTGCGGGCACTTTTTACCGCTACAGTCTGCCAGATTCATTGCTAAGGAGGGCGAGGATAAAGTGAAAAAAATAATGATAGATCCCATCACTCGCCTTGAAGGCCATGGTAAAATTGCCATCTTCCTCAATGACGACGGCGAGGTTGCTAATGCCTATTTGCAGGTTCCTGAACTCAGAGGTTTCGAGAAATTTTCTGAGGGCCGCCCAGCCGAGGATATGCCCCAGATAACCCAGCGTATCTGCGGTGTCTGCCCTGAAGCCCACCATATGGCGTCAACCAAGGCATTAGATGACTTGTTTCATGTGGAACCAACCAGCGCAGCCAAAAAGCTCCGCGAACTTCTTTACAGTGCGTTCTACGTAACCGACCATACTACTCACTTTTATATCCTTGCCGCCCCTGATTTTGTTATGGGGCCGGATGCTCCTCCTGCTGAGCGCAATATACTTGGAGTAATAGCTAAAGTGGGGCTGGAGCTAGGAGGCGCCGTAATCAAAGCCCGCCACGACAATCACTGGGTTATCCAGACAATTGGTGGCCGTCCAATACACCCCTGCTTCGGATTGCCTGGCGGTGTAAGCAAGGCCATAAATGAAGAGGAAAGAGCAAGGATAGAAGAAATAGCCAAATCGTCGGTGGGGTTCGCCAAATTATCGCTCAAACTCTTCGACGACGTGGTTCTCAAGAATAAAGAGTACTTGGACATGATACTTAGTGAAGCTTTTACCCATCGCACTTATTATATGGGGCTGGTTGATGAAAATAATAAGGTCAATTTCTATGATGGTAAAGTTCGCGTGGTTGACCCTGAGGGCAAAGAGTTCTGTAAGTATGCACCTCGGGACTATCTGGAGCATGTGGAGGAGCATGTCGAGCCCTGGACATACTTGAAGTTTCCATATCTTAAGAAAGTTGGCTGGAAAGGTCTTGTTGACGGCAAAGATAGTGGGGTTTATCGAGCCACACCTCAATCACGGCTAAATGCTGCCGACGGCATGGCAACTCCTCTAGCCCAGGAAGAATATGAAAAAATGTATTCCACTCTCGGCGGCAAGCCCGCCCACTATACCCTGGCAACCCACTGGGCACGCCTGATTGAAATTCTTTACGCTGCTGAAAGAATGGTGGAGCTTGTTCAAGATCCGGAAATAACCAGCCCGGATATTCGTAGCATACCGACGGCAACTCCCGATGAGGGGGTAGGTATTGTTGAAGCCCCGCGAGGTACCCTTACCCATCATTACATAACTGACGAAAGAGGGGTTATTAAGAAGTGCAACTTGATCGTGGGCACCACCAATAACTACGCGGCGATCTCCATGTCTATCAAGAAAGCCGCTGAGGACTTGATAAAACCTGGTAAAGAGATAACTGAAGGATTGCTCAACCGTATCGAGATGGCATGGCGTCCTTACGATCTCTGCCTGGCCTGTGCCACCCATTCTCTCCCCGGACAATTGCCCCTGGAGGTAACCATCTACGATGCCCAGGGCAACGAGCTTAAGAAACTGAGCCAGGGCATCTAATAACAAATTTTCGTTAATCGAAATGAAGACCCTGGTTTTAGGGATCGGAAATCCTATTTTATCTGATGATGGAGCGGGGATTAAGGTCGCTCAAGAGGTAGGGAAGAGGCTCAGTGACCCCCAAATAACTGTAGCTGAAACAAGTGAAGCTGGGCTTAGACTTTTAGATTCCATTGTAGGCTATGATAAAGTCATTATCATTGATGCCGTTCAAACCCCAAAAGGGCAAGCAGGCCAGATATACCGTATGGGGGCTGAAGATTTCTCCCTCACCAAACATTTTTCCGCACCTCATCAAATAAACCTGGCTACTTCTCTGGAATTAGGAAATGCGCTTAAACTAGCAATCCCCCAAAAAATCACGATATTCGCTGTAGAAGCCAAAGATATTACTACCTTCGGCGAGAAATGCACGCCCGAGGTAGAGCAGACAATTCCCGAAGTGGTTAAGATGGTGCTGCAAGAGTTAGTCGGCTAGATAAAGCCCGCTTTTGCCTCCACTCTTCCTTACCAGGTGAATCTCTCCGATGGTCATGCTTTTGTCCACTGCTTTGCACATGTCATATATGGTCAAAGCACTCACAGATACCGCTACCAGCGCTTCCATTTCAAATCCTGTTTTCCCAACTCCTCTGGCGCTGGCGGTAACCTCGACAGAATTGCCGTTTTCAGGCAGATCAAACTCAACTGCAACGTGGGTGAGCTGGAGAGGGTGACATAGAGGTATGAGACGGTGAGTTTCTTTTGCAGCCATGATTCCGGCTGTTTTTGCCACGGCTAAGACATCTCCTTTTGCTAGTTCCCCTTTACGGATAAGCTCCAAGGTAGCCGGCTCCATCTGCACCTTGCCCGTGGCTACCGCTTGGCGTTCTGTTTCTTTTTTCTGGGTAACATCTATCATGCGAATTTGCCCTAGCTCCATTTTCAACCTCCAATCTGCGACATTTCTCGACTCACCAGTCTGACACTGCCTCCCGCCAAATTATGGTGCTCCGGCTTGGAAGCAACTGCCTTCAGGATAAGGCTTTTTAGCTCCTCCATCGAGGCATTATTGCGTAGCGGCATTTTTAAGTCGATCTCATCTTCTCCCAGGAGGCAGGGGCGTAGCTTGCCATCTGGAGTAAGTCGCATGCGGTTACACCGAGAACAAAAGGAGGGGTCGGTATGGGGAGCGATGAAGCCCACAGTACCCTTGGCTCCCGCTAAACGGTAGTAGATAGCAGGTCCGTTGCCAGTTATGGAAGCACAAGGCTCAAGCTTGCCAAGCAAACTAATTTGTTGTTGCAATTCAACAGAGGGTACAAACTCTGCTACACCCTTGAAGGGCATAAGCTCGATAAAGCGGACATGCCATCCATCTTCATAGGTCATCCTGGCGAAATCCAGTACCTCATCATCGTTTATGCCCCGCATGATCACTGTGTTTATCTTGACCGGTTCGAAGCCAGCCTCCTTTGCTGCCTCGATGCCCTCAAGAACGGTTTCCAATTCTCCAAGACGGGTTATGTATCGAAATTTATCGGGTTTAAGCGTGTCCAGGCTCACGTTAACCCTAGACAAGCCTGCCTGCTTAAGCTCCAGAGCATGCATCTTGAGAAAAGTCCCATTCGTCGTCAAAGATAGCTCTTCGATTCCTTCCACTTGGGATATCATCTTAATGAGGTCAGGTAAGTCAGCCCTAACCAGAGGCTCGCCACCAGTGAGCCTTATTTTGTTGATGCCCAGCTCTGTTACTGCCCGGACGACAGTCCGAATCTCCTCGTAGGAGAGAATCTCACTATGAGATATTTGGTGTACACCTTCGGGTGGCATGCAATAGATGCAGCGCAGGTTGCAACGGTCGGTAACTGAAATCCTGAGGTAATTTATGTTCCGTCCGAAAGAATCAAGAAGTCCTGTCATTCTTTCTCTCCTTGGCCATGGTTACAAGCTCCACACCTTCGACCTGGCTGAAAATGGCACCCTGGCTGATGGAATTAATTGCCTTATCAGGCTCGACTACCCTCACTCCAGCGAGGATATTCACACCATAATCAAACAAAACTGGCGATAAAGGCGTGGTGGGCCCCACCATGACAATAAAGCTATTCTTACTTAAGTCTAGCAATCTGTCAACTGTATGATTTATGAGTGAAGTCCCCGTAAGACCCACCACGTCAGCTTGAGGCAATACATCTTCCGCCGCCTCTGCTGGCAATTCTCCCTCTCGAGGGTTTTGTTCTATGACCCAAAGCGTACTTGCTATCATTCGCAGCTTTGGAGTCCACGGGAAGCTACCTACTATAGCTATATTTTTGCCCCTGCCTTCCCGTACCAGAACATCAAGAGCATTTTCCCTAATGCATCTAGCTTCATCAATATCTATTAGCGAATTAATAGCTGCCATTCCAATAGATGCTTCCAGAACATTGTCCGACCTGGCATATTGTGCCAGCTCTAATGCGGATAGTCCAATTAAGCTCCCTGCATTTTTTACTGGCCTGTGAGATGGGTGTGGCTCATGGAAAGTGGAGGCCAGACCGCAGTGCTTGCTTAGCACTGCGGTCCAGAAGACGCAGGTATGTACCTCACGGACTACGCTGTCTCCACTTAAGATAGAGATTAAATCGTCTAGAGCTCCCATCTTAAATCTCCTCCTATAATGCCTTCTTTAATCAAACAGGTCATGTAATGGTGCAGGCAGATTTTCAGAGTGGTCACATATCGGCGGGTTAAGCATTGGTTGACCATTTTCAGTCTCCATTATCTCTTTGCCTGTTTCAGAAAGAAGGAGCTCAATAAACTCCGCGGCAAGCTCCTCATTATCAGCATGCAACGGTATAGTAACGCCATATACTATGGCCGCGCCATGTTTAGCTGCATACTCAGGCGGAGGTCCAGGATCTGTAAGAATCTCTATGGATGCTTCGCTGTAAAACTCTTCCACTCCCGCAAGCTCCGCACTTGTTTTAGACAGGTTAATATAGTCGTCAAGGTCGATATAATTCAACGCGTGTTGCACAGCTACGGAGCGATACTCAAAAGCGTAATCCAGGTCACCCGACTCAAGGGCAACAATAAGATCGACCGATTTTGCGCTCACAACTTCTTCGCTGCCGCCAGGTCTGGCTGTACTGTTGGTGCCACCAGTCCTGCCTCTTTCATACTCGCTTCCAGGAATAAGTACATCATATAGCCCATCAGCATCTTCGTCTGGAGTAACGTTAAAGCTTGCAGCGTCATCATAGTAATACTTCTGGGCTAACTGGACAACCATGAGTGTTCTATAGCCACAGGGGTCCTGGTCGGGGTCGCTGTGTCCATAGCTCACATCTTCATTCCTGAGCACATCATACCAGGTGCGGTTGCCACTTACTATTTCATCAGAACCGGGTGCATTATCGCGGTAGCAAAGAACCATCGTGTTTCTGGCGAAGGCGATATACCAATCAGCGTAGCCACCTTCATACATCCTGTCAGGAATAAGCTTGTAATCGGCGGAGGCGACTATGTCGGGTGGGCTTTCACCGGCGGATTCTTGTGCTATCGCGTTGCTTATTACCGTAGCACTTCCTCCCGGTGTAAACACAACATCAACATCGGGATGTGATTCCTCAAACTCGGCTCCCAAGTCCGCAAACGGCACAGCCAGGCTTCCCGCATGAAAAATTGTCAGTGTTTCTCCTGGCGCGCCACAGCCAAGAACCGTCACGAGAACTGTTATGAGCACTGCTACAACCAAAACAGCTAAAGCTATCTTGGGCCAATTACCTTTCATTAGAACCCCCCCTTTATCTCTAGAAATTTTTTAAAAGACGTGAATTGCCGAAGCCTTAAATGTGATCCATACTTCTACTCCCTTTTTCAATTTAAGTTCATCAAACGCCTGGCGGGTAATAATGCAGACGAAATCTGGCGGCAGAGTCACGGTGATGTAGATGACTGAGCCTCTGTCGGCGATGTCACTGACCACACCCATGAGGCAATTTCTCGCGGTAGACTGGAGCGGCTCTTTGGAAATTAGGATATCTTCGGGGCGGAGGGAAAGGCGCACCTCACCCTTTGCCTCCGTTGTCGCCCTGAGTTTTGCGCCACCGATATCAATGAGAGTGCAGCCATCCTCTATTCCCATAACCCTGCCCGAGAGGATATTTCTTGTGAGCGCGAATCGGGCCACAAATTCCGAACTCGGTCGGCGTAGAAATTCCTCAGGTGTCCCTATCTGGGCTATATAGCCATCGTTCAGCACAGCAACTCTATGCCCCAGAGCTATGGCTTCTTCAAAGTCATGGGTGACATGAATGACGCTTAACTCAACCCTGCTATGTATTTCCCTTAACTCCCTTTGCATCCTTTCCCTGGTCTCGGGATCAAGCGCACTCAAGGGTTCGTCCAGCAAGAGCACCTTGGGTTCAGTGACCAGTGCCCGTGCTAGAGCCACCTTCTGCTTCTCCCCGCCACTCAAAGTAGCAGGGCTCCTCTTAAGCAGATGCTGAATTCCCACTACCTCAACAATGGCGTCTATCTTTGCTTTTGCTTCATTCTTATGGCACTTTTTCATCTTCAATCCGAAGGCGATGTTCTTTTCCACGGAAAGATGGGGAAACAGTACCTGGTCTTGATAAACAATCCCAATTTCCCTTTTCTCCGGACTTAGATCAGTAATTTCCCTGTCGCCAATCCAGACCTCCCCTTCAAGGACTGGATAGAGCCCGGCAATAGACTCAAGTAGCACAGTCTTGCCTGCCCCAGTAGGTCCAAGGACGATAAAGTATTCCCCTGGCTCAATATCGAGGCTGATGTTCTGAAGGAGAAAATCACCTAAATTAACCTTCAGGTTCTTTATGGCAATCATGCCTTTTCACCTCTATAGGCTATTGCTCTGAGCACAACGAAGGCGACAAGAGAGATAAGGATTGCTATAGCTGCTACTGGCCGGGCGTACTCCAAGCCAAAATCGAAGCGATTAGCAACCAGGACAGGGAGAACCTTAGGGCTCCATCCCAGAAAAGAGGCACTATAGGCTATGATGATTATGGCGCCAAACTCAGATAGGCCCCGAGCCCACATGAGCACTGAACCAGAGAAGATGCTTCTCCAGGCCAGAGGTAATGAAATCCGAAAGAACGACTTCCAAGGAGATGCACCTAATGTCCTGGCTACCTTCTCTAATCTGACGTCCACGGCTTTGAAGCCCTCCTTAGCCGCGTCAATAAGAAAGGGAACGCTGACAAACATCATAGCGATGACCACTCCGGTAAAAGATCTAAAGAAGCCTATGCCTATGCCGTTCAAAACCTTGCCAAAAAGAAAATTGCTGCCGAAGACAAACAGGAGGGCAACACCAGCAGCAGAGTGAGGGATTACGATAGGTACATCTATAATCGCCTCCACAAACCTCTTCCCCCGAAATTGATGCCGTGCCAGAACATAAGCTAAAGGAACGCCAAGAAAAAGCCCTACCATGGTAGCTACCAAGGCAGCGCAGATGGTGAGCAGAACAGAGGAGTATACATCCTCTTCGAGTAGAGTGTTCCATAAAGTCCCGGGAGAGGAAGAAAATATTGTCTTAAGCGGAGGAGCAAAAATGAAGAGCAGCATAAATGCGCCAAGCAGGATAAAAACTATGCTCATACTATCTGGCTTTTTCCAACCACTCATTTTAGTCATATTCTTCCTCCTTCCAGCGGCAAAGCCGCAAAATTAATGTGCCTAAATTTATTTTCTTTAGCCTCTTTTTATATGCTCATTTTCTTCATACTTATCGCCAGAGCCAAAAATACTTTTGCTTAACGAATTAGCGAAATTACGACGTGGTTTAAAGGAAGCAACAAGCGGGAATAAAAAAGCACCGCTACAAAAACGGTGCTGTCCAAAAACCAAGCTTCATATTCCCTCCTTTCCTAGCACGGGAGGCACAGACATTTCTCTCTGTGCCCTCGAGGCTTTTTAGCCTACCGGCTGCTTGCCATGGATTCTCTTTAGGCAAGACAGCTCGGAGAGAGCTAGCATTTAATTTCGGGTATTATATCAGGGGTTTGAAGGCATGTCAAATCCAGATATTCGTATAGATACAGAAGCAATTGCCAGGTAAGTCAGATGATTATGTTTCTTCTGTCTCCTCACCTGGTGGAGCCTCTTCGGGAGCTTCAACCGCTTCCTCCGCCACCTCCACTACCTCCTCTTCCACCTTTTCCACAGCTCGCCAACTAATTTTCACCACAACCAACTCTGAGTCGTTAAGAACGGTAATATCTTTATCCAGGACGATATCCTTGACTCTTATCGCTTGCCCTGGCTCGGTGAAGGAACTGATATCCACTTCTACGTTAGCTGGGATTTTTGCCGGAAGACACTCTATACTCAAAGTCCCGAGCTCGTGCTCCAGCATATTGTCTTTAGACTTCAGGGCTGGCGCTTCTCCGACTAAGACAACAGGAACATCCAATCTTATCTTTTCCTCCATTTTTATCTGATAAAAGTCTACATGGAGCAATTTCCCCCTCCTCCAATCTCTATCAAATTCACGAACCACAACTGTCCTCGGTTTTTTCTCCTTATCGAGCTTGAGGCTAACAAGCCCTGTGTGCCCGGCATGAGCCAACACTTGCTCAAGTTCATCGGTGTCACACTGTAGTGCCAGAGACTTGATACCGTGCCCGAAAAGATGCACAGGAGTAACTCCCTGGCGGCGCAAATGCTTGACTTTTTTACCGAGAATCTCTCGGTTAGTAACATCTAATTCTATTTTGTCCATTTTATTTTCTCCCATCATAGCAAACAAGGTCTCTCCCTGCAAGAAACTGCGCTCGTTCGTCTAAGTAGTGATTCGAAAAATCTGCGCTTCAAAAGGGCAATTATGACCTGTACCTACACAGTGGCATTTCGGGCCAAGTACTCCAAAGTTTGCTCCAGATCCGCAGGTAAGGGCGAGGTGAATTCCTGGTATTGCTTAGTTGATGGTAGACGAAAGCCAAGGCGATAGGCATGAATAAATTGCCTGTTAAGATGAGCCGATTTTATTCCATAAATGGGGTCACCGACGACCGGACAACCGATAGCTGATAGGTGTACTCTGATTTGATGTGTGCGCCCTGTTAGGGGAGTGACTTCGACTAAAGTGTAGTTATCCAGGTATTTCCGGACTTGATACTGGGTGCGAGCCTCTTTCCCTGCTTCCACTATTGCCATCCTCCGTCTACTATGAGGGTCTCGCCCGATAGGCGCTTCAATTATCCCCTGCTCCGGGGACAGCCTTCCTTTAACAAGGACAAGATATCCTTTGGTCACAGTGCGGCTTTTGAACTGTGCGGCTAAATATTCCCGGGCAAAGTCGTTTTTGGCAATAACTATGAGCCCTGATGTATCTTTATCTAGTCTGTGAACTATGCCCGGGCGCATTGGCTCGTTGCTCAGGGCCAGGCCGGGGCAATGAGCTAAGACAGCATTGACTAAGGTATGGCTGGGATGCCCCGGGGCAGGGTGTACTGTCAATCCAGCAGGTTTATCTATGACCAATATGTCCTCATCTTCATAAACTATAGTTAAAGGGATTGGTTCAGCTAAAGGATGGGCAGGTAAGAAAGGAAGCTCGACCGTTATCCTATCAACCTTGTTTAATCTCTGGTTCGCCTTTGTTCTTTGCCCGTTGACCAGAATATGACCTTGCACAATTAATTTCTGTAAATAAGCGCGCGAGAATTGGGGAAGAACCCGGGTTAAATACTTATCAAGGCGGATATCAGGAACAGGTGAAGTGAATTGCAATGTCTTAATTTTTGGGTCCGTGGTCGCGTTCATATGCTTTTCTAAATATCCCCGACCTATAAAAGGAATAAATGAGAACAAAGACACCCACCGTTATAGCTGCGTCAGCGATGTTAAAGGCAGGCCAATGAAAGTTGCCCCACAAACGGAAGTAAATGAAGTCAGTGACATAACCAAAACGGAGGCGGTCTATAAGATTACCGACAGCACCACCCATAATCAAACCGATAGATACTATGCTCAGGGTAGTAGCCGGGGATAAGTAACGAAGAAACAGCAAGATAAAGAGCAAAGCAGCTATGCTGATGATGATAATAAGAAAGGTTTGATTGGCAAGTAAACCAAAGGCAGAGCCCGTATTTTCAATATAGATAAAACTTAAGCGGTCAGTTATTGAGAGCGATTCCCCAAGTTCTAAGTGAGCCCTGATCCATAGCTTGCTCAATTGATCTGAAGCGCTCACCAAAGCAATAACGAGGAGACATAATGTTGCTCTTTTAATGCTGTCACGCAAGGACAGTTTCGAATTATCTTTATCCACAACAAAGTTGCCGGTTTTGTCGGGTCACAACGCAGTCGAGCGTCCTCTATCTCGTCCCTTTTGTTTCCTTTTCCTGCTGAGCCTTACACTTCATACATAAGCTTGCTTGAGGTATGGCTTCAAGGCGCGCTTGCTCTATAGGTTGCCCACAGGAATCGCACAATCCATAAGTGCCGGCTTCATATTTTTGTAAGGCATGTTCAACCTCATTAAGAGACTCCGTCAGCCTGTTTCCCAGGGCCAGTCTTTTCTCTAGTTCGGAGGCTTCATCAGCTCCCTCTTCCCTCTTGCCGAACGGACTGCCTTCCCTTCTCTCTGCCGATGGTTGACCGAGAGTTCTCAACTGTTCTATCTTTTCTAACAGCTCTGCTTTTCCCTTCTTTAATCTTTCATAAAGTTCAGCGGACTCCATCACTTCTTATCCTCCCTATGATTTACAGCTATCCTATACCAAAATTCTACACGAACTGTGTGAGACTTGCAGGTCTACTATACGACGTTGGGCTTGCTAAAAACTCCCCTTATATCAGGATGTAAGGAGTCTCCGAGTTCTTTCACTGATTCGTATCTGATTTTGTTAAGTTCCCCCTGCTTTTTTTCAAATTCAGTTCTGGAGTAAAGTTTCTCAGGATGCAAGTAAATATCATCTACATATCTTATCGCCCCAGGCACCTTAAAACCTGTGGGGGAATCTACCCAATCTTCCAAACCTCCTCTTAGTAAAGAATCGAGTATTGCCATGGTAAATTCCAATCTTACATCCTTGTAACGTTCCCCTTCACCTATACCTCCAGTATTTATCAAATAGTAATTTAGGTGTGGAATACCTTTTATTATCTCATAAAATATATTAGCATGCTCGGCCAGGTCCCCGGCGACAAAGGGGTCGTAGAAAAACTCTCTTCTAATTTTCCCCGCCTGGGTTGGGTCACCAGCCGAGGATTCCATTGCCTGTCCCAGAACCATCAAGGCTGCTGCTTGCTCCCGGGTTAGCTTTGATATTGCCGGAATCAGTGGCCCTCTGGTGATAAGAATTAGATTATCAATCCTATCAACATCGATATAGGGACTGGCATGCATAAAATCTCTTCTTAATACCACCGCTCTGCCATTGGATGTTCTTTCGAGATTAAAAAAATCAAAATCTCCGTCTTCAGTTACATAAACATTCTCGCAGACAGTTTGCGGTTTTAATAGTCCGTAAAATATTTCGATTTGCTCCCTGGGATTCACGCCTTCTGTTTTTACAAATATCCCCCCGGCTTCAAAACCATGAAAGGAACCATCGGGCATGAGAGTCCCTCCATCATCTTGAATAAGCCAAGATTTCTCCTTCCCTTTTCTGGCCAGGATTCTACAGGTCGTAGTTGTTTTCCCATTGGCACTTAATGCCACAAGTAACGTCCTTGCCGTCCGATAGTCCCCACATACTGATTGAAGACAATCCTCTCTACAGCCAGTATGTAAGAAGATGCCCCCCTTTCTCGTCTTAGTTGCCCAATCCTCAGCGGCGAAAACCCCCTTCTTATATTCACCTATGTAGTTACCATTCCTGATTACCTTGACAAACCTTCCGTCATCCAGCATAGCCAATCTGATAGTGATATCTTTCTCGGGGAGCGGCTTTGACTGGTTAGTTTCAAAGGCTTCGTCAGCAAAGAATAAGATGTGGTAGGTTGGCTTCTCGACTTCCCCCTTCGGGGGTATAAAAAGGTTCCCGCCTCCGTAGGCAACATGGGCAAACCGCTCAGGAACAATTAACCTCACCGTGGTGTTACTATTTTCATTGCCCACAATTTTGTCTACGGAAATCAATCTTTCCTTGCCTAAAGCCTCCTCACACTGAGCTAATAGCTTTAGTTCATCCTCGCCAAAGCGATGGTCAACACTGTTTTTGGTGAACATTGCCGACCTGGAAGTAGGCTCACTTTGGGCGACAAAGTTTCCATAAACCGTTTTCCTAACCCCCGGCTGTTTTTCCACGAGCCCTCTCAATTCCTCGTCAGAGGGGTTATGAGTCAAGCGATTTTCCTCTCGTGCCTTATGACAGATTTTGTTGGCAGTTTTGGCGAATTGTTCCAGTTCAAACGGTATCATTATGCTCCTTGGGAGAAATGCGACTTTACGTTTCCAATTTCCAGGAACCAGGTGCTAATATTTATCGCTTAGACCTCGCGGAATTCCCCTTCCACCGTGCCTTCGTCTCCCCCCTCTTCTCCTCCCCCACCAGGTTCCTCTCCGCTAGGCGGGGGCTGCCCCGGTTGCTGGTAAGCCGATGTCCCTGCCTTCTGCATAGTCTGTGACAGCTCCTGCACAGCATTACGAATGGAATTTATGTCCTGGCCTTGAAGAGCTGATTTCACACTGGCTATCTTAGCATCTATTTCCTGCTTTACATCATCGGGTATCTTATCCCCGTGATCCCGGAGAGTTTTTTCTGCGGTGTAAACCAAGCTGTCAGCAGAATTGCGCACCTCCACTTCTTCTTTACGTTTAGCATCCTCGGCAGCATGCTGCTCAGCTTCTCGGCTCAGCTTCTCCACTTCCTCCTTGCTCAATCCGCTAGAGGCGGTAATAGTAATTTTTTGTTCTTTCCCCGTGCCCTTATCGAGAGCGCTAACATTAAGGATGCCATTGGCATCTATATCGAAAGTCACCTCAATCTGGGGCATACCTCGTGGCGCCGGCAGAATGCCATCAAGCATAAAGCGTCCCAACGTTCGGTTATCAGCAGCCATAGGACGTTCCCCTTGAAGAACGTGTATTTCAACGCTTGGTTGACTGTCACTAGCAGTGCTGAAAATCTGGCTCTTTTTAGTGGGTATTGTGGTGTTGCGAGCAATAAGCGGTGTCGCTACCCCTCCTAGCGTTTCTATCCCCAGAGTGAGTGGGGTGACATCGAGCAGAAGGACTTCTCCAACTTCACCCTTGAGCACTCCGGCCTGAATGGCGGCACCTAAAGCTACCGCTTCATCGGGATTGATTCCCTTGACAGGTTCCCGGCCAAAGAATTGCTTTAAGGTCCCCTGAACTTTGGGCATCCTTGTCTGACCACCGACAAGAATCACGTTATTGATTTGGCTTGCCGTGAGCCCGGCATCGCTTAGGGCCTGGCGACAAGGCTCGATGCTCTTTTCTATCAGATCAGCGGATAATTGTTCTAGCTTGGCCCGAGTTAATGTCATGCTAAGATGCTTGGGACCGCTGGCATCGGCAGTAATAAAGGGTAGGCTTATCTCTGTTTGAGCCACTGTGGATAGTTCCTTCTTGGCCTTTTCAGCAATGTCTTTCAACCTCTGTAATGCCATCTTGTCCTGCTTCAAATCAATGCCTTGCTCCTTCTTAAATTCATCACATACCCAGTCCATAATCCTCTGGTCGATGTCATCGCCACCGAGGTGGGTATCACCATTGGTTGCCTTAACCTGAAAAGTACCCTCTCCTATGTCCAGGATGGAAATATCGAAAGTTCCACCACCAAGATCATAGACGGCAATGGTTTGATCTTGTTTCTTGTCCAGTCCGTAAGCCAGCGATGATGCTGTAGGCTCGTTAATAATACGCAAAACGTTAAGCCCGGCTATGGTGCCGGCATCTTTAGTGGCATTTCGCTGGCTATCATTAAAATAGGCTGGCACGGTGACTACAGCTTCGTCAACCTTCCCTCCAAGATAAGCCTCAGCATCAGCCTTCAACTTTTGCAATATCATGGCTGATATTTCCTGGGGGCTATAACCCTTGCCCCCCATTACCACCCGGCAATCGCCATTGGGGGCCTCGGTAATCTTATATGGTAGGCGCTTCATATCGTCCTGAACAGTGGGGTCCTTAAATTTACGCCCGATAAGGCGCTTTATGCTGAATATAGTATTCTCAGGATTGACTATTGATTGGCGCTTGGCTAACTCTCCTACTAATCTTTCCCCACTTTTACCTATCGCTACCATTGAAGGAACGAGATTGCCACCTTCAGCACTGGGTATGATCTTAGGGTCACCTCCCTCCATCACCGCTGCTGCACTTAATGTGGTGCCTAAATCAATTCCTATCGCTCTTCCCATTTCTACTTCTCCTTCTGACTTGTTTGCTTTTTCCTTCTTTCCCTTCCCCCCTTACCAACTATAACCAGGCTAGGACGAACTACCTTGCCTTTAAATTTATAGCCTTTTTGTGTTTCCTCGATAACCATTCCTTCCTCCCCTTCCTGCTGCATTACAGCTTCGTGCAAGCGAGGATCAAAAGGTTCTCCTTCAGCTTTAATCTCAGTTAGCCCTTGTGCCTCCAGGGTTGCCTTAAATTTATTATAAATGAGCTTGATACCTTCAGTCCAATTTGATTCGTCGAACTCAGCAGGAACTGAAGCGAAGGCTCTCTCCAAGTCATTTATGATAGGCAGCAGGTTAGAAATAAGCGCGCTATTGGCAAACTCAATAACCCCCCCCTTTTCCTGTTCACTACGTTTCTTATAATTATCAAAATCCGCCTGACATCTTTGCCAATTGGTCAAATATTTTTCTGCCTTTTCCCGTTCCTCAGCTAGGGCTTGCTGTCCCGACGAAGTCGGGATATCCTCAGTTTGCTCAATTCCTGCTTCAATTGCCTCGTCACCCTCAGCCAACGTTAGACCTCCTTTAGATGTATTCAGCCACTGAGTTGCTCAGCAATGCTGAGAGGCAGTTAAGCGAAGAAATAGCCTTGGCGTAGTCCATTCGTTTGGGGCCAATCACTCCCACGATGCCACTGGCCTTATCAGGTACTCCATACTGACTAGTTATTAAGCTCAAGTCCTGTAATGCTGGCTCTGGGTTTTCTTCACCAATGACTACCTTTACCCCTCCCCTGTTAAATTCTTGGCAAAATACATTCCTAATCCAATCCCCTCCTTCCAGCACTTCTAAAATCTTAAGCATTCTCAGGCTGTCTGTAAACTCTGGTTGACCCAGCAGCAAACATAGTCCTTCAAAATAAGGCTCACCATATTCCAGCTTATCTTCGGCAGCTACTATCTCTGCTAACCATTTAGATATCTGCCTTTCCTCAAAGGACAGTCCTTCTTTTTTAGCCAAGATCTCTCTGCTGGTCATACCGGCGTAAATAGGAGTAAGTTTGTTAGCTAGTTTTGTTAGCTCATCCTGGCTAACCTTTCTACTAAAAGATAAGACCTGCCGTCTGACCTTTGCTTCATACAAAACCACGATCAGCAAAGCCATGAAATCCTGCAAGGCTACCAAATCCAGATGCTTAAAGCGACAGTGAGCAGCTTTGGGAGTGGTTATTACTACCAGGTTGTGGACAAGGTGCGCCAAAAGCGCTGCCACCGTCTTTAGCCATTTCTCTAGCTCTTCTTTTGCTTCCTGAGATATTTGCTGAATTAGATAATGCTCAACACGGGGAAGTTCAATCTCTTCCCCTATCAATGTCACATAGTAGCGGTAAGCCTTATCAGTAGGTACGCTTCCGGCCGAACGGTGAGGGTGGATAACATACCCCCCTTGTTCTAAGTTTGCTATATCATTGCGGATGGTAGCCGGACTTATCCTCAAGCCGTGCTTTCCCACGATAGCACTTGAAGCTACCGGTACTGCTCCACTGATATAATCTTCAATTACCACCCTGAGAACAGTTTCTCTTCTTTCCCTTAAAGCCATTTAGCACTCTCCCCTTTTAATTGCTAAATAGATTAATTTATCACTGTAAACACGTTCTGTCAATGATGCTGCGGGGACCCACTTTGATAGGTTTTTCTTATTGACCGAGAATGAAATATTGAGTACCATTATAACACAAATGTGAAAACCGCAAAGGCATTTTCCTTGGCACAACGTGATAGTAAAGCGGCTCAAATCCTAAGCCTGGAAGCAGAGAGGCAAGCAAGTACCATAAATCTTATTGCCTCTGAAAACCATGCCAGCCGAGCAGTGCTTGAGGCCCAAAGCTCGGTGCTAACTGACAAATATGCTGAAGGCTACCCAGGGCACCGCTATTATGGCGGTTGTGTCTACATAGACGAAATTGAAAATTTAGCTATCGAAAGGGCCAAAAAGCTCTTTAAAGCCGAGCATGCTAATGTCCAAGCTCACAGCGGTAGTCAAGCCAACATGGCAGCCTATTCAATTCTACTGGAACACGGAGACACTGTTATGGGCATGAGCCTCAGCCATGGCGGGCATCTCACCCACGGCTCTGAGGTCAACTTCTCCGGGAAATGGTATAAATTTGTCCCTTACGGAGTCGACCCCAAAACCGAGATGCTTAACTACGATGAAATCGAAAGGTTAGCTCTGGAGCATAAACCCAGGTTAATAATAGCTGGGGCGAGCAGTTACTCTCGTATTATTGATTTTGAAAGGCTTCGCCATATAGCTGATAAGGTAAGTGCCAAGTTATTGGTTGACATGGCTCACATAGCGGGGATAATAGCCGCAGGACTTCATCCCTCCCCTGTATCTTGTGCTCAAGTTATCACCGCCACCACACAAAAGACCTTGCGGGGACCCAGGGGTGGCTTTATTCTATGTGATAAAGAAATGGCTCCAGCTATTGATGCTGCAGTTTTCCCCGGGATGCAGGGCGGTCCTTTCATGCATATCATCGCCGCCAAAGCCGTGTGCTTCTTTGAAGCTATGCAACCTGAGTTTGTTGATTACCAGAAGTCAGTGCTGGAGAATGCCCGCGTTTTGGCTTCCGAACTCCAGAGACATGGGATGCGTATTGTTTCCGGGGGCACAGATAACCATATTGTCCTCGTTGACCTTTCCCCTCAAGGAATAAGCGGCAAGGATGCTGAGGAAGCCTTAGGGGCAGCGGGAATTTCGGCAAATAGAAATACCATACCTTTTGACACCAAGGCACCACTGATTACCAGTGGCATCAGGCTGGGCACCCCGGCGGTGACCACGAGAGGTTTTGGCACAGAGGAGATGAAGCGCATTGCTTCTCTCATTGTCAAAGTGCTTTCCCATTCGGGGGATAAGCGTGCACAAGAACAAGTCTGCCAAGAGATACGAGAGATGTGCCGACGGTTCCCCATTCCTGGGCTGGCATGAGCCATCTCTTCCTTGCTTAATTTCTTTACCTGGATTAATACCTCTACCTGTTTTTGGCAAGGAAGCAGGAACTGGACATACACATCGGCTGGAACTATTTCAAAGGTAAAGGGTTTTAGTGTTTTTGGCTATCGTTAAAAAATTTTGACTGTGCTAAGGTAATTAAGATTGAAGGTCTGGACAATGTCCAAATTAAAAATAATCGATACGATAAAAAGGTCTTTCAACCTTCTCAAAAAGGACCCCACCCTCATAGCACTTTTTATTCTGCCTGCGATATTTCCGACCACAAGCATAATTACCAGTTATCTAAGCACTTTCATCCTTTTTGGGACTCCTCAAAATACCCCTCCACCGCTTTTTATCCTTCTTTCCATCCTTTTTTCTATCGTCGGCCTCTTATTCGAAGTATGGGCATCGGCTGCGGCTATCCTTAAAGTAACGGAGCTTGAGAAAGGAAGTAAACTGGGGTTAAAAGAAGCCCTATCTAGAGGACTTAAAAAAGTCCCCAGGCTCTTGGTCCCAGCCATCGCAGGCTTAGCGATTTACATCTTACTGTATACTAGCTTGATGATAGCGCTCATTAATTACATGTTTATAGGAATGTCTCCACTAGTTCAGGACGTGGGACCTTCCACCATCGTTCTTCGAGTAGCAATGGGCTTCATCTTCATAATTGGACTTTACGTTGCGATAAGGCTACGCCTTTATGCACCGGCATGCGTCCTTGAAAATAATTTTGGGCTAAAAACAAGCTGGAAACTGGTAAAGGGGAATTGGTGGAGGCTTCTCGCAATCGTCTTAATCTTTGGGGCGATGTCAGCAATTATTAGCCAGACACCGCTAATAGGAAGCTTTCTCTCTGGCTTGATTGTGAATCCATTCACTATAACAGCCTTGACTCTTGTCTATTTCCGGTTGAGAGAAGCAGAATCGAGTGGGGAAGAGCGCAAGGAATTTCTGTAATATCTTTTCGCACCTCCGATATTTTAAAGTCCACACTATATAACCTTCTGACGAAAACTTGAAGCAAGGCAGGGAATCATAGGACGAAAGAAAAACATGCCAAGAAACGACGATGATTTCATGTTATAATCGAGTTAGTATTAAGACGGCTAAGAGGTGATGATGGACGAATTAAAAGTGTTCAGCGGCACTGCTCACCCTGCCTTAGCAAGGTCTGTGTGCGATTACTTGGGCATACCCCTGGGGGAGGTTGAGGTCTTTGAGTTTAGTAATGAGAACATCTTTGTGCGTATCCTCGAGAATATCCGGGAACGGGACGTTTTTGTCATTCAACCTATTTGCTCTCCAGTTAACAAAAGCCTGGTTGAGTTGCTTATCATGCTCGATGCCTCCAGGCGAGCTTCAGCAGGGCGGATTACCGCTGTCGTTCCCTATTATGGCTATGGCCGCACTGACAAAAAAGACCAACCCAGGGTTCCCATCACTGCTCGCTTGATTGCCGACCTGATTACTACCGCTGGAGCTAATAGATTGCTCACCGTAGACCTCCACGCCCCTCAAATTCAAGGATTCTTCACCATACCCGTGGATGAGCTTACCGCTCGGCCCATCTTAGCTCAGTATTTCAACAAAAAGGCTCTGGATAACCTAGTAGTGGTTGCTACTGATATTGGTATTTCCAAGGTAGCCCGTGATATGGCTGCTAAACTTGGAGCCCCCCTGGCTATCATTGAAAAGAGGCGCCTGGGAAATGCCGATGCCACCGAAACTCTCAACATAATTGGTGAGGTTGGGGGAATGCGTGCCCTGACGGTTGATGATGAGATTGATACTGCTGGGTCTCTGGTCGGGGTAGTGAATGCGCTTTTAGAACATGGCGCTACTGAAGTTTATGCTTGCTGCACTCACCCAGTTTTCTCCGGTCCCGCTATCCAGAGGATAGCCACGAGCCCGGTGAAAGGGGTAGTCGTTACCGATACCATACCTGTTAATGACGATAAGAAACTCGACAAAATCACCGTCCTGCCTATAGCTTCGCTTATTGGCGAAGCCATTCATCGCATTCACACCGGCTTATCAGTGGGTGCAATGTTTGAGTAGCAGAAAGAGTGAAAATTCTTTACACCAAGCATGCGAATTTTAAATTCCGAGTTTTGAAGCAGCACGGTTTCGTCATAACTAAGGAGCAAGTAGAAGATATAATCAAAGAGCCAGAAGGGGTTGTGCTGGGTAGGAGAGGCCGTTTGATCGCTCATAAATCCGTTAGCCAAACACATTTGATAAGAGTAATATATGAAGAGTATGGTGACGAAATTAGGATTATAACGTTTTACCCAGCGAGGAGGGAAAAATATGAAGATCAGATATGATAGAGAGGAAGATATAATAACCCTTGAAGTTTCATCAGAAAAGATAGACCATGCTGAGGAAATTGGGCCAATAATCGTGCATTTCTCTAAACAAGGGAGGCCGGTGCTCTTGGAGATACTAGAGGCCAGCGAGTTCATAGCTGAGACAACTAGAGCAATGGCAAAATCCAAGGGTGGGGAGTTCACCGAAGTTTTGGGATAGAAAACTACTCATCGTATCCACACCGCCTTATCTGTGGGCGCAAGGTTTGAGTAATAATGGAGTAGTCAGCAGTTAAGTGAAATTGCCCGAGGCCCACTAAGAACGAAAGAATTCCGAAGATAAGAAAAAATGGGAAAAGGTGAAGGAAGAATAAAAGATTTGGTCGAAAAACTGCAAAGAGGAGAATTTACTCCAAAAGACGGCCTCAAAGAACTTAAGAAAAGAAGGCTTTTAGAATCTGAAAAATGGGAAATCATTCCGTGGGCCATTTATTTCATACTTTGGTTACCGCTCAACTTTATGTTCTCCGATAGACTACCTAGAATCCATTTCCCGCCGATTGTAATCTATATTTCGCTTGCCATCGGATTGCTCGGGATAGTTATTGGTATTTGGGCAACTCGCATGCATTACAAAAGAGGAGGGCTTAAACATGATGAAACGATCATATTATTTAAGGAAGGCCCTTATCGAGTTATGAGACACCCTGCAGTTCTTATTATGATGATGCCCATTTTGCTGCCTATCGTTCTCAGCGCATATGTTCCATTCTCACCTCTTTCAGCCACAGCTATTATCACGATGATCGTATACGTTTACTATGGGTGTCTTTTGGAAGAAAAGAAGCTTGATATACCGAAGTGGGGAGATGAATATTTACAGTATATGAAAGAAGTCCCGAGATTCAACTTCATTCTAGGAATATGGAAATGGGCCAAAAGAAGAGGTGTTGCTGTAAATGGCTGAAGAAGGAAGAGTTACATTGAGAAAACCAGAAGGACTATGGGACTGCCACCAGTCTTTTAAACCTGAGTTTAGCTATGTTTAAGTGGCTTAGCAATCTGATTGATTCCAATGAGAAAGAGCTGAAACACCTTCAACCTTTGGTGTCCCACATAAACTCGTTGGAACCTGACCTTGAAAAGCTCACCGCCGCTGAGCTTCGAGCGAAAACCGACGATTTTAAGGCTCGGGTAGCCGACGGTGAAAGCCTGGATGAGATTCTACCCGAGGCTTACGCCGCTGTTAGAGAAGCAGCCAAGCGAACCATAAGACAGCGCCATTTCGACGTCCAGTTAATGGGGGGAATCATCCTTCACCAGGGGAAGATAGCCGAGATGAAAACCGGTGAGGGAAAAACCCTGGTCGCTACCTTGCCCCTCTACCTCAACACCCTCACCGGGCAAGGCAGCCACCTGGTTACCGTTAATGATTATCTTGCCAAGCGGGATTGTCACTGGATGGGCCCTATTTACCATGCCCTGGGAGTAAGCGTGGCCTGCATCAATGCCCAGCAAACAGTCGGCCAAACTGCCCCTTCCTATCTTTATGACCCCAGCTATGAGTCGGAAGACCAGAAGTGGAATTTTCTCCGTCCTGTCACACGCCGCCAGGCTTATGAGGCAGATATAACTTATGGCACCAATAACGAGTTCGGCTTTGATTACCTCAGAGGTAATATGGTCCTGGATTTGTCTCAATGTGTGCAGCGTACCTTGAACTATGCCATAGTCGATGAGGTTGATAACATCCTTATTGACGAAGCCCGTACACCACTCATTATTAGCGGTGCTGCCGAGGAAGCAACCAAAAGGTATTACACCTTCGCCCAGCTAGTTTCCCACCTTAGCAAAGACACAGACTATACCATTGACGAGCGCACACGCACCGCCAACCTTACCGAGATTGGCATGACCAAGATGGAAAAGATGCTGAGGCGGGAAGGGTTGCTAAAAGCCTCCGACCTTTACGACCCCTCCAATTACATTCTCACTCAATATCTGGAGAGCGCCCTTAAGGCTCGCGTCTTGTTCAAGAGGGACAAGGACTATGTGGTTAAGGATGGACAGGTCATAATCGTGGATGAATTCACCGGCAGATTGATGTTCGGCAGGAGGTATTCTGAAGGATTGCACCAGGCCATCGAGGCCAAAGAGAGGGTAAAGATTCAGCGAGAATCAGTTACTTTAGCTACCATCACCTTCCAGAACTATTTCCGTATGTATCAAAAACTGGCGGGCATGACCGGCACCGCTATCACTGAAGCCGAGGAGTTCCACAAGATTTATAAGCTGGAAGTGGTAATCATGCCCACAAACAAGCCCTTGATTCGCATTGAGCATCCTGATCAGATTTACAAAGACGAGAAAGCCAAATTTGCCGCCGTAGCCAGAGAAATCAAGCAATTACACGACCAAGGAAGACCAGTCCTCATCGGCACAACCTCAATTGAGAAATCGGAGTATCTATCTGACCTCCTGAGGAAAAATGGCGTACCTCATCAAGTGTTAAACGCCAAGCATCATGAAAAGGAGGCAGCTATAATCGCTCAAGCCGGGCGTCTCGAGGCGGTAACTGTGGCCACAAACATGGCCGGGCGGGGTGTGGATATTATACTTGGTGGCAATCCTGAGGAGCGTGATGAAGCAGAATGGCAGGAAGAGCATAATAAGGTGGTCGAGCTTAGCGGACTTCACATCATAGGCACTGAACACCACGAAGCCAGGCGCATCGATAACCAGCTCCGGGGAAGAGCAGGAAGACAGGGAGACCCCGGCAGTTCCCGCTTTTATGCTTCCTTAGAAGATGAAATTCTTCGCCGCTTTGGCGGTGAACGTGTTAAGGGAATAATGCAGTGGGCAGGCATGGATGAAAATAGCCCCATTGAGCACCCCTTTGCCACCAGGGCTCTGACCAATTCCCAGGTCCAGACCGAAGGCTACCATTTCAATATTCGTAAACACCTTGTGGAATATGACGACGTCATCAACAAGCACCGCGAGGTGATTTATGCCGAGAGGAGGAAAATTCTCAGTGGTGCCGACCTTAAAGCAAATATAATATCCATGGTCCAGGATGAAATCCAGAGCCTGGTAGCCAAGCGTCTCAGCGGCCCTCACCTAACCTCTCCCTTGATGGGAGAGGAAAAAGGAGAGGGTGAAGATGCACAATCTAATCTATCCGGCTTACTTGAGGATGTGTCCACCATCTTCCCCTTGCCGCAACAGTTCAGAAGCGACGGGCTTTCCGAACTCAGTGACAAGCAAATCGCAGAAAAATTGATTGATTATGCCATCGAGCTTTACAACCAGCGAGAGCAGGAGCTAGGCCCTGATAATATGCGAATAGCGGAGCGACTGGTAATGCTGCGAGTTATTGACCGGTTATGGATGGACCACCTTACTGACATGGAGCACCTGCGCCAGGGGATAGGTCTGCGGGCTGTCGGCCAGGAACAGCCGCTGATGGTGTATAAGAGGGAAGGTCATGCCTCTTTTGAAGCCCTCTTAGCTGGCATTCAGCATGACGTTGTCCATAGCATTTACCACGTCGGCATTGCCAAAGAAGCTCCCAAAAAGAAGGAGGCGGTTCCGGTGGGCAAGAAAGTTGGACGTAATGACCCCTGCCCGTGCGGCTCAGGCAAGAAATACAAGTATTGCTGCGGGAAATAGAAAGCTTTGTCCCAACAAGTCGGGACTTGTGATTGCGAGCGAAGCGATCGCTTGCTATAAAAGGGAGGTGATACATGAAGAAATCATCAGAAGTTGAGGTCAAAATCGGCTTTTCAGTTGCGGACTTAGCCGCTGCTTTACAACAACTAAGCAACGAGGATAGAGAATTCTTTATTGAAAATCTCATAGCCGCTACAAGTCCTGAATATCTGGAAAGCATTGACGAGGCGCGGAGGGACTACAGAGAAGGAAAGACCATTTCCTATGAAAAGCTGTTCAAGGGATAAATTCCACTTCGATGAATTACAAAATCGTCTTCACTAAAAGAGCAGCGAGGGATATTTCCAAACTAGAGCCAGAGGTTAAAGAAAATATTGGAGAAGCTCTAAAAAGATATTGTGAGGACCCTTTTAGCCATGCTAGGAAGATGATCGACCCTTCTTTAGGAAGTTATAGGTTTAGAATAGGAGATTACAGAGTCGTATTTGACGTTGAACGTGATGAGATAATAGTGCTGCGTGTTGGTCACCGCAAGGAAATTTATCGAAGATAATGCTTCTAAATTTCCTCTCCCTTGACGGGAGAGGATGGAGGTGAGGGTAAAATGCCAATTTATGAATATAAAGCAGTAGACGGTGTTCATTGCAGGCTGTGTAAAGGAAGGTTTGAGGTGAGGCAGGGAATAAATGATGAACCGCTCAAAAGATGCCCCGAATGTGGCGCCGAGATAAGGAGGCTCTTTTCTCGCCCCTTGCTGGGTCGAAAAGAACCCTTTAGCCATGAAGGCCCCTTGAATTATTTGGAGGATGAAGCCGACGAATTAGGGCTGGAGGAAGGCTCTGCCGAAGACGAAGTTTGGGAGTGAGGGGGGACCTCGCAAGAAATATGAATATTGCTGCAGGAGGTAAGAAATGGAAATGATATTGGGAGTAACCACCTGCGATAAGTGTGGAGAGCCTATGAAAGCGGGACAAAACATTGTTATTATAGGCCTAAGCACTGTTGCTAGAGAAAGTTGTGAACTGGAGGTTCCCGAGCCCGAGATAAGATATGCCTGTCACCTTGACTGTTGGGATGGCGTGGAGGTGGACTATTAAGGAGGCATACAATGACAACTTCTAAAGGAAAAAGCGGTTTCGATATAAGACACTATGTTCAAAGTGTCCTCCCTCTCCAGTATGGGCATGCCGAGCCGCAAATTGCCTCCTTTATGGAACTAATAGCAAATGCCTTAGATGCCAGTCGTATAGACCTTTATCCAAGCTTACGGGATGCAGGGGCTTCAAAGATAGAAATCATTATTGATGGCGGAGAGGAAATCTTAGAAGTAATCGATTATGGTATTGGCATGGACAAAGACCAGCTTGTGAAGTATCACGATTTTATTGCCTCAACGAAGAAGACCGGTAAGGAAATTGGCTTTGCTGGTCAAGGTGCGAAACTTGCTTTAAACTTTTGTTCCAGAGTAGTAACAGAAACTTGGGCAAAGTCATACAAGGGATATTCAGAATGGCAACTTGAAGGTGATGAGGCACCTTGGGAAATTACTGATGACAGGGTTTTGCAACTAGACCACCGTGGCACAAAGGTTTCACTATATTTAGACTCTGAAAGTAAAAGTTTTTATACTGAAGAGCTTATTAAGGAAATCCTGACAGAACACTACCTTCCTCTTTTAGATCCTGTGCTTTTAAAGGTATACACAGGGGAGATTTCTGTACTCGAAGATAAGAGAAGTACTCTGAGGATTTATAAGCCAATATATGATAAAGGACTAAAATTCATCTTGAATGGCGAGGTAATAGCAAAAGAACCCATTCAGGACATGTTAATTAGGCAGGATGAAGTCTCTTTATCAGTTTATGGAAGACCAAAGGCTAGAGGATTCTTCGGATTGGCAAAGGATATTGCCCCTGAAGTGCTGCAGGCTATAGCAATCTCGACTTATGGAAAGATTATTGAGAGAACTTGGTTTAGGAAAGAACCGCATGAGAGACAAAGAATATCAGGATGGATAGAAGCCCCTTATTTACTCGAAGCTGTTACAACAGATAAATGCAGATTCCAGACAGGAAATAAAACTTGGGATGGATTTTTTAGGAAAGCACAAGCTGAATTCAGTAAATGGTTAGATGAAATAGGTCTCTCAGAAAAACCAGCCGAGAGGAAACCCGATTTTTCAAATCTGGAGATGGAGATAAACTCAATTTTGCGTAGTCTCCCAGAACTCACCTTTTTTGGCACCAGAACACAGAGAGATGTAGCGATTCCAGATGAAACTGGTGAACTAAGCGAGCTAGGGGAAGGAACCCAGAAAGTTAGAGGGACTAAGGGCGGTGAAACTGAAGGAGAAGGGGTCTCAGTTTACCCTGGTGGCGAACCAGGACAAGCTCCCACCATGAAGCCAGGGATCGACGTTCCGGCTACACCTCATCAAAGGACTATTCGTGGGGGTGTACAGATGTTACCTGTTTGGAGGGAGGATATGGAGAAGGAGGCATGGTTTGACGGAGAAGCAACAATTTCTCTAAATGAGGCCCATCCTGCCTATCAACGAGCAAAAAGAGAGAGGCTTGACAAGTACCATTTGCTAAAAAGTGCTGTCTTAAGCCTAATAGAATACAAACTACAGAAAGACGAACTATCCTACCAAGAGGCTTTTGACTTGTCACAGAGGTTCTTTAGATTGTGGGGTGAGCAATGAAGAACATTAGAATAGCAGTTCAAGTCAAGAAGGCGCAAAATTCAGAGGGAGGGGAAACCTTGAAGGCTAGTGTACCAATGCGCTTGATGTTTGAAAAGGATTTTGATGCGGAGTGGTTAAAGACTGAACTTAAAAAATTTGAGGAAGAATATATTAAACTGGTGACTAATCTTAAGAATATATCAAAGCAGCTCAAATCTACGCAAGGAAAAGGGAAGGTATTGCTATATTGGAAGTTTGGCGATAAAACACTCAAGTTCATAGAGCAAAATGAAAACGAGGTCCTCTTCTTAGAAAATATAACAAGGTATTTGGTGCGGGATGTGGGGGTATCAGACAAGATGCTCACACGTTGTGGAAAATTCAGGTCACTTTACCCAGATATTTCGAAAATTGATCCAAATAGGTCTTTCGATAGCTATGTCTCAACTTTTGAAGGTGGTTATATTTCAGCAAAGAGAAGGCAAGAAAAGAAATCGGAGGCGAAAGATGCTGGATAGAGACGACGCCGAGGAATTCCTTGATTGCAAGCTTAAAGAGCTGGAGATAGAAATCCCCAAAGATATTTCAAAGGAACAGCTTGTAGAAGCTTTTTGTCAGTATGTCGAGGATGACTATTACGAGTGGCTGAAGGATAATTTCAAGTCTTTCTTCGAGCATGGTGAGCCTGATTGGGAGTGGATAAGGGGCAAGGTTAGTGCATAGATAGCGTATAGCAAACGCAGTCTTCGAACTGTTGCACTGGCCAGAAGGGCTTGCTAAAATAGCCAACTAATTACCCATGAAAAATAGTGAACCGAATTTGCAGGGCGAACTCGATAAGCGGGTCATAACTACGATAGATTCTCCTGTTTTAGTGCTTAATCAGAGTTATGAGCCCCTTAATCTATGTCGCACGCGCCGGGCTATAGTGCTAGTGTTTCGTGGCAAAGCTGAAGTAGTGGAAAATAGCAGGGGTGAGATTCACTCTGTTACCCAGATATTTCAGATACCTTCGGTAATCCGACTCGTCTATATGGTTAAGCGTCCTCGCCATCAGAAAAAATTGAGCAGGCTCGAGGTATTTAATCGTGACGAATATACCTGCCAGTATTGTGGCCGGCAAACCAAGGAGCTTACTTTAGACCATGTTATCCCGCGGCGGCGGGGTGGGCAGCACGTATGGGACAATGTGGTTAGTGCCTGCATTCCTTGCAACAGGCGCAAAGGCGGACGTACGCCGGAGGAAGCAAGGATGAGATTGCTGCATCAGCCGCGTTCTCCTCGCAACGATGGCTTCTATGTTCCCTATCACCTTCTCAATAACCATGGTGAATGGCAAAAATATCTACCCTCTTTGAATTAACCTAACCCCAATGAAGTGATAGTTTAGTTTTTCTACAAGTTCCGTCTTAAATTTAGGGCTCTTTCCTTCAACATCTCCCTTCGAGATAAGGACTCTCTAACCCAACATCCCCCTTAAAATAAGTGGAATAAGAGGGGGTTATCTCGAGGAGCACCGTATTGTTGCTTCATAACTCCCCCGCCTGCCAAAGAATTTGTTCGGCGGGCAGGCCTAACCCCTCTTATCTTAAGAGGGGAAATTGAAAAACTTACCTGTTACCCCCGTGAATTTGCGCTAAGTTCGACCAGCCTCCTGAGAAGACTCCGACTTCTCTTCCGGTTGAATTAATTCATCCAGAGCTATCTCTTTAACCATCTCATTATCCAATAATTGAACTGTTACCGTTTCCTTTAAGAGGTTAGTGCTGATTACCCTGGCTTTACCCCAGGGTGTTACTATTTCTTGTTTCGGCTGAGGCATCTTCTTTCTCATAGCTGCATAATCTTTGCTTTCATACGACAAGCAACAAAGGAGCCTTCCACAGATGCCCGATATCTTCATAGGATTCAAGGCCAAGTTCTGTTCCTTGGCCATTTTAATAGACACTGAGGCAAAGCTGGTGAGGAAATTCTGGCAACATAAAGGATAACCGCACTTGCCTATGCTACCCAACAGCTTAGCCTCATCCCTTGCCCTCACTTGCCTTAACTCCACCCGTGTTTCCAGAGCATAGCTTAATTTCCGAACCAGGTCCCGGAAATCCACTCTCTTTTGAGCACTGAAGAATATGGTGAGGTGCTCGCCCTTATAATCATAGCGAGCCGCTAGTGGCTTCATCTTTAACCCAAGTTGGGCTGCCATTTCATTGCACTTACTTAAGGCTTCTTTTTCCAAGTTCCGCCGAGCTTCCTCTAAATCCTCCTCCTCAGCCTGGCGTACTACCGCCATTAATTGCTCGCCTGGTTGAGACGGGGCCTCAAGAGTAACGACTTTAGCCAAATCTACGCCACTACCAGTATCCACCACTACATAGTCATTCACCTGCAGGGATAGCTCACCGGCGTCACAGTAGACTAATCTTCCTCTAGGGCGGAATTTGACTCCAATTATGTTAGCCATCGGATATATTATATTCTAAACTCCACAATGACATTCTCATTCAGGATTTTGTACTCAGTTTTTTTCTGGGTAAATTGAGCATCAGCCATTCCAATGCTAAACGGGGATTAACATTCTTAGAGATGTCCTCCTGCAGCAAGCAAAGATTAGCAAGAAACCCTTCAATCTCGCTCAGAGTTAATGCCCTGGCTTGTTCTTCGAGAGTTCTCTCACAATCTACATTGATGATGCCCTCCTTGCACCCCCCCTTAATGAGCATCAAATCACGCCACCAGTCGAGCCAAATCTCTATTATTTCTGCCCCGGCTCTCCGGTTCTGGCTAAATTGGCTTGCCAGCTCCTGAGCATAGGCAAACCTTTGCTCTAAGCCGGCAGTCAGTAAGGAGATTAGCTTATCTATCCTCTGGGATCGCTGCTCTAATATATCGCCATTTGCCAAAGCGGACAATGCCCAGCCGAGGCGACCATGGCACAATTGAGTCAAAAGCTTCGCTTTATTAGCATCAACATTATATGAGTTGATGAGTATCTCTTGTACTCGCTCTGATGGTACAGGCTTCAATTCCAGCCGCTGACAACGTGAAATAATTGTCGGCAAGAGGTGCTCCTCCTCGGCAGCTAATAAAAGCCAAACTACCCTTTGCGGTGGCTCTTCTAATATCTTGAGCAAGGAATTAGCCGCCTCAGTAGATAGATATTCAGCGTCATCAATGATAAACACTTTACACTTACCCTCATATGGAGGCAGGTTGGCTAAGCGTTGCAGCCCTCGAATATCATCAATGCCAATCTCCGTTTTAGAATCCAAGCCGATAGGGGTGACATCAGCGTGCTTGCCCTCCAGGATTCGCCGGCAGGAACGACATTGACCGCAAGGCAACTCGGGGCCATCGCAATTTAGGGCCTGAGCCAAATTGAAGGCTAAAGTCCCTTTGCCCACATGCCGCGGCCCTACTAGAAGATAGGCGTGGGCTATGGTATCGGTTTTAAGGCTGTAATCCAGCAAAGATAAAATTTTATCCTGTCCTATAACTTGCCACATGTTAAATCATGTCCAGACTCATCAAATCCTGATAAGTTTCCCGGCGCCGAATAAGACGCCCTCGACCTTCCTTCACCATGACTATAGCCGGCCTGGGCATGGCATTATAATTACTCGACATGGGTATGGAATAAGCGCCGCAAACTGGAATAGCTATGATGTCACCGGGGTGCACTGAAGCCAAATTGATATCCTTTACTAAAATATCACCAGATTGACAGAGCTTGCCAGCAATGGTAACCACCTCTCTTTCCACCCCCAAAGCTTTGTTAGCCACCAGAGCCTCGTATTTAGCTCCATAAAGAGCCGGGCGGATATTGTCGCTTATGCCGCCATCGACACAGACATATTTCTTTATGCCAGGTATCTCCTTTATCGCCCCGACCTTGTATAATGCCACTCCGGCCTGGCCGACAATTGCCCTTCCTGGCTCAATAATGAGCCGAGGGCGACTCAATCCCAGTTCCGAAATAAGACCATTCAACTTGCCAGTTAGAGCCCTGGCATAATCAGCTATTGTGGGCACTTTAGAGTCCAGAGTGTATGGAACGGCAAAACCGCCACCGATGTCGAATTCGCCAACGTCAAAGTCAAATTTCTTGCCCATTTCCTGGACAAAGCGAAGAATAATCTCTATAGCAAGCTCATAAGGCTGGACCTCGGATACCGGGGAGCCGAGATGGAAATGAAACCCCAAAAGGTTAAGGTTAGAGGCTGACAAAGCCTGCTTTACTGCCTCTTCGGCCTGCCCTGTAGCCAGGGGAAAGCCAAATTTGCTCTCTATCGTCCCGGTAGTAGTGTATCGGTGAGTATGAGGGTCGACCCCCGGAGTGAGGCGAAGCAAAATATTCTGGCTAATCGCCCTCTCTCCAGCCAGCCCATTGAGCAATTCAAGTTCATAAAAGTTGTCCACTACAATTCTGCCAACTCCCAAATCCAGGGCCAGATTTAGCTCTTCCGGCGTCTTATTGTTGCCGTGGAAATAGACCTTGTCCAGAGAAAAATCCACGGAATGGGCGATGCTAAGCTCTCCCCCCGAGACGACGTCGAGTCCCAGGCCTTCTTCCTTAAATATAAGAGCTAAAGCCCGGTTCAGGAAGGCTTTAGAGGCATAAATGACCAGGGTATCAGGATAATACTTACAGAACTCGTCTTTGAATTCACGACACCTATGGCGGAGGGTGAATTCACCGAAAAGATAGAGCGGCGTGCCGAATTCCTCGGCCAGGTCAACAACATCGCAGCCGCCGATAACGAGATGCCCTTGCTTACTTACCTCAGTAGTGAGGGGAAAAAGGGCTAGCTCAGGCGCCCTGCTTGTGTTCATGCTGATATGGTAGCTTGTAATGCCCGGTAAGTCAAAGGTCTCGAATGAGTTCGTTCAGCAACCCGTTCGCCTTGAGCGACATTCTGGGGACATAATACCTATTTTGTAGTAGGCCTAATTAGTATGGTGTCCCCGGATTTCCAAAACTCCCCCACCACCCCTTGCGGGGATGGGGTATTAGGGGAAGTGACTCTTTACTCTATAAGTCTTCTCAAAACCCATCCTAAAGGTAATTGCGGATTTCGATAGTTGTTAGGTAAAGTAATCACTTTTGAGAGTAGTCCTCTAATTCCATTAGAAGTCTCGGAGGGTCAACGAACTTAGTTCCGGGACAAATATTTTCAATCTTTTTTCGGTTTTGTTCGACTTTCTTAAGAATAGTCTTATAATCGACTGTAAGAAAGAACTCGCAATTGGCCTTGACAGCTTGAAAAATATGTTCCGCATCTGCTTCTGTAAAAATTTGCTTTAGCTGGGTGAAAAGGTAATCTTCTTCTTGGACCTCACCATTGAAACAACCTTGATCAAATCCTATCATATCAAAAGCCGAACTTTGATAAGTTAGCAGACTCTTGTAAGGTATTTTTGCCATTATTTTATATAGCACTTTTAATGCAATCCGAATTTTATCATCCTTTGTATTAAGAAATTCTTCCAACATCTTCTTTGAAGTCACCAACTCTACTTCATTCATATCACATATCTTGTCCAACGCACTTAAATGGTTTTCATCAAGTTTATCTTCGCGGAGATTGGAAAGAATGCAAGTGTCCACATAAACCTTTACATTTTTCTTCACGGCATAAGCTAATCCCCCAAAAACAAATTGGATACCTGCTTGAACAATACACAATTACCCCATATTGATATTTCGCCTAACACCGGTATATACGAACTGCGAGTTTCCCTAATGCGATTTACCCATTGCTACGACAGTGCTTCCTACCACACCCCCCATAAGAATAGTTAACCTCATAATCTTGCATAAAATTCCTCTCCCTTGAAGGGAGAGGATTAAGGTGAGGGTGAAATCCCCCTCCCTCTCACTCCCTCCCGCCAGGGGAGGGAGAATTATAAAGAGTTTTGCAATCGCCGGGTTCAGATTAACGCTTTAGCTTTTCTATCACAGCGTCGGCTACCTGGCTCGTGCCCACCGCTGTGGTGGGGTCGAGCTTCAAATCATAGGTGACATTCTTGCCCTCAGCTATGACCTCAGCTATAGCGCTTTCCAACTTATCGGCGCTATCCTTCTCTCCGAGATAACGCAACATCATCACCCCGGAGAGCATCGTAGCCACGGGATTGGCCTTATTTTGCCCGGCGTATTTGGGGGCGCTTCCGTGGGTAGGTTCAAAGATAGCTACCTCATCCCCGATGTTGGCTCCAGGCGCTATACCCATGCTGCCGACCAGCCCAGCACAGAGGTCTGAAATTATGTCACCGTACAGATTGGGCAGCACGAGGACGTCAAACATCTGAGGCTTCCTGACCAGCTCCATGCAGGTTGCGTCCACCAGCATATCGCCGAATTCTATGTCGTTATATTCTTTGGCAACTTCACGGGCAGTATCCAGGAAAAGTCCGTCGGAGAATTTGAGTATGTTAGCCTTATGAACCGCAGTAACCTTTTTTCTGCCGTTCTGTCTGGCATATTCAAAAGCAAATTTGACAATTCGCCTGCTGGCTGTTTGAGATATAACCTTCAGGCTTACAGCTGAATCTTGCCTTATCTTCTTTCCAGTAGCATCATGCGCGAGAGCCAGCAACCGCTTTGTCTCTGAATCACCTTTGGCAAACTCAATGCCAGCATAGAGGTCTTCGGTATTCTCCCTGACCACTACTATATCCACGCCTTTGAACGGCGTTTTTATACCGGGGTACACCTTATAGGGACGAAGGCAGGCATAAAGGTCTAGCGTCTGCCTCAAGGCGACATTGACGCTCCTGAAGCCAGTGCCTATGGGTGTGGTCACCGGTCCCTTAATGGCGACCTTGTTCTTCTTTATAGACTGGAGGGCCTGGTCAGGGAGAGGTGTGCCAAATTTATCTTGAGCCTGACTGCCTATAATAACAGTGTCCCACTGGAACTTGACCCCCGTAGCCTCCAGCACCCGCCGCGTCGCCTCAGCCACTTCAGGCCCTATGCCATCACCAGGAATGAAAGTTACTTTGTGCATTTTGAACTTTTTAAAAGTACGTCTCCTTCCATCCTGATTTTGTCATACTTATCTCTATAAGCCCAGAGAACGTTCTACTGTTTTTCATATTCGGTATCTCCTTAAAAGCTCAATAGGCAATGATAATGAGCAACTTTCCATAATTACGCCATCAATTATCGCACGCCTATCTGCGGTTGGGAAGCAGGGCGGGTCTGAGAAGGAATGGCATCTTCCTGAACCCCTGCTGCCAGTAAGCTGGTAACATATTGATTCAGGCTTACCCCCTCACTTTTAGCAGCGCGAACTAAATTGCGATGGAGGCTTCGTGGAATTCGCACCATGAACTTCCCACTATACACTTCCATATCCCTGGGCAGGGGAATATCCTGCCCCATTTCGTAAGTTCCCTGAATCCATACCCGCCGGGCATCCTCAATAGCTTTAAGAACCTCCTCAAGGGTCTCGGCTTGGGTCATGCATCCAGGCAATTCCTCAATTTCAGCTACATAACCACCGTCAGGGTCAGGATGTATAGTGATGGGGTAACGCAGGTTTAAGTAGAATTTTAAGTCCTTACGCTCCGTGTCATTCCTCATACCATTCCTCCAATCCTAGATTATCGATAATCATGCTCACATAGCGTCTTTTCACATACCGCCCTTTTACTGTCGGAATAGTTTTGCCTCGATGCCCGGGCTTGGCAAAGAACCGATGGCTTCCCCCTCTAGGGGACGTTCTTCGTAGCCAAACGCCTCCAAGACCTTAGCAACATCCTCAAATAAGACCCCCGGTGGCTTTCTTAGAAATTTCTCTACTAGTTTATCAAGCTCGCCCATTCATAATGATACTATATGTAGTATCGTATGTCAATAAAGGTCAGAGGGAGGCTTAACAATGAAATCCTTATGCTTCTGTATGTACGGGATAAGCCCACCCTCTTTAAGGATGGCGGACATTATCGGCGGCATCTTGCTACAGCTTAATGTAATACCAGAAGTCAAATTAGCAATCATACCACCTGTCAAATTTATCTCCAGTTCATCGCCGTCGCCGATTTTTTCGGTGTCGCAAAGCAGGACAGGCAACCCCTGGTTTATGGCGTTCCGGAAAAAGATGCGTGCTGCCGATTTGGCTAAAATAGCGCCGACCCCCGACATTTTGATTACTACCGGAGCGTGTTCCCGACTGGAACCCAGACCAAGATTTTTGCCCGCCACCAAGATTGCTTTGCCTTCACCTGCCGCTGACAGAGCCTTTACCCTTGAGGCAAATTCAGGCACAGTATCCTCCAGGACATGTTTGGCGAGTTCAGGCAAGTTGCTCCTCAAATGGGCAAACCTGCCGGGAATAATATCATCAGTGGAGATATTATCCCACAGTTTAATGGCTTTACCTTTAAGCACCAAATCAGGCATCTTCACCCTTCCTGGAAATTAAAAGTCAAAGATAAAAAATCAAAGTGACAAACCAAAGTGTAAAAAAATTTCATTTTTAATCTTTGCTCTGCATTTTTGCCTTTTGCATTTTTCTTTTTTATATAATGTCCCTGGGGTCAGTAATCTCGCCCCTTATGGCTGAAGCGGCGGCAGTTGCCGGGCTAGCCAGATATATCATAGCCTCGGGGTTGCCCATTCTTCCCTTAAAATTACGATTGGCGGTGGAAAGGCAAACCTCACCATCTCCCAATACCCCCTGGTGGAGACCGAGGCAAGCAGCACAACCCGGCGGTAGAACGGTTGCTCCAGCTTCAATTAAGCTCCGGATATAGCCTTTTTCTATAGCTCGAATGAGCACCTGCCTCGAAGCTGGCGCTATGAGCAATCTAGTACCGGGATGCCTCTTCTTGCCCCTAAGAATCTCCGCAGCCACGGCTAAATCTTCCAGGCGTCCGTTAGTACAAGTGCCAATAAATGCCTGCTGGATTTTGACCTCCTTTACTCGAGTCACTGGACGGACATTGTCCACGGCGTGGGGAAGCGAGAGCATCGGCTCAATCTGGTCGAGACTCACGGGTATGACCCGCTCATAATTTGCCTCAGCATCGGGATATAGCGGCTTGTAATCATCGCCCCGGCCATGCTCTATGAGGAGGTCCCGGGTGATTTTATCGCCAGGAAACAGGCCGACCTTGGCCCCGGCTTCCACAGCCATATTGGCGATAGTGAGACGCTGCGGCATAGTTATCTTAGCTAAGGCCTTGCCACCAAATTCCAAAGCCTTGTAATTAGCACCATCAGCGCCAATCTGGCCAATTAGATACAGAATTAAGTCCTTGGCGTAAACTCCCCGAGGGAAGACGCCATTGAGCTCAATGAGAAAACTTTCCGGCACCCGAAACCATGTTTTACCTAAGGCTAAAGCTACAGCAACATCGCTGGAACCCATGCCAGTGGCAAAAGCTCCTAAAGCTCCAGCAGTAACAGTATGAGAATCCGCACCCACAATGATATCCCCTGGATTGGCGAAATTTTCCGCTACCAACTGATGGCATATGCCATCGCCTACCTCATAGATGCGACAGCCTGTTTCCTCAGCGAAGTGGCGGAGAAGAATATGGTCATTAGAAAGCTGCTGAGCAGGACTGGGAGCAGCGTGGTCCAGAAATATTACTGTTTGCTGCGGTTTAGCCAGAGCTTTAAAACCGCTTTCCTTAAACTGTCTTATGGTCAGGGGCCCGGTGGTATCCTGGACGAAAGCCAAATCCACATCGGCAATCACGACATCCCCAGCTTTAGCCTCGCTATGTGATTTAAGGCTTAGAATCTTCTCGGCTAATGTCTTACCCATTTAAGATTACGCGATTATTGCTATTATGTTTTTACTACTTGCTGCCTTACTATTTTAATCGCCTCCTCTGCTATAATCAATAACATGCTTGATTACAAGCGAAGCGAGCTGGGTTCCACCTCATGCGGCAGGAGCATCTTTCACTGGGGCAAACAAACTTATGTCATGGGCGTGATAAATGTTTCCCCGGATTCTTTTTCAGGTGATGGACTGGCAGATGTTGAAGAAGCCGTAGCCAGGGCAAAACGATTAGTCTCCGAGGGAGCAAATATAATCGACGTCGGCGGTGAATCCACTCGTCCCGCCTCAACACCACTTTCACCCGACGAAGAATTACGGCGGGTTCTCCCTGTTGTGGAAAAGCTGGCCCGCACTATATCTGTGCCCCTGAGTGTGGATACCTATAAACTAGAGGTAGCCCGCCAGGCCTTAAATGCCGGAGCCGACATGATAAACGACATCTGGGGGCTACAGAAGGAGCCAAGGCTGGCCGAGTTAGCAGCCCAAAAAGGTGTGCCGATTGTTTTGATGAGCAATCAGCGTGGTTCTTCTTGCCACGACATCGTCTCTGCGGTTATTTCCGATTTGAAAAGAGCCGTCAAGCAAGCATTAGATGCAGGAGTGCCCCGGGAGAGTATCATCATCGACCCAGGCATAGGTTTTGGCAAGACACAGGAGCAAAATCTGGAGATTTTGCAACGCCTGGAGGAACTTAAGGCGCTGGGCAGGCCTATCCTGCTGGGTAGCTCACGCAAGTCTTTTATAGGCTGGGTGCTCGATTTAAGTCCTGAACAAAGGTCGAATAAAGTGACATTCATTCCACCTGACGACCAGCGGCTGGAAGGGACGGCAGCCACCATAGCCATCGGCATCGCCAAGGGCGCTGATATCGTTCGGGTACACGATGTCAAGGAGATGGCACGCGTGTGCAAGATGAGCGATGCCATTGTGAGAGGCATGTAAGCGAATTGGCCATTGTCTATCTTTGTCTGGGCTCAAACCTGGGAGAACGGGAAGAAAACCTCTGCCAGGCTTTGACACTGCTTTCCCTAAAAGTGAATCTTGAGGAGGTGTCATCCGTTTATGAGACAGAGCCGGTAGGCTACAAGGAGCAGCCATTGTTCCTCAACCTGGTCTGCCGAATTATCACCGATTTGCCTCCTGAGGAGCTTTTCCATCTCGCTAAAGACGTCGAAACCAGCATGGGCAGAGTTCCCAGTTTTCCCAATGCACCCCGCATTATAGATATAGATATCCTTTTCTATGACAACAAGATTATGGAAACCCAGAACTTAACCATCCCACACCCCCGCCTGCACGACCGGGCTTTCGTACTTATACCGTTAGCGGAGATCGCCCCGGACTTAGTTCATCCCAAGCTGAGCAAGGGCATCGCCCAACTAGCTAAAGATGTTAAAGGACAAAAGGGGGTGCGAAAGTATAAAGGAGGATTCGATGTATCAGCTATTTATGGAAGAGCACTTTGATGCCGCCCATTACCTCCCGAACTATCATGGTAAGTGCGAAAGGCTACATGGCCACCGCTTCAAGGTGGTAGCCCATTTAGAAGCAGTCAAGCTCGATGAAACCGGCTTAGCTTACGACTTCGCCCAGCTAAAGCAGCATATGAGGGAACTCCTGTCTCGATTCGACCATACTTGCCTAAATGATGCCCCCCCCTTTGATAAGATTGGACCATCCAGCGAGAATATTGCCGCCACTATATATGATGCACTCCAGGCCCGTCTTTCCGGCTCTCCGGTAAAGCTGTTGAATGTAGAAGTTTGGGAATCGCCCACAACAGGCGTGTCGTATAGCCCTTGAGCTAAGTTTGCTGCTCCGGTGGTAACAAATTGGGGATCGTGTCCACAATGGGGTAGGAATGGTTGCAATTAGAGCAATAAAGGGACCCCCTGATTACTTCTTCCCCTTCTTCTTCATCCACTTTAAGCTCCAAATCCCCTTTACATACGGGACAGGCCAAGATTTGCATCAATTCCTTTTTCATTTCAGATTCTAAATTATATCATATAATCAGCGAAACCAAGACAAGAAAGTGCTATAATATTCGACAGGAGAATAAAATGACAATCCAGATTAAAAAGACTTACAGGGGCTTAAATCCCGGGATGCTCTGCGATGAGGTACAAGGCTTGTTGCAGAAACAAGGGATTACGGCTGTTGAGACTGAGTCGCAAACATATGGCCTGCCCAGCGGCGACACTCAATCGCGTACCACGTTGGCATTAAAAACACAGGCCGAGCAAGAGAAAGACCAGAAAGAATGCGGCAGGGCCCATATTCTGGGCTCACCACAGGGCGAAACAAAAATGCTCCTTGACGTAGATGAAACCCAGTTCACCCAAGAAAAACTCTCCACTTTTCAAAATGACCTCGATTTTATCCTCGGCTCCTACGAAATTAAGTGGTAAACGAGCAGCTTCCAAACCAGAACCAGCTTGCCAGGGAAACCAAACAGGCACGAAGAGAAAGGCGGCGAGCAAAGGAAAAGGCCAAGGTGCCCCAGCATGGCAAGAGCCTGGCAAGAGTATATAAGAACGCTGTCTCCAAGAGAGCCAAGACCACGAAAGCTCACAAGCAGACAGGCTAAAGCCCGGCGGTTATTGTGATAAAGAAATTCCTTCTCAGGGGTCCAATTATAGTCCTGATTTGCCTGGCAATTGGCTTTGCTATAGTTTATGGCGGCGGCTGGTTGCTCCAGCAACTGGGATGCTCAGGGCCCTGACTCCTGAATTCCACCTGGATTTGAAATGGCCAAAACGTCATTCAATTTGTTTGGTTCGGCGTTTTGAGCAGATCGCAGAGCACTGCTCACATTTATTGTCGCATGGCTCAGGATGAATGGTTACGCTAGCCTCGCGGAATACGCTTTGTATTTCGACCTCAATCTGGTCACATGTTTGGTGAGCCTGCCCCAAACTGATGTCCCTGGCCATTACCAAATGAAGGTCTATATAGATCTGGCTTCCAGCCCGACGTGTCCGCAGTGCGTGGAAGCCGGACACATCGTGGCTATATTTCTTTAAAATGTCCTCGATAACTGCCTGTTGTGAAGGAGGCAGCTTTTCATCAAGCAGTCCGGATATCGGCTTACGTATAGTATCAATAGCTACTTTCAGTATGTAAATAGCAACTCCGATAGCAATCACAGAGTCAATAATATTGAACCCGGTGAATCGCACTATTGCCAGTCCCACCAACACTGCTGAGGCGGAGTAGATATCAGTGGCAATATGGCGGGCATTAGCCTCCAGGGCTACAGAGCCAGTGGTCCGGGATACACTTAGTAGATGCCGAGATAGGAAGATACTGACCACTATGGAAACCGCCATCACAGCTATGCCAGCCTCGGCTAACTCAACGCTAGAGCCTTCTATTATCCTTACTATTGCCGAATAGATTAGCAGCCCACCAGCGATAAAGATGAGAATTCCCTGCGCAACGCCAGCAATGTCCTCCACCTTACCATGACCATACTGATGTTCGGCATCAGCTGGCTTAGCTGCAATGCGAATAGCAAAGAAGGTAATCATCCCGGCAAATAAATCGAATAAACTGTCGGCTGCCTGAGCCAGTATGCTGACACTGCCGGTCAGCCAGCTAACGACCACCTTAAGTATTATTAGACCGACGACTACACCAACCAGTAGCTTGGTAGCCCCGGCTTTTGTTGAAAACATTTTTTCCCGCTCTCCTGCGTTCCCTGATGTAAAACCACAGAGAACCAGAAGTTTACAGCGATATTTCGGCTAAGGCAACCATTATCCAGTATTTTCCGTCCTCGTCACCATGTCATGCAATAGAGCTGTAAAGCAAAGAACAATTGCTTAAAGAATGTCGACCAGAACTAGAAGAATTCTCATTAAATAAGTTAAACTGGCTGATTATGGGTGACCCTGTGGGCAACGGTACCAGCAAAGGAGTAGTACTTCTTGTCACAACGGCAGCCTCGTTTATTTTTACCTTTATGGCGTCCGCTGTGAATGTTGCCCTCCCTACAATCGGGAGAGAGCTATCACTGGATGCGATCATGTTAGGCTGGATTGCCGCCGCTTACCTCCTGTCCTCGGCAACCTTTCTTGTTCCCTTCGGCAGAATAGCCGACATATATGGCAGGAAGAAGATTTTCACTCTTGGCATAGCTATCTTCACACTCTCGTCTCTTTTTGCGGGGATGGCAAACTCCGCCACTATGCTTATCTCTTTTCGTGTTTTGCAGGGAATTGGCGGTGCCATGCTTGCCGGGACCGCAGTAGCATTACTTACTACGGTATTTCCCGCCAACGAGAGGGGTAAAGTCCTGGGGATAAATGTTGCGGCAGCATATATTGGCCTTTCCCTGGGCCCGGTTTTGGGTGGCGTCGTCACGCAGCACTTTGGCTGGAGGGGTATCTTTTTCCTAAGTGCGTTCCTGGGATTGGCAGTTATCGGCGTTGCTTTATGGAAGCTAAAAGGTGAGTGGGCTGGGGCAAAGGGCGAGAAGTTCGATTCCGTCGGCTCCGTAATCTACATTCTTGGGCTTGTGGCGCTGGTATACGGTTTTACACTCCTGCCGGCGCCGTCAGGAGTGTGGTTGATTGTCGGAGGCATCATAGGGCTTTCAGCATTCGTCAGATGGGAGATGAGAACAAGAAGCCCGGTCCTGGATATAAGCCTCTTCAGAAACAGCAGGGCCTTCACCCTTTCCAACGTGGCAGCATTGATTAATTACAGTGCCACATTCGCTATATCCTTCCTCATAAGTCTTTATTTGCAGTATGTGAAGGGATTCAACCCTGAAAGTGCCGGCTTGATTCTGGTTGCCATGCCCGCTATGCAGGCTATTTTTTCACCGCTTGCCGGCAGGCTCTCAGACAGGATTGAACCAAGGCTAATTGCCTCCACAGGAATGGCGTTGACCACCATAGGACTTGTCATCTTCATTTTTCTAAGTGAAGAAACCCCAGTGGAGCTCATTATAGGCAATTTGATCCTGATGGGTTTCGGCTTTGCTCTTTTCTCGTCTCCCAATACCAACGCAGTTATGAGTTCCGCGCCAAAGACGGCTTACGGGGTAGCCTCGGCGACGCTGGCAACTATGCGGCAGGTTGGCATGGTCCTCAGTATGGGAATCGCCATGTTGATGTTTACCCTATACATCGGGAGAGTTCAAATTACGCCTGAATACTATTCGCTTTTCCAGCAAAGCATGAAGACAGCGTTCATCATTTTCGCCATCCTCTGCTTCGGCGGCATATTTGCCTCACTCGCCAGGGGGAAGGTGCGATAGTCCCTCATGTCATTGCGAGCCATCTCTCCTATGTCATTGCAAGCCAAAGACGTAGCAGGTTCACATAACTACCTTGAGATTGCTTCGGCACTATCGTGCCTCGCAATGACAAAAAGGGAGCCTTTGTTTCAGGGCAGGTGGGTTATCTCAGTGGGCGGTTTTTTGTGTAGCTCGAACTCTATTTCTGCTTCCCGGAACAGGTCTACGAAGGAGTTATCAGCGTAGCTGCCAAAGGTTACGAAGCGCTTTATTTTGGCGTTGATCAGCATCTTGGCGCAGAGTATGCAGGGACTGTGGGTACAGTAGATAGTAGAGCCTTCAAGGCTGACCCCATTGAGTGATGCCTGTATGATTACATTCTGCTCGGCATGAATAGAGCGGCCTATTTCTTGCCTGGTTCCAGAGTCTATGCCTAGTTCATCCCTGAGACAGCCGAGTTCAAGACAATCTTTGAGTCCGGAAGCAGCTCCATTGTATCCAGTGGCTAATATATGCTTATCTCTCACCGCCACAGCACCTACATGATGGCGCAGGCAAGTGGAGCGTTCCGCCACTACGGAAGCTATCTTGAGGAAATATTCATCAATATCCGGTCTGGTTAACTTTTCCATTTCAAAGCGGATAAAACTCGCTCCGTCTCCTTTTTCATCTCCTCCAGGGAAGTCTCATTTATTATGGTAAAGTCGGCCATGGCGATTGGCCCACCCTTGTTGCTATTCTCTATCTCGGATTTATCTCGGCTGGCTGCTTCCTCAAGCGTTAAGGGCCGTTCTTTTCTATCGGTAAGCCTCCCATGCCTGGTTGCTGCCGAGGCCCAGACGGCAACCGTGGTGAACTGCTCGCCATAGTATTCCTTCAACAAAATATACTCTTCCCAGGAGTAAAGCCCGTCTACCACAACATTCGATGATTTCAATGAGCTATCAATCTTGGGCAAGTTCAATTTGGCGTAAGCAGCCATCCCGTGTTCTTTCCTCAGTTGTTGTCTTATATAGCGCTCATTCTCCTCATTTGGCTCCAGCCCTCTGTTCTTGAGTTCCTCGTCTGTAACATCTCCGAACCGTACTTTCTCAAAGCCATGTTCTTCAAACATCCTGGCTACTTCTGACTTGCCCGCACCGGCCATGCCAACAATTGCTACCACTTTCACGGTTTACTCGCAATCAACAAATAAATTGCGGCAGTACTTATATTAACAAGATTTACGCAACTATCATAGAGAAAATCTCAGACCTTAGCAAAAAGTTGATCACCCTCACCTTAATCCTCTCCCATCAAGGGAGAGGAAATTTGGCTTGCCGTGGCAAGGAATAAAAGCTTGTCACTAATAATGGAAAATATCATAGTGCCTTGCCTGGCAGTTCAGCACGGATTATACTAAGTGCCAATAACTTGGGTTACATCGGCCCAATCGGTTGGTGAGTAAGTGTTTGGTATCCTTTCCAGAGAAGATATCCTGAAGATGCTGGAGGCAAGTCCTCCCTTGGTAGAGAATTTATGTGACGCCCAGCAGCAGGTTCAGCCCAACGGCATAGACTTGACCCTCAAGGAAGTAGCTTTGCTTTCCTCGCCGGGCAGCCTGGGTCCTGACAATGAAAGCAGAGCCCTTTCCAGCACTTCTCCGCTCGTTTTCGATGGCCTGGGCCGTGTAGACCTGCTGCCGGGTTGTTACCTGGTTACATACAACGAGGTGGTTAATCTTCCCAAGAACATAATGGCTCTGGCACTGCCCCGGTCAAGTCTCTTGCGCTGCGGGGTTAGCATTCATAATGCAGTTTGGGATGCTGGCTATTCGGGCAGGTCGCAGTCCCTCATGGTGGTCTACAATCCACAGGGATTCAGGCTGCACAGGAATGCTCGAATTGTTCAGATGGTCTTTTTTTCTTTGAGCTGCGAGGTAGCCCAAGGCTATCAAGGTATGTTTCAAGGCGAGAATACCTGATGAGGATTTTACTTCGGGGCTAACTGCGCTTGCCTGCTTGCTCCAACTCGCGGATATCACTGGTCAGGGATACACGTACTTTCTGGGCGACCTTGCGGAAATGGAATCCCTGAACAGCCAGCGTCATGGATAAAGGAAAAGTTTTTGGTTTTCTCAGCAAGGTCCAGAGAACCAACTTCCAATAATGTATTCTCCCTTTTTCCTGGACCCCCAAAGCCCATGTGGACCTTATCAATGCTATTAGATGGACAACAGAAACCCTCAGTCTTCCCTTATCGCTGGGTTTATACTCCCTCAGAAAGGTTCTAATACGCTCATAGTATTGCTTGGGGGCATAGATTGTATCTACAACCTGTTTATAGCCCTTGGCAAGCGTTTCGTAACCCATCTTGGGGATGAAGTTGGTTGAACCATCTGTATTGTCACCAGAGCCCTTTGGCAGTATGCGGTTTTCCTTTTTCAGACGTTTGTATAATCTTGTCTCTGGAGGAGCCATCAGTACACCAACCATAGCGGTAACGATTCCACTCTTTTGAATGAAATCAATTTGGCTTTTGAAGATGGAAAGTGGGTCACTATCAAACCCGACAATAAATCCTCCCTGCACCTGCAAACCATGGTTCTGTATCTTCTTAACCGAGGCCAACAAATCCCGATTTTTATTCGGCAGCTTATTACATTCGACTAAACTTGCTTCATTGGGGCTTTCAATGCCCACAAATACCGTGTCAAATCCCGCCTCACTCATTAGATGCATTAGCTTTTCATCATCGGCAAGATTTATAGATGCTTCCGTAAAAAATGCAAAGGGACGTTTCTTCTCTTCCATCCATTTAATTATTGCCGGCAGAATTTCCGACTTTAGTTTCCGTTTGTTGCCAATGAAATTATCATCAACAAAGAATACACTGGCTCGCCACCCCATATCGTATAATGCGTCCAGCTCGGCTATGATCTGACTTTTGTCCTTGGTTCGTGGTACATGCCCGTTCAGTACAATGATATCGCAGAATTCACAATTGAAAGGACAGCCTCGAGAATACTGGATAGTCATTGATTGGTATTTTTTCCTGCTGATAAGTGACCACAAAGGCACAGGACTTTCCCTTATATCCGGCCGTTCTTCAGACATGTAGATATGTTTGGCACAGCCTTTCTCTAAATCTTTTAAAAAGAGCGGCATTATATTTTCAGCCTCGTTAAATACAAGATGATCCATATCATCAAAGCCAAAATCTTCATACCCACGGCTAAAAAAGGGACCACCGGCAACAATCTTGGTCCCTAACTTTCTGCACCTATCGATGACCTCCCTTGCCGAATTTTGCTGCGCTACCATAGCGCTGAGAAACACATAATCAGCCCACTTAAGGTCTTTATCTGTCAGGGTTGTGGTATTCATATCCACAAGCTTTTTCTCCCATTCCTCGGGAAGCATTGCAGCTACAGTTAATATGCCCAGAGGGGGAAAAGTTGCCTTTTTAAAAATAAATTTTAAAGCATACCTAAAACTCCAGAAGGTATCCGGATAGTGGGGATAAACTAAAAGTACTTTCAATTTACGCTCCTTTTAACATAGTCTAACTTGTAATACCATAACATAATACAACAATATTTTGCTAGTGTCACGCAAAAGCCCCAAGAATTCGGGAGGCACAAATAAAACGTTCATTTTACCCGGGGGTAGTTTTCAGCTATAAATTGAGCCAATTTTAAGCTGTAACCTACATTTTTCAAGAATTTCGTCAACCTTGATAAAAAGTTAGTAAATTGGGTGATAGAGGCTCAACCCAGTCTCACGCCACTCCTTAATAGCGGGTTGATAAACTAGAAAACCCTTCAAGTAGTCTTTGGGGGAAATTACCTGTTACCAGGCGTACTATGCAGACCAGACCTTTAACAACTGAATAGTGGAAGGAAGGCAAACTTTAAACAATCAACGACAGACTTCCAAGTCTATCGACCGACCTAGGAATCTTTAAGCTTTTGACTTATGACTCCTTAGAAAGGAGGTGATTCAGCCACACGTTCCCGTACGGCTGCCTTGTTACGACTTCGTCACAGTCACCAACCCCACCTTAGGCGATTGCCTCCCCGACAAGTCGGGGTTAGCCCATCGACTTCAGGTGTTGCCAACTCCCATGGCGTGACGGGCGGTGTGTACAAGGCCCGAGAACGTATTCACCGCAGTATAGCTGACCTGCGGTTACTAGCAACTCCGCCTTCATGCAGGCGATTGCAGCCTGCAATCCGAACTGGGGATGATTTTTAGGGATTAGCTCCGGATCGCTCCTTGGCAACCCTTTGTATCACCCATTGTAGCGTGTGTGTAGCCCAGGACATAAAGGCCATGCTGACTTGACGTCATCCTTTCCTTCCTCCTTGCTGTACAAGGCAGTCTCCTATGAGAATTTAACATAGGACAAGGGTTGCGCTCGTTGCGGGACTTAACCCAACACCTCACGGCACGAGCTGACGACAGCCATGCAGCACCTGTGACAGCTCCTGACTGGATACAGGTCGTCGTCCTTTCGGATTCCTACTTCTGCCATGTCAAGTCCTGGTAAGGTTCTTCGTGTAGCATCGAATTAAACCACACGCTCCGCTGCTTGTGCGGGCCCCCGTCAATTCCTTTGAGTTTCAGCCTTGCGGCCGTACTCCCCAGGCGGGACACTTAAGGCGTTAGCTTCGACACAGAAAGGGT
>Ga0307431_1000028_pt1 | contig 129465 bp, 120 predicted proteins | sample SalMarWE160170MG_FD_202155 | JGI IMG/M metagenome (GOLD analysis project Ga0307431, IMG submission 202155) | Salt marsh sediment microbial communities from the Plum Island Ecosystem LTER, Massachusetts, United States - WE1603-170 | ecosystem: Environmental > Aquatic > Marine > Intertidal zone...
CGTATTTATCCACTCCTATCTGCATATCTCTCTCATGTTCCAGTAGTTGTTGCAGCATAAAACTCAATAAATCTTTCATAAAATCACCATCTTTCTCGATTGCCTCTTGCAAAATCCCCTTGATTTCCTTATTATTTATTTGGGTCACTTTTTACCTCCCTTTTTAATTTTTATTATAAGGTAATCAGTGGCCCTTTCAACCAGCTCGTTTAACTTTTACAGAAAATATAACACTTAACCTTTTATAAATAGTGCTTTATATTGTCAAGATACAAATTTCAACAAAGCTTCAATTAATGGACTTTCTTTATATTATGGTATTGGGCAAATTGGAATTAGAGACGAATATATATCTAATGAAAAATATAGCGGTACTGCTAACTGTTTTGGAGCGTATTGGACGAGGGATCATGGAAAATATTTATATAAAATAGGAATAGAATATCTGTACAGCAATGAACTGGAAAATAATAATATCTCTTCTAAAACAAAAGATATGTTATTTCACCAGGCATATCTCTATAAAATTCGAAATGATAAAAAATCAATGCTCGCTTTAGGCCCTTCTGTTTCCATATCTTTTCTGGAAAATTCCCCTAATATTGCCGGGAATAGTATAAACTCAACGGCTGGTTTTTTACATTTAGGAATTGATGGACTGTTCCATTCTTCTTTCAACAATAAATTATCTTTCGAAATATTTTCCAAATTAGGAATATTGTCCTTTGGCAGCAAAGAAAACAACGATGATTTCAACGCTAAGTTTGAAACTCCCATAACAAATACATATTTTAATACAAAAATCCAATTAAATTATCAACCAATAAAACTAATTGACTTCGGCTTAGGATATGAGAACTATATTACACGAATAACTTCATGGGATTATTATATCGGCGTATCTAATAATCTATATATCCTCCTAAAAATTACACTATGAAATATTACTTAAGGATACTGATTATTATTGTTTGTTATGGGTTTTGTGCGTGCGAATCTCTTTTTATCCCGGAGAATACCGACGATTATACATTAAATGATTTTGAAGAGACATGGAAAATAGTGGATAATGTATATCCGTTTTTTGAATTAAAAGAAATAAATTGGGATAGCCTTCATTCAGTTTACAGGGAAGAAGCAGAAGAAGCTAGCGGAGATGAAATTTTCGAGGTCTTGTTTAATCTTCTAAAAGAATTGCAAGACGGACACGTTGGATTAAAGACGCAAGGAGGAGGATATATTTCAACTTTCACTCCAAGAAGAAAGACAAAAGATACAGACACATATAGCCCATTTGTCGTAAGAAATTATTTTACTTCCGAATTAAGAGTGGATCAAAATAAAAAAATAGAATACGGAATAACAAGCAATAATGTCGGCTATATTCATATAGCCACTTTCCTCAACAATACTTGGACTGAAACAGATTTCTCTGCTGCCTTAGATTATGTGAATGATACAAAAGGATTAATTGTTGATGTAAGGGACAATGAAGGAGGAAATGATGGGATGGGAGAAATAGTAATAAAAAGATTAATTTCCGAACCCATTTTAAGCTTGCCTGTGAGAAGAAGCGGTGAATGGCCCCCACGCAGATTTATAACTCCAGGTGGAGAATACCAATATACCAATACAATAATTATTTTAGTTAACGGTTTATGTTTTAGTGCCACAGAAGACTTTATTGCTGCTATAGAACAGGCAGAGCATGTTATTGTCGTAGGAGATACAACAGCCGGCGGATCAAGCGCTCCTCATGAATATTTTTTAACAAGCGGAAAATCAATCCGTATATCAACCGTTGAAATCTGTAGAAGTGACAGTATAGCAATTGAATGGAATGGAATCATACCCGATATTCAAATATCACAAATAAGAGATAATACCCAAAACGGTATTGATAGCCAATTAGAATTTGCAATAAATTATTTTGATTAAATAATAAAGTTTAAACTTGTCAGTCTATAAAATTACTTAAAGACGCCCAAATGAAAGTTTCTACAAATTATTTCTTCTCTGTATTCTCTATTTGTGTAATTTGTTGTTCCCCTTCAGTATTGTAGGGAGAGTTTTATTTTAAACAAACAAAATAAAAAAGTAGGGTGTGGTTCTGGGCTCCCAGTGTGTTCTTTTTCCTCTGTGCCCTCTGTGGTAAAAAAATAGGGTGGTGTGGAGTGTTTTTTTTCTACTTGACAGAAACTGTTAGAATCTGTATTTTAAACTATAAAGAGAGAGGTGAAAGTGGATTTTCGTAGTTTTCTAAACAGTAAAAAATTCATAATATTAGACGGTGCTATGGGGACAGAATTGGAAAAGCGTGGTGCCATGGATAAATGTGCCACTAATTTAACGCACCCCGAAATAGTAGAAGCAATCCATCGGGATTATCGTGATTCTGGAAGTCAAGCCGCAATCACTAATACTTTTTCAATGAGTCGCATTTACATCGAAACTCATAACGTTAAAGTCGATGTAGAAGAAATTAACCGCACCGGTGTCAAATTGGCGAGAAATGCCGTTGGAGATGACGGATATGTACTGGGAGACTTCGGCTCAACCGGGCAAATGCTCGAACCGTATGGAACTTATAAGGAAAAGGATTTTTATGAAACTTTTAAAGAACAGGCTTCTATCCTTTCAAGTGCAGGAGTTGATGGTTTTATAATCGAAACGATGTTCGATCTTCGGGAAGCACTTTGCGCTCTTCGCGCTTGCAGGGATGTTTCCGGTATCCCGGTTATTGTTTCTATGGCTTTCCAGACGAAAAAAAACGGAGGCAGGACCATGATGGGAAATGCCACCGAAGAATGCGCTACTAAGATAACCGAAGAAGGGGTGGATGCTGTGGGCGCAAATTGCGGGGATATCGGTCCTCTGGAAATGGCGGAAATTGTCTCTATTATGAAAAAATCGACATCTTTACCTATAATAGCGCAGCCTAATGCGGGAAAGCCGAAAATGGAAGGAGGAAAGGTTTTTTATATGGAACCTGAGTTATACGCGGAGCAAACACTGGAATGTTATAAATCGGGAGCCGTTATTATAGGGGGTTGCTGCGGCACAACCCCTGCGCACATCAAAATCCTGTCGGAATTGATTTCAAAGAAATAGGTACAAAGGGAGAAAAAATTTAAAACGAAATCTTTCTTTATCTTTTTATTAATTCTGGTTCTGTTGAATTGTCATGAACAAACCCCGGAAGAAGCAATGATCGAAGAAATGTCGGAACAAACGGGCTATAAAAACTGGTATCTGGGCGATTTCAGATGCGGTTTTTTTGTTCCGGAATCATACAATCCGAAAAACGAATACCCTTTGATCATTTATCTCCATGGATACTCAGATACAACAACATGGAACCTCTGCTGGTATAACGAACCTATAGTATCATCCGATCCCTGTATTGTTATGACACCAAAGTGTCCCTCTGAGGAAAGTGACGGCTGGGGAAACAGTTTCATCCCGGAAATAAGCCCCATGATGGAGAAAACGTACGAAATGCTGGAACTGGCAGAAAAGGCATTTAACCTCGACTACAGCCGTTTTTATATATACGGTACTTCTATGGGGGGATATGGCACTTACGACGCAATAGAAGATAATCCCGATATGTTTGCTGCCGCATACGTCCTTTGCGGCAAAGGAAACACCGAAATAGCGTCCATCCTGGCAGAAATTCCACTCTGGATTTTCCATGGCTCCGAAAACCCAGTCGTGTCTGTCGGGGGAGCCCGTAATTTGTACCAGGCCGTGTTGGATGCGGGCAGCACACAGATAAGATATACCGAATACGAGGGAGTGGGACACAATGTCTGGGATTATACCGAAAATGAAACCACCCTGCACTCATGGTTGCTGGCTCAGCGTAAAGGCGTTACGCACAGCTTACCCGACAGCGTAACAAATTTTCAGGGCAACATAATTAATCAGACCGCAGTATCCCTGGAATGGGATATACCGATAGACCTTACAAATCCCAATAAACGAATCTGGTACTGTAAATTATACAGAAATGGAGATGTTATCAAAGAAATTTATAATAACCATACCAACTATACGGATTCTACAGTAATTGCCGGGGAACCATACGTGTATCGGATCTCTGCAGTAAATTATTTTTTCAAAGAATCGGTGTTGTCATCTGCCATTTCTTTAGCGATACAGTGAATCTGTAGAAAAGTAAATACCTACAACGGATAACGAAATATAGTTGGTGGTTAATACCAGGTAGGGAATAAAAAAGAAAAAAGTTAACAAAAAAAGGGTAATAAATTATGCGAAAAAGTGCTGAACTATTGGGTTCGGTGATTGTTTTTTTATTAACGTCTTCCTGTGTTGTTGAAAATGCAAGCAAATATAAAGATGGTGAATTCGCGGGTATTTCTAAGTCAATTTATTTACGAGAAAATTATTATGGCGTTACTACGGTTTCTGTTTCGGAAGGAAAAATCAGTGAAGTAGATTTCAGCATTATAGATATGGACAATAAAGTTTTCTTTAATGAGGGCTATTAAATTAGATTTAAGGACAATCCTGAACATGTAGAACAATGCAGGAACGAATGGAAGGCAGTAAATATTTATCCAAGGCTTCTTCTCGAAAAACAAAAAATAGACAGCGTGGACGCAATTTCGGGCGCAAACTGGGCGTACAATATGTTTGAAAGCTCTATGCGGGAAGCTTTGAAAAAGGCGTCAAAGTAACAAATATCCAACAAACAATAAAAATTGAAATGTTGAAATAAATAATTGCCCTCAACAACAAAATCTACAACTTAAGATACGTAAAATCAACTAAAGATTTGGCGCTTAACTTTTTTAGGCTTGAATTTTTACGAAACAATACTAAAATAGCATAAATAATTTGCAATTTATCTCGCCGCTTTTATAAGGCGAACAAGTGAAATGAAAATTTTAAGGAGGAAAACATGGATTATAATCTTTCAGAAGAAGAACAAATGATACAGGAAGTGGCGAGAAACGTCGCGGAAGAAAAAATAAAACCTTTACGAGAGGAAATGGACAGGGAGAGTCGCCTTTCTCCTGAAGTACGTAAGGAACTTGGAAGATCAGATTTAATAAGAGTTTTTATCCCTGAAGAGTATGAAGGGTTGGGTATGGGAATGTTCGGTATGTGTCTTGCAACAGAACAAATATCCATAGTTGACGGCGGAACTGCCACAGCTTATGCTGCAAACGGTCTTGGAGCAATACCAATAATGCTCTTTGGCAGCGAAGAACAGAAAAAGAAATACCTTCCTCTTATCGGATCCGGTGAGAAGTGGGCGGCTTTTGCAATAACAGAACCCGAAGCCGGCTCTGATGTCGGGAACGTTCAATTAAAAGCGACAAAAGATGGAGATCATTACTTATTTAACGGAAACAAAATATTTATTTCGAATGCGGGTGAAGCCGATATTTACGTGGTCGTAGCAGCTACAGCACCAGAAAAAGGAATAAGAGGTCTTTCCGCAATTATTGTCGAGAAAGACACTGAGGGATTCACCTTTGGCAAGAAAGAAGATAAAATAGGAATAAGGGCAGCCGCTACAAGAGAACTTGTGTTTACGGACTGCAAAGTTCCGAAAGAAAATTTGATTGGAAGAGAAGGTTCGGGTTTCATGATTGCCATGAAAACATTTGATCAGTCTCGCGTAGGCGTGGCATCTCAAGCGGTAGGAATTGCGGAAGGAGCCCTGAGAGAAGCGGTTTCTTACGCTAACACAAGGATACAATTCGGTAAAAAAATCGGAGAATTTCAGGCTATTCAAGTTAAGCTTGCAGAAATGGCTACAAAAGTAGAAGCGGCGCGAGCTCTGATCTATCAGGTTGCCAGATACATAGACGGAGGAGCAAAAAGAATTTCCAAAGAATCCGCAATGGCAAAATTATTCGCTTCTGACGTAGCAATGGAAGTAACAGTTGAAGCGGTACAAGTTTTGGGTGGTTACGGTTACATGAAGGATTATCCGGTGGAAAAAATGATGAGAGACGCTAAAATCACTCAAATATACGAAGGAACCAGCGAAATTCAAAAGCTGGTTATAGCCAACGAATTGCTAAAAGAAGAAATCAGGAAGAAGTAACGGAACCTTCGGATCAGTTGATTGGTTAATTAGTAAATTAGTTAAAAAAATTAGTGTAAATCCGCCTGCCCCGTAAGGAAGAATGACTGTATCGGGGTAGGGAGGAACGACCATACCAGGGTGATAATCCGTGGCAAATTTATGTTAGGATGTTAGGAGGTTGGGAAGTTAGGGGGGTAAAACAAAATAAAAAATCCTATTAATCCTTTTTTAATCTGCGTCCCATTATCTTTGTGCTCTTTGTGTTCTTTACGGTTATTTTAGGATTTGGGATTTAGGATATAGGATTTAGTAAAACAAAAAAGAAAAATCTTGTGTTAATCTTGTGTAATCCTGTGGTTAGATTAGGATTTAGAGGGTTGTTTTGACTCATGACTATAGACGATGGATTCCTTATGTGTCCTTTGTGGTAAAATTAGTATTTTTCTTGAAAATTGTAGTATGTAGGTCCGTTAGCGTGTTTCTTTAGGGACTAACCGACCAACAGTCTAACTAAAAAATAACGTCAATTCCCTTTATCTCCTAAACCATTGCAATTAAAGGGCAAAAATACATCCTGTTTCTCCTGTTTCCATTTTGATAAAAAGAGCGAAAAAAATAACCCTTGACATTTAAAAAAATACCCGTATCATTTTTTTAAAAGGAGGGAAAATGGAACTTCAGTATAGGTGGGGAGATGTATTTCGAGCAGGTCGTTTAGGATTTTCTCCCAGGAAAATTGGGATCGGGGTAAAAGGCTTATTTTACGGAATATTGTTTTACAGTATTTTATCTTATGCTGCTCTCATGGTTTCAGGTATGGGCTACAAGGCAGTCTGGCAGGCGTACAGATTTATTCCTGCTCCTTTTATTCAAGGTAATCTTAACTGGATTGGAATTATAATTTATGTAGTAGCTTGCCTGGTCGCATTGTACTTCTATATGGTAACCTTTACAGCTATATCCAAGATTACTTTTGAGCAATTAAAAGGAGATGAATTCTATGAAGGACGGGAAGCCTGGACTTTCGCTCGAAAAAATTGGAAAGGGGCATTCGGTTCCCCGATATTTCTTGCTATTATTATAGCTGTATTGATACTTGTAGGTCTTGTAATGGGATTGCTTATTAAAATCCCTGCTGTAGGGCCTGTTCTTATAGGATTGCTTTCGCTTCCTTTGATAGCTGGTGCCTTTTTTATTGTTTATCTTTCAATTGTTACGGGTGTTGTGCTTCTTGTTGCTCCAGCGATAGTATCCACTTCAGACAGCGATACCTTTGATACGGTGTTTGAAGCTTTCTCGTTAATTAATGACCAGACCTGGAGGTTTATCCTTTGGGAAGCAATTCTGTTTGTAACAACTTTTCTATGCGTTTTTGTTTTTGCGCATCTACTTAAAACAACTTTTGCTTTGGCTAACACGGTTATAGGTCAATGGGGAGGAGAAGAATGGCATATTATGTGGAAGAACGCTAAATGGTATGTTTATCTGCCTAATTTCTTTCCTCTGGTGGCAGCGCGTTGGTTCCCTTCGCTTGTGTTCCCCCAGGGAGCATTTTTAAGTGAAGGAGTGGCAAAAGTAACACTTATAGGTAGTTTTCTCCTTGGTGGTTCTTTCTATCTGATTCTCTTCATCATTCTTGGCTATGGGTTGTCCATTCAGGGATCCGGACAGACACTCATTTATACAATACTGGTTAAGATCAAAGACGATAAAAATCTTCTTGAAGAAAAAGAGGAATTGTTTGGTGAAGAATTTGAGGAAGAAAAGGAAGAAAAGAAGGAAAAGAAGGAAAAAAAGGAAAAGAAGGAAAAGAAGGAAAAAAAAGCTAAGAAGAAGAAGAAATAAAAAATCTTTCGGAAACAGGTGTAGTTGAAGGTGGCATAGATTTAATTTTATGTCACCTTCTTTTTTTGCTCTTCTCTATTTTCCCTTCAATTGCCCTTAATATATTTCTTGCTACAATAGCTGGGACTGAACCCGGGTAACTCTCTATCAATTTCTCGAAATATAGCTTTGCCTTCTCCGGATGCTCCTGGGAGTTAACCATTCCTGACTTGAAAATAATATAAGGCCGAACAAGAGAATCGGAAGATAAATTTTGAGCATAGAGACTTTCAGGATCTAAAGCTAAATACTTCAGGTAAGGCGACTCAAAAGAAACTGTGCTGTCACCATAAATCTTTAATTCGTTTCGGATATAATATGTGAGTTCTTTTTGTTCTACTTCCAGCTTATAAAGCACATACAAATCACAGGAAAAAATATTCCCTTTTGCCGCAGATTCTTTTATATCCTCAATACCTTCCCTTGTATCGCCCTTTAAAATCTTTATGCAACCTGCTAAATTCTGATCCGGAGCAAGCGATAGAGCAATATCATATTCGTGCTTGCGAACCAATTCAATAGCTATATTTCTTCTTTCTTCGGGAGAGTATTTTCTTACATCTTTTCCATCTGATACACTTGCATTAACGGATAAAAGCAGTATTAAATATATCATTCTATTAATTTCCTGAAGTATTCTTCGACTTCTTCCTTGTATTCTTCGGGATAAGGCTCCTCTATTCTCTTTTCAAGAAGTTCCCTGAGATTCTTTTTCTCTTCCCCTAAATTTTTAGGAATGGAAACTTTCTTCGGACTGACAAAAATACCTGGTTTTGACCTGCGCTTTCTTGAGATATCTCCTTCCCTTATAGCTTTTTCTGCTTCAAGTAATCTATCAAGGACTTTCCTCTGTCTTTCGATGAGTTTTTGGTCGAGCTTTCCTCGTGCCAAATCATCTGCCATATCATCCATCTCGGAGGACAATGATTCAAAAGCGCTTCCCATTTTTCGAATATCTTCTGCAAGCTGCCGTTGCTTTTCTATTATGCTTTTCAAATCGCCATTTGAGGCAGGAATAGAGGTAGGCAAAGGTAATATTTTCCCAAGGCCCCGCATAATAGCGTTTTGCTGCTGGATGATTTGGTTTATTGTACTGGAGAGACTTTCACTGCTCGGCGGAGGAGCAGAAAAAAGTTTAAGTATTGCTTGTATTATTAAATCGTTAACTCGCTCCATTGATGCTCTAGGAATTTCCTTTTGTGTAAGTTCAACACTTAAATCTTTCATTTTCTCTTTTGCCCTTGTAAGTGCGGAGAACACTTCCGGAGAGAAAGCAAGAGTTTCAAGAAAAAGTGACTGCAATTCTTTTTCAATTCGAACCAGAGCTTCTAAAAGCCCCTGTTCGCTCAGCCCTTTTTCAAGACCGGGCTTCTTGTCTATAAGATTATTATGTGTATGCAATATAAAATTAAGCTCCCATCCTATCTTTTTAATGGCTTCTCTTAATTTTTCTCCTGCACTGTATTCTCTTGAAGCGTCCAGAGACGTATTTAGATTTCGGAGGTTCTCTTCTATAGTTTCGGCACTTTCCTGGTTCAATTCTCCTTGTTTCATAAAATCTGCCAATTTCTCCATTTCCTCTATTGTATTTGTCTTTTTAAACTCCAAAGCGATTTCCTTTATTTCTTCATCCGAAGATTTTTCCATATCATCAATTAACTGCTCAAGTTCTTCTCGGAGCTCTCTTTCAAGTTTCGATAGTGTTTCGTTTGGCTTTGATGAATTATGTTTTTTCTGTTTCTCGTATATTTCCTGTGCCCTGTTCGAGAACTCATTAAGTTCCAATAATTTTTTCAGATATTCGAGGCTCTTTTTAAAGAGTTCTAATGTTTCCAATAAATCTTTCTGACTTTCGCTAAGCTTTTTTAATTCTTCAGGTGAAATATCAGTGTTTTTCATCATCTTATTTATGTCGTTTAAGAATTCTTTCACATGTGAATTATTAAGTAGTTCTTTAATACGATCCAGCTCTTCAGAAACTTCAGGACTCCTTATCTTTTCTGCAATTTCAGCTAACTTTTGCATTCCCTCAATCAAATCTTTTTGCTCTTTCAACGTTTTCTTTATTTCGTCCTGACTTTTACTTCCCAGTTTATTCTTATATAAGAAATTTTCGATCTTTTCCGCTATTTCTTTTTCTGTTTCTTCGAAGCCGATTGCGTGCTTTTCTAATGTATCGCTGAGCTCCTTGTATTCACTGAATATTTCTTCAAGGGTAGGCATGAATATAACAACCGGCGAAGAAAGCGTCTTGTTTCCTGCAAGGTCTGTTGCTATTCCTGTAAGTTTAAGTGTTTCTCCGGGCATAAGATTTTCCACCTGTAAAACTATAGAATCCTCAACAAATTTTGCCCTCTTTGGAACAACAAGATCGATTTTTTCTTTTCCGTAAACAAGCTCTGTTGAGAAAAGAGAGTAATCATCTTCTGCTTGTAATATTATCGGCACTTCCATTGATTCATCCAGTTTGTACTCTCCTTGCGGATAAAGAAACTCAATTCTCGGAGGCTCATCGAATATCGGATCAAAAAAGAAATTAAAGGTATAAGAAGAAAACAAGGAAGAATCAGTTAGTTCTACACTGATTTTTCGCTTGTCTTTCAAGACGAAACTACCGGAAAACCTCTCCCCGTCTATTTTCTTATTGCTGATTTCTCCTTCTATACTTTCAAGCGTCAAATTCGATACACCGGAAAAATAAACTCTCGTTCCCTCCAAAGCCTGAATCAGTATATCTTTCTCAATCTCATACAATGTATCGTAAAAAAAACCTGCTCCGAGATAATCCGGAAATTCATATTTAAGTTTCAAGTTTTTTACACGTAATGATGGGACTACCTCAATTGTTCTCTTTTTACTTTTCCAAACTCTATACCCCACTTGAATTTCCGAAGTACCTCTCATCTTTGCCATAACACCAAATTCTCCATCCCCGAGACAAACCATTTTCTTTATCCCTTCATCAGAAAACAGATAAAGCCTTTTCAGTTGGGAGCTTTTTGCTAACACCAGGAATGACTGGTTTTCTTTAATTCTCTCATTTATATACGTTACTACAGGCATTGCTGAAACTTTCTTAAGTTTTATACCTCCGGAGAAAAGAAAAACAACTGTTAACATTAATACAGTTAAGCCCAAAAATTTAAGATATTTAGATTTGATTTTTACTGGTGTTAATTCTTTTATGCTCTTTCCTTTTACTATGGAAGCGCTTTCATTTGCAGCTCTTTTTCTGTATAATTCGGAATCGAGAGCAGAAGGATAAGGGTCCATTACAAGATAGAGTCTGCCTTTAAATTCTTTTATCTGTTTTTCAAGGAACTCTAATGTTTCGGGAATATTCGGTTTACCAGATAAAAAGGGAAGTAAAGATAGAAGCAGCGTTAAAGGAAAAATTTTCCATTCTAAAGGAGTCATATAGAAAATTCTATCGAAGAATAACCAGAAAAGATAAACAGTAAGAAGTAAAGAGAGCGCAAGAAAAGTTTTGTTTGTTATCCAATCAAGAAATTTTCTTTTATAGACACGTCTTACGAAAGTCTTAACATCGTTCATTTATTAAATATTATTTTTTAATGCAAAAAAATCAAGAGAAGATTAATCTTTAAGGACGGCAAACCTTCATTTTACAACCATACATTTTTTCATTTCTTTTTGATTGCCGGCTATTAATTCATAGAAATATATCCCGGAAGGCAAACCATCTGCAGACAACTCCCTGTGATGTAATCCTGCGCTCAGGTAGCCGGAAAAAATAGTCTTTGCTTTTCTACCAAGTTTATCATAAAGAACTAACGAAACCTCTGAAGGTTCATCTAAATTAAAAGAAATAGTTGTAATAGATCGAAAAGGATTTGGATAAATATTTAATCCGGATTGCTGCCCCTCTCCCGAAAGCAGTACCGCAGTAACCGATAGCGCAGGTAGCGTTATATTGAAGGAATCACCACTTGCACTTACAGCCTCACTCACGAGAACATTATCAATATGCGACAGGAAAGTCTCACTGCCAGGCAGATTATTTAGCATCAGGGAAGAATACTCACCGTCATCTATTGAAAAATTATTAAGCTTAACATTTACATCCTGATCGTCACTTATAGATCTGTTAACAAGAATAACAGTTAGCGAATCCGCATCCGCATTAATCGAAGAATAGGCAGAAACATATTCTTCGAGATCGGAAACAGACGACACCCTGGTTTCTTTGGCGTATCGACTAAAAAGATGAAGCACTTCCCACATACCAATTTCCCAATACCATGGAGTGAAAATTCCTACTTCATTATCGGCAAATACTCCGAGGTTGGAAGCATACCAGACCGCAACAATATTTGGATCATCCTCTTGTATTCCTATCTCAGATACACTAAAAGAGATGCCGTGATCCGAACCTATATGTTCTTCTAACCAATCTCGGCAACGTACGAAAATATATTCCTTGGTAATACTATTATCCCAGCTATCAGGTCCAGCCCGCTTCACGCCGTTTGCACCCGGATAATCATAGGTTGTATCAAACCAAACACGGTGGAGTTGCACAATATCTTCGGGATCAGAGTCGCTTGGATAGAAATGAAGATCCAGCACATCCAACAGTCTTACTCCGCTTGAATCCTGCTCTTCACCGATACGTTTAATAAAATATTCCAACCAGGTATATCTTTCACTCTCATATGTAATTTTGCTATTATCCCAATTATACCATTGCCATTCGTTGCATGGTACCGGACCAACAAGCTTTATTGCAGGAAATTTTGCCCGGGCTTTTTTCGCTACATCGAAATACTTTTGCATGAATTCCTCAGCTGACAATTGAACAGGCATAACATCATCATGTGTACCGCTCCAGATTTCCACCTCATTATCCATACTCCAGTATTCAAACATCGTTTCGCTCAAATCAAGACCGGCTTTGTCAAACCATTTATCCAGAATACCCACGGTTGAATCGGCTGTCCACTCCATAAGATAAAGATCGGGATCACCATCCTGCAATGCATCGGATCCACCCGCAGGATTGACTATTCCTCCTCCGGCAAGATTCTGATTTACCCCCGACCACCATTGGGATTGATTGTATCCCCAATCATTGAAATTGTTATCTGTATTAGATGCAGCAAAACCAATTAACTGAAAAGCCCACATACCTCTAACACCGGGAATATTGTTCTCCAGACTTTGTGCCTCATAATCCCAGTCGATAGAATATACATTATTATACCAGTCCGGATGACTGGATAATTTCCGCCGCCAGTTATACTTGGTAGCATTGTTTCCTCCGTTCTCACGGAACATTTTTAACCCGGCATCGTGATAAAAATCCCAATCTGCTACGGGCAGAGGATTACCTGGATTACTCGAAAGAGAATTGTTTCTACCATAAATATAAGGTGAAATGGGTATTCTTCCTGCTGAGGCGTCAATAATAATTTCGACTGCGAAAATAGGTGATGCAATAAGAATAAAAATTATCAAAAATCTCATTTAAATTTCCCTCCTTACTGAAACATTAATTTTATCTTAAAGATATGTGCACACAGAACCCCACCCCCCCTACGCTATTAGCTATTCGCCCTTTGCTTTTTGCTAACAGCCAAAATCCAAAAGCTAATAACCGGGTTAATTTAATTATAAAACACATCCTAATCTTTGTCAACTGAAATTTTCATCAATACTACATGGATAGATTTATTGAATTTATTGTAAAACCTCACCAGGGCTTCGCCTATGATCAGCACAAGGGAAGCAAAAGCATTAAACCCCTTGACAAAAGGAGACTTCTGTTTATTTTACAGAGCAAATTGGCTCTGTCGTCTAATGGCTCAGGACATCACTCTTTCAAGGTGAAGATGGGGGTTCGATTCCCCTCGGAGCTATATAAAAATTTCATCCTTGACAAAATGCTTGAAATTGTTTATAGTGATAGTTGTATCAGTGGAACAAACACTAAAAAGGAGGTATCTATGAAAAAGCTTTTAGTGGGAGTGTTAGCCATTCTATTAATGGTAGGTTGTACACAATACGCCTCCCAGGAACAGATGGATGAGTTGGCGGCAAGAGAACAAGCCGTTAACGGACTTAGATCGGAGGTGACAGACGCCGAGGGAAATCTTTCTGACTTAGGGATGAAAAAATCTGACAATGAAGCGACACTTAACGAATTGGAAACCGATGTTGCCGAGCTGAAAGTAAAGGTTAGATCCTATCCAGCTGTATGCGACGACTTGTACAGAGTCGAACCTGGTGATTACCTGGCAAAGATTGCTGCAAAAGAAGGTGTCTCAGGTTGGAAAGGCATCTATGATCTAAATAAGGATAAAATTAAAGATCCTAATTTAATACTGCCTGGTTGGGTACTCAACCTACCAAAGCCTTAAGGAAGAGGAGGGTAAATATGAGATATTTTCTAATTGCATTACTATTGCTGTGTTGTTTCTCTTTTGGACTTTTGGCTCAGGATGAATATGACGAAGAAATGATGGAAGAGGAAGTCATAGAAGAGGAAATGATAGAAGAGGAAATGATAGAAGAGGAAGTCATGACCGAATCCCTGGCGTCCCAAAAATGGACACCAGCTCAGGCGGACTCTATTATCAACGCCTTAACTGTTGAAGAAGAAAATTTAAAAGTACAGCTTTCAGATTTACAGGAACAAATTGATGCCCTTCAGGCTGAAGTTTCATCTTCGGACGCATTAATAGCAGAAATTGAAGCAGAGAAAGCGGAACTCGAAGAGAAACTTGAACAAATCTCCTGGTACAAGGTTAAAGTTGGAGATTATCTTTGTAAAATAGCTGAAAGTTCTGAAATTTATGGTTACGGTAAATATACAAGATGGAACGACATTTATAAGGCAAACAAGGATAAAATCGGTGATCCTAATTTAATACAACCAGGGTGGAACCTCTTTATCCCAAGACCTTAATTTGTTTTTACCATAATAGTTATAAAAATAACCCTCTTATTAAATATTTAATGGGAGGGTTATTTTTCATAAGCTATGTTTAAACAATCTTTAAATTTAGAAAAAGTATCAAGTGTAGCACTCTTGGGTGTCAAAGACGAAAATCTGAATTTCCTTGAGGAACACCTGGGAGTAAAGATAACCGTCAGAGGCTCTCATTTGACAATAGCTGGCGAAAAAGATAGAGTAACCAAATCTATTAACCTGATAGATAAACTTACCCAATCGCTCAGAGATAGAGGAAACCTTACTACAAGCGATATAGAATATTTTATGCATGCAAAAGAAAACAAAAAAAATATTGTTTTGCTGCCGGATAATGTAATAAAACCAAGAACAACTAATCAATCAAAATATCTCGAAGAAATAGAAAAGAGGGTAATAACAATTGCCATAGGACCGGCAGGCACAGGGAAAACCTATCTTGCTGTAGCTTCAGCTATTTCGGCGTTACTTTCCAAAAAAGTTTCGAGAATAATTCTTGCACGACCAGCAGTAGAAGCCGGAGAAAACCTCGGTTTTCTTCCGGGAGATTACGAACAAAAAGTAAAACCCTATTTAATTCCTCTTTATGATGCAATATATGAAATGATGCCTCAAAAGAAAATGCAGCAATATATGGATAATGGAATTATAGAAATTGCACCTCTTGCATTTATGAGAGGAAGAAATCTGAAAGATTCTTTTGTAATTCTTGACGAGGCTCAAAATACAACGCACACGCAGATGAAAATGTTCCTAACCAGAATAGGTGAGAGCTCAAAAGCTGTTGTAACGGGAGATATAACCCAGATTGACCTTCCGGATAAGACAATTTCAGGACTTATAGAACTTCAGGACGTTTTGGAAAATTTAGGAGACATTTCTTTTGTTTATCTTAATGAAAGCGACGTGGTCAGGAATCCCGTAGTGGAAAAAATAGTAAGGGCTTACAAAAAATATGAAGAAAATAAAGATAAATAAAGAACATTTTATATTTTTGTTCTTGCTTCTTTTCATCTTTAACCTATTCTACCCCTACAAAGGCAAAACTCCAATCCTAAAGGAAGGAGATATAGCCTTAAAAGCTATAATATCGCCTTCTAACTTTAAGATCCTAAAATATGAAGAGAATCTAAACAAAGAAAGGGAAAAAGCTGCAGAAGAAGTACCACCCGTGCTTCAGACGATAAAAGAAAGAGAACCGGAAAATCTCTTACCAAAATCAGATTCACTAATTACATTTTATGCGGACAATTCGCCTTATACGCAGATAATTTTAAGACAAAAGGGAGATATAAAAAATATTTTTCTCGATATTTACAGAAAAGGAATTATCTTAAATAAAAAAAACTTACCTACAAGCAAAAGCAATAAATTACTTATAGAAAGATCTAATTCGCAAATACTTGTTGAGCGCATTTCCATACTGGATCAAAACCAGGCAAGGAAATCCTTTACTAATCAAGTAAGCAAGCTTTTTAACGCTTTCTACCTTGACAAATTATTCGTAAAGGAGCTTGAAAAGCATATAGAGCCAAATCTTCTGATTGATTTTGCGGGTACCGAAAGAATGAAAGATGAAGCAAGGCGAGCAGTTTCAGATTCCCTCGGAGTTGTAAGAGAGGGAGAAAAAATTGTGGGTGCAAATGAAATTGTTACAGCAATAGAATACCGAAAGTTATACTCGCTAAGGAACCATCAGGAACAGAAATATTCATATTCTTTGCTCACCAATATTATCAGAAATCAATTATATTTGCTTTTAATTTCTTTCTTTGCCCTGGCTTTTATATACTTCCGTATCAAGAAAGTTTACGAAAACAGTAAATATCTGTATTTATTTTTAATAAACATAACTATGATTTTTGTTTTGTATAAATTCTTACCCGTTTTTGTTCTATATAAACCCAAATATCTTATCCCTCTATCGAGTTTTGTTATGTTTTTTACTCTTGCCGTAAATCTTGACTTTGGGGTACTAATAGCGGTAACAAGTATTTTAATAATCTCTCTTTATGAGAATTTTAGTCTTATGAATCTGATACCCGTATTTACGGGAAGTCTTGCGGGAGGAATCCTTAGCGGAAATTTCAAAAACAGAGAAGAACTTTACCGTACAGGAATGGTTGTTGCGGCAACGACAGCGTTTTTGATTTTTGCCGTCGAACTATACAAAAGAGCTTCCTTAAGGGATATTTTTCTTGGATTTATTTCCGGTCTTGGCAATGGAGTTCTATCCATTCTTTTACTCTTCAGTCTTCTGTACATTTTTGAACGCATTTTTCACATAGCTACAAACTTCACATGGATGGAGTACTCCGATTTAAATAACCCTCTAATAAAACGGATGTCAAAAGAGGCTCCGGGCACTTACCAGCATGTTTTGATGGTAAGCACACTTGCGGAGAGTGCCGGAGAAGCAATAGGCGCAAACTCGCTTCTTGCAAAAGTCGGAGGATTGTTTCACGATATAGGAAAATTAAGGAGACCCCAGTACTTTGCCGAGAATTTCAAAGACGAAAACAATCCACATGACAAATTACCTCCAAAGCTTTCTGCAATTATAATAAAATCGCATATTCAGGATGCTGTAAAAACAGCCAAAGAACATAAATTACCTGAAGAAATTATTCATATAATAGAACAACACCAGGGAACCTCTCTAATAAGACCTTTCTATGAAAAAGCAAAGAAAATGCTGGATGAAGTTGATGAGAACTATTTTAAATATGATGCTGAAGTACCTGTAAGCAAGGAAGCAAGTATTTTAATGCTTGCCGACATGGTCGAAGCTACAGTCCGTTCGTTGGACGATCCAACACCGGAAGAGGTAAGAAAAACGATAGACGCCCGGATAAAAACGGCTTACGGTAACGGACAGTTAAGCAAATCTAAACTTTCCTTACAGGATCTTGAAATTATTGCGCAGGATTTCGCACAAAGTCTGGAGGGGCTACACCACCATCGTCCCAAGTATCCCACTCAATCTCAATGAAGATTTTTATCAATAATATCACTGAATTCGAAGGGGATATTCGAAAGATAGCCCAATGGGTAATCAAAGGCGAAAATCTCAAAGGAGATCTCTCGATAACCTTCATAGACGATACACGGATGAAGGAAATGAATAAAAAGTATACAAAAAGAGAAAGGATAACCGATGTTCTATCGTTTCATTTTGACATCCCCGAAATTATGGGAGATATTTATATTTCAGTTCCTCAAGCAGAAAGACAGAAAGAAGGGGATCTCCTTTCGGAATTGAAACTTCTTACCGTTCACGGCATATTACATCTTGCCGGCTACGACGATAAAACAAATGAGCAGAGAAAAATAATGAGAGAAAAGGAAAAAGACTACTTAAAACAATAATGTATTATCTTATATTACTTCTCTTATTCTTGTTTTCTTTTATTTATTCATCATCGGAAACGGCTCTTTTTGCATTGCCAACCTATAAAAGAAAAGACGATCCTTTAGTTTATCATCTTATGAAGAACCCTAGATTGGTTCTTGTCAGTGTAATAATAGGCAATATAGGAGTTAACGTAGCGATTTCTTCAATTAGTGAAGGTATTCTCAAAACATGGTTTAATTTGTTTTATGCTTCTCTCATTTTGACAATTCTTATTGTGGTTTTTGGAGAGTATATACCAAAAAGAATTGCTATGGCTAAAAGTAAAAAGATATCTGCTCTTTTCGCTCCAATCGTTATGGTAACCGAATACATCTTATACCCTATCCTATTATTGTTTAGACCCCTTACCAGGATGACTATACATAAAAAGAAATTTACGGCAGGAGATTTAAGACAGGTTTTCATAAAAGGTAAAAAAGAGGGAGTTCTGACCGACAGGGAATTCAATATTATGACCAAGTTATCCAGGCTTAAAGAAATTAAAGTAAAAGAAATAATGCTTCACAGAACAGAAACTTCGTTTGCCGAAGAAAGTGAAACCGTAGATGAAGCTTTAAAGAAAGTTGGAAAGAGGAGAAAAAGAATACCGGTCTTCTCTGAAACAAGAGATAAAATCATCGGCATACTGGAACTAAAAAACCTTTACGGTAAAAAAGGAAAAGTTAAAAACTTTATGTCGATTCCCGTGTTTACATCCGAAAATCTTTCTCTTGTCCAACTTATTAAAATATTCAAGAATTCAAAACATAAACTGGTCGTGGTAATTGACGAATACGGAGGAACTTCCGGAGTCGTTGACATTGAAGATGTCGAGAAAGAACTTATATGGGAAGAAGAAGATATAATAATACACAAGAAAAGCGAAAACGAATGGGAGTTACCCGGTTCTACAGAAATTGAAGAGATCCAACATATCATTCCGATACCTCTGTCCAATGATTACAGAACTGTCTCGGGATTTATTTATACGATTTTAGAAAGAATTCCTAAAGAAGGTGAGGTTTTCTCCTACCGTGACTATGAACTAACTATATTAGATGTATTTGATAATCACATCAGAGAAGTAAAAATAAAGAAAAAGAAATGACTTTAATAATATTAAGCGCAATTTTCTTATTCCTGGTATATTTCGTATTAGCCGAGATTTCTATTGTGGCGTCTGACGAAGCAAGGCTGGAGCGACTTGCAACTGTTAAAGGAGGCAGGTATCGTGTCGCAAGGAACGTTCGAAGGAGACCGGATATTCTTTTTTCTACTGTACTTACCGGCATAAATCTTGCAACGGTTCTCTTCACTATTTTATTGAAAAGAGAAATAGGCTTCACAATGGGTCTTGTATTATCCATTCTATTTATATCCGTTATCGGAGAAATCGTGGTAAAATCACTCGGCGTCACCAACCCCGAAAAATTGGCCGCAATTGTTGCTCCGCCTCTTGTTTTCTTTCACTGGTTACTTTATCCTCTAATATTTATAATAAAATTATTAGGCGATGGCTTACTTAGAATCTTTGGTTTTAAGAGAGGCGAAAAGGAAAAGATTACAAAAAACGAAATGAGCATAGCAGCAAGAGAGGCAAAAGCCACAGGAGGTATAGAACCCGAACAATCTACCGCAATGGACGCAATTTCAAAACTTTCTCAAACAGACGTCCGGGACATAATGATTCCGCGGATGGATATTAAAGGAATCGAAGTCGACAGCAATAAAAAAGAAACTGACAGGATTCTTAAAAAAACCGATGTGTCGAGGCTTCCGGTGTACAGGAAAAACATCGACAACATAATAGGGGTCTTATTCAAAGAAGATGTAATTGGTAGGGTTGATAAATGGGCAATTGAAGATAAATTAAGACCTATAAAGTTCTTATGCGGAGACAGAAGTTTAGATGAGGTACTTCCTGAGCTTCTCCGAGATAGAATTGGCTGCGCAATTGTTATTGACGAATATGGCGGCACCGAGGGTTTTGTCTCCACCGATGACGTTCTCTTCAGTATTTTCGAAAGCCAGCTTGGCACCGAAGAAGGCGAAGAAGGTGTATTTATTGTAAACGGAAATATCAGACCCGAAAGAATTGGCATCGATACCGAAGAAGACACCCTTGCCGGATTTATCGTTAGAGAACTGGAAGAAATTCCTAAAGAAGGACAGAAAATCAAGACAAAAGGAATGGAAATAACTATTTTAGACGCGGATGAGAGAAGAGTTAAAAAAGTATTGATAAAGCGAGAGAAAAAATGATTGAAGAGAAGAAAATTGCCGATATTATAGAGGAATTAAATTTACTGTTAGATGAAGGCAAAGAGAAGCCTATAAGGGATTATTTCGGTGCTTTGGAATTACCGGATCAGATTTATTTAATAGAGCATCTTCCTAAAGATAGGAAAATTCAAATTTTCTCTCTTTTAACTATCAAGGAAAAAGCCGAGCTTATTCCGGAAGTGGACGAATACTCTCTGGAAGTTATTATAAGATCTCTCGACGCAGACACTCTTTCTAAAATTGCAGATGCCCTTGAAATAGACGAAGCGGCTGATCTTATTGGAGAAGTCGGAGAACACAGAAGGGATACCGTCTTAAATAAAGCCAAGAGAGCCGAGCATATTAGAGCGTTGCTAAGGTTTGGTCCGGATACCGCTGCGGGTATTATGACTCTGAAATTTTTATCGATAAGCGGAAAAGACAATGCTAAAACCGCGCAGGAAAAAATAAGGAAGGTCAGAGAGGAAGAGGAATTTAAATATATTTATATTCTCGATAGGGACGAGAAACTTACAGGTTATGTAACCCCATGGAGGATTTTAACTTCTCCCCCGGAAAAAAAATTAGAAGAACTTGCCGAACCTGTTTATTCGGTTTCGGCAGACCTTGACCAGGAAGAGGTCGTAAACATAGTCGCGGACCATGATCTTCTTCAGGTTCCCGTAATTGATGAATTCGGAAAATTAATAGGTGTAATTACTGTTGATGACGTACTTGACGTTATGCAAGAAGAGGCGACCGAAGATATTCAGTATCTTGGCGGTCTGCGAAACATCGAGTCCGCTTTCTTACCGGCAAGACGTTCCTTTGCCTCAAGAATACCATGGCTGTACCTAAAACTCTTAACAGCTCTTCTTGCTGCCCTTGTCGTGGGATACTTCGAAGACGTTATTCAAGCTTTCATTGGTGCGGCTATATTTATGCCTGTAGTTGCAGCTATGGGCGGAAGCGCCGGCACTCAAACATTATCAATAATCGTCAGAGCAATAGCCCTTGGAGAAGTAAAATATCAGGACGTTAAGGGACTTCTGTGGAAAGAAATAACTGTGGGACTATTTACAGGTTTCGCTATTGGCCTGGGTACCGCCCTAATTGCCTTTGCCTGGAAAGGCAACCCTATGTTCGGACTGGTAGTCGGGCTTGCTTTGATTCTCAATCATCTGGCTGCGGGAATTTTTGGCGTCCTGCTGCCCCTTATTATGGATAAGATGGATATTGACCCGGCTCTAACTTCGAGCCTTTTCCTTACGACTATAACCGACGTTTTCGGCTTCTTCGCCTTGCTTGTACTAACGAAGATAATTTTGATATAAAAAACAAATTAGCCACTAAGACACTAAGAACAAAGAACCAATATACTTTAACCACGAAACACACTAAAACACTAAACTTTTTATTACGATTTTTTAAAACCCAACCCAACAAACCCAATAAACTCTATGAACTCGATAAACCAGTAATCACACAGAGAACACAAAGCCAACCCATACCCCACTTTCTATTCCTTGCTTTAAGCAATCAACTGCCTAATACCCCTACAATTCAATACCCTAAACCGTCTTTATAAAAATTGTCATAATTAATAAAAATTTTACGCCTTAAAAAGATAAGCTATTGATTGTCAACCGCTTAATGTTTGGAGTGGTTCTTGTACGAATACTAATGATGTCAAAAGGAGGCAGGCATTAAGGGAAAAGAAACAAACAAAACAAAAAAACAACCTATAAGCCAACTGGAGAAAATCCGTAAGAGAGTCGCGGATCTGGAAAAAACGTATATAGACCCCAAGAAAGTTGAGGAAGCGTCGCGAATTAGCGAAAAGCAATACAGGGCAGTTTTTGAAAACACCGGTACCGCTACGGTCATAGTGGAAAAAGACATGATAATATCTCTAGCAAATAAGATGTTTGAAAATCTATCGGGATTTTCAAAAGAAGAAATCAGCGGAAAGAAAAACTGGAACGAATTTATCGCGAAAGAAGACCGGGAAAAAATGAAGAAGTATCATAAGAAAAGAAGAAAAAAACCGGATTCCGCACCGAAAAATTACGAATTCAAATTTGTTGACAGGCATGGAAAAATAAAAAATATTTACATCACCGTTGACATGATTCCCGGTACCGATAAAAGCGTGGCATCTTTATTGGACGTCACGGAGCGGAAAGAAAGAGAAAGGGAATACAAAAATTTAATCAACGGAATGAATGATACAGCTTTCGTTATCAATTTCGAAGGCAAATTCATTGAAGTCAACGATACTGCTGTCGAGGTTCTGGGTTATTCCAGAGAGGAATTACTTACCATGGGACCCGTTGATATTGACCCCGTCCTGGACTCAGAAAATATAGGGCATCTCATCGAAGGAATGAAGATGGAAAAAAAACAGGTCTTTGAAACCGCTCACAGAACAAAATCCGGAAAAACAATACCGGTGGAGATTAGCTCCAGCCCGGTAACGTATCATGGAAAACCCTCTATTTTAAGTATCGCCAGGGACGTTACCGAACGCAAGAAAACGCTGGAAAAACTGCGGGAGAGCGAGGAAAGATTCCAAACGGTGATTGAGAATCTTCCGCATGGCGTCTCTATTCACGACCTGGACGGGCGATTTCTGCTTGTCAACAAGTCATATTGCGAAGTAACAGGGTACACAAGAGATGAACTGCTTGATATGAAAGTAGGCGAACTTGATCCCGAAAGTCTAACCAGAAACGATAGAAAAAAATTTTGGTCGAAACTTCAAAAAGGTGGTTTTGTAAGGTTTGAATCAACTCATCATCGCAAAGATGGCTCTCAATATCCCGCAGAAATACACTTAAGCGCCATCACCCTGAAGGGTGAACCAATGATAGTGGGTATCGCTCACAACATCACAGAACGCAAGAAGGCGTTGGAAAAATTACGGGAAAGCGAGGAGAGATTCCAAACAGTAATAGAAAATCTACCGCATGCTGTTTCAGTACACAATCTTGATGGAAACTTTATATTAGTAAATGAAACATTATGCAAACACACCGGTTATACAAGGGATGAATATATGAAAATGACAGTAGCGGATATTGACCCTCACAGTCAGATACGGGATGACAGAAAGAAAGTCTGGTTAAAATTGAAAAAAGGCGGACATACTCATTTCGAATCGAAACTCTACCGTAAAAACAGATCCTGCTATCCAGTCGAAATATATCTCAGCGCTATCACTCTGGAAGACAACCCTATGATATTAGCTATTGCCCAAAACATCTCAGACAGAAAGGAAGCCCTAGAGAACTTACAGAGGAGCGAAGAGAAATATCGAAATCTCTACGAAAGCATGATGGATGCTTTTGTTCGTACCGATATGGAAGGAAACATAATTGAATTTAACAAACAATATTTAGATATGCTCGGATATACCGGGGACGAAATAAAAAAGTTAAAATATACCGATTTGACTCCCGAAAAATGGCATAAAATGGAGAGGAAAATAAGAGAAGAACAAGTTCTTAAAAAAGGCTACTCGGACGTTTACGAAAAGGAATACATTAAAAAGAATGGAACTGTCTTCCCTGTAGATATAAGGTTTTTTTTACTTAAGGATGATGATGGCACCCCAAAAGGTATGTGGGGGATTGTACGTGATATAAGCGAACGTAGGAAGACCGAGGAGGAACTACGAAAGATAGAGCGTCTCGAATCTTTGGGGGTTCTTGCCGGAGGTATAGCTCATGATTTCAATAATCTTTTGACCGGAATACTTGGCAACCTTTCCCTTGCTCAAACGGAAGAGGGGGAAGAATTTCAGGATATATTAGAAGAAGCCAAACAGGCATCGATCCAGGCTAAAAACCTGACCCAACAACTTCTCACATTTTCAAAAGGCGGAGAACCCATCAAGGGAAAAGTTTCTATAGAAGATATAATAAGAGATTCGGCAGGATTTACCCTACATGGTTCAAATGTAAAATGTTTATACGATTTTCCTCCTGATTTATGGAAAGTTAAGGTAGATAAGGGTCAAATGTCCCAAGTAATAGACAATCTTGTAATAAACGCGAATCAGGCAATGCCACAGGGCGGGAATATAAAGATTAAAGCCGAGAATATCATACTTAAGAAAAAGAGTTCACTGCCTCTACCTGAAGGAAAATACGTAAAAATTACTTTTGAAGATAAGGGGATAGGAATACCCGAGACTCATCTTCTCAGAATATTCGACCCTTATTTTACAACAAAGCAAAAAGGAAGCGGTCTTGGTTTGACTACCGTATATTCTATTATTAAAAAACATGATGGTCATATCAGTGTTGAATCGCAAGCGAAAAAGGGAACCAGCTTCTTCATCTATCTTCCGGCAATAGTGGATAAACTAATGGAGGAAGAAGGAAAAAAAGTGGCTAGACGGACTCTAACAGGAGAAGGCAAGGTGCTAATAATGGATGATGAAAAGATAGTTCGCAGGGCAGTTGGAGGAATGCTGGAAAGGTTAGGCTATTCCGTTGAAATTACTGAGAATGGGGAAGAAGCCATTGATAAATACAAAGAGGCTATGAATTCAGGGGAGCGCTTTGATGCTGTCATTCTTGATTTAACTGTACCTGGTGGGTTGGGAGGGAAAGAGACAATAGAGAAATTACTAAAGATAGATCCGGATGTGAAGGCTATCGTTTCCAGCGGTTACTCTACGGACCCGGTGATGGCTAACTACGAAAAATATGGGTTTAGCGCTGTAGTCGCGAAACCTTTTGATCTCAAGGAGTTGAATGAAGTAATTGGAAAAGTCTTGAAGTGAATGAAGGAGAAAGAAAGCTAAGAACCCTTTTGCCGTACCTTCCCTCGTCTTGCCGAAATTCAATTCACACTTATATTTCAATATTATGAGAAAAATCACCTCTTTAACAATAACCATATTTTTAATACCGCTGCTTTTATTCTCTACCACTTTTTATCTGGATCCGGATGATGGCAGCATGGCAAATGACGGAAGTTTTAATCAGCCATGGACTACCGTTCAGGAAGTTCTCGACTCCAACCTCATAGAGACGTACGCCCCCTTTGAATTTCCATACCTTGAGGGAGATTCCTTAATCCTGATAAATGAAGGCGCAGCCGTAAAAGCAGGAGATACGCTTATATGCAGAACAGGTTACTACGGCGAATTACATATATCAAGAAAATTTAATGCGGATTATATAACTATTAAAGCGGAAATTGGACATATTCCAACCTTTAAAAATGTTCGTTTTACAGGAGCAAGATACTGGCACCTTAAGGGACTTACAATTACACCGTCAGAAGATCCGGAATACGAAAATACTATACTTGTATCCGTCGAGTGGCACGGTTTTTCTGGCCCCTCTACCTATATAACGATCGAGGACTGTAATTTATACTCTGTAGAAGACGCCTCATCATGGACCGCCGAAGACTGGGATAACTTATCATGCACGGCGATTTCCTCTCAAGGAAAACATGTAATTATACGAAACAACTACTGCAAAAATGTAAACTTCGGAATATCCTCAAGCAGAGATTCCTGCCTCGTCGAATACAATGTAATCGAAAACTTTGCTGGAGATGGAATGCGAGGCTTAGGAAATTATAATACATTTCAGTATAATATAATAAAAAATTCATTTGATGTTAACGGAAATCACGACGACGGATTTCAATCCTGGTCAGTGGGCGAAGGAGGAGTCGGTACAGATACTGTATGGGGAGTAAAATTGATAGGAAACACAATCATCAATTACGAAGACCCGAACCAGCCCCACCGCGGCACATTACAGGGAATCGGTTGCTTTGACGGATTTTACGCGGACTGGATTGTTGAAAACAACATTGTTATCGTTGAACATTATCATGGTATAACTCTAAGCGGGGCGGTTAACTGCCGTATAATCAATAACACAGTAGCAGATAGAGATACAATGAACTCTGATATAAGTCCCTGGATAAGAATCGGAGACCATAAGGACGGTTCCAAAAGCGTTGGCTGTATAGTCCGTAATAATATTTATTATAGAACTCTATCAATAGATTCCCCACAAACCGAAGACCATAATTTGCAGGTAAGAAATTATGACAGCAATTTTGTAGACTTCGGACAGTTCGACCTCCGCTTAAAAGAGGGAAGCCCCGCGATAGACGCAGGAACAAGCGACCTTGCACCCGTAATAGACACAAGAGGAGTAACACGACCCCAGGGAGCCCTGTACGATATAGGCGCTTATGAATATGTCGCCGACGAAGGGGATAATCTTTTCGGTTTCCTGCGTATTTATCCGAATCCTTTTAATACTTTTACGGATATAGGATTTTCCCTTTACCTGCCCTCGGATGTAAAACTTGAAATATTTAACTCCGCCGGAGTTAAAATTAAAGGACTTGCAAGCGAAAGAATGAATGCGGGGATATATTCATTTAGATTTTACAGAGAAAACTTCAGCAGCGGTGTATACTTTGTCTTTTTGAAAGTTAACGACCAGACAGGATCAGCAAAGGCGATTTTAATAAAATAGTCCTGCGTCACGCGTCTTGAGTCAAGAGTCAAAAAACAACAAAGAGGAACAACGAATAACACGAATTTTTTCTTTAACACCTAAAACCTAAGACCCAATACCCGATATATCCCATAAACCGCGAAGACACAGAGAAAAAATATTAATTGTTTGTTGTTCTTACTAAATCCCAACTCCTAAATCCAAAATCCTAAAAAATTATTTAACTATTTAACCTGGATTCAAAGAATCTACGTATTGGAACAACAAATCACACGAATATCACAAATGTTTTTTACTAATTCACTGATATACTAATATACTGATATACTAAAATTCAGACCCAACAAACCCAATGAACTCTACGAACTCAATAAACTAATAATCACGCAAAGTTTTTAAAAGTGAAAGGTGCAAAAAGGACGGAAACTTTTTAACTGTTTTCCTATTTAGCGATTTAACTTAGATCCTTAGGATCTACAGTCCTTCCGTCAATTTCGAAATTTTTATTTTTAAGGCTTTAGAGACTTTCTGAATGTTCGCTATAGTAATGTTTTTTTCACCGCGCTCAATCATTCCGATATACGTACGGTGAACTCCGGCTTTCTCCGCGAGGACTTCCTGCGAATAACCCAGTTTCTTTCTCTCTTCTCTTACCTTCTTTCCGAACTTTACTAAAATTTCTCTCTTTTTCATATTAAGGAATATATGGAAAAAATATAATTTTGCTACATACCAAGATTATCATATTCAATAAGCATCTTTCGCATCCCAAAAATAGCATCTTGACAAGTAACCGCAGGACACTATAATTATACGCACTATGTTTACCGACACAAGTGGGTACGAAATTGAAAAAGATATTGATTGTTGACGGTCAATTAGAAAACGCGGAAAAGATAGAGGATTTTCTTAAGGAAGAATTCGAAGTCTGTAAATCCTGTTCGGAAAGCGGTGTTTTGAGTTTATGTTTAACGAAAAATTTCGAACTTGTTATTTGCAGTTACGCGTTAAGGGACATTACGGGACCTGTTCTAATAAAAAAGATTAAGGATATGCAACCCGATATAAAAAGTATTCTTATATCCGGAAGCTTTATTCCGGACGAAGAAGAAATCATGCAATTAGGCATAAATGCTTTCATCGAAAAACCATTCGAAATGGATACTTTGAGGAATGTTGTTGATTTGGTTTTGGAAGGCTCGGAACCACGAAATAACAAAATACACGAAAAAAAACATTAACCACAGAGGGCACAGAGAACACAGAGACAAAAAGATTATATTTGTTTTACCCTCCACAACCCAAAAATTCGGACAGGATTGACACAGATTTACGGGATTGTTTTGTTGTTTTTTATTCGGTTGTCCGTCCACGGTCTTCGGTCGGTCTTATACCTAAGACCTAAAACCTACTTCCTTTGCTTTAACATCCATTCATACATTACTTTTTTTTCGTAAATCTTGTGAATGGAATGTCCTTTTCCTTCAAGCCTGGAATATCTTACTTTCCCTCCAGCCTTCCTTAAAGCATGAACCATTTGCTCGGTCTCTCCCGGGGATACAATCCTATCGTTAGCCCCATGAAATGCCCAAACCGGTATACGTTTCATTGCTTTAATGTTTTTCGTACTCCACCCCCCACATAGAGGAATAGCCGCAGCAAAATATTCTGGGTGCTTTATAGCCAGAGACCAAACTCCGGAACCCCCCATACTCATCCCTGTAAGGTAAATTCTATTCCTATCGATTCTGTACTTACTTGACAATTCCTTGTATAAAGAGGGGAACCAATCATCCGTATTCCAAATTCTATCCGGAGGGCACTGCGGAGATACTATAATAAAAGGGAAATGCCATCCTTCACTTACCAGATAAGGCGGGCCGTACTTTTTCAATTTCTCCAAATTGTAACCACGTCGTGATTTCCCGTGAAGATAAACCAAAAGAGGCCATTTTCTGGAAGACCTTTTCCTGTAATCCTTTGGTAAGTAAAGCAGATATCTATAAGAGGTATTCCCTTCTACCACTACACCACCGGTGTTTCGATAAGACTTACCAGAATCGGCAAAATTTGGATTAATACAGGAAAACAAAAACAAAAAAAGAATTATTGAAAATTTTCCTATTCTTTTTGGATAACTCAATTTAATATCAATATTCACTGTATGAAAAAATTTATGAAAAATTTTCGTTTAGTCAAGGGAGGGGGATGCTTCGCAGCAGTTAATTGGTGTATTAGTAAATTGGTTAATTGGTAAAAAAACGAAATTAATCATGAGCCGTCGGGCGGGTTTAATTAACCTGAATCCTTTTACTCCCCGGATTTTTCTTCCCATTCTTTTTTGAGAATGGCGTAATTTACAAGGTCTTCATACCTATCCCATTTAATCACATGTTCTTTGCGCAAACCTTCTTTTTTCATCCCTATCTTACGCATTACTTTTCCCGAAGCAGGGTTCCTGACAAAATGAGATGCCTTAATTTTATTTAACTTTAAATGGCAAAAACCATATTCCAAAATGGTTCTGGCGGCTTCCGTACAATAGCCCTGATTCCAATACTCTTTACCGATCCAGTAACCTAATTCTGCTCTATTAAACCTCTTTTCAATACCTAAGCCCACTGCTCCTATCAATTCCTGAGTAGATTTCAAAAAAATGGCTAAATGCACACTTTCCCCCGACTCAAATTTGGGTTGATGGGTTGATATCCACTCTTCTGCCATCCCTTCTTCGTATGGATAAGGAATGTTCAGCGTTGTGTCTGCAATTGTCCTATCCCCGGCCAATTCTCGAACCCTCTGTGCATCAGATAATTTAAATGATCTAAGCAGGAGTCTTTCGGTTTTAAGTTTCGGAATTTCTTTTTTCATTATTATCTCAATTCTTTCAGATTCTAAAGCCTTTAACAAATAAGTCAAGCGCAAAGGCGTCATGAATCGTGCGGCTATAGACATTAGTTAAATGGTTGAATCGTTAAATAGTTAAATCGGAAAAACAAAAAAAGACCAGGAACAACGAATCACACAAATAACACGAATGTTTTTGTTTTATTTTCCCTCCCTAACATCCCAACCTCCTAACGCCCTAACTAAAAAAGCCAGATTTGACTTTTTAACTTGACATTCACTTGATAATCCATAATTTTATTTATAATGATTAAATTTATAAGTTTTGGTAGTGCATTGGAAGTAGTTGTACGTACCACAATCATTTTTCTTGTGGCTTTTATTGTAATCCGAATCAGAGGCAAAAAACAATTAGCCCAACTCACCTTATTTGACATTCTAATAGTAATAGCTCTCGGCTCCGCTGTAGGTGATGTTATGATTTATTCCGAAGAAGTTGTATCGCTTCTTCGCTCCATAATAGCTATAGGTACCCTCACTATATTAATTCATTTAGTTGAATTTGTGGCTAACAGAGCACCTAAAAAAATAACGAGAATAATATACGGGGAATCTACCATTATAATCAAAGACGGTAAACTTATAAAGGAAAATTTCGAAAAAACAAATCTTACCGAAAACCAGTTGCGGACAAAACTCCGTGAAAAAAACATACAGTATTATTCCGAAGTAAAAATCGTTCGCCTCGAACCCGACGGCGAATTGAGCATACAAAGAAAAAGAAACGATAAAAAATAATTTAGCCACAGAGACACCCCGATACGGTCATTCTTCCCTACAGGGCAGGCAGAGAACACAGAGGAATAACGAATTACACGAATAGCGCAGATAACACGAATAAATAATTTTTTGTTTTTACTAAATCCCAACCCCAAAATCCTAAATCCTAAAATCTGCGTTCATCTGCGTCCCATTAGTGTATGGGGTGTGGCTTCGTGTCTTAGTGTCTTCGTGGCAATATCACTTATACGGAAAAGGGTTCTCATCCTTCGAAAAGATATATCTATAGTACAAAAATTCCTCATCCTTGCCCTTACGGAAAAAGGAAACACCAAATTCGGAATATGGAAATTCCGGCAAATAAAAAATAAACCCGAAAGAAAAACCATCCTTGAAATTACCCAAAATGAATTTCTCTCGTATATCTTTCATTTTTTTTCTGTTTACCTCATTATCCGGTAAATTCTTTTCTAATTCTTTTACAATAGCATCTTTAACATCATCCACTTCCCTGAGGGAAATCTGTCCAGAAAAAAATATTTTGTTCGGTGATAAATCCTTATAAGAGGCATAGTCCTCCGCCATAGCATGAACAACTTCCAGGTAATCAATATTTGGCGTTTTTTTTGTTTTCTTTATGAAATCACCCTCTTTTTTTATAGCAACTATACATATCGCACTATCTATGTCCGCTTCTACGCTCCATTCCTCCTCGATATCACCAAACTTCATTTCGGATAATTTATTGATATCGATACCGTAAATAACAAAATTATCTCTTGAGGTAGCCTTTTCGCTTTCTCCGCCGCTACAGTACATTATAAATAATACAAAAACCAAAAATATTGTTAAGACACTTACACAAACAAGATTCCTCTTACACAATTTCCCTCCTAATCAGTTTTTTAAATATTAAAGGTTTTTTGCAGATAAATCAAGGGTACTTCGCACCAGTTAATTAGTTCATTGGGTTCGTTGGGTTGAGAAAAATTTTTTTTTCTCTGTGCCTTTGTGTGAAATTAATCAAAAATTATAAGAGAACGTTAAAAAAGGCATATTGCTAAAATTTTTATTCTTATCCTTGAGTACAAAACACATAGGGTTGATTGACATGTTGAAATTAGGAATGTCTGCTTTGCCTACATCTATAGATTTTTTGGCAAACGCCTTATAACTTACATAAGTTATCAATATATCCGTAGTGATATATATTGCCGGATAGGAATTAAGAACCCCCTCGTTATCAGCAAGAACCGCAAGACCTCCTGTTGTAGCGTGTGCAAGATACGGAAGAAGCCAGACCATCACGCCGGCAGCACCGGGAAGATCATAATCTCTGCTGAGTTTATTTCCCCAAAGATAACCCACACCATGACCGAGTAAAGAGAGCGCCGCATAAATACGTTCATCTGACTCTTCATCGCGGTGCAGGTCAATGGTTGCAAGGATAAGTGGTAAAGCTTCAGCACCCAGTGCACTGGCTCGTAGTTCAAAAAGGGCATCACCGAATGTAAGGTCTTCTGAATTTCGCGAAAGAAAAAGCGAAGTATATCCTTCTCCCAGAGAAAGGATTGTGCCAAGCTGTATAAAATCGTCGGCGCTGTCCCAATTATCCCAATCACCAAACAATGTTCTTAGAATGAAATAATGGTAATAACCATACGTACAATGATTGAATTTCCTTTGATACATTCCCGGAGTAAAGCCCATGTTTTGTCCCAGCGTAAAATCAAGGATATTTTCGGCTAAGCTCATCGGAAATACTCCCCTTTCAGATTTAAAGAGTAAACCACCATGAACTGCGCCCTCTATCCCACCCAAAAATGAACCATAAGCAGCACCGCTGGAGATGCGACGGTCTTTGGTCAATAAATAGCAAGTCGATGTATAAATCAATGGTGTTGAAAGACCTATTGTTGCTCCGTTTTTATCTTCCATACCAAAGGTCACAGGCACGCCCCACGAATAAAGACTGAGTCCAAGAAATGTCTGCCCTACCAGATAGGATACCTGCGCACTCTCAAGAGTTACTATCTTTGATGGCTTTCTTACAATTAAACCACGATACTCGGCAGCTGTCATCTTTTTAACTAATTTTTTATTCGGGTAAGCAGCCTCAATAATATATGTACTGTCAGAAGTGATGAATACTTCAATATGGTCGGGTAGTGTTTCAAAAAGTGTAACAAGATTACTCTCAGTTCTACGGTCAGTTTTCACCTTTGTGACAGTTTCTTGGGCAAAAACCATTATTGCCAGTACCATTAACAGAAACATTCTCTTCGTTTTTCCTCCTTTTTTCTACCTTCCTATTTTCTTCCGCAGACCGGAGTATATTCGTCTCTAAGTTCATCTACTATTTCCTCTCTTCCTTTCTGATTTAAATCAGGAGTATAGAGAACAGCATAGACCAAACTGCTTGAGCATCTGCGTCTCCAACAGTTCGAATTCTCATGGTCTTCAACTCTTGTCTTAACATTTTCCGCTTCACCAACATCAACAAGTTCATTTTTCTCGAAATGCCGGCATAAGATCGCGTATACTCCCGGTTCGTCTTCAAGATATGTTGTTGAGGAATAATACCCCTCAAAAGAATAATCCTTTAATTCAACACTCATAACACTCCTTCGGACTAGTGAATTAGTTAATTAGTAAATTGGTTAATTGGTCCCCCATCACCCACGCACTAATTTTTTTCAGCGGTCGTCCGTCCGCGGTCTCCGGTCGTTCTTAGTTGATTCACGGCTCTTTACGGTCCATATTCCCATAAATGAAATTTATCATCTGCATCATCCAAAACATAAACCTTACCCCCAGGAGAAACTCGCACTGTTCGACAAACGTCCGCATGTCCAGGACTGGTCCTTATTAAGAAGTCTGCCTTCCTCCAACCCCTATAGTTTACTTTTACGACACGATCCTCCATCGATTTCTTCATTGCAATTAGAAAATATACGTTTTTTAAAGAATCAACTCCAATAATTTCAAGAATACTCTTCCCTGCCTTTAACTTCTTTAGTGGGAATACCTCTTTATTATCAGCATTGTAAACCATAGCATCAGGTTTTCCGGAAGATGCATTATTTCTATAATATTCACCCTTGCTTTCAATATAACCTTTAAAATTATCCCTTATCTTAATAAGATTACCGTTAGTGTCCACCTCTATTATCTGATCTACCTGGTCAAGGTCCGGATCCACGAGTAAAACCGTACTATGGTCGGTCGCTTCCAGATGAGTCATTTTAGGAATTATTGGAGGTACATGCGGTTTAAGATTGAGTATACGTATAAAGCCCATACCGTAATCATAAAGCGCAACGTCACCGGACATATATTCTATGTATATATTGTCTTTACTGTCAAAGGCAATATCCATAGGATTTTGATTCCCGCCTTGCGGAAGATCTTCAACATAATTCCCTTTACTGTCAAATTTCACAACTCGATGATTTAAGTAATCCAAAATAAAAATTTCTCCCTTTTTATTAATACCGAAACTGGTAGGACCAGTAGGCAAATAATCAATTGTTTCCCATCTTATTTCCCCAGGCCCGGAGCCAATTTTTCCATCAATTAATAGTTTCTCGCGATATTTTTCCTTTAGCAAAAAACAATTGAAAAAACTAAGTAAAATCAATGTTGCGGAAACACTCAAGAAAATTCCTTTGAATCTTTTCATTTATACCCTCCTTTTTCCGTAAACTTAAAAGTTCTTTCTTATTTAAATGAATACACCTATTACCTTTTTATCTAAGGCAAGTGTTACCATTAGAATAAGGATTTTTACCTTATAAGTCAAGAGGAAAGGGGGTATTTGTTATTATTATAAATATATGTCCTAATTTTAATTTCATAAATAAATGTCATATTTGGGAGAGGGAATATGACATTTTTTTATAACAATAACATATCACAAGAAACAACTTGACATTATATTGAAAATTTCCTATAATAATAGAGAAAAACTAAGGAGGTTTTTATTATGGTTAAAAGGATTACTATTGCTACAATCTTTGGTTTAATCTGTGGTGTTATTTGTTGGTTGCTTGCATCATCAAAAGGGCAGTTGCCCTGGGCTATTTCCATGTCAATCGTAACGGGTAGAATGATTATTGGTGTCGCAATAGGCGTTAGTGCATCGAAAATGAAATGGTGGCTTCATGGCCCAGTTATGGGACTCGTTTTTAGTATCCCTATGGGTTTTTCCAGTATGCTTGCAGCAGGGGAATTTAGTCCTGCAATGCTTTTTGTTATGACTGTGGTAATGGGTATTATTTATGGCTTCATAATTGAACTGTTTACTACAGTAGTTTTTAAGGCTAAAGCATAGTAGCAAAAGAAAGGGTCTTTATTTGGGACTATTAAGCTATTAGCTTTTGGCCTTTAGTTTTTGGCTTGAATTTTTAAAAAAGGTTTTCAAAAGGGTATTCAAATAAAGAATAGAAAAAGCTTAATGGTTTTACTGAAAAGCTAAGAGCCAACAGCCAAAAGCGAAGCGCTTAGTATCTTTTTATTCTATATATTTCTTAAGTTCTGCTACGACCCGTGCGGCGACTGCTTTGTTTGTTGCCAGAGCAAAGATGGTATCATCTCCGGCAAGGGTTCCGGCGATTCCGTCTATTCTTGCATGGTCTATAGCCGTACAGACAGCCTGAGCGTTACCTGTTTTGGTTCTTATTACGATTATATTGTTAACATAAGACAGTTCAACAAGTCCTAATCTAAAAAGAAGGTCAAGTCGCTCTTCTCCCCCTTCGACTTTGATTATCCTATAAGAGCCGTCGCCGATAGGAGCTCTTATATAACCAAGTTTTTTGAGGTCTCGGGAAAGGGTCGATTGAGAAATTCTCAAACCACATTCTTTCAGCTTTTTCTTTAGTTCAACCTGAGAATGTATTTTGTCTTTGTTCAATATACTCCTGACAATATCTAAGCGCTTATTTTTGTTTTTAGACATTGTTGTATCTTAATGAAAAAGGTTTGGCTGTCAATAACATCGTATACCTCGCTTTGTTAAAGTTTAGAGATTGAATTTTTTAGAATCTGCTCTACTTTTTTTATTTGTTCTTTTACGGATTTCTCCCCGGTGCCTCCCTTTAAATTTCGACGTGAGAGGGCGTTTTTAAAGGTGAGGTAATCGTAGATTTCTTCCTCGAAAAGCGGAGAAAAATCCTTTAGTTTACTTAAAGGTACTTCGTTCAGGGAAGTATTGTTTTCGTCTGACCACTTAACAATGTTCCCTGTTATCGTATGCGCCGTTCTAAACGGGGTCCCTTTTTTGGTAAGATAATCTGCTATCTCTGTGGCAAGAAGTGATGGAGAAAGCGATTGCGTAATAGTTTCCTTGTTTATCTTTAAAGTTTTTAATACCCCCGTGAATATTTCAAGAGAGCCTTCTGTAATCTCAACAATCTCAAAAATGTGTTTTTTGTCTTCCTGAAGATCCCGATTATAAGAATGGGGAAGTCCGTGACACAGAGATAAGAGCGCTGTTAGATGGCCAATGGCGGAAGCTGCTTTGCCTCTTATAAGCTCCAGGCTGTCCGGATTTTTTTTCTGGGGCATAATGCTGCTGCCGGTGGCATATTTATCGTCTATTTCTACGAACCCAAACTCCCCCGTTGACCAGAGTATAATATCTGACGCGTAACGGCTCAGATGTGAAGATATTAATGTCATGGCAAAGCCGATAGAGATTGGAATATCGCGGTGAGCAGTTATATCCAAACTATTAGGGCTAATTTCACTAAAACCTAAATCTCTCGCAAGAGTTGTCAGATCAATAGGGAAGCCGCTGCCAGCCAGGGCTGCTGAACCCAGGGGCATAATACCGCAGTGCTTCAAACCTAATAATAAAGATTCTTTATCCCGTTCCATAAGCCAGAAAAGAGAGAGCAGGTAATGTGAGAAAAGAATGGGTTGAGCCTGCTGGAGATGAGTATAACCGGGCATTATTAAATCGGTGTTTTCTTTTGCAACAAAAATGATAACTTTTTCTAATTCTGCGATTTTCTTCATTGTGTCTGAGATAGCCTTTTTCAGATGGAGGAATAAGTCCGTTATCACCTGGTCGTTACGGCTTCGTCCTGTATGGATTTTTCCCCCGATTTCCCCCGTGATCTCGGTTAATCTGCGTTCTATTGCGCTGTGGATATCTTCGTCGGTTGAAAGGACAGAAAAGCTGCCGCCTGCGAATTCTTCTTCGATAAGCTCAAGAGCTTTTGAGATTTCTTTTGCTTCTTTATCGGATAAAACCTCTATTTTATTTAAACCTTTAGCCCAGGCTTTATTTACCGCAATATCCTCCGCATACAGAAGTTTATCTGTTTCAATAGAATGACTAAATTTTTCCATCTCCGGGGCGGTTTCTTTAGAAAACCGCCCTTTCCAAATTTTTTCTTTTCCCACTTTTCTTCCTACAGTTTTCCTTCCTTTTCAAGTTTCTCCAGGCCTCGTATTGTTAATTGTAAGCCAAAAAGATTGATAAATCCCTCAGCATCTTTCTGATTATAAATTTGATCTTCTCCAAATGTGGCAAAATCCTCTCGATACGTTGAGAATTTTGACTTTCGGCCTAATGTAATCACGTTACCCTTATAAAGTTTCAACCGTACGTCGCCGCTTACTTTTTCTTGAGTTTTATTGATAAAAGCGTCGAGTGCTTCCTTTAATTCCGAGAACCATAAACCATAATAAACCAACCGTGCATAAAGATTCGCGACGTCCATTTTATGATGCAGGGTATTGGCATCAAGTACTATACTTTCTAATTGTTTATGCGCTTCATAGAGTATAGTCCCGCCGGGAGTCTCATAAACACCGCGTGATTTAATTCCAACGAGTCGATTTTCAACCATATCAACCATACCTATGCCGTGTTTCTTCCCCAGCTTGTTTAATCGTATAAGCAAATCAACAGGGAGTAGTTTTTCTCCGTTAACCGCCACCGGAATCCCCTTTTCAAATGTTATCTCTACAGTTTCTGAAATTTCCGGGGCGTCTTCAGGTGATATGGTATACTCATAAGCATTTTTAGGGAACTCGTTCCATGGGTCCTCAAGAATACCGCCTTCTATGCTTCTATGCCATAGATTGGTATCGCTGCTGTAAATTTTTTCCCGTGTACTCGTTGTAGGTAGCCCGTATTTTTTGGCGTAATCTATTTCGTCTTCTCTGGATTTTATGTTCCACTCTCTCCATGGAGCAATTATCTTTAGTTTTGGATTTAAAGCTTTATATGTTAATTCGAAGCGCACCTGATCGTTACCTTTCCCGGTGCAGCCGTGAGAAACCGCATCTGCGCCTTCTTCTTCCGCTATTTCGACCTGTTTCTTTGCTGCTATTGGGCGTGCGAAAGAAGTTCCTAAGAGATAGCTCCCTTCATATATTGCCCCAGCCTTTAGAACAGGAAAGACATAGTCTGTGAGAAACTCTTCTTTTAAATCTACAACATATGCCTTATCGGCTCCTGAAGAGAGGGCTTTTTCTTCAAGTCCTTCTAATTCATCCTCCTGACCGAGGTCGGCGGTGAATGTGATGACTTTACAATTGTAGTTCTCCTTAAGCCAATGAAGAATCACAGTCGTATCCAGCCCTCCAGAGTATGCAAGAACTACTTTTTTAACTTCTTTTTCCATTTCGCCCTCCTAAATAATCGGCAATACTTTATAATACCGAATTTTATTTAATTGTCAAGATGGAGTTTTCATTTTTTTATGAAAAATTATTCATTTATGGTTTTTATTTATTGTATGTTTTTTGTGAAAGGAATTAATATGAAAGGCTCAAGACCCTTCTCGTCTAAAAATACGTTTATGCAATTTTTTGAATAAAAGACCGATGATGGCTAACGAATGACCGATGTTGGTAGGTGATTGGGTAGTTAAAACAAAAAAAATATAAATGGGGTCTGGTGGGTCTCTGCGTTCTTTGCCTGCCCCGTAGGGAGGAATCGACCGTACTGGGGCGCCTCTGCGGTGAAAAAACCACCTTGACTTTTTAAATGTAAACCGTAAGTATTTTTTAGGGAAACGCGAGTTATGAAATTGTTCGAAGATGTTCCTAAGAATGTAAAAGCACTAGGTTTCGTAAGCCTCATTAACGATGCGGCAAGCGAGATGATATATCCTCTCTTGCCGATTTTTCTTACCTCTGTTCTGGGGATTGGAGTGGGAGCTTTAGGGGTTATCGAGGGAATAGCAGAGTCGACTGCGAGTCTTCTTAAATTGTTTTCCGGCTGGATTTCAGATAAGATAAAGAAGAGAAAAATACTTATTCTAATAGGTTATTCTCTTGCCGCGTTTGGAAGGCCTATAATTGCTTTAAGCGTAGCCTGGTGGCAGGTTGCAGTTATAAGATTTGTTGATCGTTTGGGAAAGGGTGTGAGGACTTCTCCCAGGGATGCTCTTATTTCCTTATCTACACCGGATGGTGTAAAGGGTAAAGCTTTTAGTTTGCATAGGGCGATGGATCATGCCGGTGCAATAATCGGACCCCTTAGTGCCATAATTCTTTTAAAATTTGGTATGAGTCTTAAGAATTTGTTTCTCTGGGCTTTGCTGCCTGGAATTATAACTATTTTTATTATATTTTTCTTTGTTCGAGAAAAAAAAGCACATGAAACAATAAAAAGTGTAGATTTTAAATTTTCTATACTTTCAAAAAATTTTAAGGTCTATCTTTTAGTCCTTATACTTTTTACTCTTGGTAATTCATCCGACGTGTTCCTTATTTTAAAAGCAAGAGCCGCGGGTGTTACGATTGCCTTTATCCCTCTTCTCTGGATTGTACTGCATTTCGTAAAGATGGTAACTTCGGTTCCCGGGGGGAAGTGGTCTGATAAAATTGGAAGACGAAAAGTTATAGTGAGCGGTTGGGTTGTTTATGCGCTTATATATCTTGGTTTTGGATTTTCTTACCGGATATTTCATATCTGGCTTTTGTTTGCGCTTTATGGGATATACTTTGGGCTTACAGAGGGGGTGGAGAAGGCGTTTGTGAGCGACCTTGTGAGTAAAGAATTCCAGGGTACTGCATTCGGCTTCTACCATCTGGCAGTTGGGATCGCCGCCTTTCCTTCGAGCGTAATTTTTGGTTTTGTCTGGCAAAAGTTCGGATCCGAAGTAGCTTTTGCCTACGGAGCCTCTCTTGCAGGGCTGGCTTCAATCTTGCTTTTCTCTTTGGTAAAGGAACCCAAGCGGCAGAGTCGCTAAAGTGTAAAAACCAAATATTAAAATGTAAAATTATAACAAAGAATTCAGAAGCCAGAAGCCAGAATACAGAATCCCTTCACCACACACTATAATTGGACGCAGATGAACGCAGATTCAAAGGATTTATTTTTTCAATTAAACGATTCAACGATTCAACTTAGATTCGAAGAATCTAAATATCGCATTTTGCTTTTTACTTTTTGATATTTAATTTATATCAGGACAAGATTAACACAAGATTTTCAACAGCTCCAGCCCACGCGTTTATCGACACCCTAAAAACCAATCATAAAACCCCTTGACAAATTTTGAGATTGTATTATACTATTGATACAATATTATGGAAATTGATAAAAGTAAGCCAATATGGAGACAGATAGTTCAGGAAATTAAGGAAAGAATTTCACGGGGGGATATCGAGAAAGGTGTACCCACGGTTCGTGCTCTTGCAGAGGAGCTGGGCGTTAATCCCAATACGGTTGCAAGGGCTTACCGGGAAATGGAGAGAGAGGGTATTGTTGAAAGTTGGGTCGGCAAAGGCACATGGGTAAAAAAGGAGTCTCGCGATAAGCTGAAAGAGGAAATGGTCGGTGAGGTGGTTGTGGAGTTTGTTAAAAATTTAACCTCGATGGGCTTATCGAAAAAAGAAATAAAAAAATTAGTGAGGAAAATAGATGATTGAAATTAAAAATTTGGTTAAAACGTACAATGACGTTTATGCGGTAAATGGAGTCAATTTAACTATTGAGGATGGGTCTTTTGTTGGGCTTGTCGGGCCTAACGGAAGCGGAAAGACAACACTGCTTAAACTTCTTTTTGGTTTTTGCCGACCAACCTCCGGAGAGATTAAGATTGATGGCAGGGCGCCTGGAGTGAATTTGAGATCGGAAATTGCTTTTTATCCCGAGTATGATTCGACTTATCATTGGATGAAAGCGCAAGATTTGATAGATTGGTACTCAGGCTTTTTTAAAGATTGGAATAAAGAAAAAGAAAAGAATCTTATTGACTTTTTCAAACTTCCCACTCACCGATATGTCGCGCATTTATCGAAAGGATTAAGAGCGAAGCTGAAATTGGTCTTGACTCTTTCCCGGGATGCGAAAATATTTATTCTTGATGAGCCTTTATCGGGAATAGATCCGGCTTCAAGGGTAAATATTACGTCAGGAATTCTCAAGGCTTACAGGGCGAAACAAACATTTATTTTTTCTACCCACATAGTAACCGATGCGGAAATGCTCTTTGAGAGAACTATATTTATGAAAGAAGGTAATATTGTTATAGATGGGAAGTCTGACGCGCTCAGAGAAAAATACGGAAAATCTATGGATCAGATTTTCAAGGAGGAGCTTTATGGTTAGTTTATTTAAAAAAGAGCTCCTTGGAGAAAAAAACTGGATTATTGGTTTTTGCGGGTTTGTGTTGGGTATTAATTTTTTATTTTTGCCTTTAGCCAAAGTAACAGAAGGCTTCATGGCTATGGCGGTAATATTTTTCACTCTTCCCGCTTTCCCGCTTATGGCTTTAGTGAGAGCTTTTCTTATATGGAAGAACGAATGGGATTCAAATACAAGTTTTCTTCTGTTGTCGTTGCCGATAAGAGGGTATAATATAGTCTTAAGCAAAATTGGGGCTTTAGCGGTAGAAATATTCCTCTATGTACTTCTTGTTTTTCTCATTCCCTATCTTGTGTTGACTGGTTTTACTGAACAGTTTAGAATTGACGCGGTAACTTTTTTGAAATTGTGGTTTTTGACATCATTCAGAATTCTTCTTCTGGTACCTTTTGCGATGTTTTCATATCTTCTCGGCAGGATTTTTTCGAAAGCAAAAGGATGGATTTCCGCCGGAAGTCTTATCGTACTTTTACTGGTATATTCACGGTATTTGTATTTTGGAAAGAAAATTTTTTCTTATATTCCGGAAGTCACTATGAGTTTTACTTTAGCCGGAGAAGTTGAAACTTTCAGTTTGAATATAGCAACTACGATGGCAACATTTCTATTTAGCGTTATTTTAACTTTAGCCTCTTGCTTTTTTGTGGAAAAAGCAGAATTATAGTATTAAAATTTAAGGAGGTAAAATGGAAAATCATGTAAAAGCAGTAGGGATAATTCATATAGCGTTTAGTGTGTTTGGAATTTTGATCGCAGTACTAATATTCGCGGGGCTTAATATAATTGCAAAAATGCCGGATGTAGATGAAGAAGCTATGCGTGTTCTTCAGATAGTTGGGATGGTAGTCCCATGGTTTATGATAGTTGTTTCGTTGCCCGGGATCGTAGGTGGAATTGGATTATTAAAACAACAAGGTTGGGCAAGAATACTTATTCTTATCAAAGCATTCCTCGATTTAGTTTCTTTCCCTATTGGTACTGCAGTCGGGATTTATTCGATATGGGTCCTGTTTGATAAAAGGACAGAAAAAATATTTGTTAAAAGTAAAAAGTAAAACTGGTAGCGAGTAGAGAATAGAGAATAGTTAGGATACAGTTCTGTGTGCCGAGTTCGCCACACCTCTTTTTCTTTAATCATGTGAAAATCCAAAACAAATCAAAAATATTTTGGGAGGTTGGGTAATCTTGTGAAAATCAGTGTAATCTGTGGTTGAAAAGAGGTGTTGTGGGATGGGTCTTTTTGCTCTTGACTATTTAAGTTTTTTTGTGTAATCTTTAAATAATAGTAAGGAGTTAAGATGGCGCGGAGAAAGTTTGATAATGTTATTGACAATATTTAATATAAACAAATATAAATTCAGGAGGTGTTATTTTGAAAAAGAAAAGCTTTTATCTGCTGTTAGTTGTAATCGTAGCTCTTGTCTTTATGAATTGTGCTCCGGGTAACGAAGAATGGAATCAAGAAATCAATCCGGGAAATGAAGCCGGTTTCTGGGCGGGGTTATGGCACGGCGCGATAATTATTATAACTTTTATCGTAAGCCTTTTTACAAATGATGTCGGCTTGTATGAGGTTAATAACACCGGCTGGCCTTATAATTTAGGTTTTATATTAGGACTTAACATATCAATCGGAGGCATGTTCAGTGGAGGTAAAAGAAAGAGGAGACGTTAATAAGAGTTATATGGGGAGGTTATAATAGAGTATAAGAAATTAATAAACGATACCGATATCCCGGTTCTGGGGCTCGGGACATGGGAAATCGGCGGAGGGATGAGTAGAGATACGAGTAGAGACGCCGAAGGCATTACTGCTATTCGAGGCGCAATAGAGCTTGGTTATACTCATATAGATACGGCAGAAATGTATGGCGCGGGACATTCGGAAGAATTGGTTGGGCTTGCTATAAATGGTTTTGATAGGGAGTCGCTTTTTATTACAACAAAAGTTTTGCCACAGCATTTACGGTATGACGATTGTATTAAAGCCGCTGAAGGCAGTCTTAAAAGACTACGGACGGAATATATAGACCTGTATCTTATTCATATACCAAGTGCGGAAATACCAATAAAAGAAACGATGAAAGCTATGGATTCCTTGCTTCGGCAAGAGAAGATAAAATTTATCGGGGTGAGTAATTTCTCCGCAGCACAATTAAAAGAAGCTCAAGGATTTACTGAGAATAAAATCGTAAACAATCAGATAGAGTACAACCTGATGACGAGACATAGCGGCGCGTACAACGTAAATATCGAGTCGGAAATAGTCCCTTTCTGTCAGGAAAACGATATTATTATAACGGCATGGAAACCTATCGCCGGAGGAAGATTGTTTCAAGAGAGAAATAAATTATTAGAAGAGATTTCAGAGGAGTACAATAAAACGCTTAGCCAGATTGCTATAAACTGGCTTATTTCTAAAAAAAATATAATTACTATACCAAAATCAACAAATACCGAACATCTTAAGGAAAATCTGGGTGCTATGGGCTGGCACCTCAGCGAGGATGATATGAAACGATTGGATGAGGAATTCAGGTGAAATAAATTATGGCAAAATACAAATGTCCGAAATGCGGCATGGAATTCGATAAACCTGGAAAGTGTTCAATGTGTAATGTTGACCTCAGGGAAGTTTTCGAGGAGAAAACCTGCGAACATTGCGAACATACAGAAATGAAACACGATCACCATGAACATCACGGGGGTCATGATCACAGGGAACATCATAAGCATATGGTTCGGGATTTTAAAAAGAGATTTTTTGTTTCAATCATAATAACCATACCTATACTTTTTCTTTCGCCTCTAATCCAGAATTTTTTAAATTATTCTCTGACTTTTTACGGCGACAAATATTTAATGTTTGTGCTATCAAGCTTTATCTTCTTCTATGGGGGCTGGCCATTTCTTAAAGGTCTTTATGATGAATTAAAGCAAAAACAGCCGGGCATGATGACCCTTATCGCGTTGGCTATTTTTGTAGCCTACGTTTACAGCGGTGCGGTTGTGTTTGGGCTTAAAGGTAAGTACTTCTTCTGGGAACTTGCCACACTTATCGATATTATGCTGCTGGGACACTGGGTAGAGATGAAATCGGTTTTGGGAGCTTCAAGAGCGTTGGAAAAACTTGCGCAGTTGTTGCCTGATACCGCTCATATAATAGAAGGAGATAATATCAAAGATATAAAAATATCAGATCTTAAGAAAGAAGATATTATCTTAATTAAAGCAGGAGAAAAAGTTCCGGCGGACGGGGTAATTACCGAAGGTAATAGCTATATTGACGAATCCATGCTTACCGGAGAGTCAAAACCGGTTAAAAAGGGAAAGGGCGATAAAGTCATAGGTGGTTCCGTCAACGGAGATTCAATAATAAAGGCAAAGGTAGTGGGAACGGGAGAGGATTCTTATCTTAATAAGGTAGTTAATCTGGTTAAACAGGCTCAGGCTTCTAAGTCAAAAACGCAACGCCTGGCAGACAGAGCAGCTGTTTGGCTTACAATTATCGCAATAAGTGCTGGCACGGGGACTTTGATCTTCTGGTTGTTTCAGGCAGTGGAAGTAGCATTTGCGATTGAGAGAATGGCAACTGTAATGATAATAACCTGTCCTCACGCTCTTGGTCTTGCAATACCTCTTGTAGGAGCAGTCTCTACATCTCTGTCGGCGAAAAACGGACTTCTAATAAGGAATAGAACCGCATTTGAAAACTCAAGGAATATAACTACACTTGTCTTCGATAAAACCGGTACTTTAACCGAGGGTAAATTTGGTGTAAGCTCTATTAAAATTTTTGATTCAGAATATGATGAAAAAGCCATAATTCAAATAGCTTCTTCGCTTGAGGTAAAATCCGAGCATTCTATAGCAAAAGGGATTTTAGATAAAACTAAAGAGCTAGGGTTGAGCTCCTTTGAAAGCGAAAACTTTGAAATTATCAAGGGAGAAGGAGTTAAGGGTAAAGTTGACGACAAAGAAGTACAACTTGTTAGTAAAAGTTATATGGATAGTAACAATATCAAAATCCCTGAAGAAGTTACGAAAAAGCTAAGCGGTACACTGGTATTTGTTTTGATTAACCGCAATTTAAAGGCTTTAATAGAATTATCCGATAAAATCCGAGAGGATTCATACGTTGCCATAAAGAGATTGAAAAAAGAGGGAATAAAATGCTGGATGCTTACCGGAGATAATAAAGAGGTAGCAAAAGAAGTGGCGGATGAGCTTGAATTGGATGGATTCTTTGCCGAGGTTTTGCCGCATGAAAAACAAAATAAAATCAAGGAGCTACAGGATAAGGGAGAAGTAGTTGCTATGACAGGAGACGGGATAAACGATGCTCCTGCTCTTGCCCAGGCGGATGTGGGGATTGCTATTGGTTCAGGAACTGACGTCGCTGCGGAGACTGCGGACATAATACTCATAAACAGCAATCCTAAAGATGTTTTATCTCTTATACTTTTTGGCAAAGCAACCTATAGAAAAATGGTTCAAAATCTTTTCTGGGCTACCGGGTACAACGTAATTGCAATACCTCTTGCCGCAGGCGTATTATATAATATTGGTATTATCCTCTCCCCCGCCGTAGGTGCGATACTTATGTCAATGAGCACAGTTGTTGTTGCCGTTAATGCCAGCTTTTTGAAAGTTAAAAAACAATAAGAAAATAGTTGTTTTTTAAAATCCAAGAAAAATTATAAAATCGTGAGAGCTAACCATTCATAAGGAACGCGGTCAATTTTCCCACCGAGAAAATTGCCGCTCGCTCTCAGCCTTGCTCCTCCTGAAATCCTTTGATTTCAGGAGACCGTGGCCGCTCGGTTTCCGAGACGTCCTTTTGAACGGTTAGCTTTCGCTTTATTCACGCTTGATATAATATAAAGGATATGTTGTAAAATTTCCAACAAAAAAATACTTGACTTAATCAACAAGATTTCTTATCATATCGAAAAGGAGGGTTTATGGAGTTAGATAGTGTCGTCGAAGAAAAAATTATTACCAGGTCTAAGGATATGACTGGTTGGATAAAGTTTTTGGGAATAGCGGCAATCATTGCCGGGGGTTTCTACGCATTGTCGATAGTCGGTATAATTGTGGCATGGCTTCCTATCTGGATTGGAATTATTCTTTTGAGAATTGCAAACAGTAGTCGAGAAGTCGCTGATGGAAAAGTGGATTCTCTGGGTAGCATGTTTGATTCTCTGAAAACATTTTTTGTCCTTTCCGGTGTACTTGCATTGGTCTCAATTTTCTTTAGTATAATATTGATGATAATATTTGGTATTGCTATGGTTAGCGGTATGTTAGGCGAAGCAGGAGGTTTTTATTAAGCAATCTCCCAGATTTATATGTGATTTTATGCTGGGACGGCTTGCAAAATGGATGAGGTTGTTGGGATTTGATACTTCGTATTATAGAAACACAAATGGGAAGACTATAATTTACCATGGTAGAAAGGAAGGGCGCATGATTTTGACAAGATCTAAAAATTTGGCTGATAAGTATGACGATTTAATATTAATTGAATCCGAGCATCTTATGGATCAATTGAAACAAGTAACGAAATCAGTAAAAACAAAATCTCCGTTTTCCAGGTGTCCTGTTTGCAATACAGAAACAGAGGCAGTAGAAAAGGAGACAATAGAAAATGAGATTCCTTCTTACGTTTTTGAAACGCATAAAGATTTCAAGAGATGTCCGGAGTGTGGCAGGGTTTTCTGGAAAGGGACACATTATAAAGAGATACAAAAGGTGATAAATGAAATCAACAGCTAAATTATTTTTTGTGCTTTTGGTGTTTATAATATCCTGTACGCCTATGGTTGTTCCAACGAGAAAGATTCAGGAAGAGCCGATAGTAAGGATATTATTGCAAAAGAATCCCGAAAAACTAGAATTGACGTCTGACTCAAAAATCAAAATTAAAACCGGTGATAAGAATGGAACGGTATCGGGTCGGATATCTTTGTATTTCAACCCTTCTTTAAAAATTGTTACTGCTGAGGGGAGTATAAAAAAGCCCCAATTCCCAATTTCTATTGAATCTACAGAAAGATTTATAAAAATTGATGGAAAAACCTATCCGGGAGTTATAAAAATATCTAAGTTTGGTGATATTCTAATAGTCAACCATGTTAAAATCGAAGATTATTTGAAAGGAGTTATACCTTTCGAAATGGGCAATCTCCCGGAGAACCAGATAGAAGCGTTAAAAGCTCAAGCGGTTGCCGCAAGGTCTTTTGTTATGGCACATAGAAAGCCGAATGAACCATTTGATATCAGCACTACAATATGGGATCAGGTTTATGGAGGAGTAAGTAAAACGGATAAGGTGATTGATAAAGCCGTTGAATCTACCAGGGGGATTGTCGTAACCTACAACGGAAAAATAATAGATGCAAAATATTCTTCTACCTGTGGGGGAGTTACCGAGAACAATGAAAACATATGGATAGGAAAGAGAATCCCTTATCTCCGATCTGTTCGGGATTCCGGATGGGACAGAAATGATTTCTGCAGGTTTTCTCCTCACTACCGATGGGAAAGGATCTATGATAAAAGAGAATTTTTCGAGGTTATAAGGAAACAGATCAATGACTTCTTCGGAAAGACACCTAACAAGATAGAGTGGATTAGAATTACAAAAAGGACAAGAACAAATAGAGTGAGGGTCATTGAAATTAATACAGATATTGGAAAATTTTATCTTGAAAAAGATCAAATCAGGAGACTTTTTAGTGATTACAGAGGCTCTTTGAAATCTCTGATGTTTCAGCTAAAGGTAAAGAGCAGTCAAATTGTAGTTTCCGGAAAAGGATACGGACACGGGGTGGGTATGTGCCAATATGGTGCGATGGAAATGGCGAAAGAGAGATATAGTTACCAAAGAATATTAAAGCATTATTATAAAGGAATAAGACTTAAAAAACTCTGGTAGAATGAAAATCCTTCATACTTCTGATATTCACATAAGAGAATATGAGGATGATTCCTGGAGAGCACTGGAATCCTTGATTAGAGTTGCCTCAAGAGAAAAAGTGAAGTTTTTTGTTATTTCAGGAGATCTCTTTGATGAAAAGGGGAGTTTTGTCAAACTTTATCCGGAAATAAGACCTCTTCTAAATAATGTAGAGTATGAATTTATTATTATTCCGGGAAATCATGACGAAAACGCTTTTGGAGTAGATTCTTTTCTCGGAGAAAAAGTAAAAATAATAAGAAGTTTAACCGAGCCGCTCGAGTATGAAAATCTAAGATTTTTTGGTTTTCCTTTTAAAAATATTACCAGCGGAGAAGTAAGAAATAATTTAAGAAAAATAAAGGACCTTACAGTTGGGAATAAAACAAATATCCTTCTTTTTCATGGAGAACTTCTTGATCACTCGTTTTCAGGTTCTGACTTTGGTGATGAAGAAATTAATTATATGGGGGTAAGGCTTTCCTTTTTCAGTAATCTAAATTTAAAATACATTCTTGCAGGGCATTTCCATACGAATTTTCAGGTATACGAATTCAATTCAGGAGGATTTTTTGTTTATCCCGGTTCGCCTATTTCAATAACAAGAAAGGAAACCGGTAAGAGATCGGTTAATCTTTTCGAAGTGGGAAGCACACCTTCGCAGTATCCTATAGATACTCCTTACTACGAGCAGATAAAGCTTACGGTTTACTCCGGGGATAAGATTAAAACAATAACAAAGATTAAAGAAAAGATGAAAGAACTTCCAGAACAAACCCGAGTTTTGCTTTCTCTCAGTGGATATACAGAAGAAAAAGAGGAAGAAATTCATAGACAAATTAAAGAACTGGAAAGTAAATTTAAAAACCTTGAAATCGAAAACAGAGTACGAGGTATAGAAAGATTAACCGAAGATGAATTGTTTAAAGCTTTTATTGGAAAACTGGAGAAATTGAAATCTACAAGACAACAAGAAATAAAAAGGCTCTTTATTAAAAGTCTACTCGAGAGTGAAGAATGAGAATAGAAGAATTCCAGATCACCCACTATGGGCCTCTTCCCGATAGAGGGAAGATCTCGCTGGAAGATTTTAATTTGATTTACGGTGTTAACGAAACTGGAAAAACGTTAACTTTAGAAGCACTGACAAAACTCCTTCTGGGTAAAAATATCAAAGATTTTAAGAATATTAACAGGGTCGATCAGGAAGTCGATGGGTATATTATTTTAGAAGCCCAGGGAGAGCAAAAGAAACTTGGTCGAAAAATCCATCTTGACGATATTGTTCCTATAACAGTTAGTGAGTGTCGAAACATCTTTATAATTAGAAACAGCGATCTATCCATCGAGCCCGAATCTTCTTTTTACACTGAGATCACAAACCGCCTAACCGGTCTTCAGACTAACAGAATAAAGAACTTAAAGGAAAAAATCCTAGAAATCACAGCGTTAACTCCCGGGGGAGATTTTTCGAACAGAAAAGAAGATGGCCATCTAAAAATAAGAATGGAAGACGCCGGAAAGCTTTTAGAAGATATAAAATCTCTTAAAAGTGAAATAGAGGAAGAGCAAATCGAAGAAATTGAGCAAGAATGGGTTCGCCTCTTTGATGAAATAAAAACAAAGGAAAAGCTTCGAAGAAAATTAGAAGAGGCAAGGAAAAGACTTTCCTACGAAAGTGTGGCTTCCGCACTTGGTAAAATAGCCGATGGGAGAAAAAGCCTCGAAGATTTATTGGTTTTTTCCGAGGAAGATTTTATAAGATGGAGAGATGCGGAAAGGGAAATAAAAAGTGTGGAAGGGGAGTTAGTGGAGATATATGAAGTATTAAAGGAAGACGAAGAGAATCTTAGAACTATAGAAAATAATCTAAAAGAAAGGGAAAGTGAATTTATAGTTGCAAAACATAAAAAAGAAAAAATAGATGGGCTAAAATCGAAGTTAATGGATCTGAAAAACCGACAGATAGAAAACTCATCGGAAAGTTCTTTTGTTTTGGCAGACCGGCAGTATTTTTTTATAGTTTCTACCATTCTTGCTCTTTCTATTTTAGGTTTGATGCTTAAACAAATACCGGTGTTTATGGTATTGACTTCAGTTTTCTTGGTTTTTTTCTTTGCATTGGTGGGTTTGCAGTTGAAGTCCAAGAAAGATAGGGCTCTATTTGGAAAGAATTTCGCAGAATTAAAAATAGATCTGGCGGAATTGGGAATCAAGGGAGAAAAAATAGAAGATTTCTCAGGTGAGGTAGAGACTTTTTCTTTGAAATTTGGGGAGAAGGAAGGAAATATCAATATAAAAAAAGTGGAAGGCGGAACATTGCGTAACAAGATAGTAGAAATTAGAGAAAAAAGAGTCCCGGAACTTAAGAGTAAAAAGGAACAAAATACCGAGGTTATTCATAAAATAAAAGAGATAACTTTCGTTAATAATTTGAAGGAATTCGGTGAGAGTTTAAGAAAAAAAGAAACAATAGAAAGAGAAATAGAGAAAGAAGAAAGAGTTTTGAAGGAAATTCTCGGACAGGAGAATCGGAGAGAAAAGATCAAAGAGTTTAAGGTTTTTAAAGATAAATCAAAAGATGTTGAGTTCAATGAGAAAGAGTATGATAATTTAAGTAAAGAAATCTCGTTTGCGAGGGAAAAGCTTGGTGAGTGGGAAGGGAAGTCAAATATTTTGAGTGAAAGGTTTAAAGAAGTAGAAAAGAAAGCAAATAATATTTTGGATGAAAAAGATCTTCGTTGTCATGGGGCGATGGACCTTGAAAATATCGAAAGGAAAACTCAAGATTTTATTGAAGAAAAGGAAACTTCAAAAAATGACGCCATAATCGCACTTAAAATTATTGAAGAGATAGCAAACCAGGAGAAGACGAAAATTAGAGAACAATTCGGCCAAAAAAACCCGGTCTCAAAATATTTTTCTAAAATGACAGAAGGACTTTATACGGCTGTGGAGTTTGAGGAAAAAAAGGAAAAAATTGAAGTTATTCGAAAGGATGAAGTAACTCTTTCTCCCTGGCAACTTTCAGGCGGCACTTACGATCAATTGTATTTTTCTATAAGACTTGCTCTGGGAGAAAAATTATTTGGGGAGGAAAGGGGGTTTTTTATTCTTGATGATCCATTTATAAAGGCAAGCCGTAACCGTTTGAGAATTTTAATGAATATGCTAAAAAATATTTCGAAGTCAGGCTGGCAGATAATTTACTTCTCTGCGAAGGAAGAGGTTAGGGAGATACTCGAAAAGGACAAGAAAGTGAAGTTTATTGAACTGGAGAGTATTCTATAAAAGGGAATAGGTGTTAAGAATAGGATCCTTCGGATCAGTTAATTAGTTGCTTGGTTAATTAGTAAATTAGTTAAAAAAACATTGAAAATCTGTGTTAATCTGCCTGCCCTGTAGGGAGGAACGACTGTACCAGGGTGTAATCTCGTGGTTGCTATTTGGGTTGTGGGGCTCTGTGTTCTCTGTTTCTTTGTATGAGATAATCTGGGGGTTAGGAGTGGTATTTCAAATCCTGAGAATCTGCGTAAATCTGCGTCCCATTTGTCATTCGGTTTTGCTAAACCTAACCTGGTTTCGGCCTTCTTTCTTGGCTCTGTAAAGGGCTTTATCTGCGATCCTGAAAACCTTATGTAATGTTTGATTAGGGTTTTGGCGATGAGAAATTCCGACCGATATGGTAATCTTTATTCTTTTTTTTCCGGCTTTTATAGAGGCTTTTTGAATAGTTCTTCTGGTTAATTCCATAATCATCTTAACTTTTGTTGTACTCTGATGAGGAAAAAATATTGCAAACTCCTCTCCGCCGTAGCGGCAAACAATACCGTCAGGTACTATTTCATTTGTTAATATTCGAACTAACTGTATCAATACTTCATCTCCGGCTCTGTGACCATATTTATCGTTTACGTTTTTGAACCGGTCAATGTCAATAATAGCAATTCCAAAAGGTGGGGTTGTGTTAACCTTAGTTTGTTCGTCAAGGATGCGTTCAAAGTGGCTGCGGTTATAAACCCGGAGCAGAGGGTCATAGGATGCCCTGTGTTCCATCCTTGCCAGCCAATGTATAAAAACTCCGATTACGAGAAAAAACGGAGCCACGGCAAATATGTACGAATCAAAAAGAAGGACTTCCGCTCTTAGATTTCCGAAGTACCATCCACCGCCGAAAAACAGAGCTATTCCTCCCAGTACTCCTCCGAGAAAAAATTGGCGTTTTAATATGAATATGGAAACAGCTAGAGTTGAAAGTGCTAATATACCGGGAGTAAGTGTCAACCATAGGTTGAAATTGTTTTTACGAAAAGATTCCAGGGAAGCCATTTTAAAAGGTGCTTTCCAGAAGAGATAGAGAAAAATTATTTCGATAATTAATGCCGTAATGGTAATCCGTTTTGTCCATCTATACTTTAAAAATGTCGGCAGCAGGGTACAGATAAGAATCCCTATAAGCATAGTAAGATAAATACCCGGGATAAAACTGCTCGATGACGGCAGCGAAAAAATTCCGGCAGTACTAAAAAAAGAAAAAGCCAGAACGGATAACCCGGTAAGATGACCTGCAAGGAAAACTTTTAAATTGTGAATTCTGGGATAAGAAAAATATCCGACCGAGAGAGCTCCTGAACCGGTCAAAATACCTATATACGAAAATAATTTTGTAAATGTCGTTGGACTGAACCTTTGCGGGAGGAACCCGGAAAGCCAATATCCGCACCACAGCAGTACCAACCCAAGAGCAAATACTACAACCCCCCATTTGCCTTCATATATATGCTCTTCCATAGAAGGTTTATCGTAAAGTTCCTTATCTATTTTTTTCTGCATGGGTTTTTAGTTTCCTCAATAAGAAAAATAGGGATATTTAAGTAAATAGTCAAGGGAAACAAAATCAAATGGGATATTTTTTTGCAAAAAAGTAAGGAATAAATTTGAAGGTGCAAAAAATTTCCCCTTGACAAGAGAAGAAGAATCCTTATCTATTCATATGGGTTTTGTGGCCCTGCTTTTTTAAAGACTTAAAATATTATTAATCAAAAATCCCCCTAAATAATTAAGAAGAAAAAAAGGAGTTGTTATGAATGAAGTAGCAAAGGAAATAAATAATGTTCTTAAAGCAAAATCGCCGACTATTTTTTCTATCTTGAGCAATTTCGGTAAGAACATTTTTATGCCGAAAGGTATAATCACTCAAAGCGCGGAAGCAAAACTGCACGCTTATGAGTGCAATGCAACAATTGGTATTGCAAAGGAGAATGAAGGCCCAATGTATCTTACTTCAATAAACAAGTTCTTTAATTATTTAAAGCCTTCGGAAATTTTCCCTTATGCGACTCCTTTTGGGCTTCCTGAACTCAGGAAACTATGGCAGGAAAAGATAATCTCTGAGAATAATATAGAGCAAGAAAGTATAAGTCTTCCGATTGTAACCCATGCTTTGACTAATGGTTTAATGTTAGTAGGTGATCTTTTTATTGATAAAGGAGACGAAATTTATATACCTGATAAGTTGTGGGGTAATTATAAATTGATTTATTCGGTGAGATATAAAGCCAATATTGTGAATTATGAATTCTTTGATTCTTCTCTTAAAGGTTTTAACGTTGTTGCTTTAAAAGAAGCATTGGATAATTCCAAGAAAGAGAAAGTGGTTCTGCTTTTTAATTTTCCGAATAATCCAACCGGGTATACTCCGACCCAAGAAGAAGCTGATGCTATTACAGAAGTTGTACTTGACCTGGCTAAAAGAGGAAAAAAGATTCTAGTCGTGGTTGATGATGCTTACCATGGACTTTCTTTCGAAGATGGTTTGCTTGAAGGTTCTCTTTTTTCAAAATTCGTAGGATTACATCCTAACATTGTAGCTGTAAAGCTTGATGGGTTTACAAAAGAATTTTACGTATGGGGTTTTAGAATTGGATTTCTCACTTTTGCCGATTATCCGCAAGACAAAGAAGCCTATGAAATCATGGAAAAAAAAACAGCGGCGGCAATTAGATGCTCTATTTCCAACTGTTCTCACCCCGCGCAATCCATATGCTTAAAGCTGTTCAGGGAACTTGAATATAAAAAGGAAAAAGAAGAGAAATATATAAAATTAAAAGCTCGAGCGGAGAAAGTAAAAGAGATTGTTTACGATAAGAAATACAGTAAATTATGGGATGTATATCCCTTCAACTCGGGTTATTTTATGTGTTTAAGGTTAAAAGATGTTGATAGCAACAAAGTCCGGGAACACGCGCTTAAAGAATATGGAATAGGAACTATTTCTATAGGTGACCGGGATCTGCGAATTGCTTTTTCTTCTGTTAAAATTGAAAAGCTTGAGAAGCTTTTTGATTGTTTAGCTCAATCGATAAAAGAACTTAAGGGTTAAATTTACGATGGTTTATCCGGGGTTTGGGGAATCCCGGTGTAGTGTATTAAAAGTTAATATTTATAGTTTTCTAACTCCGTCAGATATTCGGCAGATATAGAATTCTCCTTTGATTCCTGTTTTTTCTTTATACTCTTTACTTGCTCTTCTTATTACTTCCTCTTTTCCTTTCTCTTTTACCAATGCAATCACACATCCACCAAACCCCGCTCCCGTCATTCTTGCGCCATAAACGTTATCCGATTTTAAGAATGCCTCTACCATAATATCCAATTCGTTGCAGCTCACTTCGTATAATTCTCTGAGTGAGTTGTGGGACTTTACAAGCAATTTTCCTAGTTCATCTAAGTTTCCTGTTTCCAAAGAATATGCTGCGTCCTGAACTCTTTTGTTTTCAGATATAACATGTTCGCACCTTCTTGCTATTAGAGGCGGAAGTTTGTTTCTGTGTTTGTCGAATTCTTGTTTGTTGATATCACTTAAGTTGAAAATGTTTTCCTTGTTTATATGTTTTTTTAGTATTTTTAAACCCTCATTGCACTCCGCGACTCGTTTATTATAAGCGGATTTTGCCAGCGCTCTCTTTATTTTCGTGTTACCTATGATTATTGCTACATCTTTTGCCAGATGGAAGGGAATTGACCTGTGTTCTAATGTTTCACAGTTTAAGAACATAGCATTGTTTTCTTTACCGAAGGTTATTATAAATTGATCCATTATCCCACTTTTTACTCCGATAAATTCATTTTCGGCTTCCCTGCATAAGATTGGGATTTGTTCCTCTTCGATTTTTTGCCCTGATAATTGCAGGAAAATTTTCATCGTTAGGACTTCGATTGCCGCGGAAGAAGAAAGTCCACTTGCCAGAGGAATGTTTCCTTCAAAAACTATATTTGCTCCACTTAATTTAATCCCTTCTTTCTCTAACACCCAAGCGGTACTTAGAGGATAATTTGCCCATTCTCTTTCTTGCTCATATTTGAGCCCATCAAGGGATACTGCAATTTTCTTCAAAAAGTTCTGTGATTTTAGGTATACTTTTCTATCCTTTCTTTCATTTGCGGCGGCAAGGATGCTAAGGTTTATGGCAACCGGTAAGACGTATCCGCCGTTGTAATCCGTATGTTCGCCTATAAGATTAATCCTTCCGGGTGCATTAAATATATGTATTCCTTTTTTATCGCCAAAAACCTTTTCAAATTCTCTTTTAAGATTTTCTGCTCTTGTTTTTAAAAATTTATCTTTTACCATAAAGTTTTTCCATTATTTTCCTCAACTCTTTTGCTTTTTCTTCCGGGGAAGTAGGATTCCCATGTGTCCAGGAGCCTGTCTCGGAGCTGGCATTAAATTTTTGAGTCTTTTCATTTCTGAGTGGCGGATAGAATTCAATATGAAACTGATAATAAGAATAATCTTTTCCATCTGTGGGTTTTTGATGAAAACACATCATATAAGGAAAGTCCCTGTCAAACAAATTATCATATGTGCTAACGATCCTCTTGAGGGATTTACCTAATTGGGTTTTTTCTTCGCTGCTTAATTCATCAATAGACAACCTTTTTTCCCTTGGAATAATAAAAACTTGATAAGGATAATCGGCAAAGTAAGGAACAAAAGTAACAAAGGAATCATTTTCATCAACAATTCTTTTACCCTGTTTTAATTCTTCTCTTAAAATCTCAAGATAAAGATTTTTCTGACTTGTCTCATAGTATTCCCTGCAAGAGGAAAGTTCAAGTTCTATCTTCCTGGGAATGAACGGAAATCCATAAATCTGTCCGTGTGGATGAGTTATGGTTACCCCGACTTCCTTACCCCTGTTCTCGAATATAAAAACATAGTCTATAAAGTCTTTATTCCCAAGTTCAATATATTTATCCACCCATAAGTTAATGAGCTTTTCAATACTTTCCATTGGTAATTCTCCAAGAGAACTTTTATGATCGGGAGAATATAAAATTACTTCACACTTACCATAGGATTTCGCGTTTTTGAAAATTGAAGAACGGGTAGGGTTAACTTCCGGGGGTTCAGGGCTTAGAATGGGCCAATCATTATCATAAGGTAGAACCTCGTATTTACCTGGAACCTTATTCGATCCCGGACAGAAAGGGCAGTAATTCTCCGGTGTAAGAGGTCTGTTTTGTCTCTCAGTTGATACCATGACCCACCACTTTAGTACAGGATTCCATCTCAATTCATACATCGATTTTTCTTTAATTTTCCCCCTTTAAAACATAATAGTGTTTACTATATAAAATTCTTCTGCTAATGGGGTATGGGCTAAAGGTGCTAAACTCTGTTTATTATACGAAATATAAAAAAAAAATCAAGAGAAAAAGGATAAGACAAAGGAGCTTATTAGCCTAAGGATTCGGCTTGTTTCTGTAATTCGATTAATTTTGTGGAAATTTTTCTGGATATCTGTCTTCTTTCCAGAAACCCGAGAACTTCATCTTTCGCGGAGACAACTGGTAAATATTCAAGATTATGTCGGCTTAGAATTTCCTGTACTTCAGTCATTGGTAAATCGGATGAGGTTTTTGCTATAACCGGTTCCATTAAATCATAAGCCAGAATAAATGAATCCAGCCCGCTTGTCATGAGAGAATTTTTTATATGATCTACAGTTATTACGCCCAGCAGTTTTTTGCTTTTATCGACGACCGGATAATACAGGTTATCCGTTTCGCTGAAAATTTTCAAAATTTCAGTCAATGACATGTTTTCGTAAATCAGAGGGACGGTTGTATCCATAATGTCTTTTGCCTTACTTTCTCTTATAATATCTTCTTCGGTAATATTTAAACCCGCTTCACCGGCTCCTGTTATTGCTATTCTCATTGCTAAAGGTCCGATGATTTGAACGACGAAAGTTGTAGTCGTTATGATTATGACTATCGAATTTCCGATTTCTCCCGGGAAACGCTGTGTGGCAAGTATAGACAGCCCGATTGCTACTCCAGCCTGGCTGAACAGGCACCAGGGTAGGTATTTTATTACTGTTTTCGGAGCTTTTGATATCCGGGCGCCTATATTCGCACCCAATCCTTTGCCCACCGTTCTGCCAATAAGATATACGGCAGCAATTAGAATTGTCGGGAGAGTCAGATTCTTCAGGTTCAATTGGGCTCCGAAAAAAGTAAAAAACAGAATGTAAAGAGTAGGCATTAACTCATTTGTCATTTCAAAAACTTCTTTGCTTTTTCTCGGAATATAATTTGTGATAAAAACTCCAGCTATCATAGCCGATAAAAGTATATCGCATTCAGTTAGTTTCGAGAGTCCGAGGATAAAGACTATTATTCCGAGAGAAAAAGTAATTATTCCGTATTTGTCTCTGATTTTCCTTACGGTTAGAGATAAAAATAAACCTCCGAGAATGCCTATCCCAATCGATTCGCCAATTTCGTATAATATATGCAGAAATATTTTGGGTATTGCTATTGCGTTTGTACCTGTAATTGCAAGGCTTATACTTGAAGCGATGGCAAATAGAATAAGACCTAATCCGTCATCCAATCCCACTATACCTAAAATTGTTGTAGTTAAAGGACCCCGTGTTTTATATTCCCAGAGGACGTCGGTTGTGGCTGCAGGAGCTGTGGCGGCGGCAATCGAGCCGAGCAACAGCCCTAAAGCCCAAACGAAGTTTGTGTTATCAAAAAATAAATTACCGATTAAGACCACAAAAAGGGTAACAAGAACGAAAGCGAGAAGTCCTTCCGAAAGAAGTATGTTTATAAATTGTTTGCCGTATTTTTGGAAAATTTCCTTCTTTAATTCCCCTCCGATCAGGAATCCCGTAATTCCCAGCACGAAAATATTAAAGAAAGAAAATGAAGAAAGGATTTGTTTGTTTATTATTCCTAAAACCGAATCTCCAAGGAAAAATCCGATTATGATAAAAGCGATAACTTGAGGTGTTTTAAATTTCTTGAATAAACGCGAACCTGCTGTTCCGAGTAAGATCGTCAATCCTATAAGTATTAAAATATTTAGCCTGGGTTCGATTTCCATTTTGTCTTCAGGAGCTTAAGATATTATAAATCTCCTCTTCATTTTTGGCTTTAACCAGTTTTTTTCTTATTTCGCTTTTCTTTAATTTTGAAACTATAAGCGAAAGAAACTTAATATATGGTTTATGCTGTCCTTCGCCTGCGACTATCATTACGACTATCCTGACAGGAATTCCATCGATTGTCTCATAATTCGCTATATCCTGTTTGCCGATACCTACCGTGACTATTAAATCTTCGATGCCTTTGATTCTTACGTGCGGCACGCCAATCCCAAGCCCGATTCCGGTACTCATTAATTTTTCTCTGTAAAATATAGCTTTTTTTAATTCTTCCCGGTCGGGAATTTCTTTGTTATCACAAATCAAATTTATTAACTCGAGAAGAACTTCTTCTTTTTCTTTAGCTTTAAGAAAACAAGTTAGTTTTTTATTAATATATTTTTTCAATTCCAAAGCTTACCTCCGAAATACAATATTTTCAATCTATTTTCATTATAACACTAAAACTTACTTGCAAATCCGCTCTATATAAGTTTATTCAAATTTATTACAAAAGCTATAAGATAATAAGATAAGTTTTTTGTACTTTAGTGGCATTGCGATAAACCTTATTTAATATGAAAAAATGCGTCAGGGAGGTCTTGAACCCCCGACCCGCGGATTAAGAGTCCGCTGCTCTGCCAACTGAGCTACTGACGCATATGGGGTGAATGAGGGGATTCGAACCCCCAACCCCTGGAGCCACAGTCCAGTGCTCTAACCACTTGAGCTACACTCACCACTTTATATACGCCTGGAGGGACTCGAACCCCCAACCATCGGATTAGAAATCCGATGCTCTATCCAGTTGAGCTACAGGCGCTCTCGGGGTGAGTGGATTCGAACCACCGACCCCCTGCTCCCAAAGCAGGTGCGCTAACCAGGCTGCGCTACACCCCGCAATTATTTACAAAAACTTTTGATTTTATCTTTTTCCCCTTCAATATAATCAAAAACTTTCTGCAGAGCTATCTTTCTATGACTGATACTGTTTTTCTCTTCATCGCTCATCTGTCCAAAAGTTTTATTATAACCATCGGGTAAAAAAATCGGGTCATATCCAAAACCCTTATTTCCAATCTCTTCTTCAGTAATTTTTCCGCTTACTTTCCCTTCAAAAAACTCAAACCAATCTTCACGTATAACTAAAGTAATTACTGTCTTAAAATAAGCTGCTCTATTATTCTTTTCTTTTAGTTTTAAGAGTAACTTTTTCCTGTTGCTTTCATCCCCTCCTCCTCCATATCTTGCAGAATAAACTCCGGGTTTGCCGCCAAGGGCTTCTACAAATAACCCGGTATCCTCTCCTATAGTACAAATATTCGCTTTTCGGAAATACTCAAGAGCTTTTTTAGAGCTATTATCTCGCAAGGTATTTCCGTCTTCCAATATATCAAGATCAAGTGCCATGTCAATAGGACTTAATATTTCTATTGAGCCTTTATAAATTTTTTTTATTTCTCTAACTTTACCTCGATTCTTCGAAGCAACGAGTAATCTCATTCAACGGTTATTTCTGAAGCTACCACCCAGGCACCTCTATATGAAGCACTCAACTGATTCTTATATTGTGTTGCTTCATATTTGTTAATAAAGTTCCCTACGCGAATTTTGTAATACGGAGCAACATACTGGACGTATACACTTCTGCCCAGTGAGCCGCGTGCTCTGTCTGCCGCGCCGTTTGCCTGCATTTCACTATTGTAGGCTCCGATTTGAACTCTGTAACCTTGCCTTGTTGCTGATTCCCTAATAACAGGTGTTGTTTCCTCTTCTAATTCATCAAGAAAAGAAGTGGAAGATTCATCTGTAGTAGCTTCTTCGAAGAAAATAGAAGAAGTGTCTATTTCTTCCGATGAGATTTCTTCGAATATTGTTTCGCCCAGAGGGACTTCATCCGTTACTGACTGTTTTTTTGCACACCCTGCCAGTAAAAAGATTACAAAAAGCGCTACAAGGTAATATTTCATAAGTACCTCCATTTATTTGTACTTGTTTGGGAGTTGTTCAACAATTTCCTTTAACTCTTGTGTATCTGCTTTGGGTATAATTAAAGTCGCATTCTTTGTTCTGACCACTACCATCTTGGATATATCTTTGCCTACAATTATACCATTATCTGAATAAAATATATTATCATGGCAATTTATTGCAAGGACTTTTCCTTTCTTAATGTTCCCTTTGCTATTGGGAGATTCGATACGCTCAAGAGATGTCCAGGTTCCCACATCATCCCATATAAAGTGTGACTCAATAAGTACTACTTTTTCGCTTCTTTCCAATACGCCATAATCTATAGAAATGGGGACTCCTTTTTTATAAAGGATTTTTATATTTTCTTTGGTAGGGGTTTTTCGAAGAGCCTCTATATATTCCGAAATTTCCGGACGGGATTTTTTTATTTCATCAAGTATTATCGCTGCTTTCCAGAGAAAAATGCCGCTATTCCAAAGAAAATTTTTACTTTTTAAATAATCGCTAGCTGTTTTGATTTTCGGTTTTTCGGTAAACCTTTTTGCTTTCATTGCGGAGTCTTCTAATTCCTGTCCTCTCTCTATATATCCATAGCCGGTTTCCGGTCTCGAAGGTACAATTCCATAAGTTACAAGATATTCTTTTTCTGCCCACTTAATCCCTTTTTCAATTGTTTTGAGAAATTCTTCATTATCAGAAATCCAATGATCGGAAGGAAGAACAAGCATCATAGCTTTTTCGTTTTCTTCTAAAAGTTTTGCAGCCGATAATGCAATTGCATAAAGAGTATTCATTCCCCTTGGTTCCACCCAGATGTTTTCGCATGGGAAACCAAATTTTTTTATCTCCTTTTTCAATTTTGGAGTAGTAATCACTTTGATCCTTTCTAAAGGTGTAAACGCTTCTATTCTCTTTCTTGTTTGGACTATAAGAGGCTCATCTCCAACAATAGGAAGAAACTGCTTTGGCTTTTTCTCGGTAGAAGCGGGCCAGAACCTTGTCCCTCTGCCCCCTGCCATTATTACTGTATAGATCATTCCTTTTCTATGCTGGAAACTTCCTCAAGTTGGAAGCTGACCTTGCCTACTTTAAGTTTACTTTCAATTTTTACAGGTATATGTTGAGGATCGACAGTAACCCAGATTTTTATTGGTTCGTCCGACCCAAAGGTCTTTCCCTCTGTAACTTGGGGGCTAAGTAAAAAGGTTCTGAATTTCCCCATAGGAACTGTGGTCCACTGTAACTGTGAGATAGGAACGATCATTTCCTGATTCTTGCCTGAAGAGTGGAAGGGTACTTTCAAGGTGTCTCCCGGATAGAAGGTCAAAGTGCGCATCCAGTAAAGAGCCGCAAAAATGTCTTTTGCCTCGGGTATTTTTTCGGTCCTTCTGCCATCGGTATAAAAAACCGAATCTTCGGTAAAGAGGAGAGAAACTTCATTACTATATTTTCCTTCATTAATATTTTTTGTAAAAGAGAGTGTAGAAAATGTAGTTGTGTCTACAAATGATTTATAATAATCGTCTATTCTATAAACTATAGAAAACGCTTTCTCGGTTTTTTGAATGCATTCTATTATGTAAGCAGGTTCTCCTTCAAATTTTCCTTCTCTTATTTCCATAAAAGAATGTCCGGCTCTTAAAGGACCAAAATAAGCCCCATAGGTCAGCCGTTCATTTATTGGAAAAGAAAGATAGATAGCCAGTATAGAATATAAAAGCATTGGCAAAAATTACCTTTCTTTAGGTTTGTATCCCAAACGATGAAAAGGATTAATTATGCTGGAACATACATTTTTCACATGAGCGGAGATTCTTTTTAAGTGTCTCACTAAGAGTGCGTATATGATTCCTTCCTTACTACTTAAACTGTCATCTTCTACCAAAGCTTCCAGAAGGTCCTGACATTCTGCAACGAGCTCGGAAAGTTTTTTCATTACCTCTTTACCTAATATTTCGTCTTGCTCATCATAAACTTTTATGGTGTTTTCAAAGTAAGTCTGGACTTTTTTTTCTAATCCTTTTATTTTTTCTATATAGTTACCGCTTAGGGGCTTGGGATATTTGTGCGAAATTTCAATTAAATTTTTCGAATAGTCTCCGATTCTTTCTATATCAACAACTATGGTTGCTAAAACCAGAGAAGGAGTAATGTCCTGGCTTGGATTAATGGAAAGGTGCTCCAATATTTTTTTTCTAACATCTATCTCCAGGGCATTCAATTTTTTATCTGTTGCATATATATTTTCTTTTTCTTCTGCTTTTTCAATGACAATTTCCATCGAATACCGGAACATATTGTACGATATCTCAAGCATATCTGATACAATTTTTTCAGCTTCTTCAATTAGTCCCGGACTATTTAAAATTTTCGAAAGCCACTTAAACATTTTACCTCCCGATAACAAATATCGCAACTACAGGCATAACTATAAATATAGCAATTATATAAATAAATGCAAGTAATCTTTTTCTACCTGTTAATTCTCCCATTTTTTTCGCAAGTGTTATGGGGACGACTCTTAAAGGGTACCAAACCATAATTCCGAACACGTTAAAAATAGAATGGCAGAGTGCTACTATTATTGCGTTAACATTTCCGGTAACGAGAGCAGCCAAAATAGTCGTAACTGTCGTCCCAAGGTTTGCCCCAAGCATATAAGGAAATATTTTTTCGATTGTTGTTAGTTGCGTACCAACTAACGTGACAACCAGAGATGTTGTTATCGAACTGGATTGAATAAAAGCAGTCAACCCCAACCCAAGAAGACCGGCAGTAAGGGCATTTCTAAAAAGGTAATGGTCAATAAGCGTTTCAAATCGCTCGGCGGAAGCCCTCCTCAGAACTTTAACGAAAAAAGTTATGGCAAAGATAATGAGAATTAACGATAAAAAGGCTGAAATTATGTAGTGCTCGCCAAACAAATTCATTATTTTGCCCGAAACAGGGTCAATTATAAAATCTAACGGGGAGTTAAAAGTCAGGCCTCCTTTGCCCAATAGAAAATTGGTGAGAAGTAAAGAGAGACGTTCAATGGGGTGAAATAATATTTCAATGGGCAGGAAAACTATGACTGACAAAATATTGAAAATATCGTGGACAATTGCCGCCGGTAAAGCCTTTGAAAACTCTTTTTTGACAGAAAAGTGTCCAAAAGCAGCAATTAAGCATGTAATCGTTGTACCGATATTTGCTCCCATTATAATTGGAATCGCATTAGTTACTGTTATTGTGCCTGCAGCAACAAAACCAACGGTAATAGAAGTTGTAACAGAGCTGGATTGGATTACTGCTGTGGCAAGCAGTCCGATAAATAAACCCGTAAAGGGATTGCTTGTAGTACTTATCAACATTCTTGCGAATCCTGTCCCGAAGCCCTTAAGAGAAGAGCTTAGAAGTTCTATTCCCAATAAGAATAAATACAGTAAAAATAAAGAAAACAAGCCGTCAGACAATACATTTGTTACTGACTTGCGTTTATGGAATTGCAACGCTTCTAACTCCTAAAGAGATATTGAACTCCCCGGGCAGGACTCGAACCTGCAACATCCTGATTAACAGTCAAGCGCTCTTCCTTTGAGCTACCGAGGAATGATGGTAACATAATAAGAAGAATTATTTTGTCAACCTATGCGCACGATATCCTTTATTTCGTCTAAGTTCTCAAATTCATCGGATGCTCTTATTATTTCTATTGCTGTAGGTCCTCTTCCGGGACCGATCAAAAGGACTTTCTTACCTCGTCTGCTAAGAAAATGTATTAAAGGTTCAAAATCACTATCTCCAGTTATAATAACGATTTCGTCAACGTAGTTTGATATCGAAACAATTTCCAGAGCCATTTCTATATCCATGTTAGCCTTTACTGTTCCATCCGGTCTTTCCTTCGCCATTTTACTGAGAACTCTGTAGCCGGAAAGAGAAATAGCGTCGACTAATTTCAATCTGTTTTCGTCCGTTCCTCTTATGGGAATGAGTGCCGTATATTTAAGTACTTCGCCATTCTCTGCTTTATACTTATTAGTGAGATGTTCTTTTAGTTTATCGTATCTTATCTCTGCTCCTTGCTTTTCGAAGACCTGCTGTATGTTTTGTACATCAATAAATACTGCAACTTTTTTCATAATTCCTCCTTTGTTGCATAACAATTTTTAATAATTTGTTTACTCATAATTGTCTCTAAAACTTTCATTTCATCTCGAATCTTTCTCGCAGAACCTCTTAATTTTTAAGGATAAACAATCAGCCATAAATTTTTTAATATTTTACCTACGATAAATATCCTTAAGTTTACAATGATATAAACAATTTGAATTTGTCAAGGTAGGGATTTAATATAAAATACTATGTGCTTGTTTGCCAAATGCTTATAAAATATTTATCTTTTTGGATATTTATTATCATTCGAAAAAACTTTGTGGCTTGGTGCCTTTGTGGCTAATTAATTTTTTTACTAATTAACCAATCAACTAATTCACCAATTCACTATTCTTCAGTGCTTCTCCGACGAGATAAAAAGATCCGGTTATAATTATTATATCAGAACTCGAAGCATGTTTGATTACGCTTTTTATATCCTTTTCCGGGGAGCCAGTTGTTTCAGCCATTTCTATACCTGTTTCTCGTATAGCTGTTTTTATATCGTTTAGTGGCATTTTTCTTGGGTATGGAATTTCGGTCGGAAAAACTTTCTTGACAACAGGTTTTATTTCCTGAAGCATTCCCTTAATATCTTTGCCGGAGAGGCAGGAAAAAACAAGAAGGATTTTTTTATTAAAAACTTCTTGTATTGTTTCTTTTAAGGCTTTAATAGAGGCAACATTATGTGCTCCATCAACAATTATGTATGGCTTTTTTTTAATAATCTGAAAGCGTCCCGGTATTTTTAGATCCAGAAGAGCTTCTTTTAGTTTTTTGTTGCTTAAATTTATTCCTGCTTTTCTACAGGCAGTGATTGAAAGGCAAGCGTTTAAAGCCTGAACTTTGCCTACAAGACCACTGGATATTTCCTCTTCGCCTAATTTGAAAACTGTCCGGGTTTTATCTAAAGAGAGTACTTTATAATTTTTTACAAATTCTATATTTCCTTTTACTTCTTTCTGTAAGATTTTTTCTACTTCTTGCTCTTGCGGAGCCGAAATATTTATTTTTTCCTTTCTTAATATCTTTGATTTTTCCTTTGCTATTTCTCCAAGTGTTTTTCCAAGAATTGCTGTATGGTCATAGCTAATAGATGTTATTATTGATATATCGGGATCAAAGACGTTTGTTGCATCCAGTCTTCCTCCAAGTCCGACTTCGAAAATAGAATAGTCTACTCCTTCTCGCGCAAATAACAAAAAAGCCATAGTTGTTAAAGTTTCAAATACGGATATATTAGTGCTTAATTCCGAAATTTCTTCTATAAGAGAAGTGAATTTAACTCTAGAAATAGGTTTTCCGTTTAGTCTTATCCTCTCTCTATAAGAAAGCAAATGAGGGGAAGTAAAGAGACCAGTCCTGTAACCGGCTTTCCTGCAAATCGATTCTATTATATGAGCAGTTGACCCTTTGCCTTTTGTCCCTCCTATCAAAAACCCTTTTAATCCTTTATGGGGATTGCCGAAAAGCTTCAAGTGTTCTCTGAAATTCTTTAAGGAATTTTTGTATTTTATGCTGTCTTTTTTTTCTCTGTCAATTAAGGAAGATAGATAGTGGAGGGCCTGAGGGTATTTCAACCTTACTCTTTTTTTATAGTACTACCAGCCAACTTTTTGGTTTTTTGCCCCAACAACCAATTTTTTTAACAACAAATTGCACAATTTTTTTTTGACTCATGACTTTGGACTTTGGACTAATAAAGGTATTTGTGTGGTTTGTTGTTTCTCTTTTTCTATTCATTTTTGAACTTTGATTTGTACTTTTACATTTTTATATTTGATTTTTACATTATAGCGGCTTTGCCGCTTTATACTCCGAGTAAAATCCTTTCTTTCATTTCAGATACGGCGCTTTCAATTCCGACTATAAGAGACCGGGCAATTATTGAATGACCGATATTTAACTCACTAATTTCTTCGATTTCGGCGATATAACCAACGTTCCGCAAGTTCAGACCATGACCGGCATGAACCTCAAGACCCAGCGTTATGCCTACTTGTGTGGCTTCCTCAATTTTTCTTAATTTGTTCTCGGAAGGATTTTCACACCAGCTTCCGGTATTTAATTCAACAGCATCAGCACCAAGTTTACAGGAAAGCTCCACTATCTCGTTGTCTGGTTCTATGAAGAAAGTAACTCTTATCCCGGAGTTTTTAAACTCCTCGGTGGCTTTCTCCACTTCTTTTAAAACCTTTTTAAGATTAAGCCCGCCCTCGGTAGTTATCTCTTCTTGTCGTTCGGGTACAAGGCAGACCCAATCAGGTTTAATAGATTTTAGAAAAGCCCCGATTTCTTTATCCAGAGAACATTCTACATTAAGGTGAGTCTTTACAACATCTTTTAATATTCTTATATCTCTTTCTTTTATATGTCTTCTATCTACTCTAATATGACAGGTTATGCCGTTTGCCCCGGAAGATTCAGCCAAAAGGGCTGCCTCTACAGGGTCAGGATAAGTAACCCCGCGAATTTCCCTTACAGTTGCCACATGATCAACGTTAACGCCCAGTCTCATCTTCCGAATATAATTTCCTGTTGGTTTCCCTTAATCTTTTAATTAAGGATTTAACAAGATTATAAAGCATTGGAGTTTCCTGCAATTTTTCCTCCAGTTCGACGACTTCCAGAACGGAAACCGTTGTATCTTCAATAGCTATGGCTGTCGCACTTCGCGGGTGTCTATCCAGTGCGCCCATTTCACCTAAAAAATCTCCCGTTTTCAAATCGGTTACCCATTTCCCTTTCTTTGTTATCCTTACTCTTCCCTGTCTAATCAAGAACATTTCTTTCGGTATGTCGCCTTCTGAGATTAAAACGTCTCCTGTTTTGAAATGTCTTGTCTTGTCCATTATCTCTTCTTCGAAGGGGCCTTTTTCTCCCATTCAGCTACTATCGGTGCAACTATGAAAATAGAAGAATAAGTACCAATTACGACTCCGACAAGCAATGTTAAAGAAAAACCATGTAGTATTCTCCCGCCGAGGAAAAATAGAGATATAAGTACAAGCAGCGTGGTAAAAGAGGTTATTATTGTCCTCGCCAGCGTCTGGTTTAAGGATGAATTTATGATTTCCGGGAAAGGCTTACCTCGCATCAATTTTGTGTTTTCTCTTATTCTATCCGAAATAACAATAGAATCATTTATTGAATAACCGAGTATAGTTAAGAGTCCGGCAATTATCGGAATACTGAACTCTACGTTAGCTATTGAAAGTATCGCTACTGTTGCCAGAAGATCGTGAACGAGAGCTATAACAGCTGCAACCCCGAAGCGATAAGTAAACCGGATCGAAACGTAAATCAGAATTCCTAACATACCCAATAAAACTACCCAGATAGCTCTTGTCTGAAGACCTTTCGAAACTGTAGGACCGACAAGCTCCTGCCTCGGGAAATCAATTTTTCTATCGGAGAAATTCTCTTTTAAGTCACTCTTAAGTTTATTCAGTGAATTCTCATCGCTCTCCTGTACCTTTATCATGAAAAGATTCGCTTCGCTCTCCTTCTGTATCGTTGCTTTATCGAAGCCAATTTTAGAGAGAGCGGCTCTCATCTTCTCGGAGGAAACAGACTCTCCTTCGAATTGGACGTCTAGAATGTAACCTCCTGTAAAGTCGACACCGTATTTGAGTCCACGATGCACTGTAAGTGAAATTAAACCGCTTAAGATAAATACGCCTGAAAAAATATAGGTAATTTTCTTTACCTTTAAGAAATCATAATTCGGATTTTTAAAGATGCTCAACATTGGCAGGCTTTTCAAACCTCTTAAAATCCAGAACTCAAAGAGATTTCGTGTTATAAAGATGGCAGTAAAGAAACTTGCGGCAAGCCCAATAGACAGCGTTACGGCAAATCCTTTTACGGCTCCAGTGCCAAAGCGGAATAATATGATAGCGGCAATAAAAGTTGTCGTGTTGGCATCCAAAATAGTAGAAAAGACTTTCTGATATCCGCTTACTATTGCTGTCCTTATTGTTTTCCCGGATTTTAATTCTTCGCGTATTCTCTCAAAAATTAAAACGTTTGCGTCTATTGCTGCACCAATCGTCAAGACTATACCTGCAATACCCGGCAGAGTTAACGTTGCCCTGAGTCCCGAAAGAACTGCCAATAGGAATATTAAATTCAAAATCAAAGCCAGGATAGCTACCAGTCCGCCTTTCAAGTAGTAAACAATGATAAAGATGAAGACAAGTAATGAGCCAAGAATTAAAGAACGTATTCCGGCTCTAATCGAGTCGTTTCCAAGGGATGCTCCAATTGAACGTTCCTCTATGATTTTAAGAGGGGCAGGTAGGGCACCGGCTTTAAGAACGATTGCCAGTGTTTTTGAATCTTCCATAGTTGCATTACCCATAGTTATTTGTGATTTACCACTTGGGATTCTTTCCCGTACAACTGGTGCAGATTGAACTGTACCATCCAGAACAATAGCTATCCGTCTATTAATATTCGCTCCAGTAATTTGAGCCCATTTTTTTCTTGATTCTTTTGTCATAGTAAGGTCAACTCTATATGCTAGAGGGTCATGTTGAGTTCCTACTCCAAGGGTCGCGTCAAAGATTGCATTTCCGGTCAGGAGAGGGTTTTTCTTTAGAATATAAAGAGGATAATATTTATATCCCTCAAGGATGACTTCTTTACCCCACTGTATAGTATCACCGAAAGGTACTTGGTCCTTAAGTTGGGGCAGGGCCAAAATATCCTCGATGTAGGATTTATATGGAGAAAGAATACCGTAAGCCCTGGCTGTGGGAGGAAAATAACTGAATATGTCAAAAGTATCTCCTTTTACAGTTTTAAGAGTGTTATTTATTCTATCCAGTATATTTTGCATCTCGCCCGGCTCTCGTACCAATTTAAATTCAAGTAGGGCTGTTTTTCCAATAATTTCTCTCGCCCTATCACGGTCAACCACTCCAGGAAGTTGAACCATTATGCGATCGGTACCCTGTTTTACTATTTGAGGTTCTGTCACTCCTAATTCATCAATTCTATTTCGGAGTATTTCAAGAGCCCTGTTGATAGCGCCTTTAACCTCTTCTTCCTTTAGTTTGGATTTGTCGATTTCCATAACGAGATGCATTCCTCCTTGAAGATCCAAACCCAGATGCAGAGCTCGAGACTTAATAATTTTTTGTTTGGCTACAGGGAGTCTGCCAAATTCTTCTTTATCTTTCGAAAAGAACAAATAAGAATAATGTAATTGCCATATCGAAACAGCTACAACAACGAAAATAAAAAACCATTTCCATTTCAGATTTCTCACTTACAACCTCCTAAGTCATGATGGATTGTTAGTCGTGTTTTAAAATTACTTGAATACTTCTTTTCCCGCTGCTATAATTTCATTCAAAGCATCTTTGAAATAATTTCTTTCATTTAAAACTTCCGGATCTACCTGTTTTTTGTAATACTGCCAGGATCTTTTTATTTCCTCTCCAAGAAGTTGAACCAAATTCCCATTCCTTCTTCCCTGGTCAACTTTATCTTTGTGGTAAAGATAAATGTCCTTCACAAGAGATCTTCCCAATCTTTCTGCTTTCTTGTGTTTTCGATTTTTTTCAGGATCATCCGGGAAAGAAGGTTTCTCCACAACCGGTTTTTCTACAAATGGTGTCTCTACAACTGGTTCTTCTGCAACCGGTGTGTCGGTAAAAGATGCTTCCAAAATAGGTGCCTCTTTTTCAGATCCAATGTTTCTTCTGAAAATATCTTTTACTTCGCTTACACTTGGTTCGTATTCGTTTTCTCTAAAAGGAGTAAGCTCTATATCAAGAGGATCCTTGTAAATAGTAAATACATTGGAACACTCAAGACATTTAACTGCACCCCCTCCAGAAGGAACATCTATGTCTGCCACTTCATATTTAGTTTTACATTTAGGGCACTCTACAACCATCTAAATCCTCCGGCATTTAAAATTTAATTAATAACAACAGAAAAGTAATAAAAAAAAACAAAAGGTCAAGGGCAAATTTTCTTATTTTCCCATTGGCTTTTAATTTTCTCCAAATTTTCTATTATATCGGAACTTATCCCGGGAGGAATTTCGAATATCGCGATTCCTTCATGAGCCGCCATAAACTCTATAACCGGTTCCCAGACTATTTTTCCTTCATAGGGAATAAGATGATCATCACTTCCTCTCATCATGGAATCGGATAGGTGAAAATGTTCTATTTTGCTATCAAATATATCAAGAAACTTATTTAATATGTTTTCTTTTGCGCTGGCATGAGAGGTGTCGATACATACAGGTAAGTTGAATTTGTCGGATATAATCTGCAGTTCATTGACCTGGGAACCGAAATCATCAGGAAAGGTGTTTTCTAATATTATCCTGGTATCCCATTCATCTGCAAAGTCGATTAACTCGGCTAAGCTGGCAAAGACTTTTTCGATATCTCCAATGCTTTTTCCCGGGTGGAGAATAACCTTGGGAATATTCAATCTTTTTGCAACTAAGATTACCTTTTCTACTTCTCTAAGAGATTTCATTCCCATCCATTCTTCAGTGTTTGCGATGTCAACCCATATTGGAGGATGTAGGGAAATCCCGGATAGAGAGGTTTTCCTTAGCATCGTTTTCAATTTCTTGATTTCTCCTTTATCCTCATAATTGAAATGTCCCTTTTCGCACCTAATTTCCGCAAATTTAAAGGAACTTTTTCCTATTATTTCTACGGCAGCAAAGACATCTTTATCATTCGTTATAGTAGTAGATATTCCAAAAGTAAACATACAAAAGATAATATAATTACGGGTTCTGTTTGCAAGGGGTATCAAAAAAATACCCGATACCAAAAAACAGTTTTTGCTCGGGAGAACGCAGTGGTCCCTTGGCTTTCAAATAATATTTAAAAAAGTTGATTTCAGGATATACTTAAGAGGAGAAAGATCACTTGGGCTTAATTTTTTTAAATGGCTCGTTTGCCAATTTGTCTGCAATAATATTTTTTTCTCTTGGAATATGTGTAACTTGCCAGTTTTTTAAACCTAATAATTTTCCTTTAATCTTTACATATAACGGTTTAAGTTTCTCGTCTTTTATTTTGTACATTCCGTTGATTTGGCGTGCCAGCAGCTGACTATCGGTAAAAAAATGTACCGATGAAAAACTCAATTTTTGACATTCTATAATTGCTCTAAGCAAAGCTTTATACTCGGCTACGTTGTTGGTTGTGTCGTCGATCTTTTCGGATATTTTTTTGATTTCGTTTTCCTGTTCGTCCAGAATTAGAACACCTATACCGGAGGGACCGGGGTTTCCTTTTGAAGCTCCGTCGATGTAAACTTTAGCTACTCTATCCATTTATAAATTAAAATTCTCCCACAGGATTGACAGACAATTATTCTATTTCCCTTTCTGACTTCCGCAAACAATTGAGGGGGTATGGTTGAATGACACTCGGCACATTCGGGAATTTCTAGTATTGAGGCTCCGGTTCCGCGAGATTCTTTTATTCGGTTGTATTTCCGCAGTAAATTTTCATCCTTAAGTCTTGCAGCTATTCTTTTTCTTTCATCTTCCCTTATAATCAAATCCTCTTTTGAACCATCAAGTTGTTTTTTTAAAGCTTCTTTCTCTTTTTCGAATTCTTTTACCTTTTCTTCCATGATGCTTTCTGCTGTATCGACTTTCTTTTTTTCTTCGTCTTTTTCGAAATAGACTTCCAACAATTCATCTTCGGTTTTCGAAATGATTTCTTCGGTTTTGTCAATTTCCTGTTTCAGGATAACAAATTCTTCATTAGTATGACTCTCTTTTTTTCTCTTGTTGAAATTTTCAATATTTATTTTTTTTTCTTCAATAATTTTTTCTAACTCTTTTCTTTTCTCATCAGTCTTATCGAAGGTTTCTTTTTCTTTATCAAACTTGTTTTTATAATCGTTGATTTTGTTTTCAAGTTCTTCGATTTGTTTAGGAACTCTGATTTCCAAATTTTTTATTCTATCGACTTCCTTATCTTTTTCGTATATTTCTATAAGGATTTTCATCTTTTCAGCAGTTTCCATGAACCCTCCCTATAAATAAAAAAAGTGCACTCTCGTGCACAATCTGGGCGAAAAGGGATTTGAACCCCTGACCTCCGATATGTGAGACCGGCGCTCTAACCAACTGAGCTATTCGCCCTTTGAAATTTAAATTTAAGTTTATCATTTTCATTATTAAATGGGCCCGGTAGGTATCGAACCCACGACCTACTGATTATGAGTCAGCCGCTCTAACCATCTGAGCTACGGGCCCGTTCATTATTTTATGATTATAATGCGCTGGTTTGTTTTGTCAAGGTTGAAGGCACTTCACTTGCCAATAAGCCATTCGCTATTCGCCTTTTGCTTTTCGCAATAAATTCACCCAATAACACCCAAGTCTTAAATTTTACTACAAAGGATATAAGAATCAAAAAGTTTTTTCTTTTTTTAACCAATGGCTAAAAGCCAAAAGCAAAGAGCTACGTTTAACAGCAAATCACACTAATAGAACAAATATTTTTTATTTTTAAGCTAAACACTAAATATTAACTGTTAGTTTCTGTTAGTCTTCGTCAATCTTAGGTGGGTTGCTATTTGATTGCTCTGTATCCTTTGTCTTGCTTCCCGAATATATATTGAATTTTAATCCAAATACAATTTTTGGATCACCGTCGAAATTGGTATTGAACCCTCCGGAATACTTTGAAAGGGTAAATATTAAAAAATCTGAAAGTTCTGCAAACAGCGCCACTCTATTTGAAAAGTACCAATCGACACCAAATCCAAAATCTGTGTAGGAATAGAAAGAAGAGGACTCGTAATGATCGCTATCATAATAAACGTTCAGATTCAGAAGAGCGTAAAGGGAAGGATTATTATCGGAAAAAGAATACAAACCTTTTATATTAGTATAGAACAGATTATTGAATTTGTGTTCCCCGTAAGTAAAATTTAACCTGGCAAGTTGAACTCTCACCCCAAAACGCTGGGAAGGGTTCATTGCTAGATTTAAATCGTATATTTTATACCATTCGGAGTAATTTGGAGTCGCGTGCGATAAGGAAAGCTACATCTTTGGCCTCGGGTACGAAGCTAACGCAGATAATAATAAAATTAATAACGCAAATTTTTTCATGTTTTACCCCCATTTGTTTATAAAATTAAGATAGATTGTTTTTTGGAAAAAGTCAATACGTTACAGATTTAAATCGTCTTGACAAAGCAATAATTTTTAACCATAATTATTTATACCGGGAGGTTTTATAATGTTAACGAAAAAGAGTAATAAAAACGCTGTACTTTTACTAACCTTTTTAATAGTCGCATTGGTGTTACCGAATAAGACAAAGGCGCAAGAATTCGGAAATTGGCAGTCCAGAGGTATGGGAGGTGGTGGAGCTATGTTTGCACCTTCTATTTCGCCTCTTAACCCGGATTTGATGTTCGTTTCCTGTGATATGGGAGGTTTTTACAGAAGTGCCGATGGGGCAGACTCATGGCAATTGATAAACTTTAGGGAAATAAATAGTTCTACCGCAGTACGACCCGTCTTCGATCAGACTAACGGCGATATTATCTATGCCGTGACAAGCAGCTGGGCAGGAACTTATATAATGGTCACGGGTGACGCCGGGCTAACCTGGGATACTTTAACCGTAAGCCCGCCCTGGGGCGAATGCGACGATGTTAATATGGGGATCGACCCTGAGAAAGGAAACGTTCTTTTTTTCGGAGCGGACGAGTCCTCATATATCAGCAGGAATACCGGGCAAACGTGGACGCAGTGTTCAGGGGTTAGCGGCAGAGTAGTTGGTTTTTATACGGATAGGCGAAGTGATATAAATAACAGAACTTATTATATAGGTACCCAAGGAACGATTTACCGTTCCGATAATGACGGTAGTACCTGGTATGAGGTAATTACGGGATTGCCAACCTATCGACCTATAAGAAGTTTTGCCGGTTCCTGCGATACTTTGACCAATGAGCAGACGATTTATTGCGCGATTCCTAGCGACAGCACCGGCGGAACATATCACGGAGGAGTATATCGCTCTTCTGACGGAGGCACGTTATGGGAAAGTGCAATGGGTAATGGCATAAACGAACACATCGGTCTTGAAGACCAATGGGGTGACGGAGCTCTTCCCGAGTATTACGTTATTCAAACCGTACAGGATAATCCCGATTTAGTTTACGTGTCCAATACAGGGACAGCGTTTTGGCCTCCTCATCATGGTACTATCTATAAAAGCACCGATGCCGGAGATAATTGGGACCACTGTTTGAATTGGGATCCAAGAAATGAGGAATATCCTCCGAGTGATACCTGCAATCTTAATTGCGGATGGCTTCCCAATGAATTTACGGAGGGTTGGGGAGGGTATACCGACGTTTATTCTTTTGACCCGTATTTCTTCTCTGTTTGTCCGACAGACGGGGATGTGGCAATTGTGGTAAACTACGGGCAGTTATGGATAACTAAATACGGCGGAGATCTTTGGCAATATGGGTATACCGAATATTCGTCGGGAAATCCGGCTTATATACCTTATGAGAACAGTTACAATGATTGTATGAAGGGAAGAAATTGGAATTCTATAGGATTGGAGGTAACTTCCTGCTGGGATGTAGGCTTTTTTGATTCCGATAGATTGTTTGTGGGGTATGCCGATATAACCGGAATTCGAAGTGAAGACGGCGGTAATATCTTTAATATGGATATCGATTATGATGGCGGAGGAATGAACTCGATTTATAGAGTCCTGACTGATCCGGATTCTTCAGGTGTGGGATATATTGCGATGTCGACCGTACATGATATATACATGTCGATTCATTTAGGAGATATCGGGGGTGAGGGAAAGATAATGAAAACAAGAGACAATGGAGAAAGCTGGATAATATTAGAAAGTTTTTCTCAACCTGTAATGGATTTGGAAATATCTCCGTCGAATCACAATGTTATGTATGCTACGGTGGTTCAGGACGGTGTTTATAGAAGTATCAATCGCGGGCAAGATTGGGTGCCACTTACCGATCCAAGTCCCAATACCCATGTTTTTGACGTTGAGGTAACATCCGACGGAACTATTTTCTGTTCCGTTTCCGCCTATAGAAACGGAAGCTGGAGTTCTGAGGGAGGGGTATTCCGTTCCGACGATGACGGCGACAGCTGGACGAATATTTCCCACGAGAATATGGCATACTGGACACAGCATATCGTTTTAGGGCCTAAATCATCTGATGGTGAGTTATATGCCTGTGTTTTTTCGGGATGGGGAGGCGCTCCCAATAATAGGGGAGGATTATATAGGGCGAATAATGCCTTTAGTGATACTCCAAGCTGGACTCAAATATTTGCCACAGTTGAACCTTGCAGAATCTACAACGTATGGTTTCATCCTGATGACCCGAACTTAATGTATGTATCGACGGAATGGATGGGACTTTATAAATCTACCAACGCGAAAAGCGAAAGTCCGACTTTTGAACTGGTAGAAGATTTTCCTTTTGGTTTTCCGACTAATTTCAGTTATTCTGCTTATTCGGACGAATTATGGGTAACGACTTTCGGTGGTGGTGTATGGGTAGGGACTTCGGACTCTTCTTACGTTATAGAAGGAGATGCCGGTGCGAATCCTATTCTTAGAGTAATAGATAGAGTTATATACAGCGGTCCTTTAAAAATTGATTTGTTATTACCAGCAAGAAGCGAAATAGAACTTAATCTTTACAACTCATTGGGTCAAAAAATTGGGAATCTAATGAATAGGGATTTAGAAAGAGGAAGCTATACTTTCGAGTTTGATGTGAATGAATATCGTCAGGGTATTTATTTCCTGAATTTAAGAACAAATCGTGGTGAAGATTCCGAAAAGGTTGTACTTTTTAAATAAAAGATAAAAACACACAAGAGAGCAACAACAAATCACACGAATATATTCTGGGCTTAAATGAGTAATTATTTTAGCAATGTTAGCATCGTTTGTTTTGTAAATACTTTAAGGTCATTTTGATTCTCGATGAAAGGTTCGATATCATTTACAACGTACTTCCAGTCCGTTTTCTTGATTTTTGATGAAGTTACTTTTTTCCAGTTATCTTCTTTAAGGGAAGGTCCGTTATATTTAGTTTGTTTTAGTGCGTTATTGAGATAATCGAAGTTTGGACTCAAATATCTCCATCTGCTAAGATAAAACCATAGGTCATAATAATCTCTGCCTTTTGTATAGGAGCGCTGAAGGACTGCATGTAATTTTCCGGCAAGAAAAGATGCCTTATCGTGATGAATAATTCCAAAAGGGAAATACTTATTTATCAGAGAAGATTCTGTATTATAACCCAGGGGAGGTTTTGTATCTACTTCGATTTTTACCCTGAGTTTTTCTTCGTCCTGTCGACTTATATCCGCTTCGGATAAAATGTTATTGAATTTCAAAAATGCCGATTGAACGGCGCCTTTGTAATTCGCTTTTACGCTTAATCGGTATCCCTGCTGCGGTAAATGGTTCATTATTTTATTGACGGCTTTCTTTAAATCGAATTTATTGTTCTTCCGCGTGTGGAAATCCAGGTCTTCTGAAAATCTTCTTAAATCAAAGAGAATTCTTAACGCTGTACCGCCGTGGAAAACAATATCATCGAGTGACCCCTGTTCGAATAGCTCCCTTAGAATTACATGTTGAATGTATTCACGTAGTTTATTAAAAGAAAGTTGAGGATTCTTTTCTTCCGCGGCAATCGATAATGCTCTTTCTTTCATTTTATCTCCTTTGAGTAAGTATTGATAAGACGTTTCACACCTCTTTTTGCCTTGGGACTATTAAACATGTTTGAATATTCAAGAAGTTTTTCTTTTTTTATATTCGATAGGTTCTGGAACCGCATTTCTCTTATCCTTTTTTCTGCCCACTCTCCTTTTATAAGGTAAAAAAGGTCGAGAAAGACTTTTTCAGGTTCCGCAAGCATAAAGTTTTTTTGAGGATTAGTATCTTTTATTTTCGGATAAATTGTATATCCCCAAAACCTTTTTTCTTTTAAAGAATAATATTTGAAAGCGCCTATTGATGTATTCCAACTTGCAGTCTTTTTTGTGGTTACCGCTTCATAAATATAAACAGATTCGGGAATCATACCGTAAATACTTAGAGCTGTTCTTAGGCTTACATAGGATGGTCCGTAAAGGTAATTTGAAATGTATCCGGCGGCTGGTTCATTTTTACGGTATTTTTCCGGAAGAAGGTATTTTTTCTGACGAAGTTTTACCAGTTTTCCATTACTTACCCAGCGTGATAGACGAGCTTCGATCTGCGCCCGTGGCTCTCCGAAAGCAATGCGAACTTCACCGCTCTCAAAAAACGGCCTATCTCCAAATAAATCTATTAATTTTTCATAATTCATTTCTAATTCATACCATTTTTGGTAAGTAATAGAAATATATATCGAAACCTCGATTTGTCAAGGGATTTTTTAGCCACTAAGACACTAAGACACGAAGTTTTTTTAACAACAAATCACACAAATAGCACGAATAACTTTTTTGTTTTTTACTAAATCCCATATCCTAAATCCCAAATCCCAAAAACAGACGCAGATTAAACAGGATTAACAGGATTTTATTTTTTGTTTTTATTTTGACTCGTGACCCAACGAACTCTATGAACACTATAAACTCAACAAACTAAGTGTTTGACACTTTTCAAAGAAGACCTGAGCCCTCTACATACAAGGTCTGGGGCTTCTACTTGGACCCTCTATTCCACAAAAAACTTTTTCCTAAGGCGAATATCCTCTGATGAGCTGCCAATTTGAACCTCAAATTCACCCGGTTCGACAATAAAGTTATTCGATTTAATATCATAGAATGATAATTCGGACGCAGGAAGATTAAACGAAACGGTTTTATATTTATTGGGTTTAAGAGTGATTCGTTGAAACCGTTTTAACTGGCGGATTGGTACTTTGACAGAAGCTTTTATATCATGAACGTAAACTTGGACGACTTCGTCGCCTTTGTAGTTGCCGGTATTTCGCAGGGTACATTGAATTTTAATTGTACCGTCCTTGTCAATTTCCTCAGCGCTTAATCTCAAATTACTGTATTTGAATGTCGTATAGGATAGACCGTGACCGAATGGATACAATACGGGTTCTTCAAAATACATATAGGTCCGGGCATTATTGATAATGTCATAATCAGCAAAGGGTGGCAATTGATCGTTCGACGCGTAAAATGTTTCCGGGAGTTTGCCGCCCGGATTAACATCGCCAAATAAAACATCGGCGATTGCCGTTCCGGTCGCTTGGCCGGTATACCATGCTTCAATAATTGCCGCGGCATCTTTTTCCGTTCCCGCCAAAGCTACGGGACCGCCGTTAATCAGAACAATGATAATATTTGGGTTTACTTGTGCAATCTCCTGAATCAAATCTCTCTGAACTTTTGGCAATGTAATATCCATACGGTCAAATTCTTCTTGGGCAAGACCAGGAATAGTCCCAAGAACAAGGATAACCACATCATTATTCTGAGCCACTTCTATTGCGTCGTCAAAATCTTGTTGACCAAGGTCCCACGTCAGTCGGGCTGATGCACCTAGAATATTATCAAAATATTCAAATACAATTTCATACTCTTTACCAGCTTGTAATTCCGCCTCAGCACTATTAGGTTTTTCACCGTGTTCTGTCCAATCTTCAAATAACAGTTGATTGTTTAAATAAAGCCGTGCCCCATCATCCGATCTTGTACCCAAACTAAAAATACGCGTTTCCGGAGGTATTATTTTTCCTGTCCAACGAACTGAGAATTGATCTTTTGGTACACTAGATCCGGGAGGACTTCCTCTCCAACTAAAATCTATCATAGAATCGACACGTGTAAAAACAGGTTTGCCTTTTAAATCAATATTATCGAAATATTCACCAATCATTCCTGTTTGGTGAGAGTCTTCAATTTCTGTAAAATATTTTGCTTCGATTGGCTTTAAAAAACCTCCACCAATCTCACAACCCTTTGCGTATTTAACTTTAATTCCATAACTCGATGCCTTATTTTTTATACCCTCAAGTGGGCCAATTTGGATATTGGGGTAACCGCTATAAGTTCCTAATTGGCATTCCTCTGCATTTGGTCCGATCACTGCGATGGATTTTATTTTATTTTTGTCCAATGGTAAAATGCCATCATTTTTCAAGAGGACTATTGCTTTCCCGGCAGCTTCCAGAGCTAAATCGCGATGGTCTTGACAGTCCAATTTTTCTTCCGGGATCGTACTGTAAGGTAGGATTTCCGGAGGGTCAAATTCGCCTAATCGAAATCGTGCGGAAAGCACGCGTTTAAGCGCGCGGTCGAGGTCTTTTTCTTCAATAAATCCGAGATCCAACGCTTCACGCAAATAACGACTATAATATTCGCCGCAATTTAGATCACATCCTGCAAGAATGCCGCGCGCTGCTGCCTCGGCTCCCGTTTCATAAAAATGATGTCCGGAAACCATATCGTGAATGGCTCCGCAGTCGGATACAACATAACCTTCGAATCCCCATTTTTCTCGAAGAATGTCGGTCAACAAATAATAATTGCCGCAGCATGGCTCTTGGTTTAATTCATTATATGCGCACATAATAGAAAAAGCCTTACCTTCAACTATCGTCCGCTGGAAAGCCGGCATATAATATTCCCATAAACTGCGCATATCCACGTCGGATGAACCTGAATGGCGGCGCATTTCTTCATTGTTGGCAATAAAATGTTTTGGAGTTGAGACGGTTTTAAGGTAAAAAGGATGATCTCCCTGCATCCCCGTGACAAACGCAACACCCATTCGCGACAGTAGATATGGGTCTTCGCTGTAGGATTCCTCATTTCTGCCCCAGCGTGGATCGCGTGCAATGTTGACGGTCGGACTCCAATATGAAAGGCCTTTCCCTTCTATATTGTTTTTAACACGTGCTTCATCAGAGATAGCTGTTGCTACTCGATGTACAAGATCAGGATCCCAGGTTGAACCTAAAGCAACTGCTTGAGGAAAAGAAGTTGTACCTATATCTAGGACTCCATGCAAAGCTTCGCTCCAATAATTATACCCGGAAACATCAAGACGAGGAATAGCATCTGAACGATTTGTTAGTTGACCTATCTTTTCGTCAACAGTCATCAAATCAACAAGATCTGAAAGCCTCCCGTTATAAGAGTTTGGTTTGAACACATTTATTATGACAGTATCGCTTACTTTTTTATTGCCGGATCCTGTGGCAGTTAATTTTAATAAATAATAACCAGCGCGAGGAAACGTTACTTTTGTCGTAGGCTTTGCAAGCTCATGAAAACGAACTTGAAGATTCGCGGGACACGTCCATTCGGTAGCGATATCCTCCCGGGAAATACTTCCCTTAAGTTGAATTGTTTGAGTTTTTTCCCAGTTTACAAATTGATTTGTTCCGGCATCGATTTTGATTTCATGAGACTCTGAAACGACAAGTAAGGGTATAAAAAGTAAAAATAAAAACATTCCAATTAAGTGTTTTCCAAGCTTTTGATTCATCATATCCTCCATTTTTTGTACCTCATTTTACGAAATGATATAAAAAAAAGAACGAAATGTCAAGGAATTTTTTAGCCGTCAGATTTTCGTTTTTAGTTTTGCCTCATGACTCAAGACTCGATCAATCAACTCACATTTCAAGGTCTGACCCCAGACACATGACCCCAGACACATTCAAGGTCTGACCCCAGACACATTACTGAAGGTTGTTTAAATAAGTTCGAAAAAGAAATCCCTTTCGTAAATTACAAAGAATTTAAGTTTGACAAAAACGGTGTACCAGTTTTAAGTGCTGAGAACATTGAAGGTTTTGCAAATGGAATATTAAATTGGTTTGACGATGATCTTTTGTTTGTGCCAAAGAAAGTTCCCATATTTAAAATAATAGATAAACTTTCAACTGAATATAACGTTAGTTTCATACCTAACATTGATTTAGGGGAAACTGAAGCGGGAGATCAAATTCTTGGTAAATGTTTGCCAAATAACAGAATGATATATATATCATCTATTCTGTTGGATGGGGATATTAGGTTGCCCTTTACTACTGCACATGAGTTGGGGCACTTATTATTGCATCGTGGGTTAAGGCTAAAGGGGAGTATCGATCCTAATATAATTGAAGATTTGGAAAGAGATATGGACACAGGAAAGAAAAAACTAAAAACAACCAGAGATTTCTTAGAATGGCAAGCGAAATGTTTTGCGGCCAATTTGTTGTTGCCTAAAAAATCATTTTGTAAAGCATTTATTGACAAACAAGATAAAATGAGAATTAGAAGGAATGTTGGGAGTATTTATATGAATGATGATTCTTCAATATTGATTTTTGGAGAGATTCGTTATCATCTGGCTTCAATTTTTGGAGTTTCGGAAAGTTGTGTAGAATACAGACTTAATAACTTAAACATAATTATAGATAAAAGAAACAAGAATACAAGGAGGATCTAGATTTAAAATAGGGAGGTATTAAATGTTAAAGAGTAAAGTTTCCAGGGGAAAAAATATACCAAAAATTACTATTTATAAGCAAAATAAGGATTTTTCGATCGTAGAGGATTTACAAAATTACAAAAATATAAAAAAGGGAGGCAATTATGCCTGAAAGTAGATCTCATAAAAAAGGCAAAGGTTCAGCTAGGCGAACTGAGGTTCCGATAAAAGGAAATAGAAGACTTGATGCAATTCGTGGAAATTATGCAATTGAAGTAGAACGAGGAGGTTCTCAGAAAAAAATAGATAAAGCGTTATCAAGACTTCGCACTCAACGTAGTAAAAAGAAGATTCTTCGGGTTCCGCAAAAAGATATGAATCTTGCTGTTAGTCGAGCTCGTACAAAAAATGTGAATATTACAGTGACAAATTTATCAAAGACGAAACGTAAAAAAACTTAGATGAGGGGATAAATAATATGGCTAATAGAAACTTTCATTTAACTATTGGTGGAATTTCGGGGGGTGGTAGATATTTATTGGATATTTCTAATAAAAAAGAAAATATACATATTGGGGAACTTATGGCATCAATCCTAGGAGGAGTTTTGGGGGGAGTAATACCCGATTACTTGGACCCTCCTACTAGTCCAAATCATAGGGCTCTTGCCCACAGTGTTAGTTTAGGTGGGGGATTGATTTATAAAATAGATTACATTTTTAAATTTATTGACGATCTAGATATTCCTTGTTTTATAAAATGTTTTCTAAAAAGTTTTATTGTAGGATATTTATCTCATCTTGTTGTTGATAGCAGGACTACCAAAAGTTTGCCCTTATTGATGTGATATTGTTTTTATGATACAAATGAGAGATAAGAATCTTAATATTAGTTAGTTGAAAAAGAGTTGTAAGTTGTGATTAGGTTAAGGATGTTTAAATTATGAATCCATACAAGGATAAAGACCTTAGAAAATTTATTGAATCCATTCCTGAAGAAGAAATCATCAGGCAGAATCAATTACAATTAGAGTACACAAAGAAATTGTATGAAATTTTTATTCAAGCTTTGGATCAAAATAAATGTTTTATTTGTGGTGACCCAATGACTAAATTTAATGAATCAAAGTTTTGTCACCATTGGTTTACATATCCTAATGAAATTAAGAAGAAACACTTCAAAAAATATCTGAATTTACCTTTTGGTTTCTTTAAACTCAATTCTTATTTTAGGTGGTTGGCAAACACTGAAAATCCAATTAGGAATATTAATGATTTAAAGAGTGAAACTTCAATAAACACTTACTTGGAAACCACCATCAAGTATAAAAATATTGAATGGGCTTTTTCAATCAGCTATACAGACAAAGAAGGCCACAGTAGTAGTCAAATGGGTAATATACCTCATTATCATCTACAAATGAAAGTAGATAATAGAGTTTTTATAAAATTTAATGATTTTCATATCCAATTTACCGACGAGGATTTGTTTATGCTTGAACTACTTGACCAAGTTGGAGACATGGTTGAATCTACGTATATATTTGGGGAAGGAGTAGGCATTATAGAAAAAGAAAAAGATTTGGATTTAATTGATAGAACAATGACTGTAACAGAAAATGAGGAGGCAGCTTTATTTGAAAGGCAAACCTTTATTAAAGCCGCAGAAGGGCAACCTATTCCCGGAGAATTAGTTCAAAAAGCAATTATGGAAAGTAAAAAGACGGGCGAGCCAATGGGTAGAATATTGCAGAGATATTTGCCGGATACTAGTTCTATGACGATAATATCTCCCGGGGCTGGAGTTCCCGAAATGAAGAAAAGAAGCAAAAAGAAATAGAATAATTAGCGGTATAATTGGTATAATTGTATAATTGGGGTCAAATCTCGATGTTTTTAGATCTTGCAGATCAGTCAAATTGAAAAATTGTTAAATAGTTGAATAGAGTTACGGATCCTTCGGATCGGTTGAATTGTTGAATAGTTAAATCGTCAAAACTAAAAACAAAAACCAGATGACGGCTGAAAAGAGAGAAGCTCAAAAATCCAATTGCGTTTTTTTTTAAATGAATTAAAGTAAACTACTATGTGGTTTACGAAATCTATAGAAGAAACACTCGAAGAGCTTAACGTTGAACCGTCAACCGGACTTAGTGAGGAAGAAGCTTCAGGTAGGTTAGAAAAATACGGACCGAATAAGATTCAGAAGAAAAAGAAAAGAACTATTCTGCAATTATTCCTTTCCCAGCTTAACAATACGCTTATTTATGTATTATTCGGCGCTGTAGTTATTACTCTCTTTATGCGAGAGTATATCGATACGGTAATCATTCTACTTGTAATTATTATTAATGCTGTTCTTGGGGTAGTTCAGGAAGTAAAGGCAGGGAAAGCAATCGAAGCGCTGAAAAAAATGTCATACCCGAAAGCTCTTGTTAAAAGGGACGGAGAAGTAAAAGAAATCAATTCGGAAAAAGTCGTTCCGGGTGATATTCTTATTCTTGATGCGGGAAGATTTATTGCGGCCGATCTTCGGTTAATCGAATCGGTAAATTTACAAATCGAGGAATCCGTGTTAACGGGTGAGTCTGTTCCTTCGGATAAGGACGCGAAATTTATTACGGATAATCTCAAAATCCCTTTAGGTGACAGGGTGAACTCGGCTTTTACGTCGACACTTGTTACTTACGGAAGAGGTGTCGGAGTCGCCGTTCGTACCGGGATGAAAACCGAAGTTGGAAAAATTGCAGATATTATCGATACAGAGGAAGAAGAGCCGACCCCTCTGGAGATAAGGCTCGATGAACTCGGAAAAACACTAGGCAAACTTGCAATCGGCTCCTGCGTTTTGATTTTTGTGATCGCTTTACTTCAAGGAAGAGATTGGTCTGAAATGCTTTTAACGGCTGTTTCTCTTGCTGTTGCGTCGATACCGGAAGGGCTTGTGGCTATCGTTACTGTAGTTCTTTCGATAGGTGTAACCAGTATGTCAAAAAGAAATGCAATCGTTAAAAGATTGCCGGCTGTTGAAACCCTTGGGTCTGTTAACATTGTTTGTTCCGATAAGACTGGAACACTTACCCAGAATAAAATGACAGTTACAAAATATTTTAATCTGAGTGAAGGTGAAATTCCCCTCCGGCGGGAAAATGGAAAAAATACAACAGAAGCTGCAAGATTACTCGCAAAAGCTATGATTCTTTGTTCGGATGCGACTTATGAAAACGCTGTAGGAACAGGCGATCCCACAGAAATCGCACTGCTGATATTTGGAGATAAACTTGGTATTGACCGCAAAAAATTAAATGATACGAATAAAAGGGTCGGGGAATTAGCCTTTGAATCTGACCGGAAATTAATGTCCACACTATCCAGTGAGGATGGTAGGCTAACCGTTTATACAAAAGGCGCAATTGGTAAACTTTTAAAAATATGTACGCACGTTTTGGAAAACGGGAAAGTCGTTCCGATTACAGAAGCGCATAGAAAAAAATACTTCGATGCTACAGAAAATATGTCTGCAGAGGCGCTTCGCACACTGGCAGCAGCGTATAAACCTGTAGATTCCGTTATTGATTCTTCTGAGATGGAAAAGGATTTAATTCTATTGGGACTTGTCGGAATGATCGATCCTCCGAGAGATGAAGTAAAGCTCTCCATTCAAAAAGCAAAAGGTGCGGGCGTTACGACTATAATGATTACAGGCGATCATAAGAATACCGCCTTTGCAATTGCGAATTATCTTGATATTGCCGAAAGGAAAGAACAGGCAATTACAGGAGAGGAAATCGATAACTATTCAGATGAAGAATTTACAAATATGATTAATCGTTTCCGGGTATTCGCGCGTGTTTCACCTCAGCATAAAGTAAAAATCGTCCATGCTCTAAAAGCTAAAGGCAATATTGTATCGATGACGGGCGATGGTGTGAATGACGCGCCATCTTTAACTGCTGCCGATATCGGTGTAGCAATGGGAATTACAGGTACTGATGTAGCAAAAAGTGCGTCTGATATGATCCTTGCGGATGATAATTTTGCTACAATTATTTCTGCAATCGAACACGGCAGGAATATTTACAGCAATATTAAGAAATCGATACTATTTCTACTTACGTGTAATCTGGGAGAGGTGGTTGCAATGTTTGTTTCAATTCTTATCGGATTCCCGGCACCATTAATCGCAACCCAACTCTTATGGATTAATCTTCTGACAGATTCACTTCCCGCAGTAGCCCTTGGTATGGATCCCGGAGATCCTGATGTAATGATAGAGAAACCACGCGCTCCAAAAGAGAGCTTTTTTGTACATGGCGCAGGTATGCGTGCAATAGGTGGAGGTATATTAATTGGCGCATTAACGATATTTGCCTTCTGGTATGGATATTATGAGCATGGATATAGCCCTTTTGATGATTTTGTTCCGGAAAATATTTTAGGGTATGCGAGAACAATGGCTTTTATGACAATAATTTCATGTCAGCTATTTTATTCATTAGCTTTCCGGAATAGTATAAAATCTGTTTTCCGGATAGGGTTTTTTTCAAACAAATATTTGATTGGCACTATTATACTTGGATTGGCAATGCAATTAATGATAATTGGAATCCCCGCAATGCAGGATGCATTTAAATTACAGATGCTTGATTTTGGCGGTTGGATAAATGTTGTTCTCTTAGGATTGGTTCCTCTTACATTTAATGAAATTGAAAAAATATTTATACGATACCGTAGAAGAGTATCGACGGGAGCAATTTAGTTCTTAGTTCGTAGTTAATATAATTGATAATTGGGGTCAAATCTAGACATCTTTTTTTGTGGATTCGAGACTTTAGTATATCAGTAAGTCAGTGTATCAGGTTGCTTTTTTTACTAATAAACCAATTTACCAATTAACTAATAACTAACTGGCTACATAACGTCCTAACGATTTAGTGTCTCCGTGTAAGAATTAGTTTTTATAACAAAAAGTTAAAGGCGGATTTTAACTCATTCCAGTTTCTTTCTATAAGTTGAAGATGGTGATCTCCCTACATCCACCTCCCCCTTTTCAACGTCATCAATCCAGAGAAGAATAGCATCTTCAAGTAAGGTTCCTTTATATTTTTCATTTTTGAGAATGGAATTAAAAAAATCCAAACATTCATCCTTATAAAGCCCTTCAACCCCAGGTTTAGAGTGGACGCTGTTATAGGCAAAGAATTCAATGGTTTTATAAACGAGAGGGTAATTAGGATAGTTTTCTAAGAATTTCCTTTTTTCCATGATACTCATTGCAAGAGGTATATATGGGCTGTTCGGATATTCCTTTAATAATTTATTATATGCTTTCGTTTTCTCTTCCCATGTTTTTCTGAGGGTAGAGTGAATTGGTTCTATAATTGTTATTATCAATTCATATTCTTCTGCCTCCCGGGGAGAGGTTACGCTGAAAAACTTGCTGTGTGGTTCTTTTTCAATTCGTCCCGCCACAGGAGAGAATGGACAGTTTTCTAAGGAACCAACATATCCATGCCGGATTATTTCTAAATAATACTGATGGGTTGTTTTTGGGAGTTTATGATATTCCCAGTCTTTATTTATGTATATATATTTATATATTGAATCCCCTTTTTCTAAAGGTTGAAAGAACTGGCTCCATTTTTTCTTATCGGAACTTAGAGGGAAACCGCTCCATGTTATGTCAACTTTAAAAGTTGTTGGTAAATCATCGTAATCATCGTGAGTGGTAAATATCTTTGTATAGAGATCAGTTTTAATAGGTAAGACATAAATTGTATCCGAAGATTTGTTTACAATACTTACTCGTACAAAGATTGGTTCATACGTAATATATTCCGCTTTTTGTTCCGATAGAGAGTAATGAAGTTCAATTCCTTCGGTTTTTATCTCCGGATATGAAATTAGAATGAAAATTAAACAGTTAATCATTATTTAAATATAAGAAAATTTTTTTTCTTTGTCAATGTATTCTAATTGCGTTATGAGTCAAAAAAACAATAGCGGAAAGCCGTCAGCTGATAGCAGATAATCTTTGTGGCTTTGTGTGAGATTTTTTTATCCTGGGGTCAAGTGATTCCCAGTTTGTCGGCGGAATCCCGAACATTATCCGGGAAAGACGGAAGTAATTTTTTTATCTTGTTTTTTGAAAGTTTTTTTAAATCAATTTCATTTATCGGTATTGTTGCGAGCCCCTTTTTGACCATGTAGAGCTGGTCGAGAAAAGCCTTTTCCGGAGTAGCAATATAAGCCCCTTTTTTCTCCCTATAACCAAAAAATAAACTTTTTTTTATCTGTCTAAAAAGCACTTCTCTTCCCTCTATTTTATAGGTTTTTGTCCTTCTTGTAGTCGCAAAAGTAAGAGTATATGGGACTAAATTAAGTATTCCGTAAGAAGCTAACGCGGATTCGAAAGATAAATAGTTGGGAGGGTAAAGAAAAGAAGCGACTTTTTCTATTTCTATGTTCGTGCCGGAAACGATATAAACCCCTCCGGAAATTCTTTCCAGCACTCCTGTTTTGACCCACCTGCTCAATTGAAGGTATAAATAGTTCCTTTTAAAGCCCGTAATTTTTTCGAGGTCTTCTATGGTAAAAAAATCCCGATCGAATTTTTTTATTTCCTTTATTAAATCAAAACCTTTCATAAAACCTCGATAATTTTGTGAAATTCTGAAGGTAAAAATTTTCTCAAATCTCTTCTTAATATTTTTCTATCTATGTTAGCTTTTGGTTCGTATTTCTTATCTGATAGCTCAGATAAATACCACAAATCAAAAAAATCTTTAGGTTCTTTCCTATTTTTTAAACATAATTGCTTATCCTTATAAAGCTGTTCGGGTGTTGATACTTGAAGTAGAACGGAATATATTGAACAGGGCGATTTTACCATTTTTAATTTAAAATCGTAGTTTTTCTGTATTCTTTTAGAAATCTCGATTTTTATCCTGAAGGGAAACGCGAGATAATCCTTGCTTATTTTAATTTCAGCTAAATATGTGTATCTCTTTTCGGCTAAATCGGAGATTTCTATTTCCGGAAACGGAGAGATTATTTTCTTCATAATATTTTTGAAATTCTTTTTTAAAGTGTCCTGGGTTAAAGAAAAATCCATATCTTCCGAGAATCGGGGGGAACCATAAACCAACCTTAAAGCAGTTCCGCCTTTAAATATCAAATATCGGGATTCGGGAAATTTTGAGATACCACGTAAGACTAAAATTTCGTAATATTCCCTTACAACCTGGGTTATATCTATCGATAATTCTTTTGAAAACCTTTCCGCTAAATTACGTTCCATTTTTCTTATCATTTATGATAAGTTTTTTTGAACGTATGTCAAGGGGAAAAATGGTGCTTCGCACCAGTAAATGGGTAAATTAGTTGATTGACGAATTAGTAAAAGCGCCGAGCTCTCAGTGTGTTTTTTGTTCCTCTGTGTTCTATGTGGTAAAATGTTTTGGTGTGGGTGTGTTATCCCTCACTGCACATCAAATTGTACGGACAAAATTCGCAGTAATCCCCGGCGTCGGGGGAAAAAGAAACATCCGGGTTTACAATCTCATTTAATATGAACGTGAGTGCTTCAAGGAATAATTCCATATTTTCAACAGGGAGGATATTTTTTTCTCGCGGTTTTCTTATGTTGAAAATTTCCGCCTGAATTTTATCGATTGGCAAATTTTTGTTTTTCGAATAAAGATAAACGTATATTGGTAATTGAAGGGATTTTATTTTTTTCTTTATAATATTTCTGCTAAGGTCGATTTCGCTATTTTGCTTCTTTGCGGGTTTTATTACCGTTCCGGTTTTGTAATCGATTACGTGCAGGATACCGCCTGTTTCTTCTACCCTGTCTATCCTTCCTTTTACCTTAAATTTTTTATCCGTGCCTTCTTCTGGTTCCGCTGCTTCGAAGACCCCGGAAACGGGTTCTTCAAGGTTTCTTATGAAGATATCTGCATCGAGTGAGCGCATGTTTTCATATTCTATGAAACGCATTAAGGTTCTTCCTATGATTTCTCTTAGGAGAATCTGCCCGCCTCCTTCACTGAATTCCCTTTCGAGTTTTTCTTTTAATTTTCGTGAGAAACCGGATATGTCGATTTGGATTTTTTTACCGGTAAATGGAGTGTAGTAATCTTTCAAGAAATCGTGAATGAATTTTCCTATCGTGCTTCTTTCAATTTCTTCTTCGATATCCATGTATTCTTCGAGTTCAAGGACGTACCTGTAATAAAACTGTAAGGGACATTTTATGTACGTGTCTATTTTTGTTGGTGAGTACTCCAGATTTTTTAACTTTTCCAGAACTTTTTCGCTCTTCCTGATTTCTTTTTCTTCCGGAATTTCTACCCTAGGTTTAAAAATTCTGTTATCGATAATTTGATTTTCTTTGTTTTTTTCTTTATCCCAGAGAATCTTCTCGATAAATCTAGATTTTATATTTTTATCTACGTCTCTTAGTTTTCCTTCCTTATATATTAGATGAACTTTTTTACCGCCGCTAATTAACCTGTAGAAATTATGCGCGTATATCGATTCGTTTTCTTCATAGCCGGGAAGTCCTATTAGTTTTCGCAGACCATGCGGAAGAAGGGGATCGAATTTGTATAAAGTGGGCATAATATTTTCATTGACGTCGAGTAATATTATTTGCTCGAAATTCAAGTTTCTGCTTTCAAGCATTCCCATAATCTGAATTCCTTTAAGGGGTTCTCCTATAAAGGGTATTCGAAGTGTTAAAAGATAACTTTCAAGCAGGGTGATGATATCTAAATTATCTGCGAATTTTACATTTGAGAAAAGAGATTTTTTCAATTCTTCAAGTTTCTCGAAAACCGTTCCGATAAATTGATTGTTCAGAGGGTATCTTCTAATATTTGAATTTTCATAGATAAAGGAAATAAAATCGTGCAGTTTCTCCGAACCGCTCTTTAATGAATCGATGTCGTTAAAAGCTTCTATCGAAAGAGAATGTATTTTTTGAAGTAAATTAATCATTACCGACAATGATTCTTTATCCTCAAAGTGTTTTTTGAAGTTTTCTTTTGATATCAGTTTAAATATTTCTTCCGGAGAAAAGAAATTTCTGGCTTTTTCCCTGTTTGCCGATACCAGTGTTTTTTCGAGCCGGTTGATAAGTACGCTGAAAGGTTCTTTGTCTTCAGGGGTTTTTATGGTTTTTATCCACGGATGCTGGATTAAATTCAAATAATCCTTGATATAGTAAAGAGTTTTATCCTTATCTTTCTTTTTTGTTCTTTGCAGAGAAAAAATGTATTTAAGCAGATTAAAGAGTGAAGTTCTTTTTAAGGGATATCCCATTGTTATGTTGAAATCATTTTTGTTTGTCCGGATTATCTCGGATATGAGAGGAATAAGAGAAGCGGAATCCGGCAGAACGATTGCGGTATTTTTGTCTTTTTTATTAAAAGTTGATAGTATCTCTTCTGCGGTTAACATTTCCGAATGCGTATCGAAACATTGGTGTATTTCAAGATGAGGTTTTTCGGTTGCTTTTTTGTTTGTTTCTTTAAAACTTACCCCCCAATCCTGTTCCCATTTCTTGTGGAAATAGAAAGGTGAGGTTTTGGGTACGATTCCTTTAACGGCTTCGGACTGGATTATTATATCGGCTTTTCCCTGTGTAAAAAGATATCTCATCATGCGTTCTTCAGATTTATTTAAAGCGTAAAACCCGGCAAAGATTATTTTTTCGAAGGGAATAAGTTCGGATATTTTTTCTATGTTTTCGGAAGTGAAGCGGTATATTTCTCCTCTGTAAGTTAGATTGTTTTCTTTAAGGAAATAGTAAAATTTATCCCTGATAAGCCCGAAGTGCTTCCAGAAATCTCTAGCCCACGCTAAAAAAAGTTCATCGTAATCGGTCAGTTCATCTGTGTTTATTTCTTTTCGAGACTGGATTTCGAATTCTTCCATCGCGCTGAGAATTTTTCTCCCCCAGTGAATATAGTTATTGAAGGACCCGGTTAGTTTCATAAGAGGACTTTTTTCATCAGGTGAGCTTTCTACGATTGCTCTGTACATCAGATAAATGAGGTCGAAGTCTCCCTTTGGTATTCGCTCATCCCGCAAAGTTGCGAAGAGGTACTGCATCCATCCGTCAATCGAGAAACGAGCAGGAGGTATGAACGCGCCGGGGATTTTTTTCTTTAATGATTCAAGAAAGAAATGTGAAGGTCTGATGCCCGGAAAAACTACACAGATAGAAGAAAAATCGGTGCTGTCGTGATTCTCGCAGACATAATCGCTTAAAGATTCGATGAAGTTTTCCGAAAAGGGAATTTTCAGCAGTTCACTCAATCTCTATGACCTCCCTGGAATTAAGGTTTACTATGTATGTATTGATGGTTTTATCGGGGAAATATTCCGCTAAGACTTCTTTATAACTTTTGAGCTGCTTTTTCCAGGTGGATGAGGGTTCTTCTCCCGATTTGAAATCGATAATGTGGACTTCTTCGTTTCTAAAAACAACTCTGTCGAGTCTGTATGAAATACCTTCGGTTGAAATTATTTCTTTTTCCCTCCAGGCTCTGACTTCCGGTGAGAACCATTCTCTTGTTTCCTCTTTTTTAAATATTTCTTCTATAGTCGTTCTTATTTTTTCTCGGAAATGTTCTCTTTCTCCGGGAAAAGCGAATTCGTTTAAGGCTCTGTTTATTATAGAGTCGATGTTTTCAAGGTCGCCCGTATCTTTTATGTAGAATAAAACTTTATGAAGAATCTCTCCTGTTTTACGGGATTCGTTGATTTTATTATTCATTAAGACATATATATCGTTTTTTTTCATCAACAATCTTGAAGAAGCTTTTTCTACGCTTTCCCTGTCTTCTATTTTCATTTGTAAATATTTTAAAGGTAATCCGCCTTTTGTGTTTTTATCCGTTACTTTTTGCCCTGGTTTTCCTCTCCGGTATGAGTCTCCTGTGATGTGCCCGGTTAGCACTTCCTTCCATATATCCGAATAATTTTGAGGCTTTTCATCGGGCAGGAAAACATGGAGTTCATATTTTGCCCTGCTCAGAGCCACGTAGAGATTATTGATTTCTTCGAAAGTTTCATTTTGTTCCTTTTCTATAATTTTTCTTTTAATTTTTCCTTTCATTTCTTCGTTGTCTTCGGGAAGAATATCGCTTTTGATTTTGATAATTCTTTTAATTCCGTTATATTCTATAACGACTTCGTTTTTATCTCTGTCGTTCGGGATATAAATAAAGGGCAGGATCACGACAGGGAATTCCAGACCTTTCGCGGAATGAATGGTCATTATTCTTATAGCCTCCCTTGACTCCGGCAGAAGGATCGACGGAGGGTTTTCATAATTTTGCTGTCTTTCCCACTCGAGCAGCATTCCTTCTATGGATGTTATCGATTTTTCTTCCAGGTTATGTACGAATTCGAGGAAAGATTCGAGAAAGCTCTCGGTGCCCGCACAATTTTCAGGTATCTTAAAGACCCTTATTATATCGCTTGTAATATCATAAACAGGCAGGAATCCCGCATGGGTAAAGAACGTTTCTATATAATTCATCCAGATTTCCGGGAATCTTTTTTTAAACCGTATATAATAGGGGATATCGGATACACAATCTTCCGCAAAATTTATTATATCTTTTTCGTTTAATCCCGTTTGTTTGCCGAAGAATGGACTTAAAACTAAGCCCAGGAAAGAGGTGTTATCAAGAGGATGCGCAAGGAATTTTAGCATGGAGAGTATTCCTTTTACTGCCGGGTTGCTTGAAAGGTAGAGTGTTTCACCGGAAACAACGGGATAACCCCTTTCGCACAGGTACTGCGTTATTTCTTTTGCCTCCGCGTTGCGGCGCACAAGAATTGCTATATCTCCTTTCTCGTATCCCCGGGAGAGTACCTCATCGATTGTTTTTTTCAATTCCTTATTCGCGGAGAGAATAATATCTTCTATATTTTTACTTTCCGGGTGAATTTTCGTTATTGAGACAAAACCTTCCGGAGTTTTTCCCTGTTTTGTTTCGGGGATTTTCTGTTTTACCGTATCCGTATAAAAATCACTCTTATTTCCCATTTTGCACTTGATTTTCTCGGGCAGGCAAGAAAAAACTTCTCCTATGAAATCGACTATCGCCGGCGCGCTCCGGTAGTTTTTATCTATATACTCAGAGTTTTTTTCATCCTCACCAACGGAAGCAAACAGGTCCATAGGGATGTTGAAAAGTTCAACGTCTCCTCCTCTCCACTGGTATATTGCCTGTTTGGGGTCGCCAACGTAGAAAAACGAACCTCCTTCGGAAAGAGCGTTGTCGATTAAGGGGACAAGATTTTGCCACTGGTTTCTGCTGGTATCCTGGAATTCATCAACAAGATAATGAAGGAATTTTTCTCCTATTCTGTAAAAAATAAAGGGTACACTAAATTCGTCGAATAAGATTTTCAGTTCTTTGTTGATGTCTTCTATGAATCTAACCCGTTGTTTTTCTCTTATATTCTTTAATGTTTCCCTGTATGTCTGGTAAATATCTATCTGGTAATTGTGTTCTCTAAGCAGTTTGAGTTCATAGTATTTGAAAGTCGTTCTTTTTAATTCGTTAAAGAGTGAGGAAAAATTTTCCGGGTTATCCTTGAATTTTTTTGTTAGTGCTTCCGTACTTTCTTTCTTAACGTAAGAACTTTTTAATGTTTTATCGATATCCCTGTTTTCGATCCCTTTTTGAAGAGTATCTAGGAACCTTGAATGTATTCCTTCGTGATTTTCGGAATATTCAAGAATTTTTTCACTAAGATTAATTGATTTATTAAATAGGATTGCGATTGTCTTGTCCAGTTCGGTTGAGTCTTCGTGCGGTTTTTCGAAAGTCAGGTTTTCGTTACCTTCATATTTTTCTATTCTATCCATTCCTTTTCTTAAGGTGTCGTGAAAATCCCAGTTTATTTTACCTCCGGTGTCTATTCTGTTTATTATAAAATCACTTAATTTCTTTCGCAGGATTTTATTTTCTTCGACTGATTGTATTATTAATGAAGTGGCAAAATCTTTATAGTAATTCGAATCCATAATAAGCTGGGATTCGGGAGTTATTCCGAGCTCGATTGAAAAAGCTTTGACGAGTGAATTTACAAAAGAGTCTATGGTCCTGACGGAGAAATCGCTGTAATTATCCAGAATATAATCTATTAGCTCTTGAGAACGCTTGTTTCCTTTTTCTAAAGCTTCTTCTTTCAGTAACCCGAGAATTCGTTCTTTCATTTCGGTTGCGGCTTTATTGGTGAATGTTATGGCAAGAGATTTTTTAAGATTTTGATTGTCCGCTTTAAGTAAATTTTTGTACCGCGTGGAAAGGCGATATGTTTTACCTCCACCCGCGGAGGAAAGGAGACTTATTAATCTGTTCTTTTTGCTCATTTAATTTAAGGATAAAATCCGGGAGGGAAAAGTCAAGACTGTTTTTGAACCACTAAGCACACGAAAACTAATTTAACCACAGATTACACAGATTATCACAAGATTATCCCACCACACACCAAAACTAAGCGGAACAACAAATTGCACAAATAGCACGAATAAAGAAAAAATTTTGTTTGTTTTAACTAAATCCCAAATCCTATCTTCGGACGCCGATTGACACACATTTACTCACATTTTCTCTTTAAGGTTGAGAGGTTGTATGTTTAAATTATTCCTCTGGGGAGTTTTCTCGATACAATACTCTATTTACTTTTTTTACGTCAGCCAGTATTCCTTTTATGCGCATCAGGATAGTAAGTTGTCCCAATAACATAAATATTATCATACATAATTCTATAATAGTATATTCTCTTCCCAGAATGAAAACGGAGGGTGTTCCGGCTTTACTTAGTAAGTACTGTAATAGTGATGCCGCCATTAGTATGACCGACCTGTCTGTCTTGTCGAGCGGACCCTGGTGCTGCCAGGAAACCCCTAAAGCTTTACCCAGTATTCCCGTGTAGCTAATAAGCAGTATGGTTACCGTAGCTACCATCCCTATTCTGACGTCGCATAATGATGAAAAAGATATACCGGCAAAAATAAACACATCAGCGTATCTATCCGGAAGAGCGTAAATAATTTCATTTATAATCGTAAATTTAGCTCTTTTCATTGACAGCAGTTCGACTAACGTGTTTAAGGTAATGCCAAGAAAAATCAAAAAGATATTTACCAGCAAAAAAACAGGGGTCTCTCCTGATTTGTAATAGAAAAAACCCGTCGTAATAGAAATAAAGAAAGCAATAAAACTCATTAAATCCGTGTGAATGAATTTGATTTTATCTCCAAGATGATTTAGTAATCCGAGATAAGAATATCGGAACCCGTATAACGCGAAATTTTTTAATTTTCTATTATTCTTTTCACTCATATTGTAAAAATATAAGAAGAAATATTTGTAATGTCAAGATGTTTTTTGAAATAGTGAATTAGTATATAAGTGAATCAGTAAATTAGTAACAAAGATTCTTGAAATCTAAGTCAAATGATTAAATTGTCAATTTGTTAAATAGTAAAAACGAAAAATAAGAATCCTGTAAATCTGCGTTTATCTGCGTCCTATTATCTTTGTGTCTTGGTGTCTTAGTGGCTAATTTTAGCGACAAGGACACGATTTTTTCTGTTGACTTCCGTTGAAATTTTGTTTATACTTAAAATAATATTTAAACAGTTAAAATAAGGGGGGCTAAAATTTTATTCGATGATTTAGAAGATTCAAAGTTTAAGAAGATCAATCTGGAAGATTTTAAGCAGATATTAAAAGTTCTTCCTATTCCAATAGATATTGTGGATACGGATCTAAATATACTTTACATGAATGAGGTGCTTAAGAATAAAGTCGGGAGAGATGCTACCGGAGAGAAGTGTTTTGAGGTATATAAAGATGACAATATTCAATGCCCTTTTTGTCCAGTGAAAGCAGAATTTTCGATTGGAGAAAGTAAAACAATTGAATCGGATGGAGCTTTTGGCGGTAAAATAGTCAAAATAAAACATAAGGCAATTGAATTAAGAGGAAAAAAATATATTTTAGAAATTTTCGAAGATATCACGGATGCCATAACCGATGATCTCACCGGATGCTATAACCGGAGAAAACTAAAGGACGACCTTAAAGAAGAACTTGAACGAGCTGAGCGATACAATAAAAACTTATCCGTTTTAATGGTAGATATTGATTGGTTTAAAGAATACAATGACTTTCACGGGCATCAGAAAGGAGACAAATTACTCATGAGATTGGTCAGGACACTTTCCTATAATATAAGGTTCACCGATAAATTATACCGTTTCGGAGGAGAGGAATTTGTGGTCTTACTTCCGGAAACCGGTGAAAAGGAAGCAAAAGAAGTTGCAGAAAAACTCTGCGAGAAGGTTGAAAAAAAGAAATTCGAGGGCGCGGAAAAAAGCCAGCCAAATAATATTATCAGTGTTAGTATAGGGGTTGCCAGTTATCCGGAAAATGGAAGTTCTTCAGTTGAAGTTATACATGCTGCCGATTCTGCTCTTTATGATGCAAAAGCGTCCGGAAAAAATATCGTCAAGGTCGCAAAAAAATAATATTTAATCATTCCAGCGCTATCCAGTCCGTTTTTACCCTGCTCCATTCCGAAATTGTGTGTCCTATATCTATAAAAAATTTCTTTATTTGTGTCTCTTTATAACCCAATATATCTTCCAGAATGGGAGTTAAAATACTAAGCGCACTGTCGGAAAGTACTGTTCTCTTAGAAATATGACCAAGATAAGGCGAAGAAGAAACGGCTATCGGATATCCTCCGTAAGCATTAACGTGCAGCATAACATGTAAATCGGATGAGCCGTCTCCTACATATATTATTCTATCACGTGGAATTTTATTCTTTTCTCTGAGGGAATCCAGATTGGTTACCTTACCCTGCCCCGCACCGGTTCTTTCTATACTTTGAACAGTCCCCTTCTCGTCGTATATAAAAGTAGTTCCGATGATATTCTCGGGAGGCAGGATACCTTTTAAAGCAGTTTTTATAATCTCAACCGGACAGGCGGATATGACATAACAGTAAAATTTGTCTTCTCCTATGCCTTTTTCCAGGACTTTCATTAATTTGGAGACGTCTTTTTTTAATTTTATATCTTGCGCGACTTCTTTAAAAAGTTTTTTTGTCACTTTGCCTTTATAATCCGGATCGGTAGTAATAAGTTGGGCGAGCTCTCCGCCCAATTGGACTATATTCCTTTCCCTTACCCTGACAAGTTTTTCCTCGAAGGTTTTCTCGTCGATTCCTATTTTCCCACTTAGAATGACACCTGAATCATCAAAACTTAATGTTTTGTCGAAGTCGCAGATGAACAGGTACCTTTTCTGTCTTTTGCTCATTTTTAAAAATCTCCTTTATTTTTATACTTTATAGATAAACTACTACTCGCAAAAACGCAAGCTCTATTTTGAAGATTCTTCGAATCTAAGTTGAATAGTTGAATTGTTGAATAGTTGAATAGTAATCTAGATCCTTCGGATCAGTTGAATCGTTGAATAGTTGAATAGGGAAAACAAAAAATTCTTGTGGTAATCTGTGTAATCTTGTGGTTATAAAATGGGGTGGGTTGGGATTCTGACTTCTGGCTTATTAATTTTATTTATATTCTCAGCTAGCATATGCTTTTATTTCTTTCATTAACATTCTATCTTTAAACCTTTCAGGTAAATCCAATATTTGTTGTCGATGTACATCTATTTCAGCAAGAATAAAATCTTTTTTCTTTTCAGAGCAAATAAATTCACTGGAAAGTGTTTTAAAAAGATCATTGATTTCAGAAAATTCGATCTCATGCGCAATTATATATGCATCATGAAGATTTTTAATTTCTTGTTCCGCGTGCTTATCAAATAAATTTTTAATAGAATGTGTTTTTAAAACCAGTTCAACCTCAGGCAAAGAAAAAATTTGCTCCTCACTCAGAGATTCCTTGATTTCCTTTAACCAATCCGCGTGTGTAATTTGATTAAGATTCATTCTCTTCCAGAAATCTTCAATTTCAGGTACATGAGAAAACAATTCTGAAAACTGCCCGTATATCTGACCTACTTTTTTCTTAGTCTCGATTGCCCTTTCGAGAATTATGCCGAGAACCAATTCGGAATTCGAACCCGCCATCCTCAAACCTCCTTAATTAAGGTTTCTATATTTATAATTGTATTCAATTATAACATAAATGTCAAGTATAAAAATTATTGAAAAACACTATATATTTTTAGTATACTAGTAATAAATAAGAAGTAGAGCGCGGTAATAGATGCCAGGCACCAGGTCGTTTTAGGATTAGGAGATAAGTTGAAAGTCGAGCGAGGATTAAGGATTAGCAGTGAAGCAAGAAGAAAAGCAAGGATTAAGAAAAAACACTTACCGCTTAATCCATAATCCCTGAACTGCTATCTTGAATTGCTTCTAATCCTACCTAAATCCGCGTTCATCTGTGGCTATTTCATAGATTCTTCGAATCTAAGTTAAATCGTTAAATGGTTGAGTGGTTAAGTGGGAAAACAATAAAAAAACTCTGTGAACTCTGTAGTAATTATTTAGGATTTTGGATTTAGGGATTGGGATTTAGTTAAAACTTTGGACTTCGGACATGGGACTTTGGACTATTTTTTTTCTTTGAGTCCTCTGTGGTAAATTTTTGTTTTTGCCAACGGAAAACTAATACCCCAATTACAGCTCCGCTCATGTCAATAAGAATATCAAAAAGATCATCAAATCCTGCCGGTCCTTGTCCTGTTAACAACTGAATTGATTCCTGCATTGCAGCTATGATTAAAACACCTAAAATTACAAGAAAACAAGAAATTGGCGGTTTTCTATTTGTAAATACAACCGATGCCAACCATGTCAGTATTCCATAAAAAATAAACCGTGCTACTATATGCGATAAATCTGAGTGAAAAAGCCAATCAAATCCCGTTCTGTAAGCGGGGGAGAATTGACGTATGAGGTAAAACGGAAAAAACATCCCGATGCTTAACAAAATCAATAGTATTTGACGTGCCCTTTGTTTCATAATATAATCTATACAATAATACTATCGAGTCAATGCTAGGTACCAGATACCAGGTTCCGGATCGTGAACCGAAGGATTAGGTACCAGATACCAGGTCTCGGATCCTTCGGATAAGTTAATTGGTATATTTGTTAATTAGTTAATTAGTAAAAACAAAAAAGAAAATCCTGTGAATCTTGTTAATCCTGTCTAAAAATTTGGGGTTTTGGGTTGGGTTTTTTATAAACACAATTAAAATTCGGTGTGTGGTGAGGCTTTGTGTTCTCTGTGTGTCCTTTTGTTTTTATCTCATCAATTTCAGCATCAACGCCTTCTGCGCGTGCAGGCGGTTTTCAGCCTCGTCAAAGACAACCGAATGCGGTCCGTCAATTATTTCCGCCGAAACCTCTTCTCCTCTTATCGCAGGCAGACAGTGCATAAATATATAATCCTTATCGGCACAGGAGGCGACTCCTTTGTTGACCTGAAAAGACGCAAAAACTTTTCTTCTTTCTTGGGCTTCGTCTTTAAAACCCATTGAAGCCCAGACATCGGTATAAATAACATCGACTCCGTCTGCGGCTTCCCTCGGGTCGTTAGTAATGGCAATTGAACCACCGGAAGCAGAAGCCAATTCTTTAGCTTCCTTTATAATATCTTCATCCGGCTCATAACCTTTCGGATGGGCAACTCTGAAATCCATTCCCATAAGCCCGGAGGCTAACAGCATCGAATTACAGACGTTATTGCCATCGCCAATGAATGCTAGCTTCACATTTTCAAGGTTTCCTTTCTTTTCGTATATTGTTTGAAAATCCGCAAGTATCTGACAGGGATGCTCTAAGTCGGATAGACCGTTTATAACAGGTATACTTGAATTCTCGGCAAGACCCGTAACGGTTGAATGCGCAAAAGTTCTTGCCATAATTCCGGAAGCCCATCTTGAGAGATTCTTTGCTATATCTTCGACGCTTTCTCTTTTTCCGATACTAATATCAGCAGGCGCAAAATAAATTCCCAAACCTCCGAGCTCGTAAATGCCGGCCTCGAATGTAAACCTGGTCCGCAGAGACGGTTTCTCAAAAAGCATAGCAAGGACTTTGCCTTTAAGAGGGCTACTATCCATTGCTTTTTCTTTTTCCTTCTTTAGTATACAGGCATCTCTGATGATTTCCAGAAATTTTACTCTATCAATATCACTGATTGAAACAAAATCCCTTTTCATTTCTCCTCCTCTTTCCTCTTACCGTATTCCATTTGATATTTCAATAAATCTCCCTTGGAGAGATAATCTATTATCAATACACCATTAAGATGGTCTATTTCGTGCTGTATCATCCTTGCTATAAGACCCTCCGCCTTATACTCCACTTCTTTTCCATCCGCATCGAATCCCCTGACAAGAAGGACCTCTGCCCTGGTAATCTCCACAGTCGCATCGGGGACGGAAAGGCATCCTTCACCCATTACATCTTCTTCATCCGCTTTTATTATTATCGGATTCACCAGAACTATCCGTCCTTTCTCCTCATCCGATCTTCCAACCAACACCTGGCTTGCCACTCCTATTTGATTGGCGGCAAGACCAATACCTTCTTCATCTGTCATAGTTTTAAGCATTTTCTCAACCAGATGGTGAATGTTGGAAAAATCTTTTACCTCTTTGGCTTTTTCATGTAAAACTGAATCCGGATAAACTCTTAGCTTACCCATCTTTAGTTATCTTTAAATGTAACTCTTTTAATTCTTCATCATTTACCGGGCCCGGAGAACCTTCCATAAGACCAAGACCGCTCAGAGTTTTAGGAAACGCAATTACATCGGTAATCGAATTTTCTCCGGCAAGAAGCATGCATATTCTATCAAAACCCAATCCCATTCCACCATGCGGGGGAGCTCCGAGAGTTAGCGCTTTTAATAAAAAGCCAAATTTATTCATAGCTTCTTCCTCACTCATGCCGATAATTTTCATCAGCTTCAATTGAACTTCCGGATTATGACATCTGATGCTTCCCGAAACCAACTCCACGCCGTTAAGCACTAAATCATACTGTTTTCCTATTACCTCACCGGGATTCTTTTCAATATCTTTCGCCTCACCGATGGGTTCTGTAAATATATGATGGCAGGGAATCCAGCAGTTGTTTTCCTCGTCCCATTCGAAAATGGGAAAATCGGTTACCCACAGAAATTTCCAACCCTCTTCGATTAAATTCAACTTTTTTCCAAGAGCATTTCGCAGGACACCGAGAGGGCCAAGAACTTCCTGTACCTTATTCCCCGCAATCAGGAAAAGAGTTTCTCCTGCTTTTAAATCAAAAACGCTGCAATCCTTAAAATATTTTACAAATGAACCTTTATAATTATTTTCGTCATTTATTAAATATAAGAGACCCTTTGCGCCGGATTTCTTAACGACTTCTTCGAATTCACCTATTTTACTTCGGCTAAAAATACCGTTTACTTTTATTCCCTTTATTATTCGAGCGGAATTAAAAATTCCGAAGTCACCCCTTTTCCCCGCATCACCATAATCATCTATAATAAGAGGATTCCTGAGATCCGGTCTATCAGTGCCATATTTCTCCATAGCTTCCCCGTAAGTCAATTTAGAAAATGGCGTGGATATTTTCTCTCCCAATCCTTCTTTTAGAAAAGCAGCCATCAAATCTTCTCCGACCGCAAAGACATCTTCCTTTTCCACAAAAGACATTTCAAGGTCTATCTGAGTAAATTCAAGCTGCCTGTCTCCTCTCATATCTTCGTCTCTGAAAGACTTTGAAATTTGATAATATCTATCGAATCCGCCGACCATAAGAATTTGCTTGTACAACTGCGGAGACTGAGCCAGAGAGTAAAATTTACCACTTTGAAGCCTGGAGGGAACAAGAAAATCACGGGCACCCTCAGGCGTCGGTGTTGCAAGAATGGGTGTTTCGACTTCCAGAAAATCTTTTTCATTCAAAACTCTTCTTGCTGCCTGCATTAACTTATGACGAAGCACAAATCCTTTTAATGTTTTATTTCTTCTAAGATCAAGGTATCTGTACTTAAACCTTAATTCTTTTTCTGCCTGAAGGTCTTCCTGTACTACGAAGGGGGGAACTTCCGAAGAATTTAAAATTTTTAGGTTCGAAGCACAGATTTCGATTTCCCCTGTATTCATATCCTTGTTTTGCATATCGGTAGGTCTCTTCCTAACTTTACCGCGCAGGCCGATTACCCATTCCAGACCCAATTTTTTCACTTCTTTAATATCAAAATCATCACTGGAAAACACAACCTGCGTAACACCGTATCTATCCCAGAGATCGATAAATATTATTTCACCGTGATCACGGATTTTTCTGACCCATCCGGCTGCAGAAACAATCTTACCGGCGTCTTTTGCTCTTAACTCTCCGCAATTTATATCTCTTAACATTTTAATTCCTTTATTATCTTATCAACATTCATGGGAACCTCTTTTTGTTCCCCTTTATCCATATTTTTCAACTGAACGATACCTCTTTTCCTCTCATCTTCTCCTATTATTATTACCCATTTTGCATTCTGCCTGTCTGCTTCTCTGAACTGGGCTTTAACGCTTCTTCTCATGGGATCTTTGTCACACGAAAAGCCTTTTTCCCGTAAAAAATTTAATATTTTCCATCCCGCAAGATCCGACTCATTATCAAAAGTAACAAGATAAATGTCTACACTTAATTTTTCTTCTTTCTCCGGTAAAAGCAGCATCATCCTGTCAATACCAACCGCGTAACCGGAAGCAGGAGTATCCTCTCCTCCCATAAATTTAATAAGCTCGTCATATCTTCCACCACCTCCCACCTCATTCTGTGAACCTAAATCGGAATGAACAAATTCAAAAACCGTCTTAGTATAATAATCGAGTCCTCTAACAAGATGATTGTCTATATTAAATCTAATTTTCAAATAATCAAGCCGATTTTCGAACTCTTCGAAGTGCCCTTTACATCCATCGCAAAGAAAATCCGAAGGAACGGGAGCATCTTTTATTTTTTCCCTGTCTTTTTTACAGTCCAATATTCGCATCGGATTCTCCGAATATCTCCTGTTGCAATCCTCGCACAGACCGGTTAATTTTTCTTTTAAAAAACTCTTTAACTCACGAACAAAATCCTTTCTACACTTGGGACATCCGATTGAGTTTATATTGAGCTCTACTCCTTTAATATCTAATTCTTTAAATATATCCAGAGCTGATTTTACTAGCTGGGCATCGGTTTCGGCAGAGGAAGACCCGATCACTTCGGCGCCGAATTGTCTGAACTCACGGTATCTTCCCTTTTGAGGTCTTTCCTGCCTGAACATACGCTCGATATAGTAAAACTTTTGCAGAGCACCTCTGTTAAAAAGACCATGTTGAAGGAACATCCTGACTACCGAAGGAGTACCTTCCGGCTTCAAGGTAAGACTCCTACCTCCCATATCCTCGAAAGTAAACATTTCCTTTCGAACGATATCAGTGCTCTCTCCGGTTGATTTCCTAAAAAGGTCGGTAGACTCAAAAGTGGGGAATTTAACTTCCTGGAAATTATAACTTTCCATTTTTCCCCTGATAACATCTTCTGTTTTTTTCCACTTGATTGCTTCCTCAGGTAAAATGTCTCTTGTTCCTTTTACATTCTTAAAATTCGATTTGTAACTCATATTTTAAAAAACTCCATTTTTAACTTAAAACCCAATATGCGATTCCTACACCGGACAAATTAAAAACAAAATCATAAATACTTACAACCCTGCCGGGAACATAATACTGACTTAACTCATTCACTGCCGCAAACAGCAAAATAACGAATATGAATTTCCAATTCTTCTTTCCAAACCCAAAAAAGAAAAAAAGCATTAAAACAGAAAAAAGAAAAAGATGGGAAAGTTTATCCAACCCAAAAACGTCAACTTCTGGAATAACACTCAAAGGGAAAGAAGTAGCAGCAATCAGAATAATTAACCACAAAAAAAAAGGAACGCGTCTCACTGGCCAAAACTCTCCTCTTCTTTTTTTATTAATTTTCTGATTCCTTCTATGGAATCCATGCTTAAAAGATTTTCTCTGAAGGTAGTAAAATTCATTAATCTGTAAAATATAGAAAGATACTTCAGATGAAGATACTTACTCGTTGTTGAAGAAAGAAAACAGAAAATGGAAATAGGGACACCGTCAAAAGAATCGTATTTTACAGGGGTATTTGCAACAAGGATGGATAATTCTTGTTCTTCCCTGTTTTCCTGTTTTTTATATAAAACGACTCCTTTGCCTATCCCAAAAGAGTATTTTTCTTCTCTTTTTAAAAAATAATCTGTGCTTTTAGTTTTTCCGACCCACGACAGGATTTTAGTAAGAGCTTCTTTGCTGCTCTCGATATCTTCCTTTTTAAAATTTGTAAGGCTCTCCCAGATCATCTATAAGATGTACCTGCTTAAATTCTCATCACTAACTATTTTTTCGAGTTCATTTTTTACGTCTTCTTCTTCGATAAAAATCTTCTTCTCCTTTAAATCAGGCATTTCAAAGAGATAGTATTCCAGCAAAGCGTTCATTACTGTCTGCAGTCTCCTTGCGCCTATATTTTCACTAATCTCATTCACTCTCTTCGAATAATCAGCGATTAAAGTTAAAGCTTCTTCGCTAAAACCAAGCTCAAACCCTTCGGATTTAAATAAAGCTTTATATTGTTTAACAAGAGAATTATCCGGTTCAACAAGAATCCTGCGAAAATCCTCCCTGCTTAAGTCCTTAAATTCTACCCTGATTGGAAATCTTCCCTGTAACTCAGGAATAAGATCAGAGGGAGAAGTAGAAGAAAAAGCTCCAGCTGAGATAAAAAGTATATGATCCGTATCTACGGGTCCGTATTTTGTATTGACTGTGGTTCCTTCCACAAGAGGCAGAAGATCTCTCTGGACACCCTGCCTTGAAACGTCAGGTCCAGCTTTCGAATCGCCGCCTATAATCTTATCTATCTCATCAATGAATATTACCCCCGAGTTCTCAGTTTTTTTCTTACTTTCCTCGATAACCTCATCTCTATCTATCAACTTATCCGATTCTTCCCTTAAAAATATCTCTCTGGCTTCAGCAATAGTAACGAATTTCTTTTTGGTAGATTTAGGCATCAAATTTGAAAAAGCATCCTGAACACCTAAGCTCAATTGCTCGGGACCTACAGCACCAAGGATTTCAATGAAAGGTTTGTCTTGTTTTTTAAGATCAAGCTCGATTTTCCTGGTCTCGAATTCTCCGTTTTTTAATTTTTTTCTCATTTTCTCTCTACTTTCATCCATAGTCTCTCCGACGTCACCACTTGGTACGAGCAAATCAAGAATTTTTTCTTCCGTAAGCTTCAGGGCTTTTTCCCTGACTTCTTCTATTTTGCTTGATTGCACTATCTTTACGGCAACATCCATAAGGCTTCTTACCATCGATTCCACATCCCTACCCACATATCCCACCTCGGTAAATTTTGAGGCTTCCGTTTTAACAAAAGGAGCGCTCATAATAAGAGAAAGGCGCCTTGCAACTTCAGTTTTTCCTACACCCGTAGGTCCGATCATTATTATATTGTTAGGATAAATCTCCTCCTCCATATCCCCTTTAACCTGCTGCCTTCTCCATCTGTTCCTTATAGCGATTGCAACGGCTTTTTTCGCGTCGTTCTGTCCGATTATATAACGAGCCAACTTCTGTACAATCTCTTTCGGTTTTAGCTCCATGTTATCGCTCATTCTTAAGCACCTCTATTGAAATATTGGCATTAGTATAAACACAAATATCAGATGCAAGCTTGATGGAAACCCCGACAATAGAGGGGGCATCAAGGGAAGAGTGAAGGAGTAATGCTCTGGCTGCGGATATTGCATATCCTCCCCCCGAGCCTATACCGATAAGACCATCATCGGGTCGTATAACTTCACCGCTTCCCGAAAGGATAAAGGACTCGTCACTATTCATAACACCTAAAAGAGCTTCCAATCTTCTAAGATATTTATCTTTCCTCCACTGTTTCGCAAACTCAATTACCGCCTTGGAAATATTTTTAGGATATTTGTTAATCTGATCCTCAAACATAGAACATAAGGCAAGAGCATCCGCCACCGATCCTGCATAACCGGCAAGTACTTCTCCATCTCTTAAGAGTTGAATCTTTTTTGCGTTGGCTTTCATTATTGTATCGGTAACGGTAATCTGACCGTCGCTACCCATAGCAACAATTCCATCTTTTCTAACTCCAAGGATTGTTGTTCCGTGTATACTATTCACTATTCCTCCTGAAGTAACTATTAATTTATAATTTCGTAGTTTGGCGGTTCTTTAATTATCTTAACATCATGCGGATGACTTTCTGTAAGTCCGGCATTGGTAACCTGGATGAATTTAGCTTTCTTTCTGAGTTCTTGAAGACTACGGGCCCCTACATACCCCATACCTGAACGCAGTCCTCCCTCAAGTTGAAAAAGAACTTCACTGACCGGCCCTTTATAAGGGACCCTGGAGACCACTCCCTCGGGTACCAGTTTTCCGGTCTGAAAATAACGATCTTTACTTCCCGCTTCCATGGCATCAACCGACCCCATACCCCTATAAACTTTAAACCTTCTGCCCTCCAGAAGAATCGAATCTCCCGGAGCCTCATCGCTTCCCGCCAGAAGCCCGCCAATCATTACCGAATCCGCACCTCCCGCGAGAGCTTTTGTTATATCCCCTGAAAAAGTAATGCCTCCATCCGCAATTATCGGCACTTTGCCTTTTACGGCTTCTGCCACGTTCCTAATTGCCGTTAACTGAGGAACACCTATCCCGCTTATAACCCTCGTTGTACAAATAGAACCAGGGCCGACTCCAACCTTAACCGCATCAACATTCAACTTCAGTAAATCTTTTGCAGCTTCTCCGGTTACTATATTCCCGACAACCAGGTCCCTGTCACAAATCTTACGCAATCTCTTGGCAATATCAAATACTTTCTTCGTATGCGCATGAGCCGTATCGACAACCAGACAATCGACCCCCGCACTTAAAAGCTCTCTAGCCCGCTCCGGGGTATCATCACTTATGCCAACGGCAGCACCGCAGTATAATCTACCCTCTTTATCTATATTAGCTTTGGGGAACTCTCTCCTTTTTATGATATCTCTAAGAGTTATTAGCCCCACAAGCTTATCATTCTTATCCACTAAAGGCAATTTCTCAAATTTATGTTTTCTAAAAAGCGCTTTTACCTGTTCTATCGAAACGCCTTTTTTTCCTGTGATTAGTTTACCTCTTACCGTCATAACCTCTTTGATTTTTTTATTTTTATCATCCTCAAAGATCAAATCACTTTTCGTTATTATCCCTTTCAAATGCCCTTTACCATCAACCACAGGCACTCCCGAAATATTATGGCAACTCATCAATTCTTCGACTTCTCTTATCGTAACCGAAGGGACAACTGTTATAGGATCTGGAATAAGAACACTTTCGAATCTCTTTACTTTCCGCACCGCAGCCGCCTGGTCCTCTATGGAGAGATTCTTATGAATAATCCCGAGCCCACCCTGCAGGGCAACCGCTATAGCCATTTCATCTTCGGTTACCGTATCCATGGCTGATGATACTATAGGAAGAAAAAGGTTGATATTTCTACTGAACTTACTGTCAATATTCGTATCGCTCGGAATAACCTCCGAATAACCCGGAGCGAGGAGGACATCCCCAAAGGTTAAGCCTAAATCAAAAGGTCTTTCTTTTCCCAAACAACTTCTCCTTCAGGCATTTTGCCTTTAAAAACTATATTTGCCTCTCCTGTAAGCCAGAGTCTATTACTGCTTTCTCTTACAGTTTCAAACTCTCCGCCAATCGTTTTAACTTCAAGTTTCTTTTTTCCGGTTTCTTCCATCACGAAAAACGACATACTGGCAATCCCCGAAGAACAGGAAAGCGTCTCTCCCTCAACACCTCGCTCAAAAACTCTCATAAAAACGGACCCATTTTTCTCCCTGAACCAATCGACATTATTCCTGCCGGGGATAGCATTTGAAAGTTTAGCTCCCTGCCCCTCAATGTCAAGCTCTTCTACATTCTCCGTCGGAATAACATAATGCGGAACACCACATCTAACGATCGCACCATTATCTCTTCTTTCCAAAATACTAATCTCGGGCATCAAAGCAGATACTGTATTATTATCGTTATAAATAAGTCTGACAGTTCCGGCTTCGGTCTCCAGTTCATCTTCTTTTTCAACTTTACCCTGAAGGTAAAGCAAGCGAAAGAAAACCCTTATTGCGTTTCCGCAAAAGGGCACATTACTTCCATCAGGATTGTAGAATATCATCTTCTTTCCGTCCATAACCACAAGACCGTCTCCTCCGACACCATACCTTCTTTTTAGAATACTGGAACAAAGCTTCGAATAATCATAGCCTTTAAGGTAAGAGGTCAAAACAAAATCGTTACCGCCTCCTTCTCCTTTAACAAAATCAATCATCATTTACTCTCCAGCAAAGCAAAATCTTCCAGTACGATCTGCATAATTTTAGAGTCAATTTCTTTTTTCTTTTCAATAAATCCTTCCAGAATAGCATTTTCACATATTATATTAATCATTCGCGGCTTACCACCGGAGTATCTATGTATTAATTCTAAAGAATCACCAGTGAAAGGCAAAGATTCCCCACCGGCAACCTTTATTCTGTGACTAATATATGCTTTAACCGATTCCAAACCCAAAGGTTTGAGAGTGGTCCTTATAGCAGTTCTCTGATATAAGGCTTCATCCTGTTTCAGATTCACTTCCATCTCCGGCAAACCAAAAAGTACAAAATTCAGCAAATGTTGCGACTGAGTTTCAATATTGAGGAGTCCGCGAATCTCCTCCATCGTATCTTTACCCCGTAGCATGTTACCTTCATCTATTAAAGCAACCACTTTTTTGTTCTGATCATGATATTCCTGCAGTTTCTCATACAGCCCGGATATTATCTTCTCTCTGTCATTACCTTTATTTTCAACTCCCAATTGCAGAGATATCTTTTTAAGAAACCATCCTGCTGAAATATCGGGATGGATTATAACGAGAAGCGAAACTTCGTAAGAATTGTCCGAAGCCAACATATTGAGCATTCTTCTCGCCATGGTGGTTTTACCCATTCCTATATCAGCCACAACCAGCGAAAGCCCTAATCTGTTCTCGATTCCATGAAAGATTTTCTGCAAAGCTTTGGAATGCTGGGGACTATCGTAATAGAATCTCTCATCAGGAGAAGTCGAAAACGGTTTCTCCTTAAACCCAAAAAAACTTTCGTAATCCATTTGTAATAATTAATACATCTAAATTCCCTTTTGTCAAGGATTAAGATGGATGCAAACAACCTGTTTTTAACTACTAAACACACAAAATACACAAAAAGTTTTGTTTGCTTTTCCTGAACCCGGGGACCTGGTATCCGGTATCCGGAATCACGATACTTATTCTCCATTCACTATTCTTTATTATCTCCTAACACCTTAAAAACAAAGAAACCAGGGGAGTTTTAGCGGTTATTTTCCAAAAATCCACCTTGACAAGTTTGATAAAGTACATATACTTAAATACATATGAAGGAGATGTGCCTATTAATATTCTGATCCTTTTACTCTCAATAAACTCCAATTTCGACTCAATACCTTCACCTCAATTAGTGGGTGACAGCTTTTGCGTAGCTATATATGCAACTGACAGTTCAAGTTTTTTCTGTTCTCTCTCTGTCGAACCAGCCGATTACCACCTTGAAATATGTGGGGAAAATGACAACATAATAAATTTCACTTCAGGTACATGGCAGGGATGGGTAAAGATTTTAAGTGCCGCAGATTCATTAAACCTATGCTGTTCGGATCTTGAAAGTAAAGATTGCTCTCTCAGCAACAAATTTAAAGTAACAGAGAAAGTTACTCTTAGCCAACTAAGACAGGCAGCTACCAGCGATTCCATTTATATATATCCTAACCCACTCAGAACAGAACACCCTTTTACTTCTATAAATTATTATTTAAGCCAAGACGCACATGTCTCAATAATGATATTTGATAAGTTCGGAAATTTAGTTTGGAATACAGAAACAGATGAAACTGCAGGCATACCGTACATCGCATGGGATGGGACGGATAATAACGACAACAGAGTTTTGTCCGGTGTATACATTGTATGTATTAAAGCAACAAATCAAACTCAAATAGTCGCCCAGTATGTGGGCAAAATAGCCGTTATAAGATAAGAATAATATGATTAAAAATAGTAAATTATTAAGGGTTGCTGTTTTATTTACCCTTTTTCCATTAAAAGGAAATGCTAACGATGGTGCGAATTTTTTAGGATTCGGAGCGGGAGCAAGAACAATGGGCATGGGAAGATGTGGAGTTGGGTTGGCAGATGATGCGTCGGCTCCTTATTATAACCCGGCAGGACTATCTCAGGCTAAACCCCAGGAATTACTATTTATGCATAGCGCTCTTTTCATGGGGACGAGTTACGAATACTTTTCTTATGTCTTGCCAACAGCAAAATCCGGTTCTTTTGCTTTTTCTTTCGTACAGGCTCGCACCGGGGGAATAGAAAACAGAGATGAAAGCAATACACTTTTAGACGAATTCGGATTCGGAGAAACGGAAACTGCCGGAATGCTCTCTTACTCGAGAAATCTAATCGATTTCTTATCTTTTGGAATAAATTATAAAATACTGTACCATGCGATTTCCCATTGGAGCTCAAGTGGACAGGCCATCGACATCGGATTTTTGCTTTTTCCCGAGAGATCTTTCTCTGCCGGTTTCACAATAAAGAATTTATTAGAACCTTCTTTTACCTTAATATCGGAAACAGAACACTATCCCCTTGGATTCAGCGCTGGGGTAAGCTGTAAAACTTTTGACGACAACTTAATATTTGTCGGCGACGCCGGTTGGCAGAAAAACAGCGAACTACAACTAAACGGAGGTTTAGAATATAAAATAAACAATCTTCTCAGTTTGAGATTAGGGGCGGACTACAATTATTTCTCTTATGGAGTAGGTTTTTCGTTTCCTGTCTCAAGAAACACATTAAGAATCGATTATGCTTTCCAGCAACATCATCAGTCTGAAGGAATATTATCTCCCAATCACAATTTTTCCCTGACGTTCAATTTCGGCGGTTTTAGAGCAAAGTTATATCCCGATAAAAAAGTTTTTTCTCCGATGACTGACGGAGAAAACAATATCCTCTGGCTAAACAAAGAAATAATGACAAAAGATGAAATTGAGAAATGGAAGCTGTCAATAAAAAATAGCTGGGGAGAAATAGTAAGGTCTTACGAAGGTCGGGGAGAACCTCCGGTGCGATTTTACTGGGATGGACGGGATAACAGCGGTAAACTTGTTCGTTACGGCGACTATTATTACAAATTCAAAGTAACGGAAAAGAATGGAAGAGCCTATACTTCAGATGGTAAACTGGCTACGATAAAGACCGCAGGACCCCAGGAGAGATTTCTTATAGAAGAAGAATGGGAAGGATTAGAAAAAGATATATACACAGGAGAAGAAATCGAGTTCGAGAAAAAGCCTGAAAGCAAAAAAGAAACTAAATCAAATGAAAAAAACAATAAACCAGCAAATAAGGAATAAAAATGAAGAGATTATTTTATTTTTCAATTCTATTCGTTTCTTTGACCTTAACCTCACAAAGGTTAGAAAGGAATTCTTACATTGATATTCCCTCTGCAAATTTTAACGAGGGTTTATTCCTAAACTTTAACGGAAATTATCCTTTTAGCACTGACCGAGGTTACGGCTTTGATCCTAATGTTGGAATTGAATTCTCAAAAGCAGGAATGAATTTTGGACTCAATTGGTTTGCAGGCACTGACTTCGGATTTGATCTGGCATATCAATTTTATAAAACACAAAATACTTCCCTCACCTTCGGGATAGACAACATAGCATTCAGCAAATATATCTCGCCTTTAGGTTCGGATACAACTTTCAGAGATGAAATATACGCTAACAGACCACCTGAAGCGTGGTCATTTTACCTTGTTGGCAGTCGAAAACTCGGTAAGCGTTTCGAATTGACTACCGGTTTGGGAAGAGGGAAATTTGTCGGTTACGGACCCCGCAGTTATCTACCCAACACGGACATGTTTTATTCTGATAAACATGAAAACTTTTCCCTTGGGCTCTTCCTTGGAACAAAATATTCCGTAAAAGAATGGCTTGATATTTTATTGGAAGCTGATGGTAGGGACATCAGTCTAGGTGTACAGGGCAATTGGGGAAGATTTCAAGGAGAACTCTCAGTGACAAAACTTGAAGGTGTTCTCTTCGGAGGAGAAGAAACCCATTCACCCAGAATAAACGGTACCTTTTCTTTCGAATTACCCTTCTTTGAAGGCAAAAAAGAAAAAGATAAGTGGAAACCTGTGATAGCAGGAGATAGAATATTTTTCGGCGAAGATTTCGAAGATATGGAGGTCACGGGAATGGTTCCACAACAAATTGATGATTTAGAAAAACTAAGGACTATTACTTCGGAAGATTATAAAGATGACACTCCCGAAGCCATAAAGCTCTTTATCGAAGCAACGGAATTGTTCGAAGAGGAAAAATACGACGAAGCCAAAGTAAAATTCGAGAAATCTCTTAAAGGTTTAGGGGAGTACAGGCTGGAAGCTTTATACAGAATCGGAGAATGTTATTATAACACAGGTAATTATAAAAAGGCGCTGTCAATATTTTACAATATTATCAGTGAAACAAGGGGTACTTATCTTTACCCTGAAAGTATCTATGCGATAACTTCCTGTCATATCGCGCTGGAAAACTGGGATGAAGCACAAAGAAGTCTTTCTACATTAATCTCGGATTACCCTGGCTATAAAGACGCTGATAAGACGAAAGTAATAAAAGCAATAATTTCATTTGGACAGAAGCATTATGAAGAAGTAACGGAGTTATTAAAAGAAATTGAAACAAAAGAGGCGCTTTTTTACAAAGCAAAAGCTTATTTCTTCATTAAAGATCCAAGAAGAGCACTCGCTTCCTTTAAGAAAATAACTGACAATTACCCGGAAAGCCCCCTCGCCAGATATTCAGCATATTATATGGGAGATGTATTGTTTTTCACCGGCAATTACCCCGGAGCCCTTTATAAGTACGTTGACTTTTTGGAAAAGTATCCCTATAGCAAATTAAAAGAATATGCTTCGTACAAATTAGCTGTTTGTTATTACAATGAGGACAATTACCTTAAAACAATAGAATACTTAAAACCCACCTTAAACAGTCAGGATATAATTCTCGCTGCCCACAGTAATTTTCTTTACGGCAAATGCCTCAAAAAATTGGACAGAAACGAAGAAGCCTTGAGCACCTTTACAAAAATCATCTCGAATTTCCCGGAATTAAAAGTTGCCAGCCTTGCAAATATAGAAATGGGTCAAGTATTCCTCATGATGGGTGATACTGCTCAAGCTCGTATTGTTTATCAACAAATGTCTTCGAAATATTCCTCGGGAGAGACTATTGGCCTCGGAGATTATCTCGCAGGAGGGCTCTCTTTCACCGAGGGAGATTACCTGACCACAAAAAAACATCTTAACAAAATTTTGAGATACTATTGGGGATCAGATATAACTTGTCCTGCAATAGCTTTACTCCTTAGAACCTACAATAAAACAAGAGATTACACTCTTACAATTGCACTGGGAAAAGCACTCTTAACAAAGGAGGCATGCCAAAAGGGCGACATCTGGAAAGGCAGAGCTATGTTTAATCTTGCTGAAGCATACTATCAGGAAGACCAATATGAAAATGCAAAAAATTTATACCAGGAAATCATAAACGAATATAAATACATTGATCCAGAACTTCTTGCAGCCTCCCAGGCCGGTTACGGCTGGTGTCTTTTGCACGAAGATAGATTGGATATAACCGAAAACCAATTTACAAAGGTAATGACAGCGTACTCGATGGATACCACTGCCTTAATAAACGCCTCCTTTGGAAATGGAATAGCGTTATACAATAAACAAGAATATGAAGAAGCTCTAAACTTTTTTGAAAACATCGCTAAAATTTCATCAGAGCATCCTTTAAAGCCCAAAGGTATGTTTTATGCGGGAAAGGCATATTATAACTTGGAGTATTACAGACAGGCAATCGATTCCTGGGAAAAAATACTGAAAGATTACCCCAAATCCAGCATTGCCCCTGACGCTGCTTATGAGATTGGCATGACTTATTTCCAGGCATTGAAATATGATCAAGCAGCGCCTTATTTCAAGATAGTAATAGATGAGTACCCAAATTCCCCGAAGGTTCCCGAAGTTTTGCTAACGTTAGGCAACAATTATTACAATGGACAAGATTATAAAAAAGCAATCGACGCCTTTTCAAAATTCATTTCAATATATCCAAACGATACATTGGCGGAAGAAGCAAAGAAATCCCTTTCTTCGGCATACTATATGGCAGGACAGGCGAATCCGGAAATGCTTAAAAACTTTATCGAGCAGTTTCCTTCAGACCCCAAAGCCTCTCTTGCTCTATTCAATGTTGCCGTTCATTTCTATGAAGAAGGGAACCAGGATAAAGCATTAGAGTCATTTCGGAAAGTGGTTATAGATTTCCCTGATACTGAATATGCTGAAGACGCGCAAGTAAACGTAATCAAAATTTTCGATGAAAAGAAGGAGCACAACAACCTCGTCAGCGAAGCCAATCTATTCCTCGAGTATTTTCCGGAAAGCCAAAAAGTACCGTTTGCATTATTCTATAGCGGCTCCGGGTACTTCTATCTGGGAGACTATGGAAAAGCCATAGAATCATTTAAGAAAATAATTGATGATTACCCTACAAGCGAATATGTTGTTACTGCAAAACACAATCTTAACCAGTGTTATAAAAGATTAGGAAGTACAGAAAGAGTAGAAGGAGTCTCCGAGGAATGATGGAAATTAATTTTTATTTTAAAAACCAAACGAGTTATAAAAAAGAAAGGAGTATTTAATGGCGGGAATAAGTTTTCTTCAACTTTTAAAAAACAGTTGGGCTATAGATCTGCTACTGGTTTTCTCAGTGATCGCATTAGCGGTTATACTGGAAAGATTATGGTCATACAGTAGATTAGGGATTGACGAAAAAGCACTCTTGGACAGAGTGCAAAGCGCATTTAAAAGAGGCAATATACAAGAAGCAAGTTTCATATGCAAGTCTGTAAATCATCCTCTCGGTGAAATATTGGATGTTGGTATAAAAAATAAGGATTTACCCAGGGAAGATATTGCCGATTTACTCGATGCTGCCCTCATTGAAACGAAAAGCTACCTGGAAAGAAAAAACTCGGTTCTCAGCACTATAAGCTTCATTTCTCCGCTTCTTGGTTTACTGGGGACTGTTATGGGTATTATTAGAGCTTTCCACGATCTTTCCGTATCAGGCTCCGGAGGACCATCCGTTGTAATGGCTGGAGTGGCAGAAGCTCTTGTCTCCACCGCTATTGGAATTATTGTGGCTATACCGGCAGCTATATTCTACAATTATTTCATGAATAAAGTAAAAACTGTTCTCACCCAGATTGAATCTAATTCAAGAAAATTCCTCGCTTTTCTACATACTAATTCTCCGCAAAGGAAAACAGAAACTTTAAAGTTAGATTAAAGAATTAAAACTATGAGAAAAAGCACTATTGAAAGTTACGAAGATTCAGTAGGTAAAATACCAATTACCCCTATGATAAACGTAGCTTTGCTTCTGGTACTCTTTTTTATGATGACGGCTCCTGCTATTTTTATGTCGGGAATAAACGTTAAGAATCCCACCCTTGTCAAAGGGGTCTCGGCAACGGATGATACAGAATTAAAAGTAAATATATATATTGATTCAAAGAATCAGATTTACCTGAATGATAGACTTATCTCACGAGAAGAATTTCCTGATAGGGTAGCCGAATTGCTTGGGCGGAGCGTATCCAGAATAGTAACAGTGAGTGCTTACCCTTCAATACCTATACAGGAAGTGGTTACAGTTCTTGATATATCAAAACAAAAAGGTGCATTAAAATTAGTTCTTTTAAGGAGAAAAGGAAAATGAGAAACAACAGAATAACATCTGAAGAACAAAAAAGCGCAGAAATAATGATAACTCCTCTTGCGGATGTTAGCTTTACAATACTCATAACGCTCATGGTTTTAACCCCCGTTATCATGCTTTCTTCCAAACTCCATGTCAATCTCCCTACCGCTACTACTGTTGAACCTCCCACCGAAAAAAACATCACTATAACAATCACTTCGGAAAACGAAATTTCTGTAAACAATGAATTGGTTACTACCGCGCAATTAGCTAACGTCCTTAAGTCAACAATAAGAAGGAATCCGAGTTATCTCGTCTTAATCAGAACCGATAAGGAACTGGAAACCGGAACGGTTATGAATATGATAGCTCTTGTGAAAAAACTCGGAGCTAAAAGTATTTCAATTGCAACAATTCAGGGATAAAAATGTTCGATTATTCTGAAGGATTTTTTGACAAAAAAATAAAAGCCACAATGATATTTTCAATCATATTACACGTTAGCGTTTTCTATTTTAATGAAGCAAAAAGAACAAGCGAATTTATTAACAGAATTGACAACATTGAATTTATTGACCAAACATTGGCTCCGTCAGTAAGACCCGCACCACCTCAAAAAAGTATTTTTAAGGCAATAAAAGACAAAATCACTCAAAAAGATGATGGAATAAAAGATTTAGATGAAAATGAAATTGAAAAAATAATTAAGGCTCTGCCTCCCGTTCCCGGAATCAGCGAAAAGGGGATTGAACTTGACCAAAAACAGCTGGATCGTACTCAAGCAAAGGGCATCGATCTGGATAAATTTGAAAGGTTGGAAGGTCCAGTTGGGGGTGTAAGCGAAATCCTACGAGTTGCATCAGGTGATAGACAAAGCAGCTCCGAAGATATAATAAGTAAACCCGCCCTAAAAATCAGCAAGGAGAAAACTTATAGTCCCGATTCCAAAATAGGAATCTTTTCTTCGCCAGGAGGAAGCGGAGCTGTAAATCTGGAAAAGGTTCCAACAAAAGATTTAAAAAAGATGACTCCTACGACACCTTCTAAGGAAGAAGCAAAAATAGTAAAAGCGCCATCAAGGTCAGTCACAAAAATAACAATATCAGGACCCCTTTCATCCAGGAAAATAAACTATAAACCAAATACCCCATATCCATTGTGGGCTCAAGAGAGGGGACTGTCTGCAACTATAAGCGTACAGATTGGGGTAAATCCCGATGGAACGGTCAAAGATAATGTTTTTGTAATCAGAACCTCTGGTTTCGGGTCATGGGATAGATTGATAATAAATAGTGTTAGACAATGGAAATTTGCGGCTCTGCAAGGATCGGGAATTATACAGACCGGCATAATTACCTTTAACTTTGTTTTGGAGTGAAAATGAAAAGAAATATAGTTATCTTATTTTTATTTATCGTAAGTTTTGCAGGGTTTTCCCAGGAAGAGATATCAAAAGAAGTGATCAAGGGTAAATATCTGGGGAAAATAGACGAGAAAAAACCTCCGTCAGAATTGGGTTATGACATCTTTGAAGTTATACAACCATATGGAAGACAGGGTTCATATATATATGATCTGGATTTACAGATCCATTCCGAAATAACATCTACTCCCCTACCAATATTAGCCAGCAAACAAATAAGAAAACCCTGGCTGGGAAAAATTCTGACTCTTCCTATAACGATATCCAATATTTCATTCGAAAAGGATAACAAACAATGGGAATTAGTCATAACAGACGCAATGGGAGGAGTATTCAGAACTTTTGCCGGTATGGGCAACCCTACAAGAGCCATTGAGTGGAATGGGAGAGATTCAAAAGGCAACATGCTTGACCCGGGTAAGGATTACTCTTACTACTTAAGAGTAATCGATAAAGAAGACAAATCTTCTTTTCAGCTTGGCAAAAAAATCAAAGTTCCCGCACTCTACTGGGAAGAAGATTTAAATTCTGTAGTTCGCCTTGATGGTAGAGTTGTCTTTGAAAGAAATTCTACAGGATTTAGCGGATCGGGTGCAGATTTACTCGAAGAAGCTGCAGATTACGTCAGAAAAGACATCAAGAAACATCTTAGAGTTATCGTGTATTCACAAAATGAGAATTTGGCGATGGGAAGAACAAAAAAGATTGCCAATTTCCTCCTGGATAGAATAATACTTCCCGAAAAAGCGATGACAAGTGTCATCGGATACGAATCGATAGGGGAAGACAGAACAGATAGGATCGATATAACGATACGGTAAAAAAGTAATGTAGGACGCAGATAAACGCAGATCAAAAAGGATCTATATTTTTTTTCTGAATTTCAACCCTTCCCCTAAAACAATAAACACTTATCTTCACCGATAAAAACGGATCTTCTTTACCACCCCAAATTTTATCTTTATAAATCAAATATGTTAAAAAATGTGTTTTCATCCATGCCAATCTGTGACTAATTAACCCGGGGGAATTTAAATCTTGAGAATCTATGTGCTGCTGCGTCCCATCCTAAGGTGTTGGGATAGTTTTTTTAATAAATACGATAAAAATTGGGGGTTGGGTGTGGTTGTAGCTCTGTGTTCTCAGTGTCTCTGTGTGACAATAATCCTAGGTGGAGTAGGGTATTTCAAATCTTTAGAATCTGCGTTCACCTGCGTCCCATTTCGGGGGTTGACTTCTTAGTTACCACTCACTAATATAAATACATTCAGTCGCACATAGCGGGGAGATAGCGGTTCCCCACACCTGTAATCCGCTATAGCAGGGCTAATGGCTTGGTTGAGTTTATGTTCTTTTACTATGGGCTTTTTAAGAGGGCGTTGAAGTTTGGGCCCTCCATAGAGGAAAGCTTTAAACCCCGTCAGATCCGGAAGGAAGCAGCGGTAAGAAGTCTTAATCTCTGATGAAGGAATACCTGAATGGAGCTTTTTCTTAAGTAGTACCGGCAAAAGTTCATAGGCAAAGCAAGCCGTGCGGCTGTTTAGAAAATTATGGGATATTTAGTCTTAACACGAAAATACAGACCACAAAATTTTGATGAAGTACTGGGGCAACCCCATGTAACTAAAACCCTTATGTCCGCACTGAAAAAGGGAAGGGTGGGGCATTCTTATTTGTTTTCAGGTCCAAGAGGAGTGGGAAAAACGTCTGTAGCTCGTATCCTGGCAAAGGCTGTCAATTGTAAAAAGGGGATAGTTGAAAATCCATGCAATGTCTGCGAGAACTGCAAAGCAGTTACCAAATGCAACTCGGTTGATGTTATAGAAATAGACGGTGCATCAAATAGAGGAATCGATGAAATAAGGGCCTTAAGAGAAGCAGTATCCTACAGCCCCGTACAATCTACTTTTAAAGTTTACATAATAGACGAAGTTCACATGCTTACAAAAGAAGCTTTCAACGCTCTTCTTAAGACCCTTGAAGAACCTCCTTCTCATGTAATTTTCATATTTGCGACTACTGAACCCCAGAAAGTTCCAAAGACAGTACTGTCCAGGTGTCAAAGGTTTGATTTTAGAGTTTTAAGTAATAAAGAAATTTTCGAAAAATTAAAAAAATTGGTTAAGGCTGAAAAAGTTAAGGCAACAGATGAAGCATTATCACTTATATCCTCCAGAGCAGATGGCGCTATAAGAGATGCGGAAGGGATGCTCGAACAATTAATATCTTACTCGGAGGGTGAGATCAACGCGAGTGATGTTCGAGATGTATTTGGATTTATCGGCAATAGCCTATATTTGAAATTATTCAACGGCATAAAAAATTCAGAAGAAACCGGAATTATCCGGAGCATAGAGGAGATTGCCCGAAAAGGATATGATCTTAGAGAATTCGCATCCGGTTGGCTTAAATTTCTCCGTGGTCTCCTACTATGTAAACTTGGAATCGAAGATATAACTTCTATTGACTCTGAAGAAAATTTAAGCGAACTTTCCAAAGATGTTTCAACAGAATTCATAACGGCAGTATTAAATTTATCGGTAGATTTAGAAAAAGATATAAGATTGATTCCTCATTCCCCTGTTTACCTTGAACTGGCAATGCTGCGAATGGCAAGAATACCTAACCTGCGTGATATTAATACTTTAATAAAAAAAATATCACAGGATACGGCTCCCTTAGACAATCCTCAAGAAAAAAAAGAAGTAATCAAAGAAGAAAAAGCAATTATTAACAAAAACAATACTAACATAAAATACACAAAAAACGAAAAGGAACTCTGGGCTGCAATAATGACAAAAATAAATGGTACCAGCGGGAAAAACTTCCTTAAAGAATTTTTAAAAGACGCGGAACCGGTTGCCTTTGAGGATAACATATTAAGAATAAAAGTACCTTCGACGCATAAGAAACACCTTGATGAAGACATTCATTTCTTAAGAGGCGCATTGAAAAATGAGACAGGCAAAGATATAGATATTGAGATAATAACCTACGAGCAAAAAATTGATACCAGATTGCGTGATAATTCTATGGTGACAAAAGTAAAGGAGATATTTAATGCTGAAGAATTTATTTGATATGGAAAATCTAAAACAAAAAATCGATGAAATGAAAGAGGAACTTAAAAAAGAGAAAATCGTGAGTGAGAGCGGAGGAGGAATGGTGAAGGTGGAGGCAAACGGATTTGGAGATATCCTAAAATTAGAAATTGAAGAAGATCTTTTTAAAGGAACTGATAAAAAACTCCTGGAAGATTTGATAATCTCAGCAATCAACATGAGTAAGGAGAAAACAAAAAAATTATTTCAGCAGAAAATGCAAGAAGCAATCGGGTTCTTGCCTTTAGATGGAATTCAAGACTTAATATCTTGAAACCACCGGGTACTTTTCTACGTTTTGTACAATCACTTCAATCGTTACCGGGAATCGGTAAAAAATCCGCGGAAAGAATTGCTTTCCATATCCTTACAAAACCCACTATCGGAGAAAAGATTCTTCACTCTTTGGAAAAAGTTCTCTCGGAAATCAAATTCTGCAGCAAGTGCGGAAACATAACAGCAGAAAATTTATGTCATATCTGCACCTCTCCACAAAGAGACCAATCAATTATCTGTGTTGTCCAAAAACCAATGGATGTTTTCGCGATCGAACGCTCAAATTCTTTTAATGGATTATATCATGTACTGGGAGGGCTTCTTTCTCCTCTTGATAACACCTATCCTGAAGATATAAATATTGCTTCTTTGATTAAAAGAGTAAAAACAGAAGAAATCCGGGAAGTCATCATCGCGACTAATCCAACAACAGAAGGCGAAGCAACCGCTTTATACATAGAAGAAAACTTGAAAGACGGCGGCGTAAAGATAACCCGTATCGCCAGAGGTATTCCCTTCGGAACGGACCTTGACTTTGCGGACGACTTAACTCTTACAAGAGCCCTCGAAGACAGACAAGAATTCAAAGATTAAAACTTCCCTCCCTCAAAAGATAACCTCACACAGAGGCACGGAGCCCACAGAGCCCCACCACACTCTCCCAATAATAGGACGCAGATAAACGCAGATTATCAGGATTTTAAATGCCACACCTCACCCCGGTTATTTAGCCACGGATGAACACGGATGTGCACTGATTTCAAAAAAAATCTTTTAGGTTTAAAAATTGATAATAACCACATCCAACCCAAGGTTATTTAGCCACGGATTAACACGGATAAACACGGATTTAAAAAAGTTTTTTGTTGTTTAAAAAAAATAAAATCCGTGCTGGGAAGGGGATCAGTGTATTTTAGTGTAAATTAGTGGCTAATTAAAAAAGAAAATAAATTTGGGATGGTAGTTGGGTAATCAGTGTGTATCAGTGAAAATCGGTGGCCAATTAGAGGAGAAAATGGGAGGAGGAATTTTGGAAATTTAAAATTTCCAAAATTTTTTAAAGAAGGTTTTACTCGAGATTTTTATTTATATGATTAAAAATTTTTGAGGTAAGCTCGAAATAAATTTCAAGTTTTTCGAAGATTTTTTGTGCGACTTTTTCGATATAAGCATGCGATGTTAAATTCCTGTTATCAGTCATTTCAAGCGCTTTGATTGTTTCATCTTCATCGAGTATTTGGACATTAAAAGCTTCTCTGAAACAGGATTTGGGAGAATTGCAGATTATTCCTTCTTTTTTATTAAGATATTCTTTAAGTAATTTCCAGATTGCTTCAAAACTATATTCAAATCTTTGAATTGCCGCATCTCTTACTATGATTGAAAAAGGTTCGTTCAATATTTCTTTAAAAGTATCTAACGCTCTTTTTGTATCGCCAGTCAGTGCTTTTATTTTTTCCATATTTCTCCATATTCCAAAACGTTTTTCTTAAAACTATCTGAAACTTCCGATAAATCAACAAGATCTACTTTGTAAGGTATGTTAAGTTCTTCAAGTTTTTCTCTCGTAATAGTCATTTTTCTTTTATCATAACCGTTTTCAGGTAAAATTCCAATATCAATATCTGAACTACCATAAAAGTTACCTTTTACACGGGAACCGAACAATATAATGGTTACCTCTTCGTCCTTAAAAACGTCAAGGATTAAAGATTTAACAATTTTACGGTAGTTTTCATATATGGATTTAGTTGCTTTCATATCTAATTAACCTCTTATTCTAAAATAAGAATATTTTATATTATGTCAAGACGCATCATTCTGTCATTGTCTTCATGATTTAGCCACAGATTAGTACTAAGATTCTATACCCCCTCTAACACACTAACAAAATTCGGCAGGATTTTGTTTTTTTAACAATTTAATGAGTCAACTTAGATTTAAAGAATCTATGAAAACAAGAAATGAGTTTGACATTTTAGATAATTTTAATTATAATTAACTATAAAACAGTACTTAAAAGGTAGTGTTGGTTAAATGAAAACAGAATGGGACGCAGATGAACGCAGATAGACAGGATAAAAAAATAATGTTTTGTTGTTTAAAAAGGAACAAAAAAAGGAGTGGGGATGAGTTTTAATCTGCGTTTATCTGAGAAAATCTGCGTGCTATTAAAAATTTCCAATCTTTAGCGGGAGGAAAAATGAAAAATCTAAAATTTAAAACTTCTAATTTAAAATTTACAATCTTTAGCTGGAGGATATATGAGGATAAATAAATTTCTTGTTTTGTGTTTAACAATAGTTATCTTGATTGGGTGTGATAATGTATCGTATACTTATGAGGCAAGTGTTGATTATGAGGCTCCGAACTGGACAAATGATGGGAAGGTGATTTTTATAAAAGATTCCAATTATGTTAAGATAGCGCACGGAGCTATGGGCTCGGAGCAGTGGAACGTTGAAGGAAGTAAAGAAGTATTAACCTTATGTGAAATAAATTCAGATGGGACAGGTTTTACAGAGAAGGGAGTAGTGCTTAGAAGTGAAGATTACGCTTATGCTCTCGAAGTAACGGGATTATCATCCGCGGGTAATTGGGTTACTTTTGGTATAGAAGGGCTTCATATTTATGTGGCTAATAGAAACGGAACCAATGTAGAAGAAGTGGGAGACGGTTCCTATCCCGATTTTTCTCCTGATGCTTCCCAAATTGTTTATCAAAAACCAAATCAAGGGATATGGATAATGGATAGGGATGGAGGTGGGGATCATTCGGCCTGGGCGGATTCATTGAATAAGATGCCTTCCTGGAGTTCTGATGGTGGAAGAATCGCGTTTGTGAGATATGAGGGATGGCAGGATGAGGATTTGTGGATTATGGATATAAGTGGAGAGAACAGGACAAAATTACGTGATAATATAAGAGTATATCAACCTGATTGGGGGCCTCCCGATAGTAATGCAATCGTTTGCAGTTTTTCTGGAGGGACACGGGTGGTATATCTTGATTCTTTAACCCCGGCAAGAGATATTGAGGGAGTAGGAACAACAAAATGGTCTCCTAATGGTGCTTACTTTACAGGTACCGATGAAGAAGGAATATTTGTAATGGAAGTAGACGAATCCAATAAGATACATATAAAACCGTAAGGGGGTAGTATGAAGAGAGCATGCTTCATTTTAAATTTTATCTTTATTATTTTAGGGCTCAACGCAAAATCCTATAGACCTTATCCCATTATTTTCGTACATGGGATTGGAGCCACTTCAGAAGGTTGCTGGGGGGCAGGTGTGGATACGCTTGCGGATGGACAACAATTATCTGACTGGATCACTTCCTGGGAAAGCACTTACGACCATTTTCTCGACATCATGCAACCGTATATTCTGGCGGATACGTTTTTTATACAACCAGAACAGGCAGATTACCCCAACCGTGACCTTCTCGAGATAATCAATTTCAATGACAATCGTGGGAGTATTGAGTAATTTTGTATTTCGGTTCTTGACAGTAAAAACTTTTTCTCTATATTGAATTAATGGAGAATTTATGATTTCCAAAGCTGATAAGTCTAAAATTGTAAGATATGCAAAGAAGTACGAATTATCAAAGGTTATTCTTTTTGGTTCCGCTAAAGAAAAGACGGATCCAAAGGATATCGATATTGGAGTGAAAGGACTAAAACCAGAATTGTTTTTCAATTTTGGATGGGAGTTATATAGAGATTTATCAAAACCGTTAGATGTTATTGATTTAGATGAAGATTGTTCTTTTTGCAGACTTGTTAAGAAAGAAGGAATAGTGCTTTATGGCTGATATTAAACAGGAAGTTTACGCTGAAATGGAAAATATTGAATCGGTACTTACAGAATTGGAGAAGGTAAAGAATAGACCGGATAAAGAGCTTGTAGTACTTGTAGGAATAGGCGCTTATCTTCAAAATATTTATAATGGAATTGAAAACATTTTAAAGCAGATATTATTATTTAAAAATATTTCTGTTCCTGACTCTACCACCTGGCATAAGGACTTACTAAATTTGTCGGTTAAAGATAATGTTATCAAAAGAGAAACTGCGGAGAGTATTGGAAGATATCTTTTTTTTCGACATTTTTTCTCACATTCTTATGGATTTCTAGTTGAAGAACGTAAAGTGAAGCCTTTAATGGATAATGCGCTTGAAGTTTATTCTGTTTTCAAAGAAGAAATTGAAGATTATTTAAAAAAGATAAAGCAATAAAATAGCCACAGATGAACGCGGATTTCAAAAACAAATATCTCACACGGAGACACAGAGAGCGCGGAGAAAAATTAATTTATTTAACCACGAAACACACGAAAAGAATGGGACGCGGATGAACGCAGATTCAAAAGGATTTTTTTAGCTTTTTTACTATACCCTAAATACTATACCCTGAACAATAGTTATGGATTAACACAGAGGATACACCTTCGCGACAAAAGCAGCAAAAAGGTCAAACATGGAAACGTGAAATGATTGGAGTTTCGATTAAGTAAGTTTTTACTCTAAAAATCATTGGAAGGTTAAAAGCGAACGCGGAGTATGCTAAACTTACTCAATGTGGTTGACAGTCCAGGCTTTTTAAGTTATAATTTAACTGAAAAAGGAGAAAGAAATGGAATTGAATAAGGAAGAAAAATTAACTTTGCAAAGGTTGAAAAATGATCTCATAGAAAAAATGGGAGACGACTTTGTAGAACTAAAGTTATTTGGGTCTAAAGCTCGAGGAGATGCCAGAGCAGATTCCGATATCGACGTTCTTGTGATTGTAAAGTCAGAAGATTGGCATATTAGCGATTTAGTGTATGGAATTGTTACTGATATACTTATTGAGAAAGGAATTTCTATTTCCCCAAAAGTAATAAGTGAAAAAAAATTCAGGATTCAGACTAAAGAAGGAATCCCATTTATTAAGAATGTGATTAGGGAAGGAGTAATCGTTTGAGCGAAAAGCTTTTCGATAGGGCTAATAAGGAATTGGAAAGAGCTAAAAAAGCATTAAAGTCTTCGAGAATATTGTTAGATTCAGGGCTTTTTGAAGATAGCATATCAAGAGCTTATTATTCTGTTCTTCATGCAGCTAAGGCAGCTTTGTCTTTGAAAGGTGTAGATACTGATAGCCATAAAGGTGTTAGGCGAATGTTTGGTTTTTATCTTGTAAAAAAAGGAGAAATCGCAAAGGAATATGCCAGAATTTTAATCGCTGAGCAAGAGGATAGGGAAATTGGTGATTATTCAATTGGAATTGAAATTTCTGAAGATAGAGCCGCAAAAAGGGTAGACGAAGCAGAAAAATTTTTGATTGAGATCGAAAAGTTTATCAATAATTTTTCAAATCAAGAATAGATTTCATTAAAAGCTGGAAAACAGTTCAAAAAAACTATTTGTGTAATTTATTGTTTCATACGTAGGTTTCCCAAATCTAAGTTAAATCGTTAAACAAAAAAATAGCCAAATAGTAAAAACTAATTTCCACACTGAGCCACGGAGGGCTCAGAGAATATTTTTTGTTATTTATCTTCTTAACTCGCTAACCTTATAATTTCCTAACAATAGAAACTCGACACTCCACCCTCCCCACCAACCCACAACATTTGACATTTTAGATGATTTTAATTATAATTAACTATAAAACAATATTTAGAAGGTTGTGTTGGTTAAATGATGTCGACAATCGAAGAATGTCGAATTGCAAATTGGATATTGAAAATTGCAAACTGCAAATTGAATGGGACGCGGATGAACGCAGATTTAATGGATTTGAAATGCCACACCTCCCAATACCTTGGAATGGGACGCAGATGAACGCCCTGGTACGGTCGTTCCTCCCTACGGGGCAGGCAGATAAACAGGATATAATTCTAAGTTGTTTTAATAAAAAAAAGAGAAAAAAAATAATGGGGATGGGAGGCAATCTGCGTTTATCTGAGAAAATCTGCGTGCTATTAAAAATTTCCAATCTTTAGCAGGAGGTTATTAAAATGAGGGGCAATATAAGTGTAATTAAAAAATTATTTGTTATCCAATTATTTACTGTTTTCTTGATAAACTTATCCGCAGAACCGTATAATTAAAACTTGACTTTTGTAAATCTTATTGGTAAAATCTTTATATGAAAACAAAGAGATATTTAGTATGGTCAAAAAAAAACATTGATCTTTCCGACTCCTTTCAGAGGAAGTGGTATATAAAACAGGTTTTGACAAATGGACTTAGTGAAGACATCGCCGAACTCGATTGGGAAGAGGTTAAAGGTGTTCTTTCCGGAATTCTATTGCCAAAGTATGTCCTTAAATTATGGAAGGATTATTTTGAAACCAGAAGCTAAAGGGATAATAAATAAAATCCAGAAAGATTTTTTGATTTTTTTTTCTAAAATTCCTGACCAGGAAAACTTCTATTTAACCGGTGGGACGGCTCTTGCCGAGTTTTATCTTGGGCATAGACTGTCTTACGATCTTGATTTATTTACAGTAAAGCCAGATATAATTTTACCTTTTAGCAGAGACCTGGAAAGAAGATGCCAAAATTCAGGATTTTCACTTAAACCAATTAGAAGAACAAATACTTTCGTAGCATTTAATTTAAAAAAGGATAATGAAGAATTAAAAGTTGAGCTTGCCTATGATTCTCCTTTTAGATTTAATGAACCTGTAGAGACTGCCTATAAAATTAATGTTAACAATTACAAAGATCTTATTGTGGATAAATTACTTGCTTTTTTCGGGCGAGCCGAACCAAGAGATGCAGTAGACTTATTTTTTATTTTAAAGAAAGAATCTTTAGATAAAATTATGAAATTGGCAAGGAGAAAGGATCCCGGTTTTGATCCTTACTGGCTTGCAGTCGCGTTTGAAAAGACATCTGATTTTCCGAATGATATCAATCGATGGCCTGTTGAGATGCTGCTGGATGTGAACGCCGAAGAGATAAAAGCCCTTTTTAATAATTTCGCTTTAAATATTATGGAGCAAATAAAGGAGAAGAAGGGTAGGTAAAGATAATTGTAAATTGAATGGGACGCAGATGAACACAGATTATCAGGATTTTTTTAGCTTTTTTACTATACACTTCAATCTATACCCTAATTTTTGCTATTCCTAAATATCAATTGGTTAAGTGTTATATTTTCTGTAAAAGTTAAACGAGCTGGTTGAAAGGGCCACTGATTACCTTATAATAAAAATTAAAAAGGGAGGTAAAAAGTGACCCAAATAAATAATAAGGAAATCAAGGGG
>Ga0307431_1000032_pt1 | contig 122972 bp, 118 predicted proteins | sample SalMarWE160170MG_FD_202155 | JGI IMG/M metagenome (GOLD analysis project Ga0307431, IMG submission 202155) | Salt marsh sediment microbial communities from the Plum Island Ecosystem LTER, Massachusetts, United States - WE1603-170 | ecosystem: Environmental > Aquatic > Marine > Intertidal zone...
ATTAAAGCTTCCTGGACCTTTAGCTACGATGATTGCCTCTATAGAGCCTAGCTCCACCCTGGCTTGTTGTAACAAGCAAACTAAATTCGGCAACAGTTCTATTGTATGGTTTTGTGTTGTTTGCCAGATTAGCGCAGCCAATACCTCACCTTTGTGAGATAAAGCAACGCTGACTATACTGGACGAAGTATCTATAGCTAATTCCATATTAGAAATCTAATTTCTAAACTCTACACAACCCCCGAAATGCAAAAGGTAAAAGGTTGAGCATCTCATATTCAGGGCAAAAATTCCCTCTCTTTTTTTAGTTGTTCTATCAGCCCATAGTAGCGATTGCCTTGAGGTTCCAGGCAAATAGACCGCCCTGTCTCGGAGGCAGGAATATAATGCATCGTGATAAGCAAATTATCCTGGGGTACTACCTGCAGCCCCTTCTCCGCCCATTCAACCACACAGACTCCATCGCCGTAAAAATACTCCTCCAGCCCCAAGTCAGCAATTTCCTCAATGTGCTCCAAGCGATAGAAATCAATGTGGTATAAGGGAAGCCTGCCATGATATTCTCTAAGGATGACGAAAGAGGGACTGAAGGCATACTCTTTTACATCCATCCCACGAGCGATGCCCTGGACAAGACAAGTTTTGCCCGTTCCCAACTCACCTGTGAGAAGGAAAATATCAGCTTTTTGCGCTAGTTCCCCCAGATAGCTTCCCAAAAGCTGAGTGTGTTCAGGGCTATGCGAATTTAACTTCAGGGACTCCATTCTTAAAGTGTTCCCAGCCCCCTTTTTTGTAAGGGATAATATTCCCCTTGCTATCCACTACAGTCACTCGTACTGGTAACTTTTCTTCGGTTATGTCACCGATTACAGTCACCGGGCAGTTTAGGGCTTGCTTAGCCCGGGCAACAGTGGCCTCATCAGCGGTAAAAAGAAGCTCATAATCCTCCCCACCACATAAAGCCAACTCTTGGTGGTTAGGGAAATTTGCTGTGACCAAAGGGTGTACTGGCACTTGTTTTATCTTTATCTTAGCGCTGACTTTGCTGGATTCGCATATATGGGCAAGGTCAGCAACAAGCCCATCGCTTATATCTATAGCTGTTTTAACTCCTTGTTCAATTAAGATTTGCCCCTCTTTTATTTTTGGCATGGGCTTAAAGTGAGCACGCCTCAGGATATTACTTATTTCAGGATCTGAGATGGTTTTCCCCTTGAACATTTCCAGGCCGGCTGCCGATAATCCCAGGTATCCCGTGACAGCTATTTGCTCCCCAGAAGAAGCTGTTGACCTCTTAAGTATCGCCTTGTCTTTGGAGTAGCCTATGATTGTTACAGTGATAACTACATTGGGAGCGGCAGCTACATTACCTCCAACTATAGCCACTCCAAATTCCCTGGCCAGATGCATCATGCTGTTAATAAATTTGGAGATGTCCTCCACCTCCAGTTCGCCAGGCAGTGCCAGAGAAAGCAAAGCAAACTTGGGAATACCGCCCATGGCAGCTATATCGCTTAGATTTACAGCCAGTGCTTTCCAGCCCAATTCCTCCCAGTTAATGACGTCTAGGTCAAAGTGTATATCCTGGACTAGAGTATCTGTAGTAGCTAACTGGATGTGATTATCGCTTTGCCAAGCAGCAGCATCATCACCAATCCCCACTAAAACTTCTTGCCACGGAGTGCGTCCAGAATTTCCGTACCTAGCGCTGCTGCTGCATATGAGGTTAATCAGGCCAAATTCTCCCAACTCAGATACCTTCATTGGTAGAATTATAACACTAGCCTTATTTAACATTCTAGCTGCGAGATATAGCAGGTGGCTAAAACGTAGGCATTGTTGCCATTTTATTCTCTGTGGTATAAAATCTAGATATGCATGATTATGAGCTAGTAGCTATAATTAGTCCCGAAGTTGACGAAGAGGGCGTGTCTAAAATTTTAGACAAGGTGACTAAGTCCATTAATAGCCGCGGTGGGACAGTGGGAGAGATAAAAAACTGGGGGAGAAGAAAGCTAGCTTACCCTATAAGGAAATTTATGGAGGCTGGTTATGTTCTAGCTCGCTTTAAGTTAATGCCAAATTCGGTTAAGTCATTTGAAGGGGAAATTAGTGCTTCGGGTGACATTCTGCGATATCTTGTGGTAAAGGCGGACGATTGATATGGCGAGCTTAAACAAGATAATGCTCATTGGCAACGTAGGTAGTGACCCAGAGATGAGGTACACGCCCAATGGAAAGGCAGTCACCTCTTTTCGTATGGCTACTAATCGTCGTTACACTACTCCTTCTGGAGAGAGCAGGGAAGAAACAGAATGGTTTAGGGTTAGCGTTTGGGGCAAGCAAGCTGAAAGCTGTAATCAATTCTTATCCAAAGGGAAGCGAGTTTATGTTGAAGGGAGGTTACGCTCCCAAAACTGGGAAGGGCAAGATGGGCAAATGCGTACGAGCCTTGAAGTGTCAGCAAACCGAGTAATTTTCCTCGACAGAGCGGCTTCGACTTCCCTTCCCGAGGAAGGGGGGCTTGAGCCCGAAGATTTACCCTTTGACTAAAATATAAGGAGAAAGAGATTTGGCTAATACTGGAAGAGTAGCTAATACTAGAAGAGTAAGAGGTACGAGGAACTTCATCGCCAGGCCAGCAGTCTGTCCTTTTTGCAAAGGGAAGATGAAAATCGATTATAAAGATGTTTCTGTGTTATCTCGCTATATTTCCAGTCAGGGCAAGATCGTGTCGCGGCGGAGAAGCAGAACCTGTGCTAAACACCAAAGAAGCCTAGCACAAGCTATAAAGAGGGCTCGTTATCTCGCTATGTTACCTTACGCACCAAGCCATATTTGGAAAACAGGAGGCGTAGGCCTATACCGTTCGACAGTTTGAAGAATGCCAAAGCGGACTTATCAACCGAAGAAAATTTCCCGGAGGCGCAGCTTAGGTTTTCGTGCTAGAATGGCCACTCGAGCTGGAAGACGAGTGCTTAAAGCAAGGCGCCTTAAGGGGAGGTATAGGCTGACCCCAGTTTAACTCTATCCTGTGAAGGAGCCTCGTTTTTTAACTAATAGAGCCCAATATACTTTAGTTTATCGACAAGGCAAGGTATGGGCAACCAACTTGCTAGTTATGAAGGCGATGCCCAATGGTTTAAGTCTAAGCCGATATGGTTTTTCCGTGACCAAAAAGGTAGGTAAGGCAGTGCAGCGTAATCGCTTGAAGAGGTTACTCAGGGAAATAATGAGACTGCAATTGCTCAGGCCGGGATGGGATATCGTCTTCATTGTTCGGCCTGTAGCAGTTAATACCGACTATCACCAGCTAGAGAGGGCAGTAACCAAGCTTTTAGCTCGGGCGCAATTGTTGGAGAGTAACGAATGTCTCAATTAGCTCTGGATTTAATTAAATTGTACCAGAACACAGTGTCGAAGATGCTCCCTTCTGCTTGTCGTTTCAAGCCTACATGCTCTCAATATGCTTTTGAGGCAATTAAAAAATATGGGTTTGCCCGAGGTAGCTGGCTGGCAGCCAAGAGAATAATGCGCTGTAATCCCTTCTCTGAAGGGGGCTACGACCCAGTACCTTAAACTGTAGAATGAAGCAACCAAAGATATTATTCCTTGTTGTAATTGCTCTTTTACCCCTGACACTGGTTTCTTGTGCTCCATGGGGAACCCAGACAGCAGGAGGATGGGCAGGAACTGCATTTCACGACGGCATTATTTATGCCGGCACTAGGGATGGTAGGGTAGTAGCGATAAATTCGTCAACTGAAAATCTAGAATGGTCTTATTCCACCACCCCGGTCACCGCACCCTCCGGCGGCTTGTCATGTGGCCAGACATCGATTACAACTGCTATATATGGTACACCGGTTGTAGACAGAGATATAGTTTACATTGGCACCTATAGCGGCCAGGTTCTGGCATTGAATATATTGGCTAGAAGCCAGAATTTGACCTTTCCTCAGAGGGGGTATAGTGAATGGGAGTGGGATTGTCCCATAGATAATGCAAAAAGCAATGCCATAGTAGCCGACCTATTAGTGAGCGATGATGCCATATATGCAAGTAGCTCCAATGGCAGGGTGTATTCTCTGGATAAGGAATTCGGTGATTTAAATTGGGAATCAAAGGTCTTAGACGAACAACATAGAAAGCTATGGACCTCCCCGGTAATTCAAGGTAATACTCTTTATGTCAGTACCCATGATGGTCATATCTATGCTTTATCTTCAGAAACGGGGGAGTTATTGGACTGGTCTTTTGAATTAGAGTCAGGTTTTGCTTCTTCACCAGTGATTTACGAAGATACTATATTTTTGGGTTCGTTTGACCGCCATCTTTACGCCATAAAAATAGGTAGTAATGTGCCAATGTGGAAATTTCCCCAGGAGGAACCAGTCGGTAATTGGTTCTGGGCATCTCCTATAGCCAATGAAGATATCGTTTATGCTGGCTGCCTCGATGGCAAAGTTTATGCTATTGGGGCAAAAACAGGGGGAAAGCTATGGGAATTTGATGCTGGAAACCCTATAGTTTCCTCGCCTGTTTTTATGGATAATCTATTAATAGTAACTGATGAATCAGGCACTATATATGTTTTTGACCTCAGCGCCGAGTTTGGAGATGAGGCAGTGCCATTGAAGACTATCCCAATTGGTGCTGATGTTAGAAGTTCTTTTTGTGCCCAAGAAGGTCTAGTTTATATCCGAGGTGAAGATAACTGGATATATGTTGTGGATATTGATATGGGGGGGGTGAGATGGAAAGTCAACCTGACTATTGGCGGTGAAGGTAGCGTCTGATGAGTCCCGGAGATATTTGGTATTTAATTATAGGTAACCCGGTACTTAATGTGTTGATTGCCTTGAGCCATATTTTAGGTGGTAGTTTTGGCTTAGCAATCATTGTCCTTACCGTTATCATTCGTTTAATCTCCTGGCCTCTTACCAAGCGCCAGCTCAATTCCACTAAGGCTTTGCAGGATATGCAGCCGAAGATTCAAGAATTGCAGAAGAAATATGGTAAAAATCAGCAAAAGCTTCAGCAAGAAATGATGAAGCTTTATAAGGAAGCCGGGGTAAACCCTCTGGGCTGCTTATGGCCAATGTTGATTCAGCTCCCTATCTGGATTGCCCTCTATCAGGCCATCATGAGAGCGCTGGCTACCACGCCCGAGAACTTACTTGATTTAGCTAGTCGTCTTTACTCCTGGGGCATAGTGAATCAAGCGATTCCATTGAACAGTAAATTTTTATGGCTCGACTTAGGACAACCTGACCCATATTGGATTTTAGCCATCATAGTTGGTGGCACGATGTGGGTACAGCAGAAGATGACCCAAGCACCAGCCATTGACCCAGGGCAGCAGTCCACAAGCAGGATGATGTTGCTGATGATGCCTCTTATGTTTGGCTTTTTAACCTTGATGTTTCCCAGTGGTCTGGCTCTCTACTGGGCAGTTTCCAATATAATTGGTATCATAACTCAATATTTCGTTACTGGCGGCTGGGGTTACCTTAAATTCCGTTCTCCATTTCAGTCATCGCCAGTGAAGGGAAAATGAACCAGCATTGCAGAAACAATCGCAAATTATGTTGGTAATAAAGCAAACTGCTGAAGGGAAATCGAACTATGGAAGGGATTGAGATAGTATCTACGACGGTAGAACAGGCGATAGAGAAAGCAGAGGCACAGCTAGGGCTGAGCCGAGACCAATTTGAGGTGGAGGTTGTTAGAGAGGGGGAGTCGGAGAGTTTAGGAGCAGAAGGCAGAGAGGCTTTAATCAGGGTAACTCCACTAACCCCGTTGGAGGGGGATGTTATTCAGGTAGTCACAGAAATTTTAGATACGCTGCTTGGATTGCTGGGTGTAACAGGCAAGGTTGAAGTACTATCCGACGAGATACCTCTGTCTTTGGATATCAAGGGTGACGATTTGGGTATCTTGATTGGTCGGCGAGGTCAGACCCTAGCTTGCTTGGAATATATTACCAAGCTCATAGTAGTTAGACGATTAAAGGCCTGGCTGCCGTTAACAGTCGATGTTGCCGGATACAAAAAACACCGTCGTGATTCCTTGCAAAGATTGGCCATATATCTAGCTGAGCAGGTGAAATCAAGACGTCGTCCCATAACCATGGAGCCAATGCCTGCTGACGAACGCCGTATCGTTCATTTAACTCTGGCTGACAATCCCGATATAACGACTCAGAGCATAGGTGAAGGTGAGAGCAGGAAGGTGGTTATTTTACTGAGACAGGGTTAGCCATGTTCAGGGAAGTAAACACCAAGACTAACTTTCTCCAACTCGAAGAAGATATCCTCCGCTTCTGGGAAGAGCACGGGATTTTTAGTAAGAGCATCGAGATGAGAGAGGGGGGGCCACATTATGCCTTTTATGAAGGCCCACCCACAGCCAATGGTAGCCCGGGAGTTCATCACGTGCTGTCTCGCCTATATAAGGACGTCGTTTGCCGGTACAAGGCAATGAAGGGTTATCATGTGCCACGAAAGGCAGGGTGGGATACCCACGGCTTACCTGTTGAGCTGGAGGTGGAAAGTTCTCTTGCCCTCACCAGTAAGGCTCAAATTGAGGAATATGGAGTGGCTCGATTCAATGACCATTGTCGCCAAAGTGCTTTCAAATATATCAAAGAATGGGAAGCTATGACCGAGCGCCTTGGCTGCTGGTTAGATATGGAGCATCCTTATATAACATTAGACAACAGCTATATTGAATCCTGTTGGTGGATAATAAAAAAGCTATGGGACAGGGGCTTGATTTATCAAGGTTATAAAGTAACGCCCCATTGTCCTAGATGCGGCACATCCCTCAGTTCTCACGAGGTAGCTTTGGGCTACCGAGATGACGCTGAAGATCCGTCGGTTTATATAAAGTTTAAAATTAAACTTGGTTCGGTTGAGACGACAGCCCTTGAGCCTCTTTTTAACAACTTCGTAGCTAAGCCTGCCTATTTGCTAGCTTGGACTACCACGCCCTGGACGCTCCCCGGGAATACTGCTTTGGCGGTGGCGCCAAATGCCGAATACTCAGTAATGGAGGGAAAGGATGATTACCTTATCATGGCTTCCGTCCTTGTAGACAAGGTGGGGCTTGAAGGCTATCGCGCGGTTTTCACAGTCAAGGGGGCAGACATCGCAGGAGTACAAAAAGGTCTGAGATACCAACCGCTGTTCAACCCACATGAGTGTGGTGTAGAAAGAAAACGGTTCGGAGAATATTACAGAAGGCCAGGCCCATGGCTTATGGCTCTTGAAATTCAACCAAAGGACGAGGATTTGTCCTTCCCAGTTATCGATGCCGCCTTCGTCTCCCTAGACGAAGGCACAGGCATTGTCCATATCGCACCAGCCTTTGGCGAGGTGGACTTCGAGGCAGGCGAGGATAATGGACTTGATTTCGTTCAACCTGTAGACTTGGATGGGAAAATCACGGGCGATTATCACCTTACTACTGGTGACAACATTAGCGGCAAGTTCGTTAAGGATGCTGATCTTCCTATCCTAGCTGATCTCGAAAAGCGGCGCTTACTTTACCGCCATGAAACAATCGTTCATACCTACCCTTTCTGCTGGAGGTGTGAATCACCTCTTCTCTATTATGCCAAGCAGACCTGGTACATCAGGACGACCGAAGTAAAAGAGAGGCTTATCAATGGCAATGCCGAGATAAACTGGTACCCCGATTATATTAAGTACGGTCGTTTTGGCGATTGGCTGGAGAACAACGTGGATTGGGCCTTTTCCCGGGAGAGGTATTGGGGGACTCCGCTCAATATTTGGCGCTGTTCCTCCTGCAGCAATTGTGAATGTATCGGAGGGGTGGATGAATTAAGGGCACAGTCAAATCTCAGTGGCTTGACCACGTCCTTGGATTTACACCGCCCTTATATGGATGAAATTACCTTTGCCTGTCCTAAATGTGGTGGCAGGATGCAGCGTGTTCCCGAGGTAATTGATTGTTGGTTCGACTCCGGAGCTATGCCCATAGCTCAGTGGCATTATCCCTTCGAGAATGAAGATAAGTTCAAGCAAAATTTTCCCGCTGATTTTATTTGCGAGGCTGTGGACCAGACCAGGGGCTGGTTTTACAGTTTACATGCCATATCTACCCTACTTTTCAATAGTCCTTGCTTTAAGAATGTCATCTGCTTAGGGCACGTCGTCGATGCTCAGGGTGAGAAAATGAGTAAGTCCAAGGGCAATGTAATTGATCCCTGGACTGTGATTAATAATTATGGCGCAGATGCTCTAAGGTGGTATATGCTGGTTTCTACTACAGGAGAAGATAACCATCGTTTCTCCACCAAGACGCTTGAAGAGACGATACGCAAATTTTTCCTTACTTTGTGGAATATCTATTCCTTTTTTATCCTTTATGCCAATATCGATCGCTTTGTTCCCCAGCCCTCGACGGCTGACAACGATCAAGCAAAAGCCTTCACGGAGCTGGACAATTGGATTAGCTCAGAACTTAATCAGCTCGTAAGCGAGGTTTCGAAATTAATGGATAGCTACAATCCTACCTCTGCGACGCGCAGGATTGAGGGATTTATAGATAATCTCTCTAACTGGTATGTCAGAAGAAACCGCCGCCGGTTCTGGAAAAGCGAGAATGATGCCGATAAATTGGCCGCATATACTACGCTACATCAATGTCTAGTGACTTTATCTCAATTGTTGGCTCCCTTTGTGCCATTTATTGCTGAAGAGCTTTATCAGAATCTATTTCGCCCTGTTAATCCTGAAGCTAGAGAAAGCGTTCATCTAACCGATTTCCCCATAGCGAATGAGACTAAAATCAATGACAAGCTAAATAGCGATGTTGAGCTAGCTATGAAAATATCCAGCTTGGGCAGGGCGGCACGAGCTAAGGCGAGGATTAAAGTGCGCCAGCCACTGGACAAAGCCGTAGTCGGGGTAGAGACCGAAGGGGAGAAGAAAGCTTTAAAAAACTTAGCTACTGAGGTAATGGAAGAGATAAATGTCAAGCAACTCATCGTATTGAGTGAAGCAAAGGAACGGGAGGAATCCCGATGCCATCGGGACATGCCCGATTACAGCGTAGCTAACGACGCCAGATATTGGGTGGCCATAAGTACTGAATTGACACCTGAGCTAATTGCCGAGGGAGTAAGTAGAGAGCTTGTGCGTCATCTTCAAAACATGCGGCGCAATGCCAAGTTTGATATCACAGACCACATCGTCACTTATTATCAGACGAAGGAACCACTCATCAAGCAAGTAATAAATACTTTTGCCGACTATATTAAACAGGAGACTTTGTCTCAGGAGCTTATCGATGGTTTGCCCCTTGATGAGGCTTATGGGGAGAAACACCATATCTCGAACAGCGAGGTCTCTCTAGCAATCAAAAAGACAAATCCTAAGCACTAAATACGAAACACCAAACAATGTCAAAATTCAAAACCTAAATGACCAAAACGGTTTTGTATTTAGAGCATTTGGAATTTGAATTCGTTTAAGATTTAGAGATTAGGATTTAGGATTTATTCTTCCTAGGAAGCCGGGTATTCTACCAGTCGAGCTGAGGTTGTTTCAATATCTTCGCCTCTAACGAAGTCTATTTCTACCTCCTCGCCAATTTCGCTGGCTCGAATGGCTCGGACGAGGTCGGCAATATCGCTTATTTCCTGACCCCCGAAGCGGATGATGATGTCATCTTCTCTTAACCCCGCAGCATCTGCGGGGTCGCCAGCAAATACTTCTACAATAAGTGCACCCCTGTCCACAGAAAGATTTTCTGACGCAGCTAGCAAAGGGGTCACAGTAGTTGCGCTTACCCCTAGCCAGGGATAAGTAACGTGACCATAACGAATTATATCCTCAATGATAGGTTTAGCTTCATCACTGCTTATGGCAAAGCCTACAGCTTCCACTTCAGATGCAATTATCTTAACGCTGGTAATACCTATTACCTCACCAGACATGTTAACCAACGGACCACCGCTGTTGCCGGGATTGACAGCCGCCGTGGTTCCAATTAAGCCGTAAAGGGTATTTCCCTCAACGGTCACGGATACATCTAAGCGGCTGACTATGCCCTGAGTTACTATTATCCCTTTTCCCAGAGCGTTGCCAATAGCTAGTACCCACTCGCCGACAGATAGTGAACTTGAGTCGCCCCAGCAGGCATAAGGCAAATCCGTGGCATCTATCTTTATCACGGCAAGATCAGACAAGGGGTCAGTCCCTACTATATTTGCGGAAAAAGTTCTACCATCAGCCAACTCTATATAGATGCTCTGGGCATCTTCAACTACATGTTCGTTGGTGACAATGTATCCTTCCTCATCGAGAAGTATCCCTGACCCAGCAACATAATCCGTGCTCTGACCGAAGAAAGAAGAGACGACCGTCTCTGTAGTCACGGAAACCACCGAGGGCATTACCTCGGCAACTACCGGGCTGAAATCAGGCAAAGGAGTAGCTGGCTCGCTCTCAGGAGGGAATGTCCAATTGGGATCATTGTGCTGGGTTGAGTTATTGGACTGGGGTGGACTAGATGTTGAGGAAAAGGACAGGGCCCAAATACCGATACCTAATGCCACCGCTATTATTATTACGAAGGCCAGAATGTATTTTCTAGACATTTTTACTACGCTTATTATAGCACTGCTACCCTTTATATAAAAAATCTGCGCCCAAATTCAAGACAGAGTGTGTCAAATAATTGGAACAAGGCAGACTTGACAATTTAGAATCCTACTTTTTATAATGAAAGAAACTCAGGTTTGCTTCGCCTCTTAGGATCGACCTACAAGATTTGGCTTTCTTTATACTCTTGTAATGAGCAGTGAGTAAGTATATTTTCATTACTGGTGGCGTAGTTAGTTCTGTAGGTAAGGGAATTTCAGTAGCTTCTATCGGCAAAATATTGAAAAGCCGCGGCATATGTGTCTCTGTGCAGAAGCTTGATCCTTACTTGAATGTTGACCCGGGGACGATGTCCCCTTACCAACACGGTGAAGTGTTTGTTACTCAAGACGGTGCCGAGACTGATTTGGATTTAGGACATTATGAGAGATTTATTGGAGTGGAGCTGACCCAAGCTTCTAACGTCACTTCAGGTCAAGTCTATTCTTCAGTCATTGCTCAGGAGAGGCGAGGAGATTTTTTGGGAGGCACAATTCAGGTGGTTCCCCACGTAACCAATGAAATAAAAAGACGGATAAGAGAAGTAGCCGAAATATCTCAGGCTGAGCTAATTATTGTTGAAGTTGGCGGAACTGTGGGAGATATTGAAGGGCAACCCTTCTTGGAAGCTATAAGGCAAATGAGAAAGGATGAAGGCAGGGATAATGTTCTATATATTCATGTCACCTTTTTGCCACACATCGCTGCCACCGATGAGCTAAAGACCAAGCCAACTCAACACAGCGTCAACGAACTAAGGAGGATCGGGATTCAGCCCGACGTTATACTGTGTCGCAGCGATAAGGAGATAGCTGAAGGGATAAAGGACAAAATATCGCTATTTTGCGATGTGGATAAAGAGGCGGTTATTCCCCTGGTTACCAGCGAAACCATCTACGAGGTGCCCCTGCTGCTCGAGGATGCGGGGTTGGGGGAATTCATAGTTAGCCGATTGGGATTAAGAGCCGAGAAAAGCAATCTGGAAGAATGGCGAGACATGGTAGCCAGGCTGAAAGCTCCTAAAGAGTCTGTAATTATTGGATTGGTAGGCAAATACGTGGGGCTCCAGGATGCTTATTACTCCGTGCGCGAAGCGTTGTGCCATGCAGCATTAGCTCACAATCGTGAAGTGAAGATAGAATGGCTAGATTCCGAGGAATTGGATGGCATGGCTGATGATAAACTTGGGCAAGTTCAGGGTATAGTTGTTCCCGGCGGCTTTGGCTACCGCGGAATCGAAGGCATGATAAAAGCTGCCAAATTTGCCCGAGAAAGAGCGATCCCATACCTGGGTTTATGCTTGGGGATGCAAATTATGGTCATCGAATTTGGCCGCTATGTTTTCCATACCCAAAAGGTAAATTCCACTGAGTTTGATGCCAGTAGTGCTTATCCTGTCATCGACCTGCTCCCTGAGCAGCGTGGCCTAGAGCAAAAAGGAGGGACCATGAGGCTCGGGACTTATCCCTGCCATCTGGTAGAGGGAACAACGGCAGCTCGTGCCTACGGCACCGAAGTAGTCTATGAAAGGCATCGCCACCGTTATGAATTTAACAATCATTTCCGCCAGCCATTAGAGGAAGCCGGTCTTGTACCATCTGGGTTATCCCCGGATGGAAGATTAGTGGAAATTACTGAATTGCGAGACCATCCATGGATGCTTGCCTGCCAATTTCACCCAGAATTTAAATCCCGCCCCGATTCCCCTCACCCATTATTCCTGGGGTTCATTGGGGCAGCCAAGGAGACACTTGTTGAAGGTGCTCAGACAAGCCTACCTTTAAATTAAGCGTATGAAGATATTTTTAGATACTGCCAACATAGAGCATATTCGCCACGGGGTGAGACTCGGAGTGGTTACAGGAGTAACTACTAACCCCAGCCTTGTATCGAGAGAAGGCAAGGTTGATTACCAGAAGTTAGTCCAGGAGATCTGCTCCATTGTCCCCGGCCCGGTATCTACTGAGGTATTGAGCCAGAATGCTCAAGGAATGGTAGCCGAAGCCAGAGAAATAGCCAAATGGGCGCAGAATATCGTGGTTAAGATACCAGCTAGCCTTGAAGGAGTGGAGGCCACCTCGATACTGGCTAGTGAAGACATAAAAGTGAATTTCACTTTATGCTTCACCTTGAACCAAGCTTTGCTGGGGATAGCAGCAGGAGCAACTTTTGTGAGTCTTTTTGTGGGCAGATTGGATGACATCGGTGAGGATGGTATGGAAGTGGTGGCTGACATTGTGGAATATCTGGACTATTATCAACTGCCTGCTCAAGTTATCGCCGCTAGTATCAGACATCCTCAACATTGTTTAACGGCAGCTAAAATCGGTGCTCATATTGCCACAGTGCCCTATGAGGTGTTACTACAAATGATACGACACCCTCTAACAGATATCGGCATTGAGCGTTTTAGAAATGACTGGAAGAAAGTGATGGGCGAGAGAGGAATTATTGTAAAAGCTCCTACAAAACCATCCCGATAGAATCGGGATAAAAAGGAAAGGTATTCAAAAAGAGGCTATTATGTTAACTATGGCACAACTAGAAAACAAAAGTCGGGATGAACTGGAGGCGATAGCTAAGGAGTATGGCATCAGCGGCTACTCTGCTTTGAAGAAGTCCGAGCTTATCCACCGCATCCTGCAAGCGGAAGCACAGCAGCAGGGAAATATGTTTATAACAGGCATCCTGGAAACCATCAGCGAGGGCTACGGCTTCCTACGACAGGATACCTTCCGGCGTGGTGCTAACGATGTCTATGTATCAAATTCCCAGATCCGCCGCTTCAACTTAAGAGACGGCGATGCTATTTGTGGCCAGGCTAGACCTCCTAAAGAAAGCGAGAAATACTACAGCTTACTTCGAGTAGAGAGTATCAATGAACTCGACGCTGAACTAGCAAGAACGCGCCGCAATTTCGGTTCGCTGACGCCCACCTTCCCAAATAAGCTCATCAATCTGGAAACAACGTCAGATGAGTTATCCAGTCGTCTAATCAACCTGGTGGCACCTATAGGCCGGGGGCAAAGAGGGCTTATTGTATCGCCACCTAAGGCAGGCAAGACTGTGCTTCTCCAAAAAATTGTCAACGCCATAACTACTAACTACAATGATATTCACCTCATGGTTTGCCTTATTGGAGAAAGACCCGAAGAGGTCACTGATATGAAGAGGTCAGTTAAGGCCGAGGTTATTGCTGCCACCTTCGATGAACCAGTAGAAAGCCAGACTCGGGTAGCGGAATTAGCATTAGAGAGAGCCAAAAGGCTAGTAGAAGTGGGCAAAGATGTGGTCATGCTCCTTGACGGCATTACCAGACTTACAAGAGCTTACAACTTAGCCCTGCCCCCTAGCGGGCGTACTTTATCTGGCGGTATTGATTCAACAGCTTTGCATCCCCCCAAACGCTTCTTCGGTACTGCTCGCAATATTGAGGAGGGAGGAAGTCTAACCATCATTGCTACTTGCCTCGTGGATACCGGCAGCCGTATGGATGACCTCATATATGAGGAGTTTAAGGGAACAGGTAACATGGAACTCCACTTAGATAGAAAATTATCTGAGCGAAGGATCTTCCCGGCTATAGATATTATGCCTAGCGGCACGAGGAGAGAAGAGCTTTTGCTGGATGAAAATACCGTGAAACAAATATGGCTGCTGAGGCGCGTGATTAGTATGATAGATAGCGATTCCCCTAACCACGGCGAGGCTACACAAAGAATCCTGGAAAGGCTAGCTAAGACAAAGAATAACGCTGAATTCTTAGCCACTCTATCTAAGGATATCTAGGGAATATTATTGTCCCGGCTGCTACTCCGAACGAAGTGAAGAAGCGAAACAATCCCAGCTGGCTAGACAAACTCAAACTGGGGGTCAAAAAAACCCTGGGCATGAATATTTTCCTCTGTGACAGTTGTAAATGGAATTGGAGAACTGCTTGTCATCGCCCTGAGCGCCCCAACGCCACTTGGTGCCCTGATTACGTGAAGAAGGGGAAATAACTAAATTCCCGATTGGCGCAAGCGTTATGTCTAATATATCACCCCGATCGGTAGTAAAGGGCTTCTAGATTCTTCGCTACGCTCAGAATGACATGGCCAAACGCTCTCTTACACCCTGATTGACATTAAAGCTGGCACCTTCTAAAATCAGGAGGGTGACTGATAAGTGACTGGTGACGAACTTAGGCAAGCCTTTCTGAGTTTTTTCCAGGATAGGGGTCATAAGATTATCCCCAGCTCTTCCTTGGTGCCTCACAAGGACCCCACTTTACTGTTGACCAGCGCTGGCATGGTGCAAATCAAGCCATATTTCCTGGGACTGGAGGCCCCACCTAGCCGGCGATTAGCTTCCTGCCAAAAATGCTTTCGCACTACTGATATAGATTCGGTGGGTGATAGCAAACATCTTACCTTCTTCGAGATGCTGGGTAATTTCAGTGTCGGTGATTATTTTAAAAAAGAAGCTATTTTCTGGGCCTGGGACTTTGTTACCAAGTATTTGAAACTGCCTAAGGAACGGCTCTGGATAACCGTTTACCTTGACGATGATGAAGCCTTCGCCTACTGGCGAGAAGTTGGCGTCCCCGCTGGGAAAATATTGCGATTCGGCGAAGAAGACAACTTCTGGGGGCCGGTTGGCGATTCCGGTCCCTGTGGACCATGCAGCGAGATTCATTATGACCTTGGTGAAGAGTTTGGCTGCGGCAGACCTGATTGTAAGCCTAATTGCGACTGTGGTCGCTTCTCTGAGATCTGGAATCTGGTATTCACCCAATACAATCAGGACCAAGGCGGACAACGCAGTCCTTTACCCAAACCGAACATCGATACAGGTATGGGAATGGAAAGAACCCTGGCCGCTATCCAGAGTAAGCCTTCCCCTTACGAAACAGACCTGTTCTCCCCTTTGATAGACCGCATTTGTCGCTTGTCCAAAAAAGAATATGGTCGGGACGAGAATAGCGACCGGGCCATTAGAATTGTGACTGAGCATTCACGCGGCATTGCCTTTCTCATCGCCGATGGCGTAATACCTTCCAACGAAGGGAGGGGATATGTCCTGCGGCGAATACTCAGGCGTGCTTCTCTTTTTGGCAGGAAGCTGGGGTTAAACGAGCCCCTCCTTAATGAAATGACTGACATTGTCGTTAGCACAATGAGCCACATATATCCTGAGCTTATGGCTAATCAGAACCTGATTACCGAAGTAATTAGAGTTGAGGAGAAAAAGTTCATTACTACCCTAGACACCGGGCTTAACTTGGTGGAAAAACTTATCGGCGAAGCTTCAGCTCAGGGGAAAGAGATGCTACCAGGCGAAGAAGTATTCAGACTCTATAATACCCACGGTTTTCCTCCAGAGCTAACCGCCGAAATGGCCAGAGAAAAAGGCCTCTCTATAGATTGGCAAGGTTTTGAGGCTGAAATGAAAAAACAGCGTGAGATGGCTAGGGCAGGTTGGCGGAAAGACGACGAAATACTAGGTATACAAGAGTTTCATGTTACCATCCTACCATCAAAGGGATTTATTGGATACGAAATACTTACTTCGCAGTCTAAGCTACTTGAAATGAGTGTCAAGGGGCAACGTGTGCCAACCGCTTCTCAAGGAGACGAAGTTGATATTGTGCTTGACAGAACTCCTTTCTATGGCGAGATGGGAGGGCAAATAGGCGATACAGGCGAAATCAGCAGCCAAAAGGGAAAGGTAGCCGTCACAAATACCCTTAGAACTCCTTCGGACGTGATAATACACCGAGGGAAAGTGGTTGAAGGAAGCATATCCATAGGCGATGAAGTGGAAGCCAAAGTTGATTCCGCTCGCCGGCTGGATATCGCCCGCAACCACACCGCTACACATCTCCTCCAGGCTGCTTTAAGACAGATAGTGGACAGGCATATTGAGCAAAAGGGGTCATTGGTAGAGCCGGAAAGATTTAGATTTGACTTCTCCCATTTAGGACAGGTAACTGAAGAGCAGCTCAATGAAATTCAGAGGCAGGTTAATGACTGGATACGCCAGGACTTAAAAGCAGAAGCAAAAGTACTCCCCTATAAGCAGGCCATCGCTGAGGGTGCTATCGCCTTATTTGAAGAAAAATATGGAGAAGAAGTCCGGATGCTGGAAATCGGAGAGCCAGCAATAAGTAAAGAACTTTGTGGTGGCACTCATGTAAGGTCAACGGGAGAAATTGGCATATTCCTGATAACCAGTGAAAGCAGCATTGGCACGGGATTGCATCGTATCGAAGCGGTAACGGGAAGAAAGGCTGAATCTCTAATTGAATCTCGCTTAACTGCATTGCAGAGCGTAGCCAAAGAAGTAGAAGGCTCGCTTGACGAAGTTCCTGACAAAGTGAAAACTTTCATCAGCGACCTAGAAGCAGAGCGCAAGAGAGTGCTTTCACTGGAAAGGGAGCTATCGCGCAGAATAGCAGAGGATTTGCCTGGGCAAGCGGAGCAGGTGAACGCTGTGACAGTTCTGGCTGCCAAGGTGCCAGCACTGACCATGCCTATCCTCAGGGAAATGGGCGACACATTGCGAGACAGGCTGAAGAGCGGCATAGTAGTTTTAGCTACAGTTTATAAAGGTAAGCCCAATTTTTTGGCCATGGTGACTCCTGACCTGATAGCCAAGGGTTTTCATGCTGGCGATATTATTAACCAAGTAGCCAAGGTTACCGGTGGGGGTGGCGGTGGCAAGGCTGCTATGGCTCAAGCCGGTGGGAAAGACGCTGCCAAGATTGACGAAGCTCTGAAATTAGTTCATAAACTGATTCAAAAGGTTTGATATGCGCAGCTTAGGGCTAGATGTAGGAGATAAAAGAACTGGCGTGGCCATAAGCGACCCCCGGGGGATTTTGGCGACCCCCTTAACCGTGCTCGCCAGTAAAGACAAAGATGCCCTTATAGATGAGATTCTCAAGCTTGTAGAGCAGTATAAAGCAGAGCGCATTATAGTGGGCTTGCCTCGCCGCTTAAACGGCGAGATTGGGGAGCAAGCCAGTAAGGTAACAACTTTCACCGACAAATTGTCATGGCGAGCGAAGCAAAACAATCTCAACCAGATTGATGTACAACTGTGGGATGAACGACTCTCTACCAAAGCTGCCGAGCACCTGAAGACGGAGGCTGGTAGCAAGGGACGTAAACTGCGCCCCAGAGCAAAAAGAGGAGCCAGAAATCATGGCTTTTCAGCTAAAGCCGAAGTAGATGCCATAGCGGCAGCCTTAATTCTCCAGGGTTTCCTGGATAGCCAGCGCCCTGAGCAATAGCGAAGGAGCTTAAGCAATGTCGAGATACATAGGCCTCATCGGTTACCCCCTCAAACATTCTATTTCCCCCTATTTCCAGCAAGCGGCCATGGACTACTATCAACTTGATATTCGCTATGAGCTGTGGGAGACAAACCCAGCCCAACTTAAAGACATAATGAATGATTTAAGAAAACCTCAAAATGTTGGAGCGAACGTAACCGTGCCCTATAAAGAGGCAGTTTTACCTTTATTAGATGAAGTTGATGACCTGGCAAGTTCGATCGGTGCTGTCAATACCATAGTCAAAAAGGATGACAGGCTCATGGGTTTTAATACCGACGCCTATGGTTTTATCAAGGCGCTGGACAAGGAAGGACACTTTGACCCCGAAGGAAAGCGGGTAGTAATCCTGGGTGCTGGTGGAGTGGCCAGGGCAGTAAGTTTTACCCTGGTGCAAAGGAAGGTAGCTTCATTGGCCATTACTGATGGTATCTTTGAACGAGCCAGTGCATTGGCAGAAAATTTGGTGAGATATAGCAAAAGGGCTTCACCAAATTCAAGGGATTTAGAGCCAGATGTCACTGCTTTTCAGTGGCAGAATCTAAGCTTGGCCAGAACTCTTGACGACTGCGATTTAATAGTCCATTGCACTACTATAGGAATGAAGGATAGTCCGCAAGAAGGACAATCACCTTTGAGCCTTGAAGTGATTCCTAAGAACGTCTTAGTATATGATGTGGTGTATAACCCCTGGCTAACACCTTTGTTAAGGCTAGCACGAAAAGCGGGAGCCAATATACTTGGCGGCCTACCTATGTTAGTATATCAGGGAGCGGCTTCCTTCAAGCTATGGACAGGAAGGGAAGCCCCCGTCGATATAATGTTCGATAAGGCTAAGGAAATATTGACAGGAGGAAAGAGGTGAAAAAAAAGGCAATCATTATCAGTGTGGGCGTATTAGCATTGCTGGCGGCAATACTAATTCCGACTATCTTAATTCCTAGACCGCCCGTAGGTAAAATTGCTGTAATCCCGCTCAGCGGGACTATTACCACCGAGGACTCTTCATTGCTCTCCGGTTCAACCATCACCCCGGAGTTGGTGAGAGACTATTTAACGAAAGTGGAGAAAGATAAGACAGTCAAGGCGATTGTTTTCCGCATAGAGAGCCCTGGCGGCGAGATAGAGCCTTGCCAGGAAATCCTGCTGGAGATAGAAAGAATTAAGGAGACAAAATACATTGTGGTGAGCATGGGGGGCACTGCTGCTTCAGGCGGTTATTATATCTCGACCCAAGCGGATAAAATCGTTGCCCTTCCAACCACAATGACAGGGAGCATTGGGGTTATCTCTCAACTAATGAACCTCGAGGGGCTTTTAGAGAAGCTGGGTATTCAGATAGAAACCTTCAAGGGCGGCGAATATAAAGACATGTATCGGGGATTCAGAGAACTGACGCCTGAGGAGGAGGAAATCATGCAGGGAATGGTTGATGAGTATTACGATCAATTCATCGGTGTGGTGGCTGAGGGGAGGGAGCTAAGCGAGGAAGAGGTCAGAAATTTGGCTACGGGGCAACTTTATACCGGTACCGAAGCCAAAGAGTTGGGACTGGTTGATGAGCTGGGTGATCTGGATACAGCTATAGACTTAGCAGCAGAACTGGCTGGTATCGAAACTGCGATAGTGGAGTATTATCAACCACCTAAACTAACACTATGGTCGCTATTAGGGCTTGCCGATGCTATAAAGACGAGAATAGCAGGATTGAGCGCCCAGGATATAATTTTGTTGGAAATCTTGAACCACAATTACAGGCAACCTCTGTTTCTGTATCAAAGCTAATGGGGCAATTTCGTTTTCTTACTGGTGGAGAATCCCACGGAAGGGGGTTGGTAGCCATAGTGGAAGGGATGGTGGCTAACCTTCCCTTGGAGGCGGAGTATATCAACGAGGAACTCAAGCGCCGCCAGCAGGGCTACGGGCGTGGTCCTCGCATGAAGCTTGAAGAGGATAAGGCGGAAATCATGGCCGGCGTTCGCTACGGGCTCACTACAGGTAGCCCCATCGCACTCTTTATCACCAACCGGGATTGGCAAAACTGGCAGGAACAGTTAAGCGTTTCTTCGGTAGAGAAAGAAGTTGAGCCTGTGACCTATCCCCGCCCGGGGCATGCCGACCTGGCAGGAGTAACTAAATATGGGCTCAAAGACATCAGGCCGATTATAGAACGAGCCAGTGCCCGGGAAACAGCCACCAGAGTAGCTGTCGGAGCCATAGCCCGAAGATTCCTGGAGGAGTTCGGCATTTCTATTCATAGCCACACCATGGCGATTGGGCGACATCACTGGGAACAAAGCGAAACAAGCTCTATAGATTGGCAGCAAGTAGAAGCCTCCTCGGTCCGCTGCGCCCATGCCGAACTGGAAAAGACCATGATGGCAGCTATTGATGAGGCCAAAGCCAATGGGGATACACTAGGTGGTATTTTTGAGGTGATTGCTACCGGTGTCCCCGTCGGCTTGGGCAGCCACGTCAACTGGGACCGCCGACTCGATGGCAGGATTGCCCAAGCGATAATGAGTATCAATGCCGTGAAAGGGGTGGAAATCGGAGCAGGATTTGCTTTAGCCGGGCTTAAAGGCTCGCAGGCTCACGACGTTATCGAACCCAGTCCAAGTAACAAAGCGAAGGGGCTTCCCTGGCGACATGCCACTAACCGTGCCGGCGGCATCGAAGGCGGCATAAGCAATGGCGAGGACATGATAGTCAGGGCGGCAGTCAAACCTATTGCTACCCTGGCCAGTCCTTTACCTTCTATAGACCTTCGCAGCGGTGAGAAAGCCAAGGCCCACTATGAGCGCAGCGACATTTGTGTCGTCCCGGCCGCCGGGGTAATCGCCGAAGCCATGTTAGCCACTGTCCTGGCTGATGCTTGTCTGGAGAAATTCGGCGGCGATAACTTAAAAGAGACCCTGGCAAATTATCGTAATTATTTATTGTCAATATGTAAGGATTAGAGTAAACTGAAAAGTGAAATTACCGAGGATCACAGGGAAGGAGGCAGAGCGAGCGTTATTAAGAGCAGGTTGGTATCTTCATCACTCGAAAGGATCTCACTTCTATTACAAGCACTCAGATTTTCCGGGGAGAAGGGTGACTGTTCCAATGCACACTGGGGAAATTCTAGCACCTAAAACTCTTGAGAACATATTGAAACATGCTAACCTCAGTGTTGAGGAGTTCATCAACCTACTTTGAGGGAAGTAAATGGTAAGTTATAAAGTGGTTCTAGAATACAACGAGGGCTATTATACGGTGACTGTGCCAGCTTTGCCCGGTTGCATTACCCAAGGGCAGACAAAAGAGGAAGCTCTTGAGCGTGCTAAGGAGGCTATACAAGGTTATTTGGAGTGTTTGCAGAAAGACGGAGTTGCTATACCTGAAGATGTAGAGCTGGCAGAGATAGCTGTAACGGTCTAGTCTCCTGTGGATAGATTATTCTAGATTTGCTTCATATTTTGGTCTGGGCCTACCTTGAAGATAATCAACATCATATTGTTTGTCTGAAGGCCCACTATGAGCGCAGCGATATCTGTGTTGTCCCGGCCGCCGGGGTAATCGCCGAAGCCATGTTAGCCACTGTCCTGACTGATGCTTGCCTGGAGAAATTCGGCGGTGATAACTTAAAAGAGACCCTGGCAAATTACCGTAATTATTTAAGCAACATATCTTAATTGAGCACTATTACCCCAGAGCAAACGAGGCAGCATTAACGACAGCGCAGAGCTGTTAAAGAAGTCTTTAAAGGGGATAATCACTGGAGGAAGGGATTTCCTCGGCGTTCATCGCCAATAGTGGTGGTTGGTCCATGGCCGGGATAGACAACGGTTTCATCAGGCAAGACCATAAGTTTTTCACGAATGCTATTCATAAGACGTTCGTAGCTGCCACCGGGAAAGTCACTTCTGCCAATACCAAAGTTAAATAGAGTATCACCACTAAAGACTACTCCATGCCCTGAAAGACAGATTCCCCCAGAACTATGTCCCGGGGTATGGAGGACTTCAAAGTGTAAGTCGCCTACATCTATGCGGTCACCGTCCTTGAGTAACCTATCTGGCTGAGGGGGTGACTTAGCAGGGGTAAGGCCAAGCGGTATTAGCATACGCATAGGGGCGGCAGACAATAATTCCTTTTCCGCCTCATGAATGGCAAACTGGGCATTAGTCCTTTCTTTAACGGCACGAAGGGCATCAATATGGTCAATATGGGCATGGGTTACCACGATTAAGGATATGGATAACCCCATTTGCTGCACCGTTTTCAAAATATTCCCAGCTTCGGCACCAGGGTCAATAATCATCCCTTGCTTAGTTGAAGATGAACCAACGATATAGCAGTTAGAGGCCAAAGGGCCGACCACTAGCATTTTTACAATCATTGCTCTTCTCTCTAGTAATTTTACAGTCGAGTTCACGAAGTATAGCACGAGTTTGCTCTGTAGAAAAATCGCTGGTAAATAGCTTCATTTAGCAGGCGGTTTACACTCAATTTTGACAAATTTGGCACTTCTGAGGTACTTTATTCCTATCAGAGTTCTAGAAAAACTGAGGCAATAATGGGTCAAAAGAAGGCAGCAATTCAACGAACTGGGGAAAATGCGAGTTTAGGCATGAACTTGCAGGATGTGATGGACGGCATAGAAGATAAGCTCTTTGTTATCGATAGAGAATACCGCGTCAACTTTGCCAATTTAGCTATGAAGCAGAGTTTGCCAGAAAGCAAACCGCTCATTGGCAAGCGATGCTACGAAGTCTTTGAAGGCAGGAACAATCCCTGTAGCTCCCCCCTGTGGAAATGTCCCCTTACGAAGGTGCTCCAGAGCGGCGACCCAACCACGATTATTTCCCCTGACCATGCTCTTAGTAGCGAAACGATATCCAACAGGTATGTTAAGATCACCCTTTATCCCCTTAGAGACAGCCAGGGCAATATCAATGCGTTTGCCGAACTAAGAAAAGATGTTACCGCAGAAAGGGAGTTAGAGAATCAAATTCTAAGGCGCCATCACCATCTCCATGCCTTGAACCGTATTTCCAGCGCTACCAGCGGATTGTGGGACCTGGATGCTATCCTGAATATAGCTCTGGACACTGTGCTGGAAATCATCGGTGCTACCACAGGAGGGATACTGCTTCTTCATGAGCAAACTCAGATGCTAAGCTATCAGGTGTATCGTGGTCTGTCTGCTAAATATGTTGAGCAGGTGAAGATGAGCCTGGGCGAAGGAGTAGCTGGAAGGGTAGCCCAAACCGGAGAGCCGGTTGTATTGGAAGATATTTCCAGAGACCCACGGGCTGCCTATCCAGATCTGGTGAGCACGGAGGGCCTTAAAGGGTTTGTTAGCGTTCCTTTAAAAGCAAAGGACGAGGTTGTAGGCGTGATGAATGTTGCTGCCCATATGCCAGGTCAATTTTCTGCAGAGGATATGTTCCTCCTGAATTCAATCGGTTGTCAGCTTGGCACGGCCATCGAACAGGCCAGGCTATACCAGAGATTGGAGCTAGGAAGAGAAAGATATCAAACTCTTCTTCAGCATGCCCTGACTGCTCAAGAAGAGGAGCGGAAACGGATCGCCCGAGAGCTACATGATGAGACCAGCCAGGCTCTTACCAGCTTAACCTTAAACCTTCAAGCTGCTATAACAAAGGCGGAAATCGATGGCGTTGTAGAGGCCGATTTTATCGACAAGATTCGGAAGATACAATCTCTGGCAGTTCATACTCAGAATGAGATATCAAAGCTGATGAAGGAGCTTCGCCCTACTTTATTGGATGAGCTTGGACTACCCGCGGCCATCAGTCGTTATGCTAAGGATAGTCTGGAATCCCTGGGGACTAAGGTATTTACGGAATTCGAGGGGGTGGACGAGCGCTTGCCCACAGAAGTCGAGGTAACGCTTTTCCGCATCTCTCAAGGGATGATAGGCAACATTCTGGAGCACGCCGAGGCAAAGAACGTCTCCATCAAGTTGGAATGCAATGCCAGTGAATGTGTATTGGACATTAAGGATGATGGCAAAGGTTTTGATGTTAGTAAGATCACTAGGGTGGATAAAGGTGGTCGGGGCGCGGGCTTGTTTACTATGAAAGAAAGGGCACGTTTAGTGGGCGGCGGGTGTAGTATTAAGTCCCGGCCAGGGAAAGGGACGAGAATCGTTGTGAAAGTTCCAGTGAAGGGATTTATGGCGGATGCAGAAGATAAAAGTATTAATAGTTGATGACCACACCTTGGTGCGGGATGGAATCCGTGCTTTGCTGGCGCTAGTTGCCGACACAAAGGTAGTCGGCGAGGCCGCAAATGGAAAGGAAGCTCTGGAAAAGGTGAAAAGGCTTGCCCCTGATGTGGTGCTCATGGACTTGGCCATGCCTATTATGAGTGGGCTGGAAGCAACGCGGAGAATACGCAAGAGGTTCCCAGGAACAAAAGTGCTGGCACTCACCCAGTATGAGGATAGAGAATACATCATCCCGACTATTGAAGCAGGGGCTCGTGGCTTCATTAGCAAGACAGCGGCATTTTCTGAGCTCGCTTCAGCCATCCAGGCTGTATATCAGGGAGGGTCTTTTCTATCTCCTATGGCAGCAGCGGCTGTCGTCGAAGAATGCCAGCAGAAAGTCGCTATAGAAGGGGAAAAAGACTCTTATCAGAACCTAACTGATAGGGAAAGGGAGACGCTTAAGTTGGTTGCCGAGGGATATACTGCTAAGGAGATAGCAGATATGCTGGTCATCAGCTTGAGAACGGTGGAGACGCACAAAACCAACCTGATGAAAAAGCTGAACATCCACAATAAAGCCGACCTCATTAGATTTGCCATACGCAAGGGCATTATCACCGTGTGACGGTGTAAGAAAAACCCTCTCCATTCGCTTCTAATCTGCGAGTTTTTCCCATCCCAAAATAGGGGTTAATCCGTCAAGAATTCCAGAATAAAATTCATCCATTATTATCGGGATTACCTCTTTCACACTTTTTAAGAGTAAGTTACCATGTAACTAGGACTAATTTTTATCAGGTGGGGGACGTATTAGATTATGGATAACTATCAAGCTAGCCGAATGAGGGAAGCTTCTCGTGGGCGCGGCCTTATTCCGCCCTGCCAAGTTGCCTGCCCATTGCACATGGAGATCGGCGAATATGTTGATTTAGTTGCCCAAGGGAAGGTGCTGGAGGCACTGCAGGTCATAAGAGATGGCAATCCCTTCCCTTCTATCTGTGCTTATGTGTGCACCCATCCTTGTGAAGATGCCTGCCGGCGCAGCCAGGTAGATAAACCTATCGCTATTCGGGCATTAAAGAGATTCGCTGTGGAATTCGGCGGCGACAGGATGATACAGCTTGAAGCTGAGACTACACAGAGCGAAAAGGTTGCCGTAGTAGGGTCTGGCCCAGCCGGGCTAGCTTGTGCCTACTATTTGAGGAAGCTCGGCTACCCGGTAACCATCTTCGAGGCTTATTCAGAACTGGGAGGTATGCTTCGAGTGGGTATTCCCCAGTACCGTCTTCCTCGGGAGGTAGTCGATACTGAAGTTCAAAGGCTAATTCACATGGGGGTTGAAATCAAAGCGAATACGCGAGTGATATCCCTGGACCTGCTTTTTGATATGAGTTATAAGGCTGTCTTTATAACCGTTGGCGCTCATCAGAGCCTTAGAATGGGAATAGAGGGGGAAGAGAGTCCCGGGGTGATTGATGGGGCGACTTTCCTCCGTGAGGTGAATTTGGGACTTAAGCCGTCTCTGGGGGAAAGAGTTGCTGTGGTAGGTGGGGGGAATGTGGCTATGGACGCCGCCCGCGCTGCCGTTCGACTGGGGACGAGTAAAGTGAGCATTCTCTACCGTCGCAGTCGGGCAGAAATGCCAGCAGGCCCCGACGAAATAGAGCAAGCCCTGGAGGAAGGCGTAGAGACCATGTTTCTGGTGGCACCGACTAAGATGAAAAGGGAAAATGGGCGCTTAAGCGTAACCTGCGTAAGGATGGAGCTTGGAGAACCGGATGCGGGGGGCAGACGACGTCCAGTGCCAATCAAAGACAGCGAGTTCAATAGGGAATTTGACACTTTGATTACTGCTATTGGTCAGGCACCTCAGATCTCCGAGGATTTTCGCCTGCGCCTAGGCCGAGGTAGCACTATTCAAGTCGACCCGGTCACACTCATTACTAATCGGACGGGAGTTTTTGCTGGTGGGGATGCCGTCACTGGACCAGCTACTGTAACCCAAGCACTGGCAAGTGGCAGGCAGGCAGCCTTTCGTATCGATGATTACCTCCGGCATAGATACCCTTTAGCTGACAAAGAGGCAGAGGAAACCCTGTCAGGCGAACTCCTTCCTGAGACGATAGAGATGATAAGGAAAATCGAGCGGCTCGAGCCTCCGCTCCTCTCTCCCGAAGCAAGAGCGAAAGAATTCAAATCGGTGGAGCTAATTTATAACTGGGAGGCTGCCGTCGCTGAAGCCAGACGCTGTCTCCGCTGCGGCATGGGAGCAGAGATCCTGTTCCAGGATAAGTGTGCTACTTGCCTTACCTGTCTAAGGATCTGTCCCTACCACGTGCCTTACCTGGATGAGAGGGGGACAATCCAGATACCTGCTGACCAATGTCAAGCTTGTGGCATATGTGTTACTGAATGTCCGGCTAGGGCAATAGTTTTGCGAAAGCCCTACGACCGAAGACACATTGATGAGGAACTAGAACACGCCCTTAAGTCTGCGGCAGCATCGAAGTCCAAGCCCCTAATTATCGGCTTTTGTTGCCAGTATGGACTCTTCGGTACTGGTGCATTGGCAAGCCTGTGGAGGGAAGGCAAAGCCGGCATCTGGATAGTGCCTGTTCTTTGCGTGGCTAACTTAGAAGAAGGGCACGTATTGCGGGCCTTTGAAATGGGTGCAGAGGGGGTTTTCATCGCCGGATGCGGGGAACAATGTAGTCGGGAAAACACCGCCTTTTGGGTTCTCCAGCGCGTGGAAAGAATTAGAAGGGCACTGTCTCAAATTGGTCTTGAGCCAGAGCGGTTGCAGACATTTAACCTGCATGCTACTGAGGGAGATACTGCCGAGGCACTGGACAATTTCACTGAACGAATAGGGGGGCTTTGCCTGGCTTCGGTAATAAGGCAGGAGGTGAAAAGTTGATAGTGGCAGAACAAAAGCCCCTGGAGGAGATAAGGCGAATTATTGCTCCTTACGAGAGGGTGTTGCTTCTCGGCTGCGGCACTTGTATGACTGTTTGTGGCGCTGGTGGTGAGCGTGAGGTATCTTTTCTTAATAGTGCATTACGGGTAGCCCAGGCAAAGAGCAGCGATGGAATTCATAGCTTTTCGGAATACACCGTTAAAAGACAATGTGATTTTGAATTCCTGGACATGCTCGTGGACAAGGTCAACGAAGTGGACGCCATACTTTCACTAGGTTGTGGCATCGGGGTGCAAGTCGTAGCCGAGCGCTTTCCCGACATGCCTGTCTTGCCCGGTGTTAATACCTCTTTCATGGGTATGGCTAAAGAGTGGGGGGTCTGGGATGAGCGCTGCGCCGCCTGTGGTGATTGCCGATTGGCAGAGACCGCTGGCATTTGTCCCATCACCAGGTGCACCAAGGGGATACTCAATGGTCCCTGCGCCGGCACCAAGAACGGAAAATGCGAGGCAAACAAAGATATGGACTGTGCCTGGATCCTAATCTACAAGCGCCTGGAGAGGTTGCAGCAATTGGACAAGATGCGCCGATATTATCCTCCCAGAAACTTCCGGGTAATCCCCAGACCTCGAAGAATCGTCATGAAAGCTGATGTTGAGCCAGGAGAGGACAATGGCTAACTCACTGTTTAAAGAAAAACTCAATTCCGATGGATTCCTGGTGACCACAGAGATTGGGCCTCCTAAGGGGGCAGACGTCTCGGAGATGGTTCACCACATAGACCTCCTCAAAGACAAGGTTGACGCTATCAACATCACTGACCATCAGAGCTCTGTGATGCGTTTTCCCTCCCTGGGTGGCTGTCTGCTGGTGAAGGAACGTGGTGGCGAGCCTATCATTCAAATAACTTGTCGTGATCGCAACCGTCTGGCTCTCCAAGCTGACCTTCTTCTAGCTTATTCCAGAGACATCAAAAATGTGCTTTGTCTCACCGGCGATTCTGTCGATGTTGGCGACCACAAGGAAGCAAAGCCCGTCTTTGACCTGGATTCAGTCCAATTACTGAAGATGGCCAGGGAAATGGAGTCTGGTAAAGACATAGGGGGGAATGAACTAAAAGGTGCACCCCAATTTTGCCTCGGCGCGTCAGTTCACCCCGAGGCAGACTTCATAGAGCCACAGCTCATCAAGTTCGAGAAAAAAGTTGTCGCGGGGGCACAATTCTTCCAAACTCAAGGCATATTTGACTTGGAAAGCCTTCGGAGGTTCATGCAATACGCTTCTCAGTTCAATGTCAAAATCTTGGCCGGTATTATCGTGCTTGCCTCAGCCAGGATGGCTCGGTATATGAACGATAATGTCCCTGGGATAATTGTTTCTCAAGCCATCATTGATGAGCTTGCTGGTGTGGAGAAAGGTAAAGGACTTCAGAAGGGAATCGAGATTGCCGCCCGGTTTATAAAGACAATAAGGGAGGAAAATTTATGCCACGGTGTTCATATTATGGCTGTGGGTAACGAAGGAATTGTGCCTGATATCCTGGAGGCAGCTCAACCGGTTAGTGCACACCGGTGAGTATTTTGCTTACAAGGTAGCTGTGGTCGGTCAGCTAATAAATCCAGCACCAATAAAGGAGGGATATGAAATGAAAAACAAAATCTTAATCATAGATGACGAGCCTGATTTTGCAGAAGCATTGCGCATAACTTTGGAAGCAAAAGCTTACCGCGTAATCACCGCCACCAACAAGGCACAGGGTCAGGAGAAAATGAGAGAGGGGCCTGACGTCGTTGTCCTGGGCACGGTAACTCCTATCGGGCAAGCTTTTTCCTTGCACAACTGGCTGAAGCAGCACCCTAGATATAAAGATGTGCCAGTCCTGGTGATAGACTCCCGGCCTGAGGAACGGCTTATCAAGGGCTGGAGAAAATTTGAGGGGATGCAACTGGAGTCTGAGGACTATATATCTAAGCCAATCGAGCCAGTTTCACTTGTTGTCCGCATCCAAAGGCTATTGGAAGAAGCGACCAAGAAGATAAGAGTGCTGGTGGCGGATGACCATACTATGGTCAGGGATGGAATATGCGCCGTCCTTATGTTGCAAAGGGACCTGGACATAGTAGGTGAAGCCGTCAATGGAAAAGAGGCAGTTGAGAAGGTGTTTCGACTTCTGCCCGACGTAGCGTTGATGGACATACTCATGCCTAAGCTGAACGGGCTGGAGGCAACAAGGCAGATAAAGGACCAATGCCCCCAGACAAGAGTATTGATCCTGACCCAGTATGATGAACAAGAAAATATGCTTGTTGCCAGCCAAGCGGGCGCATACGGCTTCATTCCCAAGAAAGCTGCTAGTGAGCAGCTTATAGCGGGCATAAGGGCTGTACATGGAGGAAGCTACTTCCCCGACTCTTTTGCTAAGTTAGTTTCGAACTAACGGCAATGTAAAGGTTGGGCTTCCCTGAAAGCGAGGAGCTATATTTTTATCCTCGATTGGAGAGCCATTCGCCGCCATGGCAGATATGCCGGTGGAGGACCGGAGTGTGCTGCTGCCGGAGAACGGTGCCGGCTATATCGACTACATACCCTATTGCTTGTTATTGGCGGAGAGGGTGGCCAGCTACGCTCTGATAGAGCTTCGACGGCTAAAGGATTCGTTTTTGTAAGAAAGCCCTCCCCGACCCGGTTTTAAAATACTGTTCAAGCGCAATTGCTCTGGACTTATCTTTAACAGCAAAATATGCTTCTAGCCTTAATGGCGTCCTATTTTTCGTAGAATCAACCTTCCCAGAGTTATGTTCGGTCAATCGGCGGGCAATATCATTCGTTGAACCTACATAGAGATTGTTGTCGATTGCACTTTTCAGTATATATACGTACCACATAGTAAATCTGGCTTGCCAGCCGTAGCCTTGGCGCAGGCTGGCGGAGAGGGTGGGATTCGAACCCACGGTCGGGAAACCCGACACACGCTCTCCAGGCGTGCCTGTTAGACCACTCCAGCACCTCTCCACGGAGAGGGTGGGATTCGAACCCACGAGGCATTTCTGCCTACCGCTTTTCGAGAGCGGCACCATAGACCACTCGGTCACCTCTCCTATTGGTTATTATACCATCTGCCCCGAAAATAGCCTGCCTTGTTGTTCTCTTCCCGCTATGGCACGGGCACTTTAGTTGCCAGGCATGGTCAACGCGAACTCGGATGATATTATCCGCCTACGTTCGGACCAACCTATGTAACCACTCAGATAGTGCTGCTTCGCTTGCAATCAGGGTAAAGGCTCGACTATTTTGGGGATTGCTTATGCTATGGTCGTGAGAAGTTTACTGCCAAGCCTGGAGACGAAATTCAAGGCACCTTTTATCCTCAGGCTGATTCTCTCATCTTGAGGGAAGGACGGGTTCGCTGTGCCATGATAAGCTTGGCTATTTCCGCTACAGCAAGCACTGATACGCCAGCCAGTATCACTATCCCCCAATCTTGCAGGCTCATAGCATAAGTGTGGAACGGACCTTGGAGGAAAGGGAAATAAATTATAGGTAGAAGAATAGCAAAACTGGAAGCCACTGCCGCCACAAGCCATTTGTTACCGAAAGGGTTCATGCGAAACAGAGAAAGTCTCTCTGAACGGCACTCAAAGCAGCGGAAAAGTTCTTCCGTGACTAGGGCAGCAAAGCATAAACACTGTGCTTCCACAGGGCTTCTTCCTGAATTGAGCGCCCAGAGAAATACCCCTAGTGTGACTAGCGTAATCCAGAAGCCCATTCCAAAAATCCAACCCACCATGGGTCTATCGAAGATACTTTTCTTTGGGTCACGAGGCGGGCGCTGCATTACATCGGGGTCACCAGGATCTACTGCCAAAGCCAGTGCGGGCAGACCATCGGTAACCAAATTCACAACCAGAATTTGTAGAGCTACCAGAGGCACGATTTTATATAAACCAGTCGCCGTGCCGATGACGAATGCTAGCAGCATCAGCAAGACTTCACCAATGTTGCAAGAGAGAAGATAGAGGAGATACTTTCTTATATTAGCAAAGATATTTCTCCCCTCCTCTACTGCCGCCACGATAGAGGCAAAGTTGTCGTCAGTTAATATCATAGCTCCGGCTTCTTTGCTCACATCAGTCCCAGTGATGCCCATAGCTACACCAATGTCAGCTTTCTTCAAAGCTGGGGCATCATTTACCCCATCACCTGTCATAGCCACCACATGCCCCCTATCCTGTAGAGCCCCTACAATCTGCATTTTGTGCGCTGGCGAGACACGAGCATAGACTTTGACTTCTTCTGCGACATTGTCTAGCTCCTCTGGCGTCAGCTCATCCAACTCCTTGCCGCTGAGGGCTATATCGCCCTCCACTAGCATGCCCAGTTCTTTAGCTATAGCTTCGGCAGTTAACTTATGGTCGCCGGTAATCATGACTGACTCAATTCCGGCTTGCTTGCATAGTGCCACAGCCTGCTTCACCTCTTCCCGCGGTGGGTCAATCATCCCCACCAACCCCAACCAAACCATTTGTTCTTCCGCCCCCTCCACCACCTCACTGCCCAGCTCTTTACCTGGCAGGGATTTATATGCCTGACCAAGAACCCGCAAAGCCCCGGCGGCCATCTCCTGGTTTACTTGAAGGATTCTTTTCCTATCTTGCTCTGTAAGCTCTCGCTCTATCCCCTCACAATAGATACGAGTGCAGGAATCTAAGATAACTTCAGGCGCGCCCTTAGAGTATGCCACTTTGCCGTCTGGAGTGTCATGAATAGTGGTCATCCTTTTCCTCTCCGAAGAGAAGGGAACTTCGGCTATGCGGGGAATAGTTAGTTCCTCCCTTTTTATTCCTGCCTTGGCAGCGACTACCACTAAAGCTCCTTCCGTAGGGTCTCCTTTGACCTGCCAGACGCCCTCAGTATTAATAAGATGAGAATCGTTGCACAGCATTGCGGCGGTGAGCAACCGAACTAAGTGAGGTTCATCTTGCGGGGTGATTGCTGTGCCCTTGAGATAAAAACTTCCCTCAGGCTCGTAGCCTACACCACCTACGTCTATTGTCTCGCCATTAACATAAATCTTTTGCACGGTCATCTCATTTTGGGTTAATGTCCCAGTCTTATCAGAGCAAATGAAGGTGGTGCAGCCCAAGGTCTCCACGGCAGGTAAACGGCGCAATAAAGCATGCCGCTTTACCATCCTTTGCACTCCCAGGGCAAGGCAAATAGTTGTCACGGCTGGCAGGGCTTCAGGCACAGCAGCTACGGCTAAACTAACTCCCCAGATAAAGGCTTCCAGGATATGACTAAACATACCGACGATAATTCCCACGCCAGCGACAACGGCACTGATAGTTAAACAGGCGATTCCCAATATCTTGCCTATCTTGTCCAGGCTTACCTGCAGTGGTGTCGGTGGTGGTTTTACCTCCTGGAGCATACCGGCAATCTTGCCAAATTCTGTAGACATGCCTGTGCCAATCACTAGCGCCTTACCTCTACCGTAAACCACGGTAGTGCCCGTATATGCCATGTTTGTTCTATCGGCTACAGGCGCATCACCGGAGATAATTTCGGTCTTTTTCCCTACGGCAACAGATTCTCCAGTGAGTGGTGCTTCGTCAATTTTCAGGTTAACTGCCTCAGTGAGACGAGAGTCAGCAGGAATGCGGTCACCGGTTTGCAGTAAAATCATGTCTCCAGGAACTAAGTCCCTGGCAGGGATATCTTCCTCATCCCCATCTCGTATCACAGTGGCGGTAGAAGCAGTCATTTGTTTCAATGCCTCCAGGGCTTTTTCCGAGCGAGATTCCTGAACAAAACCCAAGCCGGCAGCGAAGAGGACAATGATTACAATAAGAATAGGATCCCAGATATCTCCCTCACCAGTGAGCGCCAGTACCCCAGAGACGACAGCAGCCACCAGAAGAATAATAATGAGGAAATTTTTGAACTGCTCTAGAAAAAGCATCCACGGAGGGGTTTTCTTCTTCTCCGCCAGTTCATTTGGCCCAAATTGTGCTAAACGGCGCTCGGCTTCCTCTCTAGTTAACCCCTGGGTGCCTGAGTTTAGCGACTCAATAACTTCACTTACGCTTAGATTATGCCAAATTCTTTCTATAGACATTATATGCTACATCAAATGAACATAGGCACCAGCATAAGCATCACTCCACCAGCTACCACTGAGGCGATTTGTCCGGCAACATTGGCTCCAGCAGCGTGCATCAGCAGATGATTGTGAGGATTAGCTTCCAGCCCCAGCTTCTGCACTACACGGGACGACATGGGGAAAGCGGAAATACCGCAAGCGCCAATCATAGGATTGACCTTCCGTCCCGAAAGGGCGCACATTAGCTTGCCTAGCAGAACACCTGCCACAGTATCCAGACTGAAAGCTACTATTCCCAGTATAAACACCAATATTGTCTCGGGTCTGAGAAACTCAGTCCCGGCCATCATTCCTCCCACGGTGATGCCCAGAAGAATAGTTACGATGTTAGCCAGTTCATTTTGAGCTGTCAGGGAAAGTCTCTCCACCACTCCACATTCCCGTAACAGATTGCCAAACATGAGACAGCCGATAAGTGGAGTGGCTTTTGGGGCAAGCAAGCCTACCACAAGTACAGTAATTATAGGAAAGAGTATCTTTGTCCTCTGCGAAATCGTTCCCGCAACCGAAGGCATTTTTAAAGCCCTTTCTTCTTTACTACACATCGCCTTTATTATAGGTGGCTGGATGATGGGTACCATAGCCATATAAGAATACGCGGCCACAACAATGGCAGCAGTGTATTTGGATTGCAGTGTAGTCGCGACGTAAATCGAGGTAGGACCATCGGCAGAGCCGATTATGCCGATGGAAGCAGCATCTTGTAAGCTGAAATCCAAGACGTGGAGCCAACCATCACCCAACAAATAAGCCAAAAGGAAAGTTGCGAAAATGCCAAATTGGGCGGCAGCACCAAGAAGAATGGTATAGGGCCTTTGTAGAAAGGGCTCAAAGTCAATCATGGCTCCTATGCCAATAAAGATAAGCAGGGGAAATATCTCGGTATGGATGCCAGCTTCTCTTAATACAGCTAAAAATCCGCCTGCCTCCGCCGCCCCACCCAGTGGTATATTAGCTAATATACATCCGAAACCAATGGGAAGAAGCAGTACTGGTTCCACCTTTTTAGCAATTCCCAACCACACAAGAACGCCGCCGATAACCAACATTGCCACGGCTTGCCAAGTCAGGTTAAGAAAGCCGAGGAATTCGCCTGTAGCAATGTCCATCGTTTATCCTTTTTTTCCTCGTTTATCCCTGGGTTTAACCACTTTACTCAGGAGAACCATGACCAAGAGTAAGATTCCCAAGACAGCGAAAACGATCGCCATTCCTAAAAGGACTATCCATAAGGCGTTAAGCATTCTGCTTCTTTATTGTCTGGCAGGGTTGTTATGATACTATAACCCAGTGGTAGCTGTCAAAGCATCAGTATGAATGAGTGTTGAACCAAAGTGTTGTCCTGTGTTATCATTTTACGTTGTTTTTTGTACTATTGGCCCCTGTAGCTCAGAGGATAGAGCACTGGCCTCCGGAGCCAGGTGCAAGGGTTCGAGTCCCTTCAGGGGCAGTTTTTGTAATAGGTAAGTCCCCCAAAAAACAAAAACCCTTGACAGCGGGGAGATGATTTAATATAGTTTAGGCTTTCGGAAAATCTAAACTGTTACAGTTTCTATGGGTAAATAGGTCTTTTCTTATGGCTGAGCTTCTTGAGATAAGATGGCATGGCAGAGGAGGGCTGGGGGCGGTAACTTCTGCGGAGTTAGTTGCTCGTGCCGCTATAAGTGAAGGAAAATATGCTCAGTCATTTCCCAGCTTCGGCCCCGAAAGAAGGGGGGCGCCGGTTCTTGCGTTCCTCAGGGTAAGCGATGAACCTATCAAGAGCAGGACAGTTATCTACAAGCCCGATGTAGTGGCTGTGCTCGACCCAGGATTGTTGCATGTAGTTGATGTGACCTCGGGACTCAAGGAGAATGGTAAAATCATAATTAATTCAAGGAAATCGCCCGCTGAACTGAAGTCTGAATTTGGATATAAGTGGCCTGTAGCTGCGGTTAATGCCACAAAGATTGCCAGGGAAACGATAGGCTTGCCTATAACAAATACTGCGCTGATTGGGGCGCTACTGAAGGTTACCGAGATTGTGAAAATGGACTCCCTGGTGACACAGTTACAGGAGCGGTTTGGGCCTCGCGCCAAGGGGAATATCGAAGCCATGAAGAGGGCTTACGATGAAACAGTAGTAAAGGAGTAAGCAATGGCAGAAGAGTTAACCTGGAAGGACCTGGAGGTTGGCAATATCATAACAGAAGCGGGAAATGCCAGCTTTCGGAAGACCGGTGACTGGAGGACGGAAAGGCCCGTACTGGATAAGGAAAAGTGCATTAAATGCGCCCTGTGCTGGATTTATTGTCCTGATGCCGCCATAAAGCCCTCTGAGGAAGGATATTACGAAGCTGACCTTTACTACTGTAAGGGCTGTGGTATCTGCGCCAGCGTATGTCCTGCGGGAGCTATAACGATGATAGCGGAGGAGGAAAAATGAGCAGAAGAGTCGCATTAGAGGCCTCCCATGCTGTGGCTGAGGCAGTCAGAATGGCTGATGTTGATGTCACTGCTGCCTATCCCATAACGCCCCAGACACATATCCCCGAGCGGCTTGCCGAGATGGTAGCCGATGGCGAGTTAAACGCTGCTTATATTCCGGTGGAGTCGGAGCACTCGGCCATGAGCACGTGCCTTGGAGCTGCCGCGGTGGGTGCCAGAACTTTCACAGCTACTGCTGGCCAGGGATTGGAGCTCATGCATGAAGTGGTATATGTCGCTTCTTCAATGAGATATCCTGTGGTCATGGCAGTGTGCAACAGGGCTCTTTCTGCCCCCTTAAGCGTTTGGGGGGACCACTCCGATGCCATGGCCGTCAGGGATACTGGCTGGATACAGGTATTTTGCCAGAATGGCCAGGAGGCGTTCGACCTGACCTTATGGGCCTTCCGGGTTGGGGAAGACCCTAAGGTCTTATTTCCGGTTATGGTTCATCTTGATGGGTTCACTTTATCACACGTGACAGAGCCGGTGATTTTACCGGAGCAAAGCGAGGTGGAGAGATTTCTCCCTAGATTCCAATACCCCTTTGCCTTAAACCCTGATAAGCCCATGACCCACGGTGCCTTTGGGCCACCTGAAATATACTCGGAGACAAAGTTAGCTCAAGAAGTGGCATTCAGGAACTCCAAGGGAGTAATACTCCGGGGGTGGAAGGAATTTGGGGACATCTTTGGTCGTTCTTATCATCCTGTAGAGGAATACAAAACGGAAAACGCCGAAACCTTACTTCTGACCATGGGCGCTTACACCGAGACAGCAAAAATTGTAATAGATGACAGGAGAAATAAAGGCGAGTCCATAGGACTTATAAGCTTGCGTCTCTGGAGGCCTTTCCCATTTGAGGAATTCCGCCGGGCAGTGAAAGGAGCCCAATTAATAATCGTTTTCGACCGGTGTATTTCTTTTGGCCTGGGAGGCCCGGTCTTTTCCGAAATCAGGTCTGCCTTATATGATGAAGAGCCCAGGCCGAAGGTGGTTGGCATCATAGGGGGTCTGGGTGGCAGGGATATGTCTGAAGAAGATTTTGATTATGTCATTAATAGAGGTAGGGAAATTGCGGAAAAGGGGTCAGACAGGATGCTTGAGACAGTGGGCATAAGATAATGACTGAAAGCTGTCGGTAAGGGATAAGAAATGGCGACGAAAGCTGTAAAATTTGGGGAAAAGTTGGTAACTACCAAGGAGTTCCTCGCCGAAGGACATAGTTTTTGCATCGGCTGCGGGGAAGCTTTAGCAATCAGGCTTGCCATGAAAGCTCTGGGAGAGAATGTGATAATGGCTATGGCTACAGGATGTGACGAGGTAACCACCACTCCGCTTCCGTATACCTCCTGGCGAGTCCCCTGGATGCATACGCTTTTCGAAAATACTGCTGCTGAAATCTCGGGCATAGAAGCAGGTCTAAAGATTCTGGTGAAAAAGGGTAGGATGCCTGAAAGGGATATTATATGTGTTGCCATGGGGGGGGACGGCGCCACCAGCGATATAGGAATCCAGTCCCTGTCCGGGGCGTTCGAAAGAGGCCATGATTTCTTATATATCTGTCTTGATAACGAGGCCTACATGAACACGGGAATCCAACGGTCAAGTGCTACACCTTACGGAGCTTCGACTACCACGGCTCCAGCAGGAAAATTCAGCATGGGACAGATCACACGGAAGAAAAATATAGCCGCTATTGCTGCTGCTCACGATATACCTTATATTGCAACAGCTTGTCCCAGCTACCATCTTGATTTAATGGAAAAAGTCAGGAAAGGGGCGGAGATTAAAGGCCCGGCCTATGTCCATATCCTCTCTCCCTGCCCTACAGGCTGGAGATACAAGAGCGATTTAGCTATTACAATAGGTCAACTCGCTGTGCAGACAGGTATCTTCCCTCTTTACGAAATAGAGTATGGACGCTACAGACTGAATGCTGACCCACCTGAACTGAAGCCTATTGAGGAATACCTGAAGCTACAAGGGCGATACCGACATTTGACGGGTAAACAGATTGAAAGAATCCAGGAAATGGTAAATGAAGATTACGCCAAGCTTAAGGAAAAGGTGGCAGCTTTTCCTTTGTGAATTAAGGTGCAAAAACGATGAGTTTAAGAACAAAGAGTCCAAAACTGACCAAAGTTTCCACAACAGTAAGTAGAGTTATACGTAACTACCAACGGGATAAAGATATGCTAATTCAAATCCTTTTGGATTTACAAAGCATGTTTGGATGGTTATCCCGGGAAGTATTAACGGAGGTAAGCGAGCAATTAGAAGTACCTATTACCCAAGTTTATCAAATCGCAAGTTACTATAAGGCTTTCAGCCTTATGCCCAGAGGTCGTCATATTATCAAGGTATGTCTGGGCACAGCATGCCAGGTGCGTGGCTCGCCAAGGCTTCTAGATACAATCTCAGCCATGCTTAATATGAAGCCGCATGAGACCTCCGAGGATATGCGTTTTACTTTAGAAACGGTCAATTGTCTTGGCTGTTGTGCTATGGGTCCTGTGGTTGTAGTTGACGATGTCTACCACAGCAAGCCTTCAACTCCAGCCCTCAAGAAAATATTTGAAACTGCTAAATAGGAAGAAATATGGGTAATCAAAGGCTTTCCTCGGCAAAAGAGCTTGAGGAATTAAGGAAGGAAATACTGTCGAAAAGGGCCCCCAATAAGTCCGTTGTCACCGTGTGCACCGGAACGGCTTGTCAAACTTATGGCTCATTAGAAATTTACCGGAAATTCGCTGACGAGATTAAAAAGCAGGGACTAGAAGGCGTGGTAGTAGAAGCTAAAGCTACAGGATGTCATGGATTTTGCGAGCAGGGACCTGTTGTAGTTATCTTTCCTCAGGAAATTTGCTATGTGAAAGTAAAGCTTGAGGATGTTCCGGAAATAGTCTCCGCAACATTGGCCCAAGGGCGAGTTATTGAGAGGCTCCTCTATGAAGACCCTGTAACAGGGGAGAAGATAACCAAGGACCCGGATATTCCTTTCTACAAAAATCAGATGCGCATCGTATTTGGGAATAACAGGTACATAAATCCCAGATACATAGATGATTACATAGCCCTTGGCGGATATAGTGCATTATCCAAGGCTTTGCTCAAAATGACTCCCGAGCAAGTTCTGGAGGAGATAAAGAAATCTAATCTACGAGGCCGGGGAGGAGGAGGATTTCCCACAGGAATAAAGTGGGAGACAACCAAGAATGCCTCTGGCGAACCCAAATATGTAATTGTTAATTGCGATGAAGGAGACCCCGGGGCATATATGAATAGGTCTCTCATGGAAGGAAATCCACATGCTGTATTGGAAGGGCTTGTTATTGGTGCCTATGCCATAGGATCACACGAGGGTTTTATTTACGTGCGGCAGGAATATCCCATAGCCTATGAAAACAGCATTCAGGCTATAAAGCAGGCCGAGGAGTATGGATTTTTGGGGAAAAATATCCTTGGCTCAGGATTTGATTTTGAGGTTGAAGTTCACCGGGGGGCAGGGGCATTCGTCTCTGGGGAGTCAACAGCCCTTATGAGTGCCATAGAGGGAAAAGTGGGCGAACCCAAGTTGAAATATATTCATACCGCGGTAAGCGGGATAAATGGAAATCCATCATGCTTAAACAACGTGGAGACGTGGGCAAATGTCCCCCTTATTATCAATAAAGGAGCTGAGTGGTTTAATTCCATTGGCACAGATGGGAGTAAGGGGACCAAAATCTTCTCCTTAGTGGGCAAAGTGAATAACACTGGACTTGTGGAAGTGCCCATGGGCATGACCTTGAGGCAGCTAATCTACGACATTGGTGGGGGGATACCTAATGGAAAGAAATTTAAAGCGGTCCAGACTGGAGGTCCTTCTGGAGGGGTAATTCCCGAGCAGCATCTAGACACCCCGATTGATTTTGATGAACTCACTAAACTTGGTTCTATGATGGGCTCCGGGGGAACGGTGGTCATGGATGAGGATACCTGTATGGTGGACACAGCAAGGTATTTCATCAGTTTTTGCTGCGAAGAATCTTGTGGGAAGTGCATCCCCGGTCGTGAAGGATTAAGGATGCTTCGGGAGATTTTGACTGATATCTGTGAAGGGAAAGGACAAGAAGGGGATATAGAGGCGATTGAAGATATAGCTAAAGTGATGCAGGACGCTTCCCTATGTGCCCTGGGCACCACCGCTGCCAACCCTGCCCTTACCACTTTGAAATACTTCAGGGATGAATATGAGGCTCATATAAAGGAGAAGCGCTGCCCGGCAAAAGCTTGTAAAGCTCTCACTTCTTACTATATTGACCCTGAGAAATGTACCGCCTGTATGATTTGCTTCAAGAATTGCCCTACCGAAGCAATTCACGGTGGCAAAGGCATAATCCACTGGATTGAGCAAGAAAAATGTATTAAGTGCAATACCTGTTTTGAGGTCTGCCCACCTCGTTTTAGTGCCGTAAGAAGAATTTCGGGAGAGCCTCTACCCCCCACTCCAACTCCCGGGACCAAGGTTATCCGTGAGAAGAAGAGGTAAATGGAAATGACCATAACTCTGCAGATAGATGGAAAGGAAGTCAAGGCCAGGGAAGAGATGACTGTATTGGAAGCAGCGAAAGAGGCTGGCGTAGAGATACCGACGCTGTGTTATCACGAGAAACTAAAGCCTTACGGTGCCTGTCGAATTTGCAGCGTGGAGGTAGAAAGAAAGGGGAGAGTTCGAATAGTGGCTTCTTGTGGCTATCCCGTGGAACAAGGATTAGTAGTGAGGACGCGCTCTCCTAGGATAGACAGGATCCGAAAGGTTATCATCGAGTTAGTTGCCCCCACGGCAATGGTTAACGGAGATGTCGCTGGGGAGATAAAGAAACTGGCTAAAGAATATGGTGCGAATATCCATAGATTCGAATCTCGCTTCAAAGCGAAGCCAACGAGATGTATTCTTTGTGGGCAATGTGTCCGCTACTGCGATGAGGTTGTTGGGGAACATGCTATAGGCTTTGTCGGAAGAGGGATAGAGCGGCGGGTGGCGTTTTTCCCGGAAAAAGCCAAGGCATGCCTCACTTGCCAGGCTTGTTTTGATTTATGCCCCACAGGCAAGATTCCCTCCGAAACCGATTTTGTGGTTTTCGACGGTTTTTCCGTTGATGACTACCTTGCTGGAAAACTTTAGTATCCAGAGATATTTTCAAGGACTCGGCATCTTCGCCAAATAGCAATGCGCAGCCCACGGACAGCCAACAGGCTAATTGCGTTAAATGTCTTTTTCGCATTATAATTCTTAACGCCTCGGGGTGTGGCGCAGCGGCTAGCGCGCATGGTTTGGGACCATGAGGTCGGAGGTTCAAATCCTCTCACCCCGACCAAAATAAAACATATTCTAACTTTGCGAAAACTCAGAAGACTTGACAAAAAACTGAGCTTGCATCATAATTGTTAGACATGGCTAACAATGTTAGAGGTACTAAACAATGCTAAAACAAGAAGTGTCTAGAGCACATACCGCCAGTATGGAAGATTATCTCGAGGCAGTGGCTATGCTTCGGGGAAAAGGGAAGGTAGTGAGGGTAAGTCAGATCAGCCGAAAACTGAAAGTTACAATGCCCAGCGTTACCTCGGCCTTGAAAAAACTCTCAGAACAGGAGCTTGTGGAGCACGAGAGATATGGCCACATAAAGCTTACTCTTGAGGGTAGCAAGATTGCTGAAGAGGTGCTCCGCCGTCACAAGGCGTTGACCCGCTTTTTTGTGCAAGCTCTGGGCATTGACCGAGAAACAGCCGAAGAGGATGCCTGCAAAATTGAGCATGTCATTAGCTCGTCTAGCATGGAAAGGGTGATTAAGTTCATAGAGTTTATAGAGGCATGTCCGTTGGGAGAGGCTAACTTTCCCAAGAGATATCAGTATTATCTGGAACATGGACAACCTCCTGAAGAGTGCCTGGAAAGGAGTGTGAGGGGAGGGAAGTGAAAACGGCAAAAAAATTTGGTGCCATTAAGTTAGATGAAACTAACAAAATTTGATAATGCTAAGAAAAATTTGGAGAACAAAGGAGGTACCTCCATGTCAACGAAACCTTTGAATGAGTTAAAGCCTAAGGAAAAAGGTAAGATTGTCAAGATCAGTGGTGAAGGGGGAATCCATCGACGGCTTCTGGATATGGGGTTGGTTTCGGGAAGTGAGGTAGAGATGGAAAGAGTGGCCCCTTTGGGAGACCCTGTTGAGGTTAGGATAAAAGGATACCATTTATCACTGCGCAAGGAAGAGGCGATTAAGGTTGAGGTTGAGGTGAAACAGATATGAATCAACCTATGCCCTTAGCAATGGTTAGCCCTGGCGGGGTAGTCCAGGTGGTTGATGTTAGAGCTGGCTGGGGGCTTCAAAGGAGGCTTGCCGATATGGGACTCACTCCCGGGGTGACCATCAGGGTTATGAATAGTCAGAGGCCAGGCCCAATTATTGTAGACCTCAGAGGGTCGAGGCTGGTTCTAGGCTACGGCATGACACAAAGAATCCTAGTAAGGAAGGTGTGAAATGGCTAAGGAAATAACTATTGCTTTAGCAGGAAACCCCAATTCGGGGAAGACCACTGTGTTCAATAATCTAACTGGGGCCCGCCAGCACGTGGGAAACTGGCCTGGGGTGACGGTGGAAAAGAAGGAGGGGAGTTGCAGCTACAATGGCTATAGCATCAGGGTAGTGGACCTCCCCGGTGTCTACAGCCTTACTGCTTACTCTCCAGATGAGGTAATTGCCCGAAACTTTATCTTAGAGGAAAAACCAGATGTGGTGGTGGACATCGTTGATGCTTCAAATTTGGAGAGAAATCTCTATCTTGCTCTCCAGCTTCTGGAAATGGGTGCGTGGGTGATAGTAGCACTTAACATGATGGATGAAGCCGATTCTAGAAACCATCGTATTGATGTTGCAGGCCTATCTCATCTTCTTGGAACTCCGGTGGTGCCCATGGTTGCCAATCGCAATCGAGGGACTGTGGAGCTATTCGATGAGATAGTCAAGGTGGCTGAGAACAAAGCCCAGGTAAAAGGGCTCAAGGTGGAATATGGGCGGGAAGTAGAAGAAGAGATTAGCAAGCTGGAGAAGCTCATCTCTCAGAGCGAGCTTTCCTCAAAGTATTCTCCCAGGTGGCTGGCAGTAAAGCTATTGGAAAGGGATGAAGAAATAATTAAGAAATTCAGGGAGGTGGAACATGGATAGTGAAAACGTCCTTCGAGCTAGCGAGCAAAGTCTTGCTCATCTGAGGAGTATTTATGGCGATGAAGCTGAGACAGTAATTGCTGATGGCAGGTATGGCTTCATTAGTGGTTTGCTCAAGGATGTCCTGAAAAAACCGCCCATTGAGAGAATCACTCTTTCGGACAAGATTGATAAGGTAGTCATTAACAGGTGGGCGGGTATTCCTCTATTCCTGGCCATAATGTTTGGCATGTTTCAATTCGTTTTCAAGCTATCTGTGCCCTTTATGGACTGGATCGATGCCGGCTTTGGCCGGTTAGGAGAGCTAGCCTCAGGCATTGGGGGCTGGGGTGGCTCTCTGCTCGCTGATGGCATTATAGGTGGTGTAGGCTCGGTGCTCATCTTTATCCCCCCGATATTCCTTTTATTCATCGCCATAGCAGTGCTTGAAGATTGTGGCTATATGGCCAGAGCTGCCTTTGTCATGGATCGAGTGATGCACAAGGTAGGGCTTCATGGTAGGTCCTTTATACCTATGATTCTAGGCTTTGGTTGCAATATTCCTGGTATTATGGCTACCAGAACCATAGAGAACCCTAAAGACAGGCTTACTACTATTTTGATTAATCCTTTTATGTCCTGCGGCGCCAGGCTTCCTATTTTTGTTCTGCTGGCTGGCTACTTCTTTGCTGCCCACGCAGGGCTGGTGGTTTTCTCCATGTATATCATAGGCATAATAGTGGCTATCATCATGGCTTTAGTATTTCGTAAAACACTCTTTCGTGGGCAGGAATCTGGTCACTTTGTAATGGAGCTGCCTCCGTATCGGCTGCCTACTGTAAAAGGGGTTCTAACTCACATGTGGGAGCGTGGCAGGGAGTTCTTAAAAAGGGCGGGAACTATTATCTTTGGCGTAGTGGTTCTCATCTGGCTGCTAGGTTACACTGGCGCTCTGGAGCCTATAGGAAATGCCATCGCTCCCATATTCAGCCCAGCGGGCTTTGGCCAATGGCAGGCAGCAGTGAGTCTTGTCTTTGGTTTCTTGGCTAAGGAGGTGGTGGTGGGAACTATGGGAACTCTTTTTGCCGCTGAGGAGGGGGTTTTAGGGGGCGCCATAGCTGCTCAGCTTGGCTGGACGCCTCTTGTTGCCTTCGCCTTTATGGTTTTCTGCTTGCTCTACGTTCCTTGTGTGGCTGCCCTTGGTGCCATCAGGGGAGAGACTAATTCCTGGAAGTGGCCTCTGTTTAGCTTGTTCTACACTACGGCAATAGCTTGGGTCGTAGCCACCCTCATCTTTCAAGTTGGGAGCCTGTTTACAGGCTAGCGCTGCCTTTTGTAAGGAGCCTTGCCCATAGTCCTCGGCACCGTGTTAGTGGTAAACATCCTATACACCTTAGGGGTTTTCGATGCTATTGCTAATATTACCGCCCCGATATTGACCGGGCTGTGGGGGCTGCCCAAGGAGACAATTGCAGCCCTGGTCGTTGGCTTTCTGCGTAAGGATGCTGCCATGGGCATGCTAGCTCCCCTGGCGCTAACTGCTAAGCAACTGGTTATCAGCAGTACGGTTCTGGCTATGTTTTTCCCTTGTGTAGCTACCTTTGTGATATTGGCTCGGGAACTGAGGGTACGAGACATGCTTAAAGCTGTTGGAATAATGATAGCAGCTGCATTAATAATGGGTGGCTTGCAGAACCTGGTCCTGTAAGGCGGGATGCTTAAGGCTGCACTATGTCATAGCCCATTTCCTGCTCCTATAAATACCATATAATCTTGCCCAATTATATAGTGTATTGTATTATAGTCTAACACCTGATTGCTCGGGCATAGTTTAGTGCAGACATTCAACTTAGCGACAAAGGAAAAACAGTCAAGCCGGAGATGGTGCAGAGGTCGGAGATGGAGATAATCCCAGCTGTTGACATCAGGGGCGGCAAGTGCGTCAGGCTATATCAGGGTGATTATAACCAGGAAACTGTTTTTGATGAGGACCCTGTGACAGCAGCCTTGACTTGGTATTCCCAAGGGGCACGATGGCTCCATATTGTCGATTTGGACGGGGCGGTCGCCGGTGAGCCCCAAAATATGGAAGTGGTTGAGGAGATAATAAAAGAAAGCGGCCTGTTAATAGAATTAGGCGGCGGTGTCAGACAAGAAGAGGTGGCAGAAAAACTGTTGCGTCAGGGGGTAAGCCGGATAATTTTGGGAACTGTGGCGATAGAGGACAGGGACCTGATAAAAAAGTTATGCCAGCAATTTGGCGAGGCTATCGCAGTTAGCCTTGATGCCCGAAACGGCAAGATAGCCATTCATGGCTGGCAGAAAGACACGGTTGTTGAGGTTCTCCAGTTAAGCCGGGAGATGGTTGATGCCGGAGTGAGACGCTTCATTTATACTGATATAAAAAAGGATGGCACTCTCACCGAACCTAACTTTGACATGATAAATAAACTGCTTGCTGAAGCAAATGTCCCCGTCATTGCGGCCGGAGGGATTTCCAGGCTGGAGCATTTACGGAGGCTTAAAGAGTTCGGCGTGGAAGGAGCCATTATAGGCAAAGCTCTTTATACCGGAGATATTGATTTGGGCGAGGCTATAATCAATTTCGGAAATTAGGAGGCAAATGTTAAATTTTGATAATAAAGGCTTGATTCCAGCTATTGTCCAAGATGCTAAGAATGGTGAAGTACTGATGCTGGGCTATATGAACAAAGAGTCGCTCAAGCACACATTAGCCAGCGGAGATGTCTGGTTCTACAGCCGCAGCCGGCAGGAATTGTGGCACAAGGGAGAAACCTCAGGCAATTTCCTCAGGCTGAAGTCCATCATCAAGGACTGCGATAGCGATACCCTTCTTGTAAAGGCTGAGCCTACAGGTCCAGTATGTCACACCGGCAATCGGACTTGCTTCTTCCAGCAATTGGAGAGCGAAGATACAGTATAAACATCACAATCCCTTCATCCCTTTATTATGTACTGCCGCCAGAATCAGCAGCTTGGTCAATCTTGATGGCCTCGTTTAGTGACGATATAGCAGCCTCTATTTGACTATCATCGGGTTCCCTGGTGGTCATAGATTGCAACATCAGCCCCGGAGCCAGGAGAACTCGGACTACCTTGTTATTGATATGGGCTGCCCCAAATTTCATAATTTCATAGCTAATAACAGCGATAACCGGGATGAGAGCTATGCGGGATAGTATGCGTATCCATAGTGTTGGCTGCCCAACCAAGGCGAAGACAAAGATGGCTACAATTAACACGATAAATAAAAAGGCGGTGCCGCAGCGAGCATGGGCAGTAGAATAATTCTTAACCGACTCCACATCCAAAGAGACGCCTGCTTCATAGGCATTCACTACTTTATGCTCGGCCCCGTGGTACTCAAAGACCCTCTTAATATCAGGCATTAAACTTATCAACTTGAGATAAGCGATGAAAATACCAATACGGACAAGTCCCTCAAAGATATTGCTCAATAAGGCAGAATTGATATAAGGGTCGATAAGGTAGCGGGTGGTGAAGAGAGGAACCATGAAGAAGAGAGCTACTCCCAAAGCAAGGCTTATAGCTACGGTTCCCCACAAAAGCGCCGTAGGTATTTTCTCTCCTCCTTCCTCTGCTGCAGCAACTTGAGCAGAGTGAAGTAATGACTGCGTGCCCAAAACCAAGGTTTCAACAAGAGCGATGATGCCTCTTACTAAAGGCATTTCTCTGAGACGCCCTTTGTATATGCCAGCCAGCGGCTGCCTCACTATGTTCAATTCTCCATTGGGCTGACGTACAGATATAGCCACGCCTTCCTTCCCCCGTATCATCACCCCCTCAAAGACTGCCTGGCCACCGTAATGAAAAGACTTTGCCATCAGTGCCTCAATCTCCCTAACTGTCCAAAACGAAGGTTATAATTTCTCAGCATGAAAAATCCCTAAGCGTATTATGATAGAAACGGCTGAAAATATAAAGTTTATCTCTTAAAGTAGCGGCGATGAGTGAATTCCTAATTTCCCGAGGTAAGCTTAAAAGTAAACACTGCCGCGGTCAAACAGCCGCTGTCACAATAATAAATAACAAGCCCCTGCGCCTATAACCTGATACAAAGAAGTGGAGAGTTCAAAGTATGGCACTATTTCATCTTATATTTTCTCTTGAAGCGCTCCACCCTTCCCATGGAGTCGACTATCCTTTGTTCGCCCGTATAAAAGGGGTGGCATTTACCACATACTTCTACTCTGATTTCTGCCTTAGTTGAACCAATGGTGAAGGTATTACCACAAAGGCAAGTCACTTTAGCATTCTCATAATACTTAGGATGGATTTTATCCTTCATTTGTAAACGCTCACCTTCTTTTTGTACTTGGTTGCCGGCTCATATTTAACATAGCCGTCTATTAAGGCAAAGAGGGTATAATCTCTCCCCAGGCCAACATTGTTTCCCGGCAGTATACGAGTCCCGCGTTGCCGAATCAAGATAGTCCCAGCAAGAACCTGTTCTCCCCCATACTTCTTCACTCCCAAGCGCTTAGCTTGACTATCCCGCCCATAAGCTGTGCTGCCACCGCCCTTTTTATGTGCCATGCCTATTCTCCTTTACCCTTAACAATTTCGTTTACCAATATTTTAGTATAAGTCTGGCGGTGTCCCCTCTTGCTTCGGTAGCGAACTTTGGACTTATATCTAAATACGATAACCTTTTCTCCCTTAGTTTCCCCTAAAGAAGTAGCCACAACCTTAGCCCCCTTAATAATAGGATTTCCTACAAGGGTATTCTTATCTTCCCCAATAAATAATACTTTATCGAGCTCAACTATGTCGCCTTCAGGGACATCTAAAAGCTCAACCTCTAGTGTTTGCTTTGGGGCTACCTTGTACTGCTTGCCACCTATTTCAATAATAGCGTAAATCTTCTCACCCCGTACAGAAAGGGGAATTCTAGCACCCAAATTGCCAGGTGTCAAGCTAGCGATTCAACGTGGAAGCACCCACCTTTCAAGTCGGCACTATATAGGTAAGTATTCTCCCTAAATTTAAGGGTTTTCAGCTTTTTGGGTTAATTTCGCAATGCAGCTATCTCTTCGCTTTATATACTTTTCCCTCCCTTCGGTGTACGAGGGAAGAACCCATTTCATTTCCTTCAGGTTTTGCGTTATAGTCGGTATCCAATCCCAAGGGATAGATATCAATATCCCTCCCTCCGGGAATCTTTCGAGTGCTTTCCCGCAGAAGGTCATCCCGGTAGGCACGTAATTGATTTTGCCGCTTTGATATGGATAAACGAAAATCCAGGCACATCCCAATACCCCTGTTGTCTTGCTCTCCCATATCTCGCCAGTCGAATAGGACATCGCCCTCAGCACGATTTCTGCCTGGGCAGGAGTGGCCACAAGAATTAAGAGGTCTGGATCAAATGTCAGTTTGTCCAGCGCGGACACAGCGACATAGTTCACCGTACCTTCCGGAAATTTGGGAACGTATTGATATATTCTGGCGTTAGCCCTTGGTTCCTGAAAAATCTCCAATGCAGCTCCAAATTCTCCTCCTTTGCCCCATGAGGACATCAGCTCCATCCCCAGTGATACTGTTCCGAAGCAATCTTCATTCTCCTTAGCGAAATAAAATGGGAATTCCCTTTGCTGTGCTTCTTTGATCATTTCGCAGAAAGCCAGACGTTTGTCTATTTACTTTATTCCTTCTGGCTTGAAGTACAGGAACTTGAAACCTACAGGTGGCTTCTCAAATTTAAGTTTGTTGAATATGGACAAATCAGTTTGAAGTGGTCTCATATTAACCTCCTTAAAAATGTATTTTCCACAGTAGAGGTCACTGTGGAAGGCGCTAGTAATAGTTTAGTCTTTCCAAAATCTTAGTCTATACTATATCACCCTCCGCACTTTCAAGCATGTTTGGCGTGCGAGCCAAACCATCCAGAATTTTACATCACCCCTCATCCCACATCACCCCTAACCTACTAAAAATTTACAGCAATGGGAGCCAACCCGTGCTTGACAGACTAATTTAAATTATGATAAAAAGCGTTCAGACTTTGGGGAAAGCTTAACTGTGACCAGTGAGAGGTAATGAACCTGCTGAATGTGAATGGTTGGGCTTTGTCTTTTGGATTTATAAGCAGACCGTAGAGTAAGGAGTGAGAGCTATGGCAAAAATACCGGACAAAATTGAAACCTGGCAGATGGTAGAGCCTGGCAGGCTAGCTAGAACCAGCGTTGATGTGCCTGAGATAAAGCCCGGTGAGGTGATGGTTGAAATTGCTGGCTGTGGCGTCTGTCACACCGACCTGGGTTTTTTTTATGACGGCGTGCCTACAGTAAACAAACCACCGCTGAGCTTAGGGCATGAAATCAGCGGCACGGTGATAGCCGGCGATGATAAGTGGTTGGGCAAGGAGGTAATTATACCGGCGGTGATGCCGTGCAATAACTGCCCCATTTGTGCTGCTGGAAGGGGCAACCGCTGCCTGAATCAAAAGATGCCGGGAAATAGCTTGGGGATTTACGGTGGTGATTCCAGCCACATCGTCGTCCCGGCTCAAGATTTATGTCCTATTGAGGATAGAGGTGATTTGCCTCTTGAGCATCTGGCTGTAGTGGCTGATGCTATAACCTCACCGTACCAAGCTGGAACGAGGGCAGGGCTTAAAGCCGGGGATTTGACTATTGTGATTGGAGTTGGCGGTGGCCTCGGCTCCTATATGGCCCAGATTTGCTCTGCTTTAGGGGCAAAGGAGGTGGTCGGAATTGACGTTGTTCCTGAAAAGCTGGAGAGAGCACTGAAATACGGGGCGACCCATGTCATTAACTCAAGAGGTAAAAGTGCTAGAGATGTAAGGGATGAATTTCGGAGCTATTGTAAAGAAAAGGGTTTGCCATACAATTATGGGTGGAAGATTTTTGAATGGAGTGGAACAGCGGCTGGTCAAGAGATTGCCCTGGAACTACTATCCTTTATTTTCATATTAGTCATATGTGGGTACGGTATGCAGAAGAACGAATATCAGCTGTCGAGGCTGATGGCATTTGACGCTGACATTAGGGGCACCTGGGGCTGTTTGCCCAAGCATTATCCTGCAGTCCTTAAGATGGTCTTGGAAAAGAAAATAGAGATAGAGCCATTTATCGAGACCAGGCCAATGAGCCAGATTCAGCAAGCTTTTGAAGATGCTCACAGTGGGAAATTGGAAAAGAGGATCGTACTGACCCCCGATTTTTAACGTCAACGAGCTGATATTAGTAGCAGGTTCCTCTCGGTAGTGGTGACGGACAAGCACTACCCGACATAACCCCCGTCAACAGATAGCACCTGTCCGGTGATGTACCGCGCATCCTCCGACGCCAGAAACACAAAGGCCGGCGCTACTTCCTCAGGTTCGCCAAAGCGCCCCAACTGTATTCTCGAGAGGTATATTTCCTTTAGCTTTTCATCATCTCTTACTTTGCCTGTCATCTCTGTTGTAATAATGCCCATGGATATGGCATTAACATTTATTCCATATCTAGCGAGCTCCCTAGATGCGGACTTTGTGAACCCGATAACTCCCGCTTTCGCCGAGGCATAGTTTATCTGCCCCATCGTCCCGTACAATCCAGCAGTGGAGATGACATTGATGATCTTCCCGTACTTGTTTTCCTTCATATAGTTAGCTGCAGCCTGCGTACAATTGAAGGTGCCCTTGAGGTGAATATCGACAACCTGATCCCACGTTTCCTCGTCCATCTTTAAAAGCAAAGCGGGCCTGGACAGTCCAGCATTGTTAACCAGGATATCCACCCCCCCCAGCTCCCGCACCGCCTGGTCGACCATTGACCTGGCATCTTGGTAACTGCCAACATCCGCTTTCAAGGCCACAGCTCTCCGGCCGAGCATCTGTATCCTGTCCACTACTTCCTTAGCAGCGGCGTCATTGCTACGGTAGTTTATCACTACATCGGCGCCTTCCTTAGCAAAAGCCAGGGCCACAGCTCTGCCAATACCCCTCCCACCACCAGTAACAATCGCCTTTTTATTCTGCAATCTCATAATATCCGCACTAATCTAGCTACCTGTTTTTCCATTCAGGCTTGCGCTTATCCAAATATGACTGCAAACCTTCCTGGCCATCTCCAGTTTGCCAGCTCTTGATACCGTGCTCCACCCCCTTTTCCAGCGAAGCCTCAAGCGAGGGCGTTTCCGCACAATCATACAGAGCATCTCTCACGAGTCTGACGCTCAGCGTGCTCTTTTCCAGGAACTTGCGTGCGAACTCCTCTGCAGTCTGGTCCAGTTCTTCTTCCGGAACAACTTTATTAACGAGGCCAATTCGTTCCGCTTCCCTAGCACTGACATTTTCTCCCATCACCAGCAGTTCAAACGCTTTCTTCTCCCCCATTATCCTAGGAAACAGAGGAGCAGCCGCCGGCGCCAGCCCCCCCAGTTTTATCTCCGGCTGACCGAGCTGGGCTTTCTCGGAGGCAATAGCCATATCACAGCCGGCAACAAGCTCGCATCCACCTCCCAGTGCTACGCCATTGACCACAGCAATACTCGGCTTGCCAAGATCCCTCAGGAGATGGAAGACACGGCCAAACTCCTTCATCATCTTCGGCATTTTCTCCCCGATATGGTCCTTTACCTCCACACCTGCACTGAAGGCCTTGTTCCCAGAGCCACGGAGCAACAGTACCTTAACTTCATCATCCTTCGCCAGTTGTTCCAGGGCGGCATTTAGCTCCACCAACGTATCACTATCCATTACGTTAAGTGGCGGACGATTAATGGTAAGAATTGCTATTCCTTCTTTCCTATCCAGACTAATGTTCTGAAATTCCATATTCCCTCCCTTCAAGATATGTTGCACCCCTATTATACAGCGAGGCGCACCTCCCGCCAAAAAACGAAAGCCCTTGGTTTATCGCTGGGCTTTCGCATTTACGCCATCCTTATCAGTTTATTCCTTTGGCTTGGGCATAACCTGCTCAAACAGGTCCGCGTCCATCCTGTGTCCTCTCGCCAGGGCCTGACGATATTTCATCATGTCAATGTTCCTGCTCCCGGTCTTCTTGGCAGTGTTGAATGAACTCATTCCCATATCAAACTCGCCGTATGGAAGGGCATTTGCGGCCCACCACCAGATTATCTCAGCCTTAGTTCTCTCATAAGCGGTCTTCTTCTGAGCCCTCAGCATCCCTAGAGAATTCCCAACTTGCTGTGGATACAGATTGGCAAACGTCCATACGACCTCATTACATGCTTGATCCAGCCGCGATGTGTCTCTCTCCAGCGACTTAACCAACTCCTTCGCTTGCTTCCTTTCATCGCCTTCCCTGAACTCGCCATAGACGATCTCGCCATCGTCAATATAGCGGTCAGTAATGACTTCCGGATTTCTTATGAACTTGCCATTCTGCTTGAGCACGGGCTCGATTCGGTGAATATAGCCCTTCCGATACATCTTGTAAGCGCTCCACTGCTCACAAGAAATAGCATTCCACATGGCATCCTCTATGGTCATATTGACCGACTTAAATTGGACAGCCCCACCCATAGCGGTTGAACCATGCTGAGGTCCTACCTGGCCAAAACTGGCCGTATCAGCGGCAATTGTCAAGTCACAGACACCGCTTATCTCCTCGCCACCGCCGATGCTCATTCCCTGTACACGACGGAAGAAAGGCTTTGAGGACACCCATACGACATCGAATATATGCCAGTATATCTGCATATATTCTTGACAGTCCATTGGCCTGCCAACCATGTACTCCGCATACTCCGGAACGTTCCCACCAGTACAGAAAAACCTGTCACCCGCGCCGGTAAGGATAACGGCCACCACGCTGGGGTCATGGGAGGCTTTGTCAAAAGCGCACGCCGTACCAGCCAGCATGTCCAGATTATAAGAGTTTCCCTGCTTTTCATTATCCAGTACCACCCAAGCCACGTACAGCCCTTCCACCGGTTCATTGGTCTGGGGGTTAACCAGTGGCCTCTTCTCGTAAGTCGTACGTGGGGGTTCCGGTTTCTGCAGGAGATCCTCTCTGGCGAGTTGGAAATCCATCCTGCTTTCCTGAGGTGCTCTTGGAATCCAGTCTAATGCCATCTTTTTTATCTCCTATCCAATTCCCAGTAGCATGTCAAAAAACTTGACACTTCACCGGGATTTTCCCGGGTTTAACAGTTTAGCTTTTCCAAAATCTTAATCCATAATATATCACCTCCACACTGTCAATCGTTTTTTCAGTATTTTTTCGGGATTTTTGTCGGATTTGTAAAAGTCAGTAAATTTCAGTGAATTTGGTGATAGAGACTGAGCGCCGGCTCCCATACCAACTCATAATGCAAGCTTGTAAGCTAGAAAATTCGGCAGATTCTTTGGGAAAACTTACCTGCTACTCCCTGACAGGCAAGCACCCTGAGGCTGTATAATAACTTGTCGTTGAAAGTTTGTCAATATTCGCATCAAATGTGCTTTAGAATCCCAAGTCATCGAGAAACTGCTGATACACGTCAGAGTTGCCGTCAAATGACCGTTCACGGCACCAACCACGCCTCCAGCATGTACCCACCCCATATATGAATAGAAGGCCTGGACTCAAGGTACGTCCGGCTAAGCTCTCCATAGATCTTGCGACCATTGCAGGAGATTTACCACCGGATCGACGAGCGCCTCCCTGACAACTGCGCGCAGGAAATCGTTTTTCACTATGAAGTCAGCCACAGGGGGACTGACTCGGTAATAAGCCTCTACAAATCGCGAACCCAGGGCATTCTCCAATAAGACCTGGTCTCGGAAATCGCGCAATATGTCAAGCTGACTGGCTGTTTCTGTGCCATAGGCCGCGGTCGCAATGAAGCAGAAGCCCCCCGTCGGCGAGTAGAAACCAATCTCATCGAACCGCACTTCCCCCCCATTGCTCCAGCCAGTTCCCAGGAGACGGATTCTTACATAAGTCGTCCCGATTGGCGCCTGTATCATGCTAGCCTTTTGTACATAGATACCGTTCGTGTCGGTGGTAGATAGTTCTGTTGTCGAACTCAATTGGGTCCCCTCTTTTCCCGCCCAGAAGTCGAAAGCGATAACACCTGTAACATTGCTGGTAACGTTGCTGGTAACATACATCCATCCCCAGGCATCATATGTCAACGGTATGGTGAGATTTCCAATCCACAACCACTGGGTAAGTGTGTCATTGTCACTTGTTATCCGGGCAGTCCAATTATCTGCATAGATGGGACCAGCGTCTACGCGCGTAGCATTTCCAGTAAGGTTCCATCCAGACGGGACTTCTCCTTCTCCATACTCGAAGCTCTGGTTATCGACCATTCCTCCGGCATTTACGTAGCCGGAGGGCAATAAGCCCAAGACCCCGCTCACGACGAGCAAGGCTGCCAGCACAACCTTCATATATCTACCCATGTCCCACCTCCTTTTGCAACAGCTTAACTCTCCAAAATTGTAGTTCGTAGCCTACATTATACATTATATAATCACCCCCATGCACCGTCAATCGTTTCCTGGCTCCTTGTCAAATTGTGAGGGACATAAGCTCTGCTGCCGGGCTTGGAAATTTTACTTTCTCTTGACAGCCGACTTCACCGACTCTTCAATATCTCCGGCAGTCAATCCGTACCTTTGAAGCAACTCTTCAGCCTTGCCTGACAAAGCATACCTGTCACCAAGATTGACGAATTCCATAGGCACCGGCTTCTCTCTGGCTGTCGTTTGGGCAACTCGGCTGCCCAGACCACCCTGAGCTAAGTGCTCTTCAGCGACGACAATTGCGCCCGTCTCTGAGGCTGCTTTGACCACGGCTGCTTCATCCAAAGGTTTGAGGGTATGCATGTTGATTACCCGGCAATCTATACCTTGTCTTGCTAAGATATCTGCCGCCTCCAGAGCCTTAGCGACCATGATGCCCACGGCTATAATAGTTGCATCCATGCCTTGCCTCATGGTTACTGCCTTGCTTAATGTGAAGTGATAACCTTCCGGGTAAACAATCGGTGTCTTAGGGCGACTCAGTCTGATGTAGAAAGGTCCATAGTCCCTTGCCGCCACTCTTACTGCCTCGGCAGCCTCTATAGCATCAGCAGGAACAACAACAGTGAAGCCGGGGAGAGCACAATACAAGGCTAAGTCTTCAATGGCATGATGGGAGGCACCGTCTTCACCAACGGTAATGCCTCCGTGAGTGGCGACAATTTTAACATTTAGTTCTGGCTGGGAAAGGCAGAGCCTTAGCTGGTCAAAACAGCGGCATGAGACGAAGATAGCGAAACTGCTGACGAAAACGGTTTTTCCCGAGGCAGCTAGTCCAGCCGCTATGCCAACCATGTTTTGTTCTTCCAGGCCACAGTCAAAAAAACGGTCGGGAAACTCCCGGGCGAAAAAACTGGTCATTGTTGAGGCCGATAAATCAGCGTCCAGGACAACAATGTCTTTGTTTTGCCTGCCCAACTCTACAAGGGTTTTGCCATAGGTTTCCCGAGTAGATGCTTCAGCCATACTTACTCTAGCTCCTTCAATGCCCTTTCGGCTTCTTCCCGGGTAGGTGCTTTGCCATGAAACGCCGCATTATTTTCCATAAAGCTAACCCCCTTGCCTTTGATGGTGCGGGCGACGATTACAGTTGGTTTACCTTTTACCCTTTCGGCCCCTTGGCAAGCAGACAGGATTTGGTCAAAGTCATGTCCGTCTATATCAATGGTATGCCAGCCAAAAGCTTGCCACTTCCGGGTAAAAGGCTCCAGATTCATGATGTCTCGAGTCCATCCGCTGAGCTGCATACCATTGCAGTCAACTATAGCCGTTAGGTTATCCAGTTTGAAGTGGGCCACAGAAAGAGCCGCCTCCCAAGTTTGCCCTTCCTCACATTCTCCATCGCTAAGAAGAACATATGTCCGGTAAGTTTTGGAATCCAGCCTGGCAGCCAGGGCGGCGCCAATGGCAAAAGACAAACCCATACCTAAAGAACCAGCCGACATTTCTACTCCTGGGGTGAACTTCCTATCAGCGTGTCCCTGGAGACGGCTATCCAACTTTCTCAATGTTGCCAGTTCTGCCACGGGAAAGTAGCCAGTTTCGGCCAGGGCAGCGTACAAAATGGGAGCGGCATGTCCCTTACTCAATATAAATCGGTCACGGCCTGACCACTGGGGATTTTCGGGGTTATGGCGCAAAACCTTAAAATAAAGGGCAGTGATGATGTCAGCTGCTGATAGGGAGCCGCCAGGATGCCCACTGCCTGCCGTAGCTGTCATGGTGATTACATGACGGCGTAGCTTTTTAGCCATTGCCGTGAGCTTTGCCGTGGACAGGTTGAATTTGTTACTTGGAGAAGCGCTTTCGGGGGACACTTCGCTATGATTTGGCATCAGTCAAAGACCAAATTGTAACTCAGAACGGCTTACAATGTCTATAGTAAATAGGCTACCCACAGACCAAAAAGAAACATATTATATCAGGGGTGGGAGGAGGTGCTTTAATTGAGTCAGATCGCTAAGAGACTCCTGATGGTCTCCCCCCGACCTGTCAAGATAGAAAGCATTTACGCCAGCCTGTCGGGCATTGAGAAAATCAAATTGCCAGTTATCACCCACATGGATGACCTGGCTCGGCTTGACGCCCATCTCTTCACATATCCTGAGGTAAAAATCAGGGCTTTTTAATTGCCTATAGTGTGAAACGGAGGAAAAAATCCGAACAAAATAAAGTTTGATGTCTTGTAATAAGCAATGCAGTAGCTCCAGTGGTGTGCCTGAGGCAACAATCAACTTATATTCACTGGCTAAGAAAGAAAGGACCTCAGTTACCTCAGGATAATAGCCTATCTTACCCAGACAGCTTTGTATCAGTAGCTCAGAAGAACCCAAGCCAAGATAGCGAAACCAGTATTCGATATCATACCACTCAAGCCTCTGGTCGCCGATTTTATCATACTCCTCATAAATACACTTCTTAGCTTGAGCAAGGTCAAGTCCTTCTTTCTGAGCATAAAGCGCAGGGATAGCCTCATGCCATATAGCCTGGCTGAAATCAGGCGTTACCACTGTTCCTTCAGCATCAAAAGAGATTAATTCAATCTGCTTCACTTGAAATGCTGATATTATCATGGTAAGGAGGCAAAAGTCCATTTGCCCATTCCCCTTCAATACGCTAAAATACGCAGAATGCTAAGCTCCACAGTCACAGAGAAGCTGAGCCAGACCTTCGAGCTGGGTCCTATAAGGCCGCCTAGTGAAGCCTTTTCCCTGCTGATAAGAGCAACCAGGAATTGCCCCTGGAATAGATGCCAGTTCTGTCCTATATACAAAGGCCGTAAGTTCGGACTGAGGTCAGTGGAAGAGATTATAAAAGATATTGAGGCGGTTGAAGCTATCAGTGAGGGTATAAAGGAAATAGCCTGGAAGACGGGCCAGGGCGACAAAGTGAGAGAGGTAGCAGCAATACTCTCCAATCAACTTCAATACGGACAATGTGTGCATAATGTTGCCCGTTGGCTTGCGACAGGAGGCAAGTCAGTCTTCCTCCAGGATTCTAATACCTTAATCATGCGCACCCCTGAGCTAACTCAGGTGATTACTCTCCTGAGAAAAACCTTCCCCAGCTTAAATAGAGTAACTACATATGGGCGGTCTCATACAGCAGCCAGAAAGTCGTTAGCGGAGTTAAAGGAAATCAAGGATGCCGGGCTAGATAGGATTCATATTGGACTGGAGACTGGCTATGACCCTTTGCTGGTTTATATGGAAAAGGGATGCACCGCTAAAAACCATATCGAGGGCGGAAAGAAGGTGAAAGAAGCAGGCATTTCTTTGTGTGAATATGTAATACCTGGTCTGGGGGGCAAGAAAATGTCTCAAGAACATGTCCGGGAAACAGCCCGGGCGTTAAACGAGATTGACCCTGATTATATCAGGCTGCGCAGCCTCCACATCACTCCAGCTATGCCATTGTGGACCAGGTTGCAAGACGGAGATTTTGAGCTGCAAACGGAGGACGAAGTAGCAAAGGAAATAGGTGTTCTCATCGAAAACTTGCAAGTTGCCAGCCATCTTAAAAGTGACCATACACTTAACTTATTGATGGAGGTCGAAGGCAAAATGCCCGAGGATAAAGAAAAATGCCTCGATATCATAAATAAGTATTTATCTTTGCCGGGCGAGGAAAGACTCAACTTCAGATTTGGCAGCCGGGCTGGTTTATACAATAGGCTAGCTGACCTCAATGATAGCTACAAACACGATAAAGTAGAACAAGCTATACAAAACCTCAGAGCACAGGGTGGCAATGTTGAGGAGACGATATTCAGGCTGAAGGACAGCTTTATTTAAGGGGAAATAGTGGCAAAGGGATTTGTAAATCTAAATCGTTTCAAGCACGGCCGGGCAATAAAGCGGGACAGCAAACAAAAAAGCCGATTTACAGGGCAGCAAGGGAATCAGAGGAAGAAGGGTTGAACTTCGTGGCTAAAATAGACTGGCTTAGCTTTGGCTCAATAATAGTTGAAGGCAAGAAATACCACCGGGATGTTCTGATTTTTGCCGATGGCACGGTAAAGAAACGAAAAGGCGGCTTTCTTATGTTCGGCAGTCATAAAATCAAGAAACAGGAGCTAGAGGAATTGAGCCAGGGGCAACCTGAAACAATAATTATCGGCACTGGAACCAACGGCGCTGCCCATATAGCTCCTGAGGCAGAAAGCTGGGCTAAGGGGAAGAATCTAAGCTTACTGATTCAACCATCTTATGATGCTATAGCCAGACTAAATGAGCTTGGCGAACAAAAGAAGAAAGTTGCTGCCTTGATTCACATAACCTGCTAAGGCATAAATTTACCTCAGCGTGATTTCTTTGTTGTAATGCTCTCAGCCGTGTTTCTGGTATTTTCTTCCACATGGACAAGTACGTAAATAAGTTCCCTATTTGCCAGCAAGAATAGCCAGGCCAAGAAGGAGAAAATTACTCCCCCAATCGCATAGAAAGCACCTGTAATTCCGCCCGTCATAATTCCAAAAATAATCGCACCAATAACGCCAACTACCAGCACTATCCACCCCAGGACCCTCAAAACAGTAGTCGCATACCGTAGAAAAGGATACTTTTGCATCTTGCCTCCTTTCTGGCCTTAAAGTTTTTCAAACAAGATTTTGTAGTTGCCTGATTCATCAGGCACAATCGCATAATAAATTCTCACTCAACCAAATCTCCGATTTGGTTGAGAAGCCGGGGTCCCCACAAAATCCATAGATTTTGTGGGGTAAAATAAATTGGCTAACTACTCTAATTCACATAACTTGCAGAATCTTGGACTTTACTTAAATTCGCCCTTACCCAAGATGACGAATATAATTGCTAGTATCCCGAGCAACCCAGCAGGACCAACGATTGCACAGATAGCCCCGGCAAGCGCCAGTCCCCAAATCCTTCTTTTTAAGGCGTAGCTGCCACCCACTATAGCAATTATCCCCAATATGATTGCCGGGACGCCAATGGCACCCAACCATCCCATGCCAAAAGGTGCGCCAGCCATGCCACCGATTACAGCAAATACCAAACCCCATATGACATTAATCACTCCTCCAATGATAGAGAGTATGCCAGCGGCTTTCGGTTTCCATGTTTCTTCCATGTCTTGTCCCTCCTTCTCTATTCTTTTACATAACGATATAGTTACAATCTCTCCTTGTCAATACCCCAAAACCACAATGACCACCCCAGCAGAGGGTTTGCCTATGTAATCCAGCCCAACCGCCACAACCACCACGACCTTGCCTTGTCAGCAACAGCAAATCACCACCACACTCCGGCACCATGCAAGAGAGCTTATCAAGGTATGAACCAAGGCATGAGCCAGGGTATGATTGACACGTCCACCACCAAGACTAAGATTACCCCGACTATCAAACCTATTCCCAGGCTAATAAGAAACATCCGCCACCACAATCCCCAAGCTAATTTCCAGGTTGGCTTTACCTCATTATCCATCTATTTTTTCTCCTTTTTGTTTTTTCCAGGTTCCAAGCTTCTCAATTGGTTGAATAGCTTCTGCGGCTCATTCAAGTTCATTGTAATTATAAAGCTCGCCCGATGTCAATATAGTTAAGGGGATTACTTATCAAATCATTCGTGGTGAGCTTGTCGAACCATGAGCAATACCCAAGAGCAGACTAGCTCATCTTTCCACTTCGCTAGTCGGTTGGGTTGCTAAACAGTCTCTCTCTAAAGGCTTCCAGGTAGCTTAACCAAGCTCCTTGACCATGTAAGCTCCTTCCAGGCCATAACCAAGCGAGCGGTAATACTCCCTGGCACCGATACCACTAAGCACCGATAATCTATCCGCCTTGAATTCCTCCCCAGCGATTCTCTCTGCCTCTCGAAGCAACCTTTCCCCGAGACCGTGATGTTGAGCGGCTCGCTCTAGCCTTCCCCCCAGGGGAACTTCAGAACCAAAAATATGTAGCTCCCTAACTACCGCTTTTTCCCCATTTATTCTCAACCTCAGCAAGCCAAACAAGGTCTCATTCTCATCCTCGTAAGAAAGGAAGACCTCCTTCCCTCCCCAGGTTTCATAATCCATCCTGGTTAGCCAGGGCTTGCCAATCGCCCAGCCATCCCTCAGGCGATGCCCATATTCCCGACAACGAATGCAGTTACAGCGAAGTCCTGTTTGCCCCATCTTCTTTCTAACAGTTCCTCTGAGCGCTAAGTCTCTGCTCCCGGCAATGATAAATTTGCTGGGAATATCCCGCATCAACCTCGAAATCCTTACATATTTGGGAATTAGAGCTTTAATAGCCATAAGCAAATCAATCATTTCCTCATCACCATAAGGCCGGTAGCGATTATCCCGATACCAACTCTCTAGTTCACTTCCTCGAACTACCAGCGTGGGGTAAAGTTTGAGCCCGTCAGGTCGAAAACGCTCATCTTCAAACAATTGCCGCGATAGCTCTAGGTCATGCTCAGGTGTTGACCCCGGTAAACCAGGCATCCAATGATAGTACACCTTAAAGCCATAATCCCGTAATAGCCTGGTCGCGGAGACAACTTCAGCTATCCCATGTCCCCTCTTTGTCAGGGAGTGAACTTCATCGTCCAAAGTCTGTACCCCAAGCTCCACCCTGGTGGTGCCAAAATCAAGCATGCTCTTTATCTCCCCTTCCCCACAAAAGTCAGGCCTGGTCTCGATGCACAATCCCACACAGCGATGCTCAGCATTTTCATTCAATTTCCTGGCTTCCTCTAAACTACTAGAGGGAATACCGTTCAGGGCATCATAGCAATCCTCAATAAACTGATACTGATAGTCCCGGGGATAAGATAGAAAGGTACCCCCCATGATGATAAGTTCTACCTTATCCTGGGCATGTCCCATTTCAGCCAATGTCTTGAGCCTGACCTCCACCTGTTTCTTGGCATCAAAGCCACAACTGCGAGCCCGGAGCACCGCTGGAGACTCCGCAGTATAACTCTTGGGCGCCTCAAGAGAAGTGGGGCAATAAACACATTTGCCGGGGCAGGGAAATGGCTTGGCCATAACTGCCACCGGGGTTACTCCAGAAATAGTTCGAGATGCTTTCTTCATGCCGTCTCCATGTCATTCAGAGCCCTTCTCCTAATGTCATTGCGAGCGGAGCGAAGCAATCCCCTGCCCCTCCACGAGATTGCTTCGGCTGACTTCGTCAGCCTCGCAATGACAGGATGGAAATGTCATTCTGAGCCCCGACTTGTCGGGGTGAAGAATCTCTTTTTTACCCTTAACGAAGAGATTCTTCATTTCGCTTCGCTCCATTCAGAATGACACCAAGAGACTGGCGACCATGAGCATTTCACCATAATATGCTAAAGTTTAGCAGAGTGTATATATGACCACAAACAGAGAAGTTTTCGACCAAATAGCTGAAAGCTGGTATCGGGTGAGGCATTGGCCTTTATTAAAAGAAGAGCTCGAGGAGTTGGCGGCAAGATGGCAAAGCGGAAAGCTGCTAAATGTTGGTTGCGCTCATGGACCGGACTTCTTGCCCTTCAGCCAGGGCTTTGAACTCTGGGGGGTAGATTCTTCCCCAGCCATGCTTAAGCAAGCTCTGAGATATTCCTCCAAGTTTAAACTTTATGTCAACTTAATGGCCGCTGACGCCTCGTTCCTGCCCTTCCCCAGTAATACCTTCGATTGGGCAATATCAGTGGCTACTTACCACCACATCAAAGGTAGGGAGGAAAGAGGAAAGGCTTTTTTAGAATTAAAGCGGGTATTAAAGCCCCAGGGCGAGGCCTTTTTAACCGTGTGGAACTACGGACAACCAAGATTCTGGTTCAAATCGAAAGAGCGACAAGTCCCCTGGAGGCTAAAAGAAAAACCAATTTACCGCTACTATCACCTTTTCTCTTATAGCGAGCTAAGAAAGCTACTAGTCGAAACTGGCTGGGAAATCATCGCTATGTCACCGGAGAAGTCCTACCATTTCCCGATAAGGAATTTCTCACGCAATATATGCGTTCTGGTAAAGAAACAGAGCACCCCTCGAGTACCAGCGATGTAACGCTTTAGCCCTACACGAAACTCGACGATATCCCTAAATTTCCGTAGCGGCGATGTTTTAGACCCGCAGCTAAGGAGTCGTTCGCTCATTGGATGAGCCTTGACCTGTCTGCACCCCCTCAGAAAGCCCAGCCTCAATAATGCCAATGAAGACCTCCACCAATTTAGGGTCAAACTGAATCCCAGCTCCCTGCCTAAGCTTTTCTATTCCCTCCTCATGAGACAAGGGAGGACGGTAAGGACGGGCAGAAGTCATGGCCTCAAAGGTATCAGCTATGGCGAGGATGCGAGCTTCTATGGGAATCTCTTCGCCTTTCAGCCCTTCAGGATAGCCCCCACCATTCCACTTCTCATGATGATGTAAAATGCTACTTACACAGGAAACTAGATGGGGTATGTTACCGACGATATTTGCCCCTAACCTGGGATGAGCCTTAATCGCTTCCCAATCTTGTCCATTAAGCTTCCCCTTTTTGTTAAGCACTTTATCGGGAATGCCAATTTTGCCAATGTCGTGAAGCAAAGCAGCAGTGCTCACCTTAGACACCTCTTCAGGCGATAGCCCAATCGCTTTCGCCAAAGCCTCAGCATAAGTGCTAACTTTCCTGGAATGACCATAGGCATATGGATCTCTAGCCTCCACCGCCGAGACTAAGGCATAAACACTACTCAAACCGTTACTCTTGGCATGAATCCCCTCAACCCCTCCGTAGTCCAGTGGCTCGGATAAAATCTTGGAAGAGAGGAAGATCCGATTGCCTCCATTCCGCTTAGCATGATAAAGAGCAGTATCAGCCACGTCAACAAGTTCATCAGATACCACTCCATCCGTAGGATAGCTAGCCAAACCGATGCTGCAAGTTACAGTAATTGCCCTCTTCTCCATCTCCCGGGCAATATGCTCTCGAACCCGCTCAGCTACGACATAGGCATCATCCGTAGCTGTCTGAGGCAAAATGACAACAAATTCATCGCCACCATAGCGAAAAGGCTGGTCAGCATTCCTGACAGAGCTTCCGATAATTCTCCCTACCTGGTTCAGAAGAATGTCACCGGCGGGATGCCCATATGCATCGTTATAGGCTTTAAAGTTATCCAGGTCAAGCATGAATATAGAGAACACATCGCCATAACGAGAATGCCGGGAAATTTCATCTTTGAGTCGCCCCTCAAAATGACGGCGATTAAATAGGCCGGTAAGCCCATCCAAACGAGACTTTTGTTCCAATTGAGTATAGAGTTGCGCATTCTCAACTGGCGCAGCAATCTGCAAAGCCACCTTTTCCAGAAGTTGTATTTGCCTGCGACTGTAAGCGTTAGGTTTGCGGCTGGCCAAAATCAGGCTGCCAATAGTACGGTCTGTGACACTCAAAGGCAGGTAAACAACAGAACGAATTCCCAGCTTCACGTGACTCTCCCAAGTCCAGAATTTGTGGTATCGTTTCAAATCAGCCTCATATACGGCCTGTCTATCCCGGCATGCCAACTCTGTAGCCGTCCCGTCAAGCGGTATCCTTTCCTCCGGCTGCCAAGCAGAACCTACGGTACTGGACAGAGCCAGAAAATAAAGCTCGCTTCCATCAATTAAAGCAATCGTTGCCCAATCAATATCCACCACTTTCTTTAATTCCTGGGCGAAAGCTTCAAATATCATCTGAATGCTCATGCTGGAGGTTATAATTGCGGTTAAACGGTTAACCAGAGTTGTTTCCTCGTCTTGTTCCTTCAATCGCTCATGGGAATACTCCTTCGCCATGCTCGCTGCCACCCTGGCAGTGATAAACTCCAGTAAATGAATATCCTCAACTGCGTAAAGCTTCCCATCTCGCCTCTCGCTTATTGCCAGAACAGCCACAAGTTTCCCCTCGTTCATTAAGGAAACGAATATCTCTACCCCTGCCGATCGAATTTCCTCTTTCTCCTCCTCCCATATAGATTGGAATTCAGGAAAGATAGCGAGATTCCTTTCCGGTAATATGGTGCTGTCATTCTCCAGCCAGGTCACAACAGGACTATCCTGCCTTAATTTCAACTCCCCCATAGGATTATCCTCTACAGGAGGGTAGGTAAATCGGGCGCTAAAACCTTCATTTCCAGCCTCGGGCAAAAGCAGACAAGCCCTCCGACAGTCAACAGATTGAGCAAGCAGTGATATGAATTCGCTGCCCAATTGTTCCAGGGTGGGAACATCGTGTATCCTGGTGATAAATTGAGATAACTGCCTGCGATAAGCGTATCTTGCCCCGATAAAGGCTTCCTCCACCTTCTTCTGCCAGAGGTCACGCACCTTGTGAACAAAAAACAGGACAGCGGGAATTCCCAGAGCGATGGCTAGTGCTAAAGAGGCAGAGTTAAGCTCAAAGCCGACGAGCCGGTGAGCGAGCCCAAAAAACAGTAACACCATGCCAATACTACCGCCATAGAGGACTACGTATATCAGGGCTTGACGGAATACAACTCTGATATCCACCAGTCGGTGGGTCACAACAGCATAGGTAAAGACACAGGCAATGATAAAGTTGCCAACATGGGGTACAGCATATTCTCCTCCACTGGGAGTGAGAGTGCCTGATATAGAAACTGTTAAGACGCTAATACCAACAAGTAAATAAACAATCTGATTACGCTCCGCTGGGTTGGGTGAGAGCCTGTACTTTTGTATCAAAGAATATATATCCTTGACGCCCACAACGGAAAGAAAAAGTAAACCTATAGCAATGATCCAGGGACCATAGTCAACATTGATGCCGCTGGCAGCGACTTCAACATTCTGGGGGATGTAGCCCAACGCTGCCAGGGTAATTGTGCTTACTAAGAAAATATAAGCCAATGGTATTTTGATGCGTTCAGACCGGTAGAAAGTGCAGACAAAATAATGGAGCTGAACAAGCATCCAAATGGTAGTGCACACGACAAGTTTAACTGCCAACAACCTTTCCCATATAAAGAAATCAGTGCGCCCAAAGAAGGCAACGAAGCTCCATAAGATCGCGGGAACCAAGAATAGAAAGAGAAACTTTTGCTTTCGATCCCATGGTCGGTTAGATAGCAAAATAACAAATAAGGGAATATAAGCAATCGTGGCAATTAAGGGAACTAAGACATTGACATTCATAACATCACCCTTATATAGTCAAACACATAAATCCCAACACAATTTTACCTGTCATTCCGAGCCCCTCTCCGATGTCATTGCGAGCACCTGAAAGGTGCGTGGCAATCCCGTGCCCTCCACAGGACTGCATCGTCCCGATAAATCGGGACTCGCAATGACAGAAGAAAGAGCCTTGCAATAACCATTGTGTCACCATTTCTGTAAATCACTTTAATATAAAGCTATTATTGACATAAATTTGGAAACTGTCAAGAAGGACTATGGTACCCCCCCCCAAAGGTACAGGTGCTCTCAGTCACATGCTCTCCCAGCATAAGATGAGCTTGAAGCTTCACCTTTGTCATTCTGAGCCTCGACTTGTGGGGCGAAGAATCTGCGAAGGGCTTAGAGTGCTAAACAAAAGGGCGAGGTTAAAACCTTGCCTTCCTTGTCTTTGCAAGGCGCCCTGCTTTTCTCTAAACTATGCTAGTGTCATCGAGCAGCCGCACGTTCGGTTTCAGTTACCGGCACAGCCTCCACCACCACCTCTGGAGCTCCCAGCAGGGAAAGCACCTTATCCGAAGGGTTAATATGCGGCGGCTTCAGGATGCCCAAATCAGCGCCCTCAGCCTGACGTTGAGAGATGTAGCTAGCAAAAGCACCTTGAGGGAGAAAGGTAACCTTTACAGGCTTCAGGCCAAGCACAGTCTCCGGGGCACCATAAGCGCTGTATTGGTTATAGTGATATACGCCATCCAGCTTTTGCAGCTCGTCATATATCGTTGTCGCTACAGCTTCTTCGCTGGCAACGTAATTATCTTTGAGTTCCAGATAGAGATGTAATATTGCCCTATCTCCGATTGCTTCTTTACGCGCCGTCCAATCTTTATAAGGAATGCCGCTATTTTCAATCGCTTCCCAGATCACCTTCTCTGTAAGACGTCCAAATCCGGAAATATCAATACGGTCATCAGCCCGGCTATGAAACAACATCTGCGGGATATCAATGTTCAACCTCTCATTTCGCAGCGAAGTTATCCTTATTATATCGCCAATCCTATACCTGACAAAGGCCCCGCCATGAAAGTTGGTAAGAACTATCTCATAATTCTCACCAGCCTTTACCTCGTCCAGTAAAACAGTCTTCGGCTGGTAAGAATGGTCTAATTGCCATTTTAACCATTCCCTTTCGGGAATGAACTCAAAGAAGTTTAGATTGGAGATAAAAGTCAAGTCTTCGTAATCCCAGGTTTGTAGAGCGCAATAGCCTCCCTCACAACTGGCATAATGCTCAAGAGGACGTCTGCCCCATAATTCCTCCACTCTTTTCTTGAAAATTGTGGCATCACTGCCACCACATATTATCCCTCGCACTGTCCACAGGTCTTTGGGCAACAACGGGCGGCGGGCCAGCTTGCTCTTAACTAGTCCTCTGGTTACTCGAAATAACGCCCTGGGATGAGCTAATAAAAAGCGGATGCTTATATTTCCCGATCGCCTCTTAATTTGCTCTCCGGCATAGACTAACGCCGAAGCTATGCCACCGAAACCGTCAAGGCCACGGTATAGAGCTTCCTCGAAGCCAAGCTTTATGCACTGCTCAAAAGATAGCTCTCCTCCACGGGAAGGCAACAAGTCGCAGTTGATTGATTGTTTTGTTACGTAAGCTAAAAAACCCGTTCCATACTCTGGAGGCCCTAAAGTCTGTAGCACCTTAAAATGCTCCCTAAGCTTGGAGAGATCACCCTTACTATTACAGCCGGAAAAAATAATCTCGGCTACCAGCACCTTCTCCAATTCACGAACAAAACCCACCGAGAGGGGTATCCATTTAACATAGGATTCTCCAGACGTACCTGAAGTTCTTACCCACCTGGCAACCTTGGCTGGCAATACGTCTCCCCTTTTTCCCACAAGTTCAGGCAAGTAATCAGAATATGTGGTCAAAGGTACCTGTTCCCGGAATTCCTCCACACTGATAGGCATAGCACCATGCATTATCTTTCTACCTAGTTCACAATTTTTCAATAGCTCAATTTGCTCCAGAAGCAAGCTCGTCTGGATAGCCATAAATTGCTCCAGACTGAGGTCAATGAAGCCACAGCACATCTGCCATAACTCTTCCTTTCTACCCTGTCGCAATAACTCAACTGGCCTTGTCGTGGCGCACCTCCCCATTTCCTTTATGTCGTCTTGGGCTTAACATCTCATTGAGCAGCGGCACGCTCGGCTTCTGTTGCCGGCACAGCCTCTACCACAACCTTGGGTGCTCCGAGTAAGGAAAGCATTTCATCCGAAGGGTTAATATGCGGCGGCTTCAGGTGACCTAGAGGAGCGCCCTCAGTCTGCCGCTGGGAGATATAACTGGAGAAGGCACCCTGAGGAAGCAAGGCAACCTCTACCGGCTTTAAGCCCAGCACAGTTTCCATATCGCCGATAAGGTTATAAAGGTTGCAACGATGTTTTCTGTCCAATTTTTTAAATTGCTCACGTATCGCTGTCGCCAAGCTTCCTTCACTGGCAATATAACCGTCTCTAAGTTCAAGATAGAAATGCAACACAGGCTTATTATCAATTATTTCCTTGCGTGCTACCCAATCTACATAAGGAATGCCACTATTTTCAATCGCCTCCCCGATTATTCTCTCTGTCAGCCGACCAAGACTAGTAATATCAACGAAATCGTCGGCGCGGCTATGGAATACCATCTGGGGAATATCAATATTGAGTTTTTCATTTCGCAATGAGGTTATCTTTATTATGTCGCCAATCCGATACCTGACAAAGGCTCCACCATGAAAGTTGGTAAGCACTATCTCATAATTCTCACCAGTTTTTACCTCGTCAAGTAAGATGGTCTTCGGCTGGTAGGAATGGTCTATCTGCCATTTGAACCACTCCCTTTCAGGAATGAACTCGAAGAAGTTGAGGTTGGGAATAAAAGTCATGCCTTCATGGTCCCAGGTCTGAGTGGCATAAACGCCACCCTCAGTGGCACCGTATATCTCCAGAGGCTGCCTTCCCCACAGTTCCTCTACCCTTTCCCTGAAAATGGCACTATCGGCGCCTCCCCCCACGACTACCTTAACCGACCATAAGTCTTTAGGCAATATAGGACGACGGGCCAGTTTGCTCTTAATTAATGCTCTTGCTAAACGAGCGGATGCTTTGGGATGAGATAGCAGAAAACTGGCATCTACATTTATTATTCCTTGCTTAAACATCTCTCCAACATAAACTAAGATAGAGGGCAAACCACCAAAAGCATCAAGCCCCTCAGATAAAGCCTCCTTAAGACCAGCTCTTATCTTCTCTTGAAATGCCATTTCCGCTGCATTGTGTGGCAAGAGCTCGAAGTCGAGTGATTGTTGCATCAGATATGCCACGATGCCTGACCCATAATCTCGGGCCGCCATGGTGGCTAAGGTTTTCAAATGTTCTTTCGCCAGAAAATCACCTTGGGTATTACAGGAGGCAAGAAGTCCAATACCACCAGCCACACGCTCAAACTCATATAAGAACCTCTCAGATAAGGGCACCCATTTGAAGTTATACTCACCAATCCTGCCTACAGTATGCACCCACATGGCAGGCTTGGTTGGCAATACATCCTCCCTTTTTTCCACAAGCTCAGGCAGGTAATCGGCGTAGGTGGTCAATGGCACCTGTTCCCGGAACTCTTCCACCGTCTCAGACATGACGCCACGCATCAACCTCCTGCCCAGCTCACTGTTCTTTAATAGCTCAATTTCCTCCAGAAGCAGCCTCTTCTGGATAGCCATAAACTGGTCCAGGCTGAGGTAAAGAAAGCCACAGCACATCTGCCAGAGCTCCTCTTTTCTGCCTTGTCGCAGTAAATCAAGCGGTCTTGTCATAGCTATACCTCCAGCTTCCCCCATGTCATTCAGAATGACAAAAGGGACTGCATTATCTTGAATATAGTATGACAGGGCTGGGAATAGCTTGGGAAGAGATTGTGTTCTAGAAGATAGTTCTATTTGAAGCTGTGGAGAATGTGATTGTGGAGAAAAATGCGAGGAAAGAAAGTCAGGAGCTTTTTACTTTTGCCGAGCTACCTAAACTTTGCAGTTTCTGGGCTAATTGCTCGAATTCGTTATCGCCAGGTTGCTTGCCTAGCTCCAACCCATAGCTGATAAAGAATTCCAGGAAATTGCGCAATAGCTCTTTCGTTCCTTCCTGAAACTGGTGAAATTCTTCCCGGGTTACGCCGTCTCGCTTTTTACTTTCTTCTTTTTCCTGCAACTGAGTCGCAATAAGGAAGTTGATGAAATCCGACCGGTCCATATCACCCCGATTGTCGTCTACCTTTTTCACCAGTTCAGCATCTACTATTAGCATCCTTTTTTCAGACATATACCGCTCCTATCATAACACTCTCCTTAGATTTTTTATGTTAAATAAGGGGTGACCTCACGCTACTTCCAGGCACCCCTCTATAGCTCCACAACATCCGGGCCTCAAGCTCCGTTGCCATTATGACCATTTCGGAACTCGAGTACTTCAACTATATAGTTTATATTTTTAAGCAGCTCTCCTCCTTTGTCCGTTACCTGATAGGTAACTGAGGGATTTCCCACTTTCACTTTGTTAATGAAACCGTGACTCAAGAGGAAACCAAGATATTTTTGTATCTGGGCATAGCTCATATTGGCGCTATACATAATCTCCGTCTTGCCAGCGCCATTTTCCCCGACTTTGAGCATATCAGCTATTATCTCTATATTAGACCTTCGCCGATTCATTATGCCATCCCATTATATATTAATTATATATTACCTTTAGCCCAGTACTATTATACTACCTCAATGGCACTTGTCAACCCCCCCCCAAATGCTTGGCAGTGAGGAGTGATATAATATAGACTATTGACACCAAAGAGGATTACAGTATACGATAAATCACTGGAGCTGAGTCTAAATAACAAAAAGGGTGTTTAAATCAAAGATGTGAAGCTTCATCAGGAGGTAACTGATGGATAAGATCAAGGTAATGGTAATTGACGAGCAAGCATTTTTCAGAACTGGAGTGCGTCAGGCACTGTCTGACCAATCTGACCTGGAAATATTGGAATGCGACCCATCTCAGAATGCACTCGAACTAATTGAAGCTAATCTCCCTGATGTTGCATTACTTGGCTCTGACCTGGCTAACCACAACGGGATTGAGCTGGGTAGAAAAATTGCCCAACACTTCCCCAATACTAAGGTCATAGTGCTAAGCCCCGACCCTAATGATGAGGAGCTTTTCGAGGTTATTAAGACTGCAGCCGCGGCCTGCTTGAGTAAGAGAGCCACTGGCAACGAGCTGGCTAGCACTATAAGGCGAGCCTACAGTGGCGAATACCCCATAAATGAAAGCCTGATGACCAGACCGAAGGTTGCCAAACATATATTAAACCAATTTCGCGGTTTTACGAGAACTCTGGAAGGCGTAGCTGCTCCTCTCACCAGAAGGGAAACGCAGATTCTAACCTACATTGCCGAGGGCAACTCAAATAAAGAAATCGCCCATATTCTGGAAATCAGCGAGCAAACAATTAAGAATCATGTCAGCGCTATCCTTCGTAAGCTCAATGCTAATGATAGAGCCCACGCTGTTGCTCTCGCCCTGCACAGCGGCTGGATTTCACCAGAAGCAAAGCCACGCAGGGTGCCAGAAGACTTTGATGAAATTTGAATGCCACGCGGGCGGGGCTTATCCCTGCCCCTACGATATTGAAAAATCCTAAATCCCAAGCACGAAATCCCGAGCATAAGCATTCAGCCATCAGCACTCAGCTTTCAGCTTCCTTACCTGCCGAGAGATAGGCGGCTGACGGTTGATTGCGGACTAGTGAGCGCCTTTGGTATTCGGAATTTAGCCCTGACAAGCCGGGGCTCGCAATAATTGCTAATAAAACCAAACCTTTTGTACTGAGGGCTTGCCCCCCAATCCACAGGAGACCACAAGGGACCCCCCCAAAAGTTCTATTGACAAACTAATAAGATATGCTAAATTGTATTTATGTTCTGGGAGAATGAGATTATTACGCCCTGGTTAGCTTGGGTTAAGACATGGTTAACAACCTTGCCTTTAGCCAATGGGCGAATTACACTTTACCCGAGTTATTGAAAATGGATAAGAAAGTACGTCAGATGGAAATCGGGCCGGAGCTAAAGACCCAGATTAGAAAGTATCTGGAGCAGCACGGGCATAAAGTAACCGAGGAAGCCAAGCTTCTCGGGAAGTCAGGCATTGAGCATACCTTTGTAATGCTGGCTCAAAAAGACGATGGTTTTACTAACTACACTACTGCTATCAACATTGCTGCTGGTGGTAATAAAGAGACAGAAATGAGCACTATTTTCAACTTTGCTAATAAAGCCTACGATTGCGGCATCATTGACAGGCTTCTTATTGCCGTCCCTGAACTCAGTCAGGAAGCGAAAGAGCTGGCTCGCAGGCAGCGAATAAAGGTTATCGATGGAGAACTAATTGAGACACTATTAAAATGGAAACCCACGCAACCAGTTAAGCCCAGGGAGCCAATTAAGTTTGAGACAAAGGAGCAACTGCTCAAATCTTTAGTCGACCTGGGCTATATCGTAGAGGAGAAAGCCAAAGTCAAAGGCAAGTCGGGACTTGAATATACCTTTGATATCCTGGCTCATACTAACAACGGTCAGGTTGGTCATATCCTGGGTATAGATTTCCTGGATGGGGAGAAAGAAGTGAGCCTGGAACAGGTAACCTTATTTGATACTAAAGCCTACGATGCTGAAACTGCTGGCAAAGTCATTGTCGTATCCCCAGGGATTAGCTCTGAAGCAAGACAATTTGCCCAGCACCAGGGGATAAGAGTCTTTGAGTTGAATCAAAAACCAGTTTCCGAACCTGCGACCAAAGAGATGCCTGGCCAGCCAAAAGAGAAGCCAGCCAAATCAGATAAGCCCCGAACCACGCTACTAAAGCAGCTGCCCCAGCCTGAGGCATTACAGTTGATTCCCGAGGTGATGGCCAGAAGGTATAATGCCATACCCCTGACTATATCTGATAAGACAATGGAAATGGCTATGGCGGATCCGACCGATATCTTTGCCCTGGAGGCTCTTGCCGCCCAGAGCCGAATGAGGATTAAGCCTGTAGCTGCCACCGCCGAGGAAATCAGGGACGCTATTGACTTCAATTATAAGGCTTTTGGCGAAATTGAAGAGCAGGTTTCTCGTATCTCCATCCCGGCTGAAGAAACTGATGAGAAGGTTGCCCTTCGTGCTGCTACTGATACTCCGCTGGTTCAGGCTCTCAACCTCGTAATTGAAGAGGCAATCAAAGCCCGAGCATCTGACATTCATATCGAGCCACAAGAAGATAGAGTGCGAATACGCTACCGTATAGATGGCACTCTTCAAGATACGATGTCTCTACCTATGACTGTACATCGAGCACTCATTTCACGCATCAAAATCCTGGCCGAACTGAACATCGCTGACCATTTTCGTCCTCAAGATGGTCAATTCTCTACCAAGGCTAAAGGGCGACAGATAGATGTCAGAGTTGCCACCGCTCCCACTGTCTGGGGGGAGAGGTCAACCCTGCGACTTCTGGATAAGTCACTGGCTACTCTGGGGTTATCAGAACTCGGTCTACTCCCTGATAGCCTGGCAAAGTTCGAAGATATGCTCAAGGTTCCCTACGGTATGATTCTGGTTAGCGGTCCCACCGGAGCCGGCAAAACTACCACTCTATATGCCTCAATCAATTCCCTTGATACGCAGGGGAGAAACATCATTACTGTTGAAGACCCTGCCGAATACCGATTTAAGGATATTAACCAGATTCAGGTTAACCCACAGGCAGGAATTACCTTTGCCAGTGGCTTGAGGTCCATACTGCGTCTTGACCCCGATGTAATATTGATCGGCGAGATACGCGACGCCGAGACAGCTGGTATAGCTACTCAGGCAGCCTTAACCGGACACCTGGTGCTGTCTTCTATCCACGCTAATGATGTTGCCGGTGTGCTCACCCGTCTAGTTGACATGAAAGTAGAGCCTTTCCTGGTAGCCTCAGCGGTTATCGGTGTTGTTGCCCAGCGGATGGTGCGCCGCGTATGTCCCGACTGTAGTCGCCTTATTGAGGCCCCCGTGGTCGAGCAGATAGCTTACGAAAGGGAAATGGGGGAGAAGCAGACCAAGTTCCTCTATGGTACCGGCTGTAAGTCCTGCATCTATACCGGTTACATGGGACGTACGGGAATCTTTGAGATTCTAACTATGAGCGACGCCATAAGAATGATGGTCTGTAATCAGGACAACAGTAGTACCATCCGGGCTCAGGCCTTTCAAGATGGTATGGTATCTATGATGAACGATGGTATGCGTAAGGTAAAGGAAGGCATTACCACCCCCTCTGAGGTGCTGCGTAATACCTACATTACAACTTAGCCGCTTGGAGGTTTGTAAATGGACTTCGTTTATACTGCTTATACTGAAGATAGAAAAATAGTTAAGGGCAAGGTTTCCTCTATCAGCGAAGAGGCGGCAACCGAGCTGTTGGGCTATGGCGGCTATCGGGTCATTAGCCTTAAGAAAGTCGTTCCCTTGTTTGATAAGGAAAAGCTAGTAGCCCGCTTTTCTCGGATAAAGCCGCCAGAAATAGTCATGTTTTCCCGCCAGCTAGCGTTACTCCTGGAATCCGGCACCGATATTGTTACTTCTTTAGACTTGTTACAAGACCAGATAGCTAATCAAACCTTGAGGGGAATAATTGCTGAGGTATCCTCAGATATTCGCGGTGGTAGCCCGCTATCAAAGGCTCTAAGCAAGCACCCTCGGGCTTTTTCTCCAATGTACTCCCAAGCAATAGCTGCTGGTGAGCAAGGTGGTAACCTGGAGGTGGTGCTGAGGCAAATGGCCGATTATCAGGAGAGGGGAGCCACCACTGAGAAGAAGATAAAGGGTGCCTTGACCTATCCCTTCATCGTGGTTCTTGTAGCTGTTATTGTGGTAGCGATACTGATGACCTTTGTTTTCCCCTCCTTTGTCAGCTTTTATGCTCAAATTGGAGCTGAGCTGCCTCTGCCCACCAGAATACTTATCGGCATTACCGATTGGTTTAGCCATTATGGGCTTTATCTTATAATTGTGATTTTAGCTGTTGTCGGTCTCATCTATGTATATATCAAGACCCCGGCCGGGAAATACCGCTGGCACAAAATGATGCTTCGTTTGCCTGTAGTCGGGCGTATTGTCCAACTTAGTGAGCTTTCTCGATCTTGCCGCACTATGTCATTGTTAATCAGAGTCGGCTTACCCCTACCAGAAGTCCTGGCGGCAACCATCCGCAGTACTAACAATAAGGCTGTAGAAGAGAGTCTGAGCGAGGTTCAGCAAGCATTAATCAGAGGTGAAGGTCTGGCCCAACCTATGGGCCAGAGAGACATTTTCTTGCCTTTGATGACGCAGATGGTGAGAGTGGGTGAGGAAACCGGTAATCTCGAGAACACACTAGTTACTGTAGCCGAAAGCTTTGAGACCGAGGCTAATGATAAGACCAATACAGCTATAGGGCTTATTCAGCCAGTGATAACGGTGTTTCTCGGTTTAGTGATTGGTTTTGTTGTCTTAGCCATGTTGTCAGCTATGTATTCTGTCTACGGTCAACTAAATCTCTAGGTGATGGTTATCAACGGAGGGCATATATGGTGATTTGCAGGAATGGTGACACAAAAGTCCCCTTGTCATTGCGAGGAGCGTAGCGACGAAGCAATCTCGGAGGGGCCAATGAGATTGCCACGCACCCTGCGGGTGCTCGCAATGACAGGATGGGAAGGTGCTGGAAAAATGAAAAAACTAATACTGAATAGCCGGGTAAGGAAAGCTTTTCAAGGCAGATCGCGGGGCCTTGCTCTGATTGAGGTGCTGATAGCCATAGCTCTCGTCGGTGTAATTACTATCGCCTTCCTTAGCGCCCTATCCACCGCCTCCACGGTTCTCATCATTGCTGATGAGCGAGCCACCGCCGAAAGCCTGGCACGAAGCCAGATGGAGAACATTAAGAACCAGCCCAAGCAAGAGACCTACCCTTCATCGATTCCTCCCGCGTATGAAGAGGCCGGCTATTCAGCCAACATCACGACTGGCGAGGTTCCGTCAAGGGCAGGTCTTCAGAAAATAACAATTATAATCGATCGCCACGGTGAAGAACTAGTTACACTGGTAGGTTACAAGTTATTCCTATGAGATTTGGCAGACTAAGGGTGATACAAAGGGACCAGAGGGGCTTAACTCTGCTTGAGCTCCTGATAGCTATTGTCCTCGCTGGTGCTGTCACCAGTGGCATTACCATGACGATTTTCCAGGTGTTCGATACGAGTAGCCGCACCTCTAATCATATGATTGCCATTCGCCAGGTGCAACACGCCGGCAAACAGGTGAGCGAGGATTTATTGCAGGCTCATCGTTGGGATCCGTCGGGCTTTCCTCTCACCTTGAACTGGACTGATTGGGATGATGTGCAGCACGGGATTGTCTATACCCTGGAAGACATGCCGTCTGGCGAATTTAAGATACTCCGGCGAAGGCACGATATCAACTTAAGCCCTGATTCCACTATTAATGTGGCTGAATATATCGACCCTGACCAGACTAGCTGTGTTCAGGCTGGCGGTGTATTTACCTTCACGGTGACCGCCAACGTGAGTGGACAAAGCGAGACCAGGGTATATGAAGTTACGCCCAGATCAGGCTCACAATAGCGCCTCCTCGGCAAAGACAGTACTAATGGGCGATTGACGGATGAGTGACTACACCATACAATAAATCACAGGAGCTAAATTTAAAAACCAGGAAGGTGTTTGAAAATGTAGTTACCCAATTTATTGGACAGAGGCTGATAAATCAGCCAACTACAAAATTTGGAGGTGAAAAATTCTAAGGAGGGCCAAGGCAAAAGAAGAGGGGTGGCTATTACTCTGAAATGAGGCCGCAGGGAAAATTTTTTAACTCCAAGCTAACCCTCAGCTACTTTAAGTTAGCCATCAGTAACTCTAAGCTAACCCTCAGTCAATTATCACGGAAGGAGGAGACCTAATAAGCAGCAAGTAGAAGATAAATAAGGCAAAGGAATGTGCTTGGGAGGCTAGAATGTGAAGACACGGAGTGTCAAACTTAAAAATCAAGTGCCTCCGGCACCGGTCAAGGACACAGAGGCACAGCCAAAGAGATCCCAGGAAGGAAACCCCATAGCCGTTTCTTATTGTAATGACACCTAACTCCGTTGTCAAGACCCCAAGAATTCCCGGATGACCAAGATAAATCTGAGGTTATATTGGTAGTGTACTAATATCTTGTATAACAGAGGTGTGAAGGAATGAAAATCGTTGTGAGGAGATTAATAAGAGAGGAAAAGGGACAGGCGCTGATCCTGGCCCTCATTCTGCTCCTTATCGGCGGGCTTGTCACCGCTCCCCTGCTCGACTTTATGGGCACGGGGCTTAAGGTGGGTAAAGAAGTCTATGAGAATAAAATGTACGAGACATACGCCGCCGATGCCGGGGTGGAGGATGGTCTGTGGCAGATAAAGCATGACCGCCTGCCTGATTTCGCTGGTTATGACGAGTACGACTATTACGGTCAGTGGCCCTATTCATTAAATGAGAGTATAAATGGCTATGGCGTAAATGTTACTATAATGAATGTCTGGATACCCAAGGATATACCCGCTCCCGATACTGTCCCCGATGCTGTCACGGCGCAACTGATTATCGAACAGGGCAAGCTGATAATAACCGGCGGTCCATCCGCCGCCGCAGAGTCAACCTACGAAATCAAGATAAGCTATCACTGGGGCTGTGGTGATGACCTGTTGTTGGATGTAAATACGATAGGTATATGGCTGCCGCCCGGCTTCGAGTATGTAGTGGGCTCGAGTGACCTTGAGAAAGCTAGTGGGGAGCCTTATTACTGTGTACCAGTTACTGACCCCTATAAAGGCGGTTATGCCGTGGTCTGGGACTTTGCCTCCGTTCGTCTGAGCAGCTTTCCCGGTAGCGACGGCTCACCGATGATAAAGAGCTTCACGTTCGAATACACAGGACCGGAGGGGCAGAGTCCCAATCATGCAGTCTCCTGGATCGACACCAGCGGAGTTGCTGACGTTACTTACACCTGGGACGCTGACGTCAAGATTTATCAGATTCTATCGGTAGCCGGGGGCTGCGAGGTGGAAGCTTATGCTTCCAAAATTGAGGTGCGCAAGCTGGGCGCTGCCATATCGGGGGACTACCGCGCCTTCGGGAATAGCCTGATGTTAGACCTCTACCATGGTGGGGGTGGCCCCAGGCGGGATACCCTGCTGGAAGAGAGCAGCACCACCGTCGATGATATACCATCTAACGCCCATATTGAAGCAGCTTACCTGTACTGGTCAGCCTGGCTTTATGGGGGCAGTGCAGAACAGACAATTTGGGAAGACCCGTGTATAGACTTCAACCCTAATTGGGATCACAGTGTCGATTGGAACGAGTCTAGTACTTATACTGCATTCTACGGCCATGATTATGGTGGAGATGGAACGCTCATAATGAGAAATAGTCTGGATTTAAGTTTGTACTCAGGCGAAACAGTTACCGCCTCCTGGCGGAACTGGAATTATAGTAGCTGGCGGCAAGAAAGTACTGATTGTCTTCAATATGGCTTTTCCGCCGACGGCGGTAGTAACTGGGATTGGTATGACGATCTTGGAATTTGTGGAAACATTGGCACCTCTCCAGTAAACTACAGTATCACTATTCCCGAAATATATTTAACCAATACCTTCAAGATAGGGTTTAGAATACAAGATTATGGGGGCAAAAGCGAGTATATCTACATAGATAATGTTGAAATCTCTGTGGTCACGGGGACAATAGCTGACACCACGGCTACTTTCAAAGTAAATGACCAGCAGTTCCATTTTGACGAGGATGGCGAGCCCAAGCAGGGCAGCCAGGAGATAACTGCGTCCGAGTCGTCAGTTCTGGAAAACCAGCCCGGCACCTATTCGTATGCCTGCTATCTGGATGTTACCGAATTGGTCAGGTTTGGCCTGGAGACCACTACCCCCGATACCACTAACGGCAATGGGATATACACGGTTGGGGGCGTGTATGGAGATACTGACGACGAGTGGTCCTATGCTGGCTGGTCTATGATAATCATCTACTCCAGCGCTGAGACGCAGGGGCACCAGCTCTATCTTTACGACAAGTTTATTTACGCCCCTATGGATACAAACATCGATTTTGACGATGACGGTGAAGAGGGCGGCACAATCACCAGTTTCCTCGTCCCAGACCCGGTGGAGGGCGAAGGCAATGCAGCTAAGATAACCGTGTTTGTCGGCGAGGGGGACGACTACTATGACTGGGACTACTTTAAAGTCAACGGGACGGCTCTCTCTGACGGGAAAACCACCTGGGATGTGTGGAACTCTTGGTCGCCGGGAATGTCTGAGGACGGAGTGGACATTGACACCTTCTATGTTACCTGGGAAAGCCATCTGCTGGAGCCGGGGGACACTTCAGCTCAGATAGACTTGCCTACCGGAACCGACTCTTGGAATCTAGTATACATCATCCTCTCCTTCCGCAGCGAGGCAACGAGTGGCGGCAGCATAACCTATCTGATAAGAGGATAATTTTTCTGAGGATACCATACTATTTCAATGGGTGAAGGAATCCTATCCTTCGAGAGCCTGATAAATCAGGCAACTACAAAAATTTACGGTGCTTACGCTTCGGAACAGGCTTCGCAATCTCGTGCCGGGCAACGACAGTACTAAAGGACTATTGACACCGAAGATGGTTACGCTATATTGTTACCTAAATAGAGATGTTTCAAAATGTAGTTGCCGAGTTTACTGGGTTGCATCCTTTGTCATTGCGAGTCCCGATTTATCGGGAAGAAGCAATCTCGGGGTGAGGCTAGGGGATTGCCAAGCTCCCGCCTGCCAAGCCTTGGCGGGCAGGTCGCTCGCAATGACAAAAGGCAATTGTGATTGATGAATAAAGCAACTACAAAAATCAGGATGCGCGAAAGAATGAAAATTGCTGTGAGGAGATTAATAAGAGAGGAAAAGGGACAGGCGATGGTCCTGGCCCTCGTTCTGCTCGTTATCGGCGGGCTCGTCACCGCTCCCCTGCTCGACTTTATGGACACGGGGCTTAAGGTGGGTAAAGAGGTCTATGAGAATAAAATGTACGAGACATACGCCGCCGATGCCGGGGTGGAAGATGGTCTGTGGCAGATAAAGCGTGACAACCTGCCTGATTTCGCTGGTTACGACGAGTACAAATATTACGACTATAATCCTAATAATCAGTGGCCCTACTCATTGAATGAGAGCGTAAATGGCTACGGCGTAAATGTTACTATAATGAATGTCTGGATGCCCAAGGACATACCCGCTCCCGATGATGTCACGGCGCGAATGATTATCGAAAATGGCAAGCTGATAATAGCCGGCAGCCCGTCCGCCGCCGCAGAGTCAACCTACGAAATCAAGATAGGCTATGCGCGGGAATGTACGGCTGACCCGTTGCCGAATGTAAATACGATAGGTATATGGCTACCACCCGGCTTCGAGTATACCGAGTATAGTGGCAGTTGTAGCCTTCAGGGCCAATCTTTTTACAGTGCCCCGGCTGTCTCCCCCTATAAAGGCGGTTATGCCGTGGTCTGGAACTTTGCCTCTGTTCGTCTGAGCAGCTTTCCCGGTGGTAACCCTGATGCCAAAACGATGGTAATAACATTCACCTTCCAGCACAGAGGACCGGATGAGCAGAGTCCCAATCATGCCGTCTCCTGGATCGACACCAGCGGAGCCGACATTGGAGCCGCCACTTACACTTGGGACGCTGACGTCAAGATTTATAAGATTCTATCGGTAGCTGGGGGCTGCAAGGTGGAAGCCTATGCTTCCAAAATCGAGGTGCGCAAGCTGGGCGCTGCTATCTCGGGGGACTACCACGCCATAGGCAATACCTTGATGACATCCAGCGGTCATCCATACTATCCATATTACCGAAACAGACTTTTCAAGGAAAGCAGCGCCACCGTCGCCGAGGGCGATATCCCATCCAATGCCGTAATAGAGGCGGCCTGGCTCTACTGGTCAGGATGGATAGAAGGTGATGAACAAGGACCATGGCCGCCGGAGACTTGTGACAACTTCGATGATTGGATTCGCGGTGCCCACTGGTCAATTTGGTCGTGGTATGGGGATAACGAATTTCTGGGTCAAGGTGGCGGCAGTGACGAAGATAGGACTCTTACTATGCATATCAGCGGTGACCCAAACCACTGCCTGGATTTGAGCCCGTACTCGGGTCAAGAGGTTACCGTTTCCTGGGCGCAGAGAGAATGGGAATGGTATGGACATCAGTTGGAATCTTATGATTGCCTTAAATACGCCTTTTCCGGGGATGGCGGTGAGAACTGGAGCGAGGATTTTGTCGCATTTTGCAATGATAACCCGTCAAGCAGTTTCAGCGACACTATTCCCGACGAATATCTAACCGGCAGCTTCAAGATGCGTTTCTTCCTGGACTTCGATGAATTTAACGAGTATTGCTATATTGATGACATCACCATCACTGTCCCCTCGGGGGAGTCGTCCGTGGAAGACGCCAAGGTCAATAGGGTTATGTTTAACGGTAACCAGATAACCGCTAATGAGTGGCAGACAGCGCCTACCCCGGATGCCGTGGAAAACTCCTGGTGCTACTCATGTTTTTACGATGCCACTCTAATTGTTCGCGCCGCGCTCGACCCCGACACCAAGAGCGGCACCTTTATCCTGGGTCATGTGTTGGAAGGTAACGGATATAACCTGTATCCCTCCGGGACGACAGGCTATCCCCTGGCTACTCCGGCTTCATCAACAGACCTCCAATATCAATGGTCTTATGCCGGCTGGTCGCTGGTAATCATCTACTCCAGCCCCGAGACCAAAGGACATCAGCTCTATCTCTTTGACGACTTACGCTATGTCGCCGTGCATACTACACTGGACTTTCCCATCAGCGGCTTCCTTGTCCCCGACCCGATTGGAGGCGAACAAAACGCCGCCCGTATCGCCTGCTTTGTCGGTGATGGCGATGAGAACTATCCTTATGATTTCATAGCACTACTCGATGCCGAGCCATCCGTTCCCAGCTATCAAATACCTGACAGCTACAAGCTCTGGGACGGCATAACCTGCACCGGTAATAGCGAAGGTAGCCCTAATAATGTCTGGAATAGCCAGTCCACCGGGCTTGACGCCAGCGGGATAGATATTGATAACTTTCAAGTTACCTGGAGTAGCGGGCTACTGGAGCCTGGTGATACCGCGGCTTGGGTAGTACTCGGCAATGCCAGTTCAAACCCCTATGCCGCCGAACTCATTATGCTGGTCTATATCATTATCTCCTTCCGCAGCTCGACAACGAGTGGCGGCAGCATAACCTATCTGATAAGAGGATAATTTTTTCTGGTATATTGAAGGAGTTACGAGAAAGCGGAGTAGTTTATGAAGAAGAATAAGAAAGTCTGGCTGATTGTAGGAATCGCCATTTTCGCTATCGTCCTCGCCGTTCTTTTCTCCACCTACTCCCGGCAGGCTGGAGAGCGGGAGCAATTAGAGAACAACCTCTTTACGGCTCAAGCTCTTTTGCCCAGGCTCACTGATCAAAAGGGAGACCTGGAAAACCAACTCGCTCAAGCTCAGTCATTGCTTGACAGGAGCCGGGCAAAATTCCCTGAAGTATTGGAGAGCATCGAATACGGTGAGGACTTATTTGAGATTGCTTATGGTCAGAACTTATATTCGATGGCTAGTGGGTGTGGGGTGGACTTAACCAAGCTAACCGCATCACTGCCGACTGATAAAAACGTAGGGGCTGTAACATATTCTGTTTCCTCATTTGTCGTAGTTGTCGAGGGTGACGTAAGTGACATATTGGATTTTGCAGACGCTTTGAGAGCCGGTGCGGATTTTCAGCTACCCTGGAGCGTTGACGTGAAGAGCGTAAATATGAATATTGCCAGTGGAACAGCTATAGCTACCATCAACCTGGATATCTATGCCTATAAAGGTGAATAAACATGGCGAAAAGAGTTACCACTTTATACATTAGAGATACGGCCATTAACCTGCTGGTAATGAAGGGCAGACAGGTGGAAAAGTGGGCTAGCTCGCCACTGGAGCCGGGTCTGGTCACCCAGGGGCTCATCGTTGATGAAGCGCGGGTAGCCGACGAGGTCCGACAGCTATTCAAAAGAGAAAAGGTAAGCATGGAGAAGGTTATTATCGCTTCAAGCGGGCACGATTCCCTTTACCGTATCATAACCCTGCCTGACCTGCCTGAAGCTATACTTCCTGAGGCGGTAAGGCGTGAGGCAAAGAGAACGATACCAACTCCTCTGGAAGAGGTCTATTTTTCGTACCAGCGCCTTCCCACCGAAATGGGAGAGGGTCGCGTTTTTCTGTCCAGTTTCCCCCGCAATCCGACTGATGTCTTAGTCAGAATGCTGCGTCAGGCCGGTATCAGGCCGTATATTATGGACTTAGCTCCTCTAGCCCTGTGCCGAATCCCCAATGAGCCCAAAGCAATCATCGTAAATGCCAGGTTAGACCACCTGGATGTTATAGTTATAGCAGACAGGCTCCCCCAGGTCATCCGCAGGTTGTCCCTGCCCAGCGAGGCTGAATCTTTGGAGGAAAAGCTGCCGTTTATCGCCGAAGAGTTCAACAGGACTGTTGCCTTCTATAATTCCAGCCACATGGAGAACCCTTTGGACTCAACTGTGCCCGTGTTTGTTTGCGGCGATCTGGTGGAGGCGCCGGAGACCTGGCAGTCAGTGGTTGGCAAATCAGGCTATTCGGTGTCAGCATTGCCATCGCCGGTGGAACCCCCCGAGGGCTTCGACCCCAACGAATTCATGATCAATATAGGGTTGGCTTTCAAGGAACTCCTGTCAGAAAAGGAAGAGGCTAACTTTTCACTGGTGAATTTCAATGCTCTGCCCGAGGCTTACTTGCCCGAGCATTTCTCTATATTACGAGTCCTTGTCCCTGTCGGTATTGTCATTGGTATCGGCCTGATTATCTTGGGCGTAATTCTTATACAGGGCAATCGCTCCGAAATCGGGGCACTGCGTTCCCAGTTGACAGCAACTCAGAGCAGCGTCGCCCAATTGCAAAAAGAAACAGCAACATTGAGAACGCAGATTAAGCCGATAGAAGCCATCGCCAATGAGCTCAATACCAGAGCTGTCACTATGGAACGAGGGCGTGCGAGCATTTACCTAGATTTACGCGAGATTAAAACCTTAGCGCCGGAGGCAGTAGAGTTGAGCTCTATTAATCATCAGGGCAACTCAATTACTGTGAAGGGGACGGCTTCAAATGTGGGACTCATTTACAGGTATGCCCGAAATTTAAGGGATAGCCCCAGATTCTCGAAAGTTTGGGTCACGCGTGTCGAAGAAAGCGGCCCGTGGAGCTTTGAGTTCTCCTTAACAAAATAAAGTTACTTACAGAAAGCACGAAATCCTAAATCCCAGGCCCTGAAGGGGAAACTCTAAATCTTCAACACCAAATCCCTTCAACAAGCTCAGGACAGACCTAACCAATATTGAAATTTAAAAATCAAAGGTCAAAAATCAAAATGACAACCCAAAACGCAAAACTTTTGACCTTTGCTCTGTCATTTTGCACTTTTATTTTTACATTTTACATTTTGAAATGGTTTGTAGCGAAGCGACCTTAGGATTTGGGGAAAGGAGGATGGTGGGGCTAATACTATATTCCTATTACTAATGGTATATTGACAGTGAGGAAGCTTACACTATATTATAATTATAACTATACTCAAATATATTATATAATGAGCGGAGGTGAGATTTTTCGCCCCGACTTATCGGGGCTTAAGAATGACAAAAAGGAAAGGGTGCTAAGCCGAGGCGTGAAGGAGTCCTTTTCCTTCACAAGTCCTAGGCGAAAGGGCCCGGAATAGCAGGAGGTGAAAGCTTAGAATAGCAAGAAGTGAAAGCTGGCAATGACATTCTACCCCGTCATTGCTTCGTCCCGAGATTCCTCGTTTCACTCGGAATAAGCTCCGCAATCTCGTGGAGGGGGTAGGGGGTTGCCACGCTTCGATTGCGATGACAAAGGAAAAATATGGATATTTTTTCATTGCTTCGGACAGCTAACTCAAAACGGGCGAGCGATTTGCATCTGGTCGCTGACAGCCCGGCAACGTTCCGTATTGACGGCTCTCTGGAACAAGCAAACGGTGTAGCTCCACTAAGCGCTGAGGATATAAACGAAGCTTTTCTCCAGATAACCACGCCTGAGGAGAGAGAAGAATTCCACCGCCACCTGGAGCTTGATTTTGGCTACAGCTTACCTGATGTCGGTCGTCTGCGATGCAATGCCGCTCAGCAGCGCGGGGCTATCAGCCTTGCCGTGCGCCTGCTGCCGCCAAAAATCCCCACTATAGACGAACTGGAACTGCCCTCGATATGTAAGGAGCTTGCTTTGAAGCCGAGAGGACTGGTAGTGGTTACCGGACCTACCGGCAGCGGTAAAAGCACCACCCTGGCAGCCATGATTCAGTACTTAAATACTCATGAGAGTCGCCATGTGGTTACCATTGAAGACCCCATAGAATATGTTTACCCCACCATTAAATGTGCTGTGACCCAGCGTCAGTTGGGCAGTGATACCCTATCATTTGCTAATGCTCTAAAGCATATCTTGAGGCAGGACCCGGATGTGATTCTGGTCGGGGAGATGAGGGACCCAGAAACTGCGGATGCCGTCCTTACCGTAGCCGAGACCGGGCACTTCATATTAACTACCGGTCATGCCCCCAGCGCTACTCAGGCAATGGAGAGAATAATAGACCTGTTCCCACCTCATCAGCGCCACCTGGCTCAGACACGGCTGGCTTCACTACTTGTTGCTGCGTTGTGTCAGGTGCTTGTGCCCCGGTCTGACGACTCGGGAAGGATAGCCGCCGTGGAGGTCATGCTCGGCAATCCGGCAGTGAAGAGCCTCATTCGTGAAGGCAAACTCTATCAGCTACCAAATGTAATCCGTACCCACCGGGAAATAGGTATGATTTCGCTCGACGAAGCCCTGGTCGCTCTCTATCTTAAGGGAATCATCAGTGGCAAAAACGTGCTTGGTTACTGCAACGACCGCTCTGAAGTGGAAAAGCTCATCGGCAAGGTAAAATTATAGTCAAGCACATAACACGACCTCGCTTCACTCCGCCGCAGCCAAAAAACAATCAGCCGTCAGCTTTCAGCCCGGGTATTGACTATCAATCTCATCCCCCCCCACCGAGATTGCTTCGGCACTATCGTGCCTCGCAATAACAGGAGGGGCGTCATTGCCCCGAAGAAAACCAAATGTCAAAATCCAAATTACAATTGGAATCCAAATGCCCCGCCTGCCGAGCCCTGGCGGGCAGGTTAAATGCCAAAACTACTCCTTTTCGTCATTGGGATTTTGAGCTTTATTTGGCATTTGAGCTTTGTCATTTGTTATTGTCTGGGATTTGATAATGTCATTGCGAGCGACCTGCCCGCCAAGGCTTGGCAGGCGGGAGCGTGGCAACCCCCATTGCCCTTCCACCGAGATTGCTTCGTCGCTCTACGCTCCTCGCAATGACGGGGTGGGGGTGTCATTGCGAGCCCCGACTTGTCGGGGCGTGGCAATCTCCTGTTTTGGTCATTGGTATTTCAGGCTTTGCTATTGTCCAGAATTTGAATCGTGAAGGAAGGGATTCCTTCGTGCCTCTAAGGATTTACCATTCAGGGCCCAGTATCTAGGTTGCTCGACAGGAAGCAATCTGCTATCATTTTAAACAAGGGGATTATGGCAAAGTTCTTAGTTTATCTGGAGGTGGCAGAGGAGGGTGGCTACATAGTGAGCTGTCCACAGTTGCCGGGCTGTGTTACACAGGGTGAGACTGCGGAGGAAGCACTGGCAATGATTAAGGATGCCATTCGCGGGTATATAACATCCCTGCAAAAGCACGGCGAACCTATCCCACCAAGCCTCGAAGAAAGAATAGCCAAGGCAGAAGTCATTAACGTATGACTAGAATGCCAGCCCTCAAGCCAAAGGAGGTCGTATCTATCCTGGAGAAGGCTGGTTACTATATAGACCATACTACGGGAAGTCATTACATTATGCGTCACCCCGACTACCCTCAGCGCATACCAGTTCCTTATCATGCTAAAGACATTAAAAGAGGCGTTCTACATTCAATAATTAAACAGTCTGGGTTAAATAAGGAAGAGTTCCTATCTCTGCGCCCGTAATCTGAAGCTGCTGCTCGTAATGGCGGGGTGCGGGTGTCATTGCCCCGAAGAAAACCAAATGTCAAAATCCAAATTACAATTGAAATCCAAATGCCCCGCCTGCCGAGCCCTGGCCTGCTTGCGCTAAAGCTTCAGCGAAGGCAAGCGGGCAGGTTAAATGCCAAAACTACTCCTTTTTGTCATTGGGATTTTGAGCTTTATTTGGCATTTGAGCTTTGTCATTTGTCATTGTCTGGGATTTGATAATGTCATTGCGAGCCCCGACCTGTCGGGGCGCGGCAATCTCATTGCCCCCCGCAGAGATTGCTTCGTCGCTCTACGCTCCTCGCAATGACAGGAGGGGTGTCATTGGTATTTCAGGCTTTGCTATTGTCCAGAATTTGAATCGTGAAGGAAGGGATTCCTTCGTGCCTCGAAACTACTGACTACTTAAAAATAAAAGCCTACCGGCGGAGTCGGTCACTACCAACTCCGCCGGTAGGTAATTCAGTATCAATCGTCTAGTGTCTTCCTTGTGACATTCTAACCGACTTACCTGATCCACTTGCCATGACTTCCGCTCGCCCCGGTGACGCCCGCTTGCCAGTTAATTCCGGCCCAGCCGCTGCCACCTGTAATCCAGCCATAGCCAGTGGGGCCACCGCCGAAAATGTAGCTACCGGTAAGGTTTCCTGCGAGGAAGGCACTAACGTCAGCTGAGGTGCTGGGCCATTCCTCGTTCTCGGCGTAGTAAGCCAGCGATGCTGTTTTCACATTCTCCACTTCGCTGTTGGCTGCGCTCAAGGTCCCCGTGGTCATAAAGGCACCTAGATTGGGGATAACCACGGCAGCGATAATGCCCAGAATGGCCACCACGATTAGCAACTCGATGAGGGTAAAGCCCTTCTCTCCACGATGTATCCCTTTCATAAGACTTTTCATTTCTCTGTTTTTCCTCCTTTTTTGATTTTTTGGAGCTTCGCTCCGGTAATCTGTTTTGCAGATATATTATCTCATAACTCTCTTTTACCTCCTCTTTTCGGTTTTCTGGATTTGGCTCCAGTAATTCATCGTATATTTATAGTATAGTGTGTCCTCATAGCCGTCAATCGCCCATTAGTAATAGGAATATAGTATTGCCCCACCACATGAGGGTGTCATTGCGAGCGGAATTTCCTCTCCCTTGACGGGAGTCCCGATGAAATCGGGAAAGGTGATGGTGACGTGTGGAAGACGCGGCAATCTCCATCCTCAACAGCCCCACTGAGATTGCTTCGTCGCTACACTCCTCGCAATGACAGGCGGGAAGGTGTCATTGCGAGCCCCGACTTGTCGGGGCGTGGCAATCTCAGTTTTGGGCTTTGGCTTTTGATATTGTTTAGGATTTAGAGATTAGGATTTAGAATTTTCCTGCGTAGATGGCTCCAGTTGCTCGACCTCAAAGACCCTGATTCCCTGACGCTTGGCAAATTGCCTGGCTTCCCTGGTAAGTCCGGGAACGGCAACAAATACCTTATTCAGAATACCGGCATCATAAGCCTTGTCGTCGAAGTCAAATACCTTATTCAGCCCCATCGGCTTCTCACCCACCTCGATGCTAATAGCAACACGATGAGTAATGATGCCCTCGTCCCTGGTAGCCAGTATGTCTATGTTATGGGCAGCGCCAGACCGGCCTTTGACCTCAGCATCTTCCTTTACCTCGTAGCCCTGCCTCTCCAGGTATTGTATAAGCTGTGATTTGGACTTAAATTCAAAGGGCTCCTTAACTACTTCCCGGCCTGGCTGGGGGCTAGCAGTCAGCACTATCTCCAAGTCCTTGGGGTCAACCACATTTATTCCCTGGTAACTGGCAAATTTCTCTGCCTCTTCGCCTAACCCGGGGATGATAATCATTATCTTATCGTGAATGCCGCTGTCGTAGGCTTTGACATCAAAATCCAATATCCTGTCCAGTCCTATCTTATCCCTGGCAATCTCAATTCCGATAGCGATATTATGGGTAACGACGCCGTCGTCCCTGGTAGCTAGTATATCTATGCAATGTTCTGCCCCCGACCTTCCCTTCACTCTGGCATTTTCCGTTACTTCGTAGCCATGCTGCCTCAAGAATTCAACTAACCGTGCTTTAGGCCGAAGTTCAAATTCCAGCCAGCTTCTCTTCGATTCATCAAAGCTATACGAGTAGATAATTACCTCGTCAACCTCATCCTCAGTGGCAATCAAGGAACATTTCAGACAGCGCCACTTTATCAACGGCACATTAAATATCTCGCTGCAATCATGGCACTTATATAGCACTCCCTGGCTCTGGTAGTCGGTGCCCAGAGTCCGCAGCTCCATCTTACACCTGGGGCATACATATCTACCCTTGTCTGCAAATTCTTCTTCAAGGCCGACATACTTGCAGGCAAAGTGTTCGAGGATTCGGCCCCGGACAATATCTCCTGAGCCGCATTTAGGGCAGTGGATGCTTGGTCTTAAATTTATTGACTGGCACCGGCGACAACGGAGGAGCCTATCGAAAAAGTTCTTTTTCAATATACCCTTAGCAGCCAGGGATTCCATAATTGCTACTGCTTCCTTGCCCTTGACCTTCAGTGTTCCCTCAACGACTGGATAGACGAAGCCCAGCTCAGTTGCGAAATCAAACTGGGGTTTAATATCAACAATCCTTCCCGCCAGCATTTCAGCCACCAATTTCATTGCTAGCTCATTATCCACCGTGCCGCTTACAGGCTGGGGGTCTTCTGTTGCTTCTACCGCTTTATCAACTTCTGCCATGCCTTGCCTCCGTTCATATAGTTAGAAAAGTATAATTTGCAATATTGCGGAAGTCAATGAGAGAAAAGTACTACCTTTGTGAGCCCTTCGCTCTTCCTGTCACTCTGGGCCCCGGCTTGTGGGGCGAAGAATCTCACCTGCGCTCAGGGTAAACTCCGCGTGGCAATCTCTACGGCCAAATCCTAAATTATAATTTCTAAACTCTAAACAAATCCAAATATCTAAATTCGAAATCCTAAACAGTTTGAGCATTCGTATTTTGGGTTTTGATTTTGTTTAGGATTTCGTGCTTGGGATTTAGGATTTCCCCTTCAGGGATTGCTTCGGCACTATCGTGCCTCGCAACGACAAGGGGGTGGTTGTCATTGCGAGCCCCGACTTGTCGGGGTGTGGCAACCTCATTGGCTAAATTCCAAACCCTAAGGTCGCTTCGCTTCAAATTGGAAATTAGGAGTCTCTCCCTCACCCTTAAAATACGGGGGATAAAGGGGGTTATTTCCATAACTCCCATTGGTGAGCACTCAGCACCGCGAGTGCTCGCCGAGCCCCTCTTATCTTGAGAGGGGGAATTTTGACAAAATTTGGTGAAATCCAAATGCCCCGCCTGCCTGCTCGCCGTATGACTCCAGCAGGCGAGAGACTTCGGCAGGCGAGCCGAGCCCTGGCCTGCTTGCGCTAAAGCTTCAGCGAAGGCAAGCGGGCAGGTTAAATACCAGAACTACTTCACTTTGTCATTGGGATTTTGAGCTTTATTTGACATTTGAGCCTTGTCATTTGACTTTTGATTCTCTATGGGGTTGGTTTACTGCCGAGGGAGGGACTCGAACCCACACTCCCTTGCAGGAAGCGGATTTTAAGTCCGCCGCGTCTACCATTCCGCCACCTCGGCCCGATAATTGATATCTCAAGAAGGCGGCGGGCGGATTCGAACCGCCGCATCGGGGTTTTGCAGACCCCTGCCTTAACCTCTTGGCTACACCGCCGCGACTACCAAATTTACTGGAGCGGAAGACGGGATTCGAACCCGCGACCTCTTCCTTGGCAAGGAAGCATTCTACCGCTGAACTACTTCCGCTCTGAATAAATTCTACCGACTTTTTTTAGTCCCTGCAAGCTAAACCTGGACAATAGTTTAGTTTTTCCACAATTTCCGTCTTAAAATTAGGGACTCACCCCTTAAATTTCCCCCTTAGAGTAAGGGGGATTAAGGGGGTTACTTCCATAACTCCCCTGTCCCCGTTTATCCTTCGGCTCCTTTCAGGACAGGGCTTAAGGGAGATTTCATAACTCCCCCTACTCCCCTCACCCCGATAAAATCGGGGAGAGGGAAATTTTAAAAAAACTCCCGGTTGCAATCTTGGTGCCGAGGGGGAGATTTGAACTCCCACGGGCTTGCGCCCACCACCCCCTCAAGATGGCGTGTCTACCTATTCCACCACCCCGGCCTGGCAGGGGCGGCAGGATTCGAACCCGCGACCTGCGGTTTTGGAGACCGCTGCTCTAGCCAAACTGAGCTACACCCCTGAAGCTAAATTTTAGTTTTTGCTCAATGTTATGTCTACTGTTGGCACTACTTTTTCCAGCATCACCCACCATGAAAGGTAACACCTCATCCCGTAACGCCGTAGCACCTGATTGCCTACCTTATTATTATATGGGAGTAAACATCCCTTGTAAAGGCTACGCACGCTGAGATTGTTTAGTAATTTCCATTTGTCATTCCGAGCCCTTTCCCTTTTGTCATTGCGAGCCCCGATTTGTCGGGGCGCGGCAACCTCATTGCCCCCCGCAGAGATTGCTTCGGCACTATCGTGCCTCGCAATGACAGGGGGAGAATGTGCCTCGCAACGACAGGGGGAGAGTGTCAGTACACGCCCCTTCTTTGTGTGTCATTGCGAGCCCCGATTTGTCGGGGCGCGGCAATCTCATTGCCCCCCGCAGAGATTGCTTCGGCACTATCGTGCCTCGCAATGACAGGAAGAGAGTGTCAGTACACGCCCCTTCTTTGTGTGTCATTGCGAGCCCCGACTTGTCGGGGCGCGGCAATCCCCTGCCACCACCGAGATTGCTTCGTTGCCTTCGGCTCCTCGCAAAGACAGAAGGGGTGTCATTGCGAGCCCCGACTTGTCGGGGCGTGGCAATCTCATAATTCATCATACAGATCACGCCATTCTCTGTTTGTACTATTAATCAACTGGACCTTCTTCTGTCTTGAACCAGCCTTTATCTGCTTCTCCCTTAAAATGGCACTTTCTATATCCTCAAAGACCTCATAATATACCAGTTTGACAATGTTGTATTTCTTGGTGAATCCATCAGCCAGCTTTGCCTTGTGCTCGTAGACTCTCCTTATTAAATCACCGGTCACGCCCACGTAAAGCACGGCGTTCCTGTTGTTGGTCATTATGTAAATATAATACTGCTTGCTCACCACCACCATTGTACCAGAGATTGCTTCGGCACTATCGTGCCTCGCAATGACAGGGGGAGGGTGTGCCTCGCAATGACAAGGGAAAGGGACTACTTGCGATGACGAAAAAGATGTGTCACTAAGATACTGAACGAGCACAAACCCTTGACAGGGTCGGGGGGCGATATGGTACACTGGAGTTTCTGGAAAGCTAAATCATTACCTCCGACTTTTTAGCAAATGAGGATGAAATTTCGGGGAAGAATCTCGAAAACCTTGACAGGGGTGTGGGTGGGTGATATAGTGGCAACTGCAATCATAAAACCACACTCTTGCAAAATGACCAGCAGTGCCCGAAATTGAATGGAAAATCAGCATGTAACATATGCCTACGCATACTTGCTTAACAGGATCTTAACATAAGTAGCATATTATATAAGTAAATAAAAAGAAAGGAGGTGATGAGGCGCATTTTACGACGGGAAGCTTTAAGATAGCAGAACCAAATTACAAATGAAAGGAGGGATGTGTATGGTTTGATGACAGGAACAGAAAGATGTGATATAGTTTTGGAAATTTTTAGAAAGGAGGAGAAACAATGAAAAGTAAAATACTTTTTATCTCGCTAGCTGTGGTGCTGGCTCTCAGTGTGGGCCTCATCGGCTGCACCGGCCCCATCGAGGATGAGATACCGCCCCCGCCAAACAGCGTCGTTGTTGGTATGTCAAGAGATGTCAAGGGCTTTTTTGAACTGGCAGCATTCGGACCAGCCTATAGAGCATATTTTGCCGAGGTCAATAATGTGACGGCGGATAATCCGACGGAGGGGATACTTCTAAAGGAATATGGCGCTAACTTCAGGGTGCCCATAGAGGTAGTGGTAGAAGATGATGGTGATGACCCTGCTGTATCGGCGTCGAACATAGATCTCTTGATAGACGTTGACGAAGTCGACTTCTTGTTTGGCGCATGCGGCACCTCCCACATTTTCTCTCAAGCCCCGGTCGCCCAACTTAGGGAGTACGTACTAATGACCGCCGAGGGTGGTGCCACTGAACTGAAGATCTCGCTTCCCGCTATGCCCTATGTATTCGTCAACCTGAGTTTTTCAGACTGGTACCAGATACCGGTTCTGGCTAAGATACTGGCAGAAGCCCAGGAGGCAGATGAGCCTAGCGTAAATGCGACGGCGTACATATCCTTTATTTCTGAGCAGCACGGCACAGAGTATACCCAGGTGTCCAACACGTACTTCCCTGCTGCGGGCATTGACATCGTTAAAACCGTGGGCCATCCGTATGTCACGATGGACTTCAGCGACGTAATAGCGGAAGCTAAGAGCATGGACGTTGATATCTTTTGTGCCTATACCTATCCTTGGAATGTCTGGGCGGTTACCCAAGAAGCAATAGCTCAAGACTTCAACCCCAAGGCTTTTGTATGCGGTCCAGGCGCCAACTTCGGGTTGTACGCTGACCCAGGTACAAGTGGGCTTAACATAACCGAAGTAGAGGGAGTGATGAGCTTTACGGTGGCCGCCATGGGCGCGAAGACTGAAATCGATGAGGTATACGACAAAATCGCGTACCAGATAGAGGAGGACATAAAAGCACCTCACGGGTTTGGCATAGGGCTAGGCTTCATAGATTACTGGGGCCATCCTCTCTACTGGGCATCACTGGAGATATGGCAGGAGGCTGTAGAGGAGGTTGGATACGTTAGCCAGGATAAGTTAAAGGATGCCCTTATTGGCAGGAGCGAATCCGACCCGTTTGATACGATTCTGGGAGACACCTGGTACACTCAGTTCGGGGCCAACGGTGGTGGAATGCTGGCATATGAATGCCACACCGGTGAGATTGGCCAGTGGATAAGCGGGGCATTCGAAACCATCGGATATAATGGAATTGAGTTAGACTTGGATAGGTACATAGTTACTGAAGACTATGTATATCCCAAGCCAGCGTTCCCCTAATAGGAAAAGTGGAGGATGAGGCTAGACATTAAGTAAGAAAGATTAGGAGTCTAGAATAGTAAGCAGGCTGTCTAGGAAGACCCATGGGGAATTACTCCCCGAGAAAGGTGTTTTCTTAGGCAGCCTGCCCATGTGTGATTACCTAAGAACTTAGCACCATGAATGAGACAATCCTAAGAGTAGTCGTTTCCGGTTTGCTGAACGGCAGCATCTATGCCCTGGTTGCTATGGGGCTCAGTTTGCAGTACGGCGTTGCCCAGGTGCTAAACATCGCTCATGGCGAATTTATTATGCTGGGAGCTCTCACCACCTGGACGCTCTACACCGGCTTTGGAATTAACCCGCTACTTTCTGTGGCTATCAGTGGCCCTATTTTGTTCGTAATCGGTTTTGTACTTTATAGGACTCTGTTCACAGGCCTTAAAAACAGGTCACCGTCACCGGCTGTTTTTGAGGGCAACTCCTTGCTAGTTGCTTTTGGTCTTCTCTTCATCATCCAGAATATAGCCTTACTAAGATGGAGTTCTATTCCGCGGTCATATAGATTCCTGGACTCTGTAGTTTGGTTGTCGGGAACGGCATTTCATCTCAACCGCATTGTAGCCCTTGCGATTGCTATAGTCGTAGGTGTGACTTTTTATCTATTTTTGACCCGCTCCCGCCCGGGAAAAGCCATCAGGGCAGCGGCCCAAGACCCGGGAACGGCGGGACTCATGGGGATAAACATCAACTGGGTGCTGCCTTTATGTTTCGGGCTGGGTGCCGCCCTGGCTGGTCTTGCCGGCTTATTGATAAGCATGTGCTACCAAGGTAGCACCCCATATATAGGGCTGCCCTATACCATAATCGCCCTCATCGTGGTCGTCCTGGGTGGGCTGGGCAGTATCACGGGCAGTTTTGTCGGGGGGCTCATACTTGGTATTATCGGCAGCATAGTTAGTAGCTGGGATATCTCTTTTGTCCTGATTGCTTTTTATGCAATCTTTATGATCCTGCTCCTGATAAGACCGACAGGCATTTTGGGGAAGAAGTAAAGAAAATTGGATATAATAACTAGATTATCTACACATAGAAGGTTACTGTTGGTGGGGTTCCTCCTGCTAATCACAATCTTTATAACCACCTTTCCCTTGTATGCTGAGTTATTCTATATCCGCGCGCTGTGCACAATTATGATGTATATTGTCCTTGCGGTGAGCTGGGCTATGTTCTCCGGTCCCACCGGGTACATGTCACTGGCACCGGCGGCATTTCTGGGTGTCGGCATATATATTTCAGCTGTCTTGTGTGGACAAAACGAGGCATTATTACCCCTACCCGCCGTTATCCTTATTGGGGCTCTCGCCAGCTTCATACTTGCTCTTATCGTTGGCCTCGTAACCCTGAGGCTGAAGGGCATATATTTTGCCATCTTTACCTTCGGACTCGTTGTGCTCCTCAGCGAGCTTATCCTATGGGTGGAGCTTAATATAAATGAAATATCTGGTCGATATCCTCGCTATGTAGATATCGACATTATTCTTTACATAACATTCGGCATCCTTGTGGCGACGTTGCTTACCGCTTATTTTATCAGGCGCTCCAGATTGGGCTTAGCCATGCAGAGCATCGGTGGGAACGAGGAAGCTGCGGCGCACATGGGCATCGATACAATTAGAGTGAAGGTCCTCACCTTTGCCATCAGCGCCGCTTTCATGGGGGCAATCGGGGCAATCACGGCGCCCCGCGTAGTATATGTTCATGCGGCTGTTGCCTTTAATGTGGGCTATTCTTTCTTGCCAGTCGTGATGGCTGTCCTTGGCGGCATGGGGCAGTTTTATGGTCCGATAATAGGCGCCATTGTTCTTGCCTTTGCAGAAGTAAGGCTAAAACCCATGTACCCCTATTTTTATATGCTCACTTTTGGTATTATATTGATAATCATTATCTTCTTCCTGCCCGGTGGACTGGCGGGACTGATACCAAAGTTGCAGGATAGGCTGAGAGGACCGCTATCAAAATTGCGGAAAGGGGGCGAAGCGGAGCAACATGCCAATACTTGAAGGCCAGGGCGTAACCAAGTATTTTGGAGGCTTAGCGGCGGTATCCAATGTTGACTTCCATATCGACCAGGGCGAAATCGTGGGGCTGATTGGTCCCAATGGAGCTGGTAAAACAACACTTTTTAATTTAATATCGGCGGCTCTCCCTTTTAAATCAGGGGAATTAAGATTTAAAGGGCAGAAGCTCAACGGCTTAAAACCCCACCGAATCTGCCGGATGGGGATAGCCAGGACGTTTCAAGAGACTAAAATTTTCGCCGATATGCCGGTTTTTCAGAATGTATTGGTAGGAGCGTCGTTTGGGACGCCAAACCGTCTATCACAGGCAGATGCTGCCAGGGAAGCTAGCCAGGCATTAGAGTTTGCCGGGTTGTCAGAAATGAGCACAGTCCCGGCTAAAGACTTAACCCTGGGCTACCAGAAGCGTATTGAAGTAGCGAGAGCGCTAGCCACCAAGCCAGAACTGTTGTTACTTGATGAACTGATGGCAGGTCTAAACCCCACGGAGGTAAGCGAGGCTATGGGGATGGTAACAAGGATTCGGGAATCAGGGATTACCATTTTTATGGTTGAGCATGTCATGAAGGCAATCATGGGCATATGTGGGCGGATTATGGTACTCCATCATGGTGAGAAGATTGCTGAGGGAACATGCCAGGAGATTGCCGCCAATGAGAAAGTTATCGAGGTATACCTTGGGGGGGAGGCTCATGCTAGAAGTTAGCAATCTGGATGTTTTTTATGGCAAGTCTCAAGCCTTACGAGACGTTTCTTTAAGAGTCAATGAGAGGGAAATAGTCGCTTTGGTTGGCGCTAATGGAGCTGGTAAAACGACACTGCTTAATACCATATCCGGTCTGCTACGTCCAGCTTCAGGTAGTGTGGAGTTTCTTGGTCAGAGCATAGATAGGTTAGCACCTCATATCATCATGCAACTGGGTATTTCCCAGATACCCGAGGGCAGAAAGCTTTTTACCGACATGACAGTGCGGGAAAACCTGGAGCTGGGTGCGTATACCTCCGCAACCTGGAAGCGGAGGAAAGAAATACTGGAGCAGATTTATCAGCTTTTCCCGATACTAAAAGAAAGAGGAAGGCAATTAGCTAGCAAATTAAGCGGCGGTGAAGGGCAAATGTTAGCCATTGGTCGGGGCTTAATGTCCAATCCAAAACTGTGCATGTTTGACGAGCCTTCGTATGGTCTGGCACCAAAATTACTAGCAGAAGTTTTCGGGGTCATAAAGCATCTGCAGGAGCAGGGAATTACCATCTTGTTGATTGAGCAAAATGTTAGAACCACCCTTGAAGTAGCCGACCGGGCCTACGTGCTGGAAAACGGGCAGATTGTCTTGGAGGGAAAGGGTAAAGACCTTCTACAAGACGACATGGTAAGAAAAGCCTATTTAGGATTGTAGTTTAAGTGGTGTGATATGCCGCCCCTAAGCAATGACAAATGACAAAGCTCAAATGCCAAATAAAGCCCAAAACCCAAATGACAAAAAGAAGTACGACCTTGAAGAACGAACTGTACAATTCGGTGAAGCAATTATTGAACTTGTAAAGACTTTCCATCAAGATCCTATTAATAGTCCCCTCATCAGTCAAATAGTAAGAGCAGCAACCAGCATCGGGGCGAACTACATGGAAGCAGACGGGGCAGAATCCAAGAAAGATTTCCGACATAAAATTTCTATCTGTAAAAAAGAGGCAAAGGAGACAAAGCATTGGCTCAGAATGATTGCCAAGGCCAATCCCGCTAGGCGAGATGAATGCCAGAAGTTATTGAAGGAGGCTCAAGAACTTAGTTTAATATTCTCTTCAATTCTTTTGCCCAGGAAGAAGTAGTTTTGGCATTTAAGCATTTGGATTTTTTCAGGCAATGACAAATGACAAAGCTCAAAGCCCAAATGAGAAAAAGGAGTAGTCTTTGGCATTTAAGCATTTGGATTTGAATTGGCATTTGGGCTTTGACATTTGGATTTAAGTGAACGGATTTTGGTATTTGGATTTGTTTATTCGAGGTGAATTGAGCAACCCCGATAAAATCGGGGAACTATGGATTAAGAATAAGACAGTAAGGAGGTAAAGTATGGCACGAGGTTATATGGGAAAGGTTCTGTTTGCGGACCTTTCCAAAAATAAGCTAACGGATGAGGCTCTCGACGAAGAGCTTTGCCGCCAGTTCATTGGAGGCTATGGCATCGGCGCCAGAATCCTCTTCAGCCGACAAAAGGCTGGGGTTGACCCATTGGGACCGGATAATACCCTGGGCATCCTTAGCGGCCCATTTACCGGTACCCCGGCGGTTTCGGGCACAAGGTACACTGTGGTGGCAAAATCACCGCTGACCGGGGGCTGGGGTGATGCCAATTCCGGTGGTTACTTCGGTGCCTTTCTGAAATTCGCCGGCTACGATGCCTTGTTCTTTACCGGCATATCAGAAAAGCCGGTCTACCTCTTTATTAATAATGGCAAGGCTGAGCTAAGAGATGCCGCCCACCTGTGGGGGAAAGATACTTACCAAACCGAAGAGATACTCAAATCCGAGCTTGGCAAGGATGTAGAGGTGGCTTGCATTGGACCAGCAGGTGAGAATCTCTCTCTCATCTCGGCGGTTGTAAACAGGGCCAGAACCGCGGCCCGATCCGGTCTGGGTGCCGTGATGGGCTCAAAGAAGCTCAAAGCAGTGGCGGTGAAGGGCAACATGAAGGTTCCCCTTGCCGATGAAGCAAAAACTAAGGAATTGAGAAAAAAGTGGCAGGCTGAACTTGGAGGGCATATTGTCTGGTTAAAACCCTTCGGCACGACTTTCCTCGTTGATATCGGCGTCCAGAGCGGTGATTCGCCGGTTAAAAACTGGGCAGGAGTAGGGGTTACCGACTTTCCAGATTTTCAACCAATAGCAAAAGAGGCTGTGGCCGAGCGTACGACGAAGAAGTTTGCCTGTTACCAGTGCCCTATCGGATGCGGGGGGTATATGAAAGAAGGAACCGGAGAGTATAAATATGCCGCCGGTTCCCGGAGACCTGAATATGAAACGATTGCTATGTTTGGCACCAATTGTCTCAACAATAACTTGGAATCAATAATCAAGGTCAACGATATTTGCGATCGCTGGGGGCTTGACACCATCTCTGCCGGGGCTGCTATTGCCTGCGCCATTGAATGCTATGAAAAGGGACTTATCACCAAAGCCGACACCGATGGTATCGAATTGACCTGGGGAAACCATAAATCTATCGTTGCCATGACCGAAAAATTGGCCAGGAGAGAAGGTTTCGGTGCTGTATTAGCTGACGGAGTAAAGGCGGCGGCGGAGAAGATTGGCAGGGGCGCCGACAAATATGCCATACATGTTGGGGGGCAAGATCTTCCAGCCCATGACCCCAAGCATGCGTTTTTCTTTGCAACCAGCTACAGGCTGGACCCCACTCCGGGTCGTCATTTTGTGGGCTCGGAGTTGTCGGATGCACCCGCATATCCTTCAGGACTGCTGCCTGAATTCGACTTAAAGTCGTTTTCCGGCCGGGGAGAAGCGCGTAAGAGAGGTAGCAATTTCCAGCAGGCCGTGGTCTCTACCGGGACGTGCCTGTTCGTGTTCTGGGCTTTTCCCAATGTTGACCCTATCGCTGACTTTATGAGGACGGTTACCGACTGGGATGTAACTAATGAGGAATTGCTGAAGACAGGAGAAAGAATTGCCAACATCCGGCAGGCTTTCAATATTCGAGAGGGATTGAACCCGCTGGAGTTCAAAGTCCCCGACAGAGTTCTGGGCAAGCCACCACTGAAAGAAGGGCCCGTGGCCGGAGTAACCGTTGATGAGGACACCATGATTAAAGAGTACCTGACGGCCATGGATTGGGACCTCAAGACAGCCAAGCCCAGTAAAAAGAAACTGCTAGAACTGGGACTAACAGATGTGGCTCAGGAACTCTGGCCTTAGCCGGGGCAATTTACGGCACGGATCCGTGCGGCAATAGTCACTGCCTAAACTGAAGCAGATGGGAGGCTCCCGTTGCCTATATCATCACGTGTCCACCATCTACGATGATAAGCTGCCCCGTGATTAAATCCGAGTCTGCTGAGGCTAGAAATACCACAGCTCCCGCCACATCTTCAGGCTCTTCACGCCGTTTTATTAATTGGGCGGCGACAACACTCTCGAATAATTGTTCACTACCATCCTGGCCCAAACTGGCTTCGGTAGCCGTATATCCCGGGGCAATAGCATTTACATTAATACCGGATGGACCTAAAGCGGCGGCTAAAGCTTGAGTCATTGTGTAAATCGCTGATTTGGTTAAAGCATAAGGCAAAAACCACTGAGAGTCCGGGACTTTAAAGACGTCAGAGGCAATATTAATAATCTTACCCCGGGACTGCTTTATCATAAGGGGAGCTATCGCCTTAGAGACCAGCCAATTTCCCCGCACATTCACCGTAAACATCTGGTCCCATTCTTTCACCGTCCAGACATCCCAGGGCTTGGCATTGATTCCATACCATATAGCAGCATTGTTGACGAGGATATCGACCTTGCCATACTGCCGCATGACCTTTTCGGCTATTTTTTTACCAGCATCTTCGTGCGAGATATCAGCCTCCATCATTGCTACTTCCCCACCCTTAGCCTTTACCTCGTTAACCGTGCCCTGAGCCCTTTGCAGGCTGGTAGTAGTTAATAGTAGTTTGGCTCCTTCCTCAGCGAACTTCAAGGCGAAGACCTTCCCAAAACCACGGCTAGACCCAGTTATAATGGCTACTTTATCCTTCAATACTCCTGACATATCTCCCTCCTTTTAATTTCTCAGTTTGTTTATAGTAAAACGCATAATGCTGAAAACCTCAAGCCTTAACTTCCGTGCTACCCGCATAACCTTTGACATTCCCTTTTTCAAATTCATCAAGGATAACCTCCGTGGCCCACATAGCCCCCTCCATAATAGCGCAGCCTTTTGTGATTCCCAGGAATTCCGCACCCATGTCATCACGTGTTAAGTCCCACGCTTTTCCAAAAAATTTCCTCTGGACATCCTTACAGAGCAGGGAATTATATTTCTGGTAATACTTATTCAGAAGAGCATTCCGAACGGTAGCGCAATTCTCACGGAAACCGGCCTCATCGAAGGTCTCCTGTTGAATTCCTAAAGCCAAACCAACCACCAAAGCACCGCTCGCTACGGCGGCACAGGTACCATCTCCAGTCAAGCCAACACCACCAGTGAGAACACATACCCCGGAAAAAAGTCTATCTTCCATATCCTTGGGGATAATTTCCAGCCCCCCCCACCTCAGAGCATCAACTATTGCCAGGAATGTACACTGGCCGCAACCCTTGTATTTTGCTTCATATTCTATAGCCAGTTCATTGGATTTTTTGATAATCTCGTCCTTGGTCCTTGTAAGCTTGGGCATAATTATCGCGCCTCCGTTTCTACTCTAAATCTCACGCATTGTATCATAAATAAACGGCTTCCTGTCAATAGACAATAGATATGACCTAGTTCAGATAGATGGGTGACACTTTATACGCTTGTAACGCTGGGTAATAATCCCCCGTGTCATTGCGAACCCTGACTTGTCGGGGCGCGGCAACCACCTCCCCCCACCACCGAGATTGCTTCGGCACCATCGTGCCTCGCAAAGACAGGGGGAGAGTATGCCTCGCAAAGACAAAGGAAGGGGGCTCCTCACAACGATAAAAGAAGCATCACTAAGGCACTGAACGAGGACAAGAGATAGCAAAATTTCTCTGCCCTTGCTATAATGTTTTTTCAAGTAATATTAATGCTAGCGGACTATAGAGTCCAATGCAGCTCAAGGAGGGAAGGTAACGATGGCTCAAGACCTAGTTAACACGTTAGCTGATTTGAAGGAACAAGAGGCTATTGAGATTGTAAAAGACAGGCTGGATGCCGGCGAAGACCCGCTCAAAATTCTGGAGGATGCCAGAAAAGGCATGGAAATCGTGGGCAATCGCTTTGCCAGCAGCGAGTACTTTATACCCGACCTGGTGTATTCCGGTGAAATACTTAAAGAGGTAACCGAGCTGGTCAAACCCAAGATCACCAAGGCGGCGGAGAGCAAGAAGCTGGGCAAGATTGTCTTCGGCACTGTTGCCGGGGATATCCATGACATCGGCAAGGACATCGTTGTCTTTATGCTCGATATTAATGGCTTTGAGGTTCATGACCTGGGCGTTGACGTGCCAGCACAGAAGTTCGTGGACAAGATAAAGGAGACCGATGCTCCTGTCGTCGGCTTAAGCGGATTCCTGACGCTGGCTTTTGATTCCATGAAAGAAACTGTGGACGCCATAAAAACCGCCGGCTTACGAGACAAGGTAAAGGTCATGATTGGCGGCGGCCAGATGAGTGATGAGATAAAGAATTACACCGGTGCTGATGCATACGGCAAGGACGCCATGGCCGGAGTATCTCTGGCCAAGAAATGGATCGGTGCCAGCCAATAATCCCCAGATAATTTACAGGAGGCAATAAAATGGAAAAACAATGGAAAGAAATGTCATCGGATGAAAAGCAGGAGGCGCTGTTTCAGAAATGGCTGACACCGAAAGACTCTCAGGGAAAAGACCTTAAATTCCAGAACCCCCAGGCCGAGAAGGCCTATAAGGATAGGGTAACTATCATAAAAGACGCCATTCAAATGAAGAAATTGCCGGACAGGGTACCGGTTTTTGTCGCTCCTAGCTTCTTCCCCGTTTATTACGCAGGAATAACCCCACAAGAATCGATGTATGACTACGACAAATGTTGCATGGCATTCAAAAAATTTGTCATGGACTTTGAGCCGGACGGGAATCTTGGCGCATACGTACCCGGGTCAGGTAGGGCTCTCGAAATTCTTGACTACAAGCTATATTCCTGGCCCGGACATGGAGTTTCCCCCAATGCCTCATACCAGGCTAACGAGGGCGAATATATGAAGGCGAATGAATATGACGCCTTAATTGACGACCCGACTAATTTCTTCAGCAATACCTATCTGCCACGCGTATTCGGAGCCTTAGAGGGCTTTAAGATGCTACCGGCTCTCACCGGCATACTGGAAATGTACGGTGTTGCCGCCAACTTCATACCCTTTGGTTTACCCCCCGTTCAAGCCAGCTATAAGGCTTTTTTTGAGGCTGGCGCTGAAGCCTTAAAATGGATGGGAGCTATGGGTGCCTGGAATGACGAGATAGCCGCAGCCGGGTTCCCAATCATAGCCACCGGATATAGCAAGGCACCTTTTGATGTAATTGGCGATACTCTCAGGGGCACCAGAGGTATAATGCTGGACATGTACCGCCAGCCCGATAAGCTACTCGAAGCCATGGAGAGAATCACGCCGTTAATGATTAAGATGGGGGTAAACACAGCTCAGATGGTCGGACACCCGCTGATATTCATGCCCTTGCATAAGGGGGCTGATGGCTTCCTCTCCGATGCACAGTTCAAGAAGTTCTACTGGCCCACCTTTAGAAAGGTCATGATGGGCTTAATTGCTGAGGGAGTCGTACCAAATCCTGCGCTTGAGGGGAAGTGGACCACCCGTCTGGAGGTTATGCAGGACATACCTAAGGGTAAGATCATGTGGATGATAGACCAGAGCGACATAGCTAAAGCCAAGAAAACACTGGGCAAGGTTGCCTGTATGTTCGGCAATGTGCCCTCCGACATACTAGCCGTAGGCACCCCCCAGCAGGTGAAGGACTACGTCAAGAAACTTATTGATACTTGCGCCAAGGGCGGTGGCTTTATCGTGAGCAATGGAGCGTTCTTTGACCAGGCAAAGGCAGAAAACGTCCACGCGGTGGTTGACACCACCAAGGAATACGGCGTATACAAATAGCTACCTAACAGGCTGTGGTGGCAACATAAGAGCAGAGGAGAGGCTGGGTTATGCCCATAATCCGTGATATCCCCCTGAGCCTGAAGACCAGGGAGGTGCTACGGCGGCAGGGGTTCAGCGGACATTCTAAAATCAGGCCGGAGATAAAAATTTTAATTCGGGAACTACTCGCTAGTCTCAAGAGGGCTCACCTGCTGGAGCCAGCAGTGATTTATGAACACTATACGGTAAGAAGTATGAACGGTAGCCAGATATCGCTGGAGGACAATAAAACGATAAACGGCCCACTACTGCCAGCATTTTCCCCCGAGGCGAAAGAGCTTGCCGTTTTACTTTGCACCATCGGCCCCAGGTTGGAAAAACGGGTAACAGACTACGCTAGCCAGGGCGAGCCATTGCGAGGTATACTTCTGGACGGAATCGGCAGCGCCGCCGTGGACAAACTGATCCTGGAAGCCTTCAAACTTATCGCTAGTGAGGTCTCATCGCGAGGCTATGAGATAAGTAGCCCGGTTAACCCTGGTATGCCCGGCTTTCCCCTAACCGAGCAGTGGAACCTGCTGCGACTGGTCAACGCAGATGAAATCGGCGTGAGCCTGTCCCCTTCGGGGGTACTGGTCCCCCGCAAATCGACCTCCATGGTCATTGGCATCGGTCCCAGGATGACAAGGTGGACGCAAGCTGAAGTCTGTGCCCGCTGTAGCCTCAGGGAAACCTGCCACTATAAAGTAACAAAATAAGAAGATAATGACTGCTTTCACCATTGATTTTGAGCCGGTAGGTCGAAGAGGTGAGTGTCAGAAGAATGAGTCTCTTCTAGCCTGCGCTCGCCAGCTCGGCGTGGGTATCAACAGCATATGTGGGGGCGAGGGAATATGCCACTCATGCAAGGTGCAAGTTCTAAGCGGCACTGTCTCCAAACCAACACCCAACGAACGTGAAGCATTTACCTCGCAAGAACTGAAGAAGGGGTGGCGGCTTGCCTGTCAGACTTATCCCACCAGCAACTGCAAAATAGCCGTGCCCGCCGAGTCAATGACCACCCCACAGCGAGTCCAGGCGGAGGGACTGGAGGTAAAAGTTTACCCCGAGCCATCAATTCGAGTCTACCAACTGCAGCTATCTGCCCCCTCACTAAAAGCCTCCCAGGCTGACGCCGACCGCCTGCTTAAGGCACTAAACCAGCAGCACAAGCTGCGATGCACCAAGGTTGCCATTGGTGCCCTGCGTACCATCCCTAACCAGCTGCGGTCCTGGAAGTGGGAAAGCCAGGCTGTAGTCCGTAATGGCGAGGTGATAGCCATTCTCCCTCCAAAAAGCCGCCAGTTGGGGCTAGCCATAGACCTGGGCACCACCAAAGTTGCCGGCTACCTGGTTGACCTGAGCAACGGGCAGACCCTAGCCGCTGAAGGGGTGATGAATCCACAAATTAGCTATGGAGAAGACATCATCAGCCGTATAACCAATGTCATCCACTCGCCGGATAATGCGGCAGCGTTACAGAAACTGGCGGTTGATGCCATCAACGAGCTTTGCACTGACCTCTGTGCTGAGGCTGGTGCCAAACCTGAAGAAATTTTGGAGGCAGTAATTGTCGGCAATACCGCCATGCACCACCTTCTCCTCCGTCTGCCTGTAAAACAACTTGTGCTCTCTCCCTTCGTGCCTGCCGTCAGTCAGGCATTAGAGGTCAAGGCTGGCGAATTGGGGCTAAATATCCCCCCCGGGGCATATGTATACCTGCTGCCCAACATCGCCGGCTTCGTTGGTGCCGACCATGTCTCCATGTTGCTGGCAACAGATGCCTGGCAAGGGAAAGAAACAACGCTGGCTCTGGACATCGGGACTAACACCGAGGTCTCTCTAATCTACAAAGGGAATATAGCCACTACCTCCTGCGCCTCCGGACCCGCCTTTGAAGGCGGTCATATCAAGTACGGCATGCGAGCAGCCACGGGAGCTATTGAACGCCTGCGCATAGATGGCGGTAAAATCCAGTACCAGACCATCGACGGGGCGTCGCCGGTCGGCATCTGCGGGTCGGGCATACTTGATGCATTAGCCCAGCTTTATCTGGCTAAAATCATTGATGCGGGTGGCAGGATAATAGACAATCAACCTCGCGTTCGCGCCTACAAGGGACAGCGTGAGTTTATATTGGTTAGCAAGGAGGAGCGGAAAGGAAAGCCAGCCATCACCATCACCCAGACTGACATACGAGAACTGCAGCTGGCTAAAGCCGCCATTCGTACCGGTATCCAAGTGCTTCTGGAAACAAGCGGCTGCTCTGAAGCTGAGATTAAGCAGGTGATAATTGCCGGAGCCTTTGGCACCTACATCGATGTAGGCAGTGCCGTGGCAATTGGCATGCTGCCACCACTGCCCCTAAACCGCTTCCGGCAGGTGGGCAACGCCGCCGGCATGGGGGCCAAGCTAGCTCTGATTTCCCTTAAATCTCGGGCTAAGGCAGAGGCTGTCGCCTCCAGAGTCAGTTATATTGAACTAGCCAGCGCCCCCAAATTTGAGCAGGTCTTCGTCCAGGCAAGCTACCTGGGACGATACCGGATTATAGACGGCAAAAGGGAGGAAATCGACTGATGGAAACCAAAGTGTCAAGCCCAAGCAAGGAAGTAATCATTGGTGATAACCAGCCTACAGTGCTTATCGGCGAGCGTATCAATCCCACGGGCAAGAAAAAGCTAGCTGAGGCTCTCAAAGCCGGCGACCTGGAGATTGTGCGCAAAGAAGCACTGGCCCAAACGCAAGCCGGGGCGGATATTATCGATGTTAACGTGGGGGTATTTGGCATCGATGAGGCAGCCATGCTGCCCAAGGCGGTGCAGGCAGTGATGGAAACCGTAGATACACCCCTATGCATAGATAGTTCTAACCCCGATGCCCTGGAAGCGGCACTCAAGGTCTATAAGGGTAAGCCGCTGGTTAACTCGGTTACCTGTGAAGAGCATTCACTGAAAAGGGTCCTGCCCCTAATCAAGAAACACGGGGCTGCGGTCATCGGTCTGGTGCAGGATGACGAAGGTATCCCTAAGGACACTGAGCGAAGGGTGCGGATCGCCCATAAGCTAGTGGAAAAAGTCGAGGCGGCAGGTATACCCCGTGAGGACTTAGTCATTGATTGCCTTGCTTTCGCAGTTGGAGCTGAACCTGACTCCGGAGTAGAAGTCATAGAAGCCATCCGGCGGATTAAAGCCGAACTGGGAGTCAACATGACAATGGGCGCCAGCAATATATCTTTTGGCTTGCCTGACCGAGAACTTATCAATAACGCCTTCGTCGTAATGGCTACTGCCGCCGGCGCTACCTGCCTCATTGTGGATGCGGCTAAGGTACGCTCAATTATCCTGGCCGCCGACCTCGTGCTCGGCCGTGACAAGCGCGCCCGACGCTATATCGAAGCGTATCGGCAACGCCCGAAGCAGGAGAAACAATAATAAGTAAATAACAGGGAGGAAAGCATGCCAACAAGGAATATACTAAGAGAGCTAAGTCAATACAAAATAGGCACCTTCGCCCACATCATCCACAGACACGCACTACTACATCCAGACAAGGAAGCTTTCGTGTATGGGTCCGAAAGGATAACCTTCTCCGAGTTTAATGCCAGAGCAAATAGCCTGATACACGCCTTGCAGGCAATGGGGGTCAAGAAGGGAGATGTAATTGGTATCTTATCCTGGAATTGCCTCGGGTATACTGAATTCTACGGGGCAGCGATGAAGGGAGGATTTATTGCGTCGCCGTTTAATCCCAGGTTGAGAGAACAGGAGCTTGAGTATATCATCAATTATTCGGAAGCCAATAGCCTCTTCGTGGGACCTGAATTAATGGAGATGGCTAATCAGCTGCGACCGCACCTGCCCAAGGTTAAGAACTTCATTTCTTTGGAGGCTTCCGTTTCCGATATGATATATCACCGTGACCTGCTGACCAGTTATTCCAAGGCAGAACCTGATGCCCAGGTGGACGAGGACGACCCGGCCGGCATCGTTTACACCAGCGGCACTACCGGCGTGCCACGTGGTGCTTTATATACCCAACGTTGCTTCATTGACGACAGCAAGACTCTAGTTATGAATATGGGCCTATGCCCTGGGCACAGGCGTATTCAGGTAACTCCTCTCTTCCATATTGCGGGGAATACCCATTTCCGGAGCTCCTTGTACATCGGGGGATGCAATATTATCATGAAATTCTTCGACCCCGCAGCAACGCTACAAATTATCCACGATGAGCGGGCCACCCACATGGACTTTGTGCCGACCCACCTGGTGGCGATGCTTAACGTACCTGACCTCGATAAATATGATATCAGTTCCATGAAGCTCCTGTGGTACGGAGCCTCACCCATGCCTTTGGAGGTGCTAAAGAAAGGGATGCAGGTTTTTGGTCCCATTTTCGCCCAAGGATACGGGCAGAGTGAAACTGGTCCGGGCATCTCTCACCTGCCAAAAGAGGACCACAATGTCCTGGATAGACCTGAGAAGGAACAAAGAAAACTCACGTCAGCGGGCAGACCAGATATCGGGGTGCAGGTCAGAATTGTGGATGCTGAGGGTAACGATGTCGAGCCTGGTGAAGTGGGTGAGATAATAGCACGAAGTAAGCATATTATGGTTGAATACTGGCACAAGCCTGAGGAAACCAAGGAAGCCATTATCAATGGTTGGGTCCATACCGGGGATATGGGCTATTACGATGATGAAGGTTATATTTATATTGCAGACCGGAAAAAGGATATGATTATTTCCGGTGGGGAAAATGTCTATCCCAGGGAAGTAGAAGAGGTTCTCTACCAGCATCCCGCGGTTCTGGAGGCAGCTGTCATCGGTATCCCTGACCCATACTGGGTAGAAAAGGTTCACGCTGTGGTAGAAACAAGGAAGGGAGTAAGCACTACCGCCGAAGAGATCATCGCCTTCTGCAAAAAGCACATAGCAGGTTATAAGGTACCGAAGGACATCGAATTTGTCGATTCCCTGCCCAAGAACCCAGCCGGCAAGATTTTGAAGAAAGAGTTGAGGGAGAAGTACTGGAAGAAAGTATGAGCGAGAAAGGTTTAAGACTCTGACACTGCGTCAGGGGAGACTTTTATACACAGGAAAGGTGTTTCGGTTTTCGGATTACAGATAATAGGAGGTAGCAATGAAAATTAGAAAGATGTTCCTACCAGCCCTACTCGCTATCGTTCTGGCCTGCGGCCTGATTCTTCCTGCTTCGGTAGCGGGAGCTTCAGCAACCATTCATCTGCCAGATGACCATGCGAATACCCGTTCGGCGGTAAATAGCCCCAGCCTTGCCTCCGCAATGACGCTGAATATATCCCAAGGGCAAGCAACGCCCATGGTCGCCGCAGGCTATGCTCACACAGTGGGGCTTAAGGCTGACGGCACCGTGGTCGCCCTAGGAGAAAACACCCTCGGGCAGAGCGATGTCGACGACTGGACAGACATCGTCCAGGTCGCCGCAGACGGCCAACACACAGTGGGGCTTAAGGCTGACGGCACCGTGGTCGCTGTAGGAGACAACGCCTACGGTAAGCTCAATGTCAGCGGCTGGACGGATATCATCTGGGTCGCCGCAGGCTCTGACCACACGGTGGGAGTTAAGTCCGACGGCACAGCGGTCGCCGTGGGATCCAACGACGTTGGGCGGTGTGATGTCGGCGACTGGACAGACATCATCCAGGTCGCTGCAGGTTATGGTCACACAGTAGGGCTTAAGTCCGACGGCACTGTGGTCGCCGTGGGATACAGCGGCGTCGGGCAGAGCGATGTCGACGACTGGACAGACATCGTCCAGGTCGCCGCGGGCAGCTATCACACGGTGGGGCTTAAGTCCGACGGCACTGTGGTCGCCGTGGGATCCAACGCCTACGGGCGGTGCAATATCAGCGGCTGGACGGATATCATCCAGGTCGCCGCAGGCTATGACCACACGGTGGGGCTTAAGTCCGACGGCACCATTGTTGCCGAGGGGAGGAACTACGACGGGCAGTGCGATGTCGGAGGCTGGACGGACATCATCCAGATCGCCGCAGGCGGCTGGCACACGGTGGGGCTTAAAGCCGACGGCACCGTAGTTGCCGTGGGAAGGAGCCACTACGGGCAGAGCGATGTCGACGACTGGACGGACATCGCGGGGGTCACCGCAGGCTGGGGGCACACGGTGGGGCTTAAGGCCAACGGCACCGTGGTTGCCGTTGGGAACAACTACCACGGGCAGTGCAATGTCGGCAACTGGACGGACATCGTCGGGGTCGCCGCAGGCTTTAGGCAGCACACAGTGGGGCTCAAGGCCGACGGCACCGTCGTCGCCGCGGGAAACAACGCCTCCGGGCAGTGCGATGTCGGCAACTGGACGGACATCGTCGGGGTCGCCGCAGGCTACATTCACACGGTGGGATGTAAAGCCGACGGCACTGTCGCCGCCGTGGGAGACAACGAATACGGGCAGTGCAGTGTCGGCGGTTGGACGGATATCATCCAGGTCGCCGCAGGCTACACGCACACGGTGGGGCTTAAGGCCGACGGCACCGTGGTCGCCGTGGGTCGGAACAACGAGAGGCAGTGCAACGTCAGCGGCTGGACAGATATCATCGGTGCCATCGCAGGCTTGGCTCATACGGTGGGGCTCAAGGCCGACGGCACCGTCGTCGCCGCGGGAAACAACGCCTCCGGGCAGTGCGATGTCGGCGGCTGGACAGATATCATCGGTGCCACCGCAGGCTGCTATCACACGGTGGGACTTAAGACCGACGGCACTCTGGTCGCAGCCGGAGACGAATCCTACGGGCAGTGCGATGTCAGCGGCTGGGCGGATATCACACGGGTCGCCGCAGGCTGCTATCACACGGTGGGACTTAAAGCCGACGGCACCCTGGTCGCCGCTGGCCCGGATATCGAGCTCGCCAAATGGAGTCTGGGAGCTATCAAGTATAACCTTACCATCTCCAGCACCAGTGGTGGTTCCGTTACCACCCCTGACGAGGAGGTGTTCACCTATAATGCCGGGGTGATAGTCCGCTTGATTGCCGAGCCCGAGAAAGGCTATCACTTTGTCAACTGGACTGGTGATGTGGACACCATCTTCGATGTCAGCGCCGCGACAACCATCCTCACCATGCACAGCGACTACGCCATAACGGCCAATTTTGAGGAGATTCCACCAGTAAACTGGCCGCTAGTTGGCGGGATTATAGCGGCAGCGGTGGTGGCAGCGGGACTGGCGATTTTCTTCGTGCGCAGAAGGAGAGCTGCCCAGACAAAAAGACGTAAAAAGAGAGTTGCCCTGAAAAAAAGACGCTGAATTGAGCTTTTCCCCTTTCCCTCCTATATACTGCGTCAGCCTCGCAATGCCTAGCATACCCCGCCTTGGAGCTATGCCTAATGACGTAGGATACAGCATAATTATAATCAAAAATGCCCCTGGGGCGACTCGAACGCCCGACACGCGGTTTAGGAAACCGCTGCTCTATCCAACTGAGCTACAGGGGCATGGTGGAGATAGGGGGATTCGAACCCCCGACCTCTGCGATGCGAGCGCAGCGCTCTCCCAACTGAGCTATATCCCCAAATTCAATTCTAGCAATGCCCCGAGTGTGGGTCAAGTCAACTGCTCCTGAGCTAGTTCAGATAGACGGGTGACACTTTATATGCTTGTAACATTGGGTAATAACCTTCCGTGTCATTGCGAGCCCCGACTTGTCGGGGCGTGGCAATCTCATTGCGAAGCTGGAGCCTGCTATAGTTGAGCGGAGGAACCTCGCTTAGAGATTGCTTCGTCGCTATCGCTCCTCGCAATGACAAAAAAGAAGTGTCACTAATCATATGAACGAGTGCAGCTCCTTGCCCCCACCTGATAACACTGCTATACTGAGCGAAAGCTATGAACTATGAAATCGTCATCGGCCTGGAGGTTCATACTCAGCTATTAACCAAGAGTAAGATGTTCTGTAGCTGCAGCACCGATTATGCCAGTGCTCATCCCAATACCCACGTCTGCCCCATCTGCCTGGGCATGCCCGGCGTTCTCCCCGTAATCAATGAAAAAGCAATAGAATATACAGCGATGACCGCCCTGGCTTTAAATTGCACCATCCCCGAATATACCAAATTCGACCGTAAGAACTACTTTTACCCTGACCTGATGAAAGGTTACCAGATTTCCCAGTATGATGCCCCTATTGGAGGGAGAGGTTGGCTGACTATTGGTAGCAACGGCACCAGGAAAAGAATCAATATCACCAGGGTGCATCTCGAAGAGGATGTCGCTAAATTGTGGCACAGGGGGGATTGCAGTCTGATAGACGTCAACCGCTCAGGAGTACCCTTGATGGAAGTTGTTAGCGAGCCCGAAATAAGCTCCCCCGAGGAGGCTCGGGATTACCTCATCAGGTTACGCAGTATCTTGCGCTATCTGGGAGTGTCCACCGGCAACATGGAAGAGGGAAGCTTTAGGTGTGATGCTAACATAAGCATACGTCCAGTGGATAGTAGAGAGCTTTTGCCCAAGGTGGAAGTTAAAAATATGAATAGCTTCAAAGCAGTTTACCAAGCCCTGGAATATGAATCTGGGCGACAAAAAAAGGTGCTTGAGGAAGGTGGAGAACTGGTACAGGAGACCAGAGGTTGGATAGATGAATCAGGCATAACAGTGACCCAAAGAACCAAAGAGTATGCTGACGATTACCGATATTTTCCCGAACCGGATTTACCTCCCCTGCTTTTGGACCGAGCCTGGATAGAGGAAATCAGAGCAAAGCTCCCCGAATTACCCGAAGCACGCAGAGACCGACTTATGGCCCAATATGGCTTGCCCTTGTACGATGCTAATATTCTAACCAGCTCCAGGTCTATGGCAGATTATTTTGAAAACTGCGTTAAGCTAATGGACCTTGGCAAGGCCAAGACAGTTAGTAACTGGCTTTTAGGAGATTTCAGCCGACTACTTAACGCTACCAATATTGAGATTGAAAATGTTAAAATAAGTCCAAAACATCTAGCAGAAATGCTTGGCTTAGTAGATAATGGCACTATAAGCGGACCGGCTGCCAAGGCAGTGTTTGAGGAGATGTTTCGTAGTGGCAATGTAGCCAGCGAGATTATAACGGAAAAGAAACTCAGCCAGATTAGCGATGCCAGTGAAATAAGAGAGGTGGTAAAACAAGTGATGGCCAGCAATACCAGCGCATTAGCAGATTATACCTCTGGCAAGCAGCAAGCTTTGACATTTATCATAGGGCAGGTAATGAAAACTACGAGGGGAAGGGCTAATCCAGGCATGGTGAGAGAGATTATCATAGAGGAGCTAGGAGGTAAATAAATTGCCTACTTATTTTCTTATCGCCCAGATACTAATAGCGATAGCCTTAATTGCCACTGTACTATTTCAGTTACGCGGTGGAGGTATAGGGGGTATCTTTGGCCAAGCTGACTCAGTGTATCGAACTCGGCGAGGGATAGAAAGCACCCTTTTCAAGCTGACCATAATCTTAGCTGTCTTGCTTGTCGTTTTTGCTGTTTTAATCGTTACCCAGTATTAGTATCTATAAATGAGTTTCATAATAACCCTGACCACCGACTTCGGCTATGATGATGCTTACGTTGCTGCTGTTAAAGGCGCTATCCTAAGCACTAACCCAGAAGCTGCTATCATAGACATCAGCCATTCCATCGAGCCACAGAATATCCTTCAGGCTGCTTTCATGCTTAGTGTTGCTTATCGCTACTTCCCTAAGCAAACAATTCATATGGCTATTGTTGACCCCGGCGTAGGAAGTGAGCGCCAAGGGATAATACTGAAAACACCAACGGCCCTCTTCGTTGCCCCCGACAACGGCATCCTCAGCTATATAATTGATGATTTATTTCACGTTGAAAGCCGCTCGTTGACCGAACATACTCATGACCTCAAAGAGATAGTATTTAAGACCGGCCTTGAAGCTGTAGCCATTACCGACCCTCGCTTCTGGCGACATCCAGTCAGCCCTATCTTCCATGGAAGAGATGTTTTTGCCCCCGTGGCTGCCGGCCTCTCTCTAGGCATTTCTCTTTATGAATTCGGGGAGAAAATTAACTCCCTGCATGTCCTCCCTATACCAAAACCATCCCTTGATCCAGAGGGTAATTTAGTTGGCCGGGTCTTACATATTGACCGCTTTGGCAACTTGATTACAAATATTAAAAACAATGACTTGCCTGGAAAGGATGTCATGGTCGAGGTGGCTGGACACTGTATTCAAGGTATCAACAGTTACTACGCGCAAAATGAAGGGGTAATGGCTATCGTAGGTAGCAGCGGTTATCTTGAAGTATCGCTAAGAGATGGAAGTGCTTGCGACTTCTTGGGCGTAGTGGTGGGAGACGAAATAAAGGTGATTTCAGTTGTATAGCGAGGAGATATCAATTATGTCAATCCAAATCACCACGCCGAGCGAAAATACCGTTGCCAGGATAAATCTTCTTGCCAATTAAACAATGCCGGCACACGCATCAATTTCTAGAGACTGCCTCACCTGCCATCCTGAGCATATTCCTGTTGCCATTGCGAGCGAAGCGTGGCAACCTCCCTACCCCTCCGAGATTGCTTCGGCTGACTTTGTCAGCCTCGCAACGACAGAATGAGGATGTCATTGCGAGCATCTGAAAGGTGCGTGGCAATCTCTGCGGCTAAATTCTAAATCCTAAAATCCAAGCTCTAAACAAATCCAATATAAAAGTGGTAATATATTATGCGATGCTCAGGATACAGGCTTGAACGAAAGAAGCCCCAGAAAAGGTAAACTAATGAACAAAAAAAGATGCCTAGTAATTGTGGTAATTGTGGTGGTGGTAGTAGTGGGGCTTGCAATCCTATTTGACTCAATACTGGCCAATCATCAGCCAGCCATCACTAGCCTGGAAGCGCCGGAGAAAGTTACTCCTTCGGGAAGCTGCCAGATTGTGTGTACAGCTTCAGACCGCGATGGCGACGAGCTAAGCTATAACTGGTCGGCTGGCAGAGGCGAAATAAACGGGGAAGGAGCGACGGTTACCTGGACTGCACCTGACTCTGAAGGCTCCTATAATGTTACAGTCACAGTGAGCGATGGCCGCGGTGGCGAAGATATGGATTATGTAATCATCACAGTGAGAACCAATAAACCGCCAACCATTACTAACCTGGTAGCCAACGCAGATTGGACCACTCCTTCGGGTAGTATTCAGGTGACGTGTACTGCGTCAGACCGCGACGGCGACGAGCTACATTATGAGTGGTCAACGACCGGAGGCGATATTTCTGGCACAGGCGCCGTCGTAAACTGGACTGCCCCCGGAGAAGTCGGCATATACTACGTCACAGTTGTGGTTACCGATGCCCATGGTATGGAAGGCACATGGCCATCGCTACCTCTTAGCGTAGTAACTGGTACTCCGCCCATTACCGAAGACCTGACTGTTACTGCCGAGCACAAATATTTAAAAACAACCACGTATGGGTACATGGTTGGGAAAACAAAGGAATACGCTATTGAGTGCATTGTTTCAGACGCGAGCGCCGGAGTTGTTTACGAGTGGTCATGTGATGGCGGCGAGATTTCCGGGGAGGGCTCTACGATTACCTGGACTGCCCCGGATGAATCCGATTACTTCACAGTCACGGTAATAGTCTCCAATGTCGCTAACAATAGTGTGAGTAAGAGCGTAGTTCTAAAAGTGGCACCATGTTCAGCATGTACTTTCGGATAAAATCAGAAGATAAATAACAGCTCTAGCTAAGGGCATATTCCTCCAGGTGGCGACCTGCACACCATGCGCATTTCATACAAAAGATGCCTGAAGAATTATTCAAACGATAGTTTCCATCAACCCTGTAAGAATGGTAATATATTATGTGATGCCCTGGATACAGACTTGAAAGAAAGAGACTCCAGGGAGAGGAACTAATGAACAGAAAAGGATTTCTAGCAATTATGGCGACAGCAGTGCTTCTCTCAGCCTTATCTTGCACGCCGGTAGATAACTATCCGCCAGTCATCACCAGCCTGGAAGCTGAGGCAGACTGGACTGCTCCTTCGAGTAGTCTCAATGTGACGTGTGCTGCTTCAGACCGTGATGGCGACGAGCTAAGCTATAACTGGTCGGCTAGCGGAGGTAATATTACTGGCACGGGGCCTGAAGTTACCTGGACTGCCCCTGAAGAAATCGGCGTATGCGACATCACAGTTGTGGTCAATGATGGTCATGATGGAGAAGACACAAGGTCGGTAATTCTAATTGCGGCAAATGGTACTATGTCAATTATCGAAGACCTGATTGTTACTGCCGAGCATAAATATTTGAAAAAATCACTACCGGGTACAAGGTCGGGAAAGGAAAAGAATACGATATTGAATGCATTAGTTCAAACACGAGTGGCGAACTGGTTCATGAATGGGCATGCGATGGCGGCGATATTTCCGGGGAGGGCTCTACGATTACCTGGACTGCCCCGAATACGGCTGGTGTCGTTACAGCCACTGCAATAGTGTTTGATGTCGCAGGCAACATGGATAATGAGAGCATAGTTTTCACAGTGGTGTCTTGCACATCATGTACTTTTGGATAAATTTAGGAGATAAATAGCAATTCTAGCTAAGGGCATAGCCTTCCAAGTGGCGACCTGAGCACCATATGTCTTCCGTGTGGAAAATCCTGAACAGGGGAGGCTATTTTGAGGTGGCATTTGTCAATATACAACAGGGTGACCAATTTTTTAAAAAACACCTTCCAGGACCGCTTCAAGAGATACTTAATTATATCCCTGATAATCTTAGGAATAGTTATCGGATTCACGAGTCAGGGAACGTCAAGTACCGGTGAAGGTTTTGAGGTCCATTTCTTCCATATCCCCGGCTGTTCACACTGTGAGGAACAAGAGCCATTTAATGAGAAGTTAGCCGATACATACCCTTCAATTCAAATTATTGAATACGACGCCACTACACCTGCAGGAAGTGCCCTATTGTCTGAGAAGCTTGCAGAGCTAGAGATAGAAGACGAGCCAGATTTTCCAATAACAATCTTCGGAAATCAAGTATTTGGTGGTTGGGAATCCGAGGAAACAACGGGCAGAGCGATTGAAGAAGCTTTGCAACAATGTCTGGCAGGGAACTGCCCGCCGCCGGCAGGTGAAGAACCCGGAGATAGAATCGTATTGCCCTTCTGGGGGGAAATTGTACCTGGTGATTATTCGTTTCCAGCTTTGGCTGTAATTCTTGGTCTTGTTGACGGCTTCAACCCCTGTGCTATGTGGGTACTTGTTTACCTCATATCCATAATAGCAACCTTGAGAGATAGAAAAAGAATATGGCTGATTGTCGGCTCCTTTGTTCTGGCTTCAGGAGTCCTGTATTTTCTGTTCATGACAGCATGGCTCAATGCTTTCCTGTTCATCGGCTATGTCAAGCCAGTGACAATTGTGATTGGATTGGTAGCTCTGGGTGGAGGGATATTACAAATAAGGGGATTCATAGAGACAAAAGGTGCCATTGTCTGTGAAGTTACAGACGAGGAATCCCGAAAAAAGACGCTGACCAGAATACAGAAGATCGTGTCTTCCCCCATAACCCTGGGAACGATAGCGGGAATTCTAGCTCTGGCCTTTTTGGTAAATTCTATCGAATTCGTCTGTTCAGCGGCAGTTCCAGCGATTTTCACTCACGTTCTATCCTTGGCCAGTCTCACCACCTTTCAATATTATGGCTACATCCTGCTATATGTTTTCTTTTTTATGCTCGACGACCTCGTTATCTTCGGCACAGCCGCTATTGCTCTGACTTCCAACCTGGGTGAGCGGTATGCGAAGTATTTCAGACCAATAGGTGCCACAATATTGATAATTCTGGGAGTACTGCTTCTCGGCTGTCTTTACTCTGCTCGGTTCGAGCTTCTAAAACCCATATGCAGCGTACTCTGGTAGACCAGCACGTGCGGCGATGCCGCCAATTTTAGGTGCCTTTAAGACTCAAAGACCTGTGCCCAGTTAAAATACACCAATCATCTTTAGCCCTACGTAGACCATAAAAGCAATGAAGATATACCTTAGTTGTTTCGCCGACAGGGCGTGTGCTGCCCGGGCTCCAAGTTGGGCCATGGGTATGCTAGTAGCTGCCAAGCATGACCATATGGGTAAATTTACATAGCCTACGGAATAAGGGAGGAGACCGGGTACCTCAAGCCCATTTACGATATAGCCAACAATACCACCCAGGCTGGCGAATATTATTGAAGCCACCGATGTTCCTATAGCAATATGCATGGGGAAATTTAATGCTAACACCAGCATAGGGACTATCAACGTCCCGCCACCAAGACCCGTCAGCCCAGTCACCACACCTATAGGGAAACCGCAAGCCGCCACAAGCCCGAAATTCTCTCGCGGCTCCTCATCCCCTCTTCTCAACTTTGCCATTAGTCCCAAGCCCATCCATAAGGCAACAGCTAGAACCAGCCCTCCAAAGCCTATCTCCAGTATTTTGCCAGGAATATGAGCTGCCAGGGTAGCCCCAACCACGGCCCCGACCAATGCACATGGGCCTAAAATTAAGGCGGTTTTCCAATGAATTGCCTTCTTCTTATTATGTCTCCAAGTGCCACTTATCACTGTGGGCAAAATCACCAGCAAACTTGTCCCGAAGGCTATTCTTATGGCAATAACTGGAGAGACGCCCATAGCTAGGATAAGCCAGTAGCTAACCGGAACCATGATGAAACCACCACCAACTCCCAGCAGTCCGCTGGCAAAACCAGCACATGCTCCCACAGCCAACAGTATGGGGATATGAGTCGTTGTCAGCTTCTTCCCTTTCCCAGCTTGCCTTCAAACCAGCCAGGTTTGACAACCAACCTCTCGTCTATTGAAGGAACATAGGGCTTGATGTCTAACAGGGGGGTGCCGTCTATGGCGTCCAGCCCTTTCACCTTGAGGATATTCCTTTGCCTGGCTACTAGCTCCGCTACAGTCAATCCCAGGGGACAAGGTCTATGTGGTGACCTGGTGGTAAAGAGACCGTGTAAACTATCGTCCCAGGGCGTCTTAACCAACAGATGATATCCCTGAGACTTATGAAACCAGTAAATAACTACAATATGAGAAAATCCCTCAATGTCTTTTAAGCCTTCTTCAAATTCCTTAAATACCTCTATCTGAAAAATCTCTTCATTTTTATAGCCCTGATAAGGGGGTGCCCCTCTATTCTTGTAAGCAGAATGAATTATCCCGATGGGCTTCAATTCCAGGCTATGCCTTTTCTTCATTACTAGAGATTTGCTAAATAAGCTATCAGCTTCTCGAATTATATCATTTGCCACATAGTTCACAAATCAAGCAGAGTTCCTTGTTTACCCATGGCATGACTCACAGGGATAGACAAAACTCGTTTGCCCGCCTCGATAACTTTGCCCTACATTGCCTGCCTAAGCAGTAGTTTTACCTGCCAAGATCACAGTGAAACCAGCATCAGCAGAGAAACCCTGTCGCGGTAATTCAATATGGTATACTTCGCCAGGGTTCTGAAACAACGTCGAGGTAATCTGCTCAACAGAAAAGTCAGCCTGCTTTAAAAGCATGCCTACTTCAGCAAAGCTATAGAATGTAGCATGTCAGTAAAAACGATGACCCATTTCTTTCTTCCCTTGATAAAGTTGTCCCCAAGGACTTTCCCTCAATACCAAGCCCAATACCACTTTCCCCTGACTTTTGAGGATACGGGCAGCTTCGCCCAAAGTTCTCATCGGTGAATCAACAAAGCATAAGGTAACGACTAAGAAAACTGTTCCAAAAACACCATCCTGAAATGGCATCTCTTCTCCCCTGCCTAAGAACACGCTTATACCTCTATTTCTAGCCATCTCCAAAAGTTTGCTAGACGGGTCCAAGCCGACATCTATGCCTAAAGCCTGAGCAAAACGACCGCTGCCTACTCCCACTTCGATCCATGGCTTAGGTAGCAAAGGTAAGGCTTGCCTCAAAGCCTCAACCTCTGAGGCAAATATCAATCTTCCTTCTTCCTCAAACCAGGCATCATAATCTGAGGTCAGAGAGTCAAAAACACGAACCTTAGACTCAACCATTTCTACCGAAAAAAGAGCACCTGAGACGATTATTGCTAATTCCCATAGTGCTAACCTGATTCGTAGCCACCCTTTTCATCCCCTAAGTTTTATTCTCAATATGTGCCCGACTCCAGATAGCAACAGCCCGCTCCAGAGACTCAATACCAGAACATTCAGTTGTTTTGCTGTCAAAGCAAATCTTCATATAATTTCTGAGCAGAAGCGCCCCAACACCTTCAATTGCCGAGCGCACTGCCCCCAATTGGGTAATAATGCTCTCACAGTCACGCCCATCCTCGACCATCCTCTCAACACCCCGAACTTGCCCCTTAAGTCTTTTCAATCGGTTCAACAGAACTTCTTTTGATATCGTTTCTTCAACCATTATATCCTCCAGAGAAATCAGTCTCCTTTGACATACTATACCCCTGCGGGGTATAATGCCCCTTCGGGGTTAAGCCTGCTTGCTTTATGTTTGTATTTTACCACATGCTGCCTACTGTATCAGGTGAGCCGTATCAACAACCAAGGAGGCACCAATGGACAAATTTGAGCCCAAGATAGTTGCTTTCTTTTGCAACTGGTGTTCCTATGCCGCTGCTGACCTGGCGGGTACCTCACGGATGCAATATCCGCCAAATGTGAGGACGATAAGGGTGATGTGTTCAGGGAGAGTCAGCGATTTTCTAATTCTGAAAGCCTTTGCCCTAGGCGCAGATGGCGTTCTGATAGGTGGTTGCCATCCAGGAGACTGCCACTACATGAAAGGCAATTTATCCGCTAGAAGAAGGGTCACCGGATTGAAGCCTTTTCTCAACGCTATGGGAATTGGTAGTGATAGGCTGAGGCTACAATGGATTGGAGCCTCTGAGGGGAAAAAAATGGCTGACACTATGAGCGATTTTACCGAGACTATAAGAAATCTTGGCCCGAGTCCGCTTAAGAGGAGGCAAAATGGACATTAACTACGTGCCTACAATTTGCCCTTACTGCGGGTGTGGATGTGGGATACATCTTGTGGTTAAAGACTCAACAATAATTGGTGTAGAGCCTTGGAAAGAGCATCCGGTGAATGAAGGAGCGAATTGTCCCAAAGGTAAGAATGCTTTTCACTACCTATACGGCGATGGCAGGCTAACAAAGCCACTGATAAAGGAAAATGGCACCTTTAAGGAAGCTTCTTGGGAGAAAGCTTTAGAGCTGATTGTGGAAAAGCTTAAAAAAACAGATCCAAATTCGGTAGGCTTCATAAATTCCGGAAGGATCACCAACGAGGATTTATACGTGATGCAAAAGTTCGCTAGATGCGTTATGAAGACAAACAATCTTGACAACGCTTCTAGGTTCTGCCATTCCACAACGGTTCCTGCCTTGGTCTCTACCGTAGGCTCAGGTGTGATGTCAACCTCTGAATTGAGCGTGGAAAGGGCAGATTGCATATTTCTCGCTGGCTCGAATATAAATGAGAATTATCCCCTGCTCGCTCGCAGGGTGCTAAGAGCAAGAGGGAAGGGGACAAAGGTTATTGTTATGGATCCTAGAAGGACATTAACGACAAGAACCCTTGCTGATATATATCTTCAACTTAACCCCGCCACAGATACAGCTTTGCTAAATGCTATGATGAAGACCATACTAGATGAAGGTCTGGAAGATAAGGAGTTCACTGAAAAGAGGACAAGTGGATTTGATGAATTGAGGAATTATCTGGCTTCCCTAGATATGAATGACCTTGAGAGGATATCAGGTGTCTCAGCCGAGACTATAAAGGAAGCAGCGCAAATTTATGCTAAGGCTGAAACGGGATGCATACTTTATAATGCTGGAATAGCGCAGCATTTCGCTGGAGTAGAGAATATCAGCGCCCTCGCCGATCTCGCCATGCTTACAGGGAATTATGGCAGACCAGGTACAGGCGTTAATCCTTTAAGAGGTCATATAAATGGAGAGGGATTTGGTGATATGGGGCCGGTACCAGTTTTTTATCCTGGCTTTAAGCCAGTAAATGAAGAAACCGCCAAGCTATTTGAGGATTATTGGGGTGTAGAGGGTCTGCCTTCGACCCCCGGGAAGACATATATGGATATGGTGGAAAAGTGCAGCGTTCTATATGTTGACGGAGCAAATCCGATGGTTTCTGCCCCGGATACTAACAGTGTCAGAAAGATGCTTGAAGATAAAGAGTTCTTAGTGGTTCAGGATATTTTTATGACTGATACTGCTGAGCTTGCCGACATTGTTCTTCCCGCTGCATCATGGGTGGAAAAGGATGGGACAATAACAGGAGTTGATAGAAGGGTGCAAAGAATAGGTAAAGTTATAGATCCACCGGGAGATGCAAAACCCGATTGGAAGGTAATATGTGAGCTTGCAGATTTAATGGGGATGGGGGAGAAGTTTAACTTCAATTCCCCTGAGGAGATATTTGAGGAGATAAGGAAAACGGTTCCTCAATATGCCGGGATAACATATGAAAGGCTTAAGAAAGCCGGAGGGATTCAATGGCCTTGCCCTAAAGAAGACCATCCAGGAACTGACACTATGTTCATGGAAAAATTTACTACCCCCGATGGCTTGGGACACTTTCAGGTTGTGGAATATAAACAGCCAGCAGAAATTCCCGATAAAGAATATCCCTATGTGTTTAGTAATGGAAGGTTAATTTTCCATTACCATTCCGGGTCGATGACAAGGAGAACAGAAAGATTGAAAAGCGAAATTAATAAGGCAATTGTGGAAGTAAACGAGGAGGATGCTGGGGAGAAAGGGATAAAAGCCGGTGATGCAATAATATTAAAATCAAGAAGGGGAGAGATAGAAGCCATTGCTAGGCCCACAGATAATATAGTAAAGGGGGTGGTGTTCATGCCTTGGCATTTCTCTGAATCAAGCCC